>Ga0192246_1002_pt1 | contig 213329 bp, 207 predicted proteins | sample Koala_Koa26_C3_FD_131236 | JGI IMG/M metagenome (GOLD analysis project Ga0192246, IMG submission 131236) | Enriched cells from koala feces incubated with labeled cellulose particles, San Francisco Zoo, California, United States - Koala_Koa2-6_C3 ...
AGAAAAAGTGAATCGAATGGCTGTTTAATATACAAAAATGCTTGATTTGTCTAGACATAAACTGTATCATTCTAGCTATAGTGCGGTTTCGTACATTTAAAACGCACGAAAGAATTTACAGCCCTGAGCAGCAATGCTTGGGGCTTTTTATTACAACGAATAAAAACCAACTGCTCAAAATGATGATGCACAGAACCGCAGTTTGTTTTAGGTGATTGAAAGGTCGCCTTTTTTAATTCAGAGAGAGCAAAAATAATGTTGAATTGTTATTTCACTTACCCTTTTCACGGTGAAACAGAAACCTTAGCGATTCTAGCGGAAACAGTGCGAGAAGCGAAAGCCAAAGCAAGGTCGATGAGTTCGGAATTAGTCTATGTGGGCTATGATGAAGTGAAAGAAGATCCATTTGCGGAACAAAAGATTGCATGGGTGTGTGAAAAGCCGGTGGAAGAATTGCCGTTTCCCTTTAAACAAGGGAAGCAGTTAGCGTTGTTGTTTGCATATGGAACGAATTGTCAATGTTGTTTGGGGTATCGGATTATGGTGGGGTTGCTGTTAGGCGGTATCGTTGGGTATTGGTTGGGGTAGGTTATGGCGAAGAAGTCTTATGATTGGGTTGCAATTAAACTTGAATTTGTAAAGTCTTCTTTGTCTACTCGTGATTTTGCAGAAACCTTTGATATTCCTTATAGCACGTTTTCTAAAAAGGTGATGCGTGAACAATGGGAAAGTGAAAGGAAGCAGATTGGAAGCAAATTGGAAGCAAAATCCGTTGAAAAATCCATTGATAACCGTGCAGATGAATTAGCGGAATTTGAAGCAACTACACTGCGAGCCATCAGAATGGCACAAGCTGATGTGATAGATAAGATTGCCAGTTGCAAGAAAGCAGGTGAGATAAAAGCCTTAAGTAATGCCTTGGTGGAATTGCAAAAAGGTTATCGGTTAGCCCTAGGTGCTAGCACTGAAAACCAAGCCACAGGCACCACAACGGATTTTTCCCAATGGTTGGAGAGTATTGACAATGGCGAACTCGGAACAGGTCGATCGTCTGCGTGATGAATTTCGGCGTAACTTTCAGGCTTTTGCCTATTACTGTTTGAAAATCCGTACCAAAAATCAAGGGGTGATTCCCTTTGTATTAAATTCAGTGCAATTAGATTTGTTGGATAAGTTCTACGACCAAATGCAGATGCAACATCGAGCAAGATTTATTGTATTGAAAGCTCGGCAAATGGGGTTATCCACCTTTATTGGGGCGTTGTATTATTGGTGGGCGATTTACCACAGGGGGACGAAAGCCCTTGTGTTGACGCATTTAGACAGTGCGACTAAAGAGCTGTTTGAGATGATTAAGCGTTACCATGATAACGCCCCTGATGAATTTAAGCCGAAAGCTCACCGCAATAGCACCAATGAATTAGCCTTCACCGATGTGGATAGTGCGTTTAAAACCGCCACGGCAGGTAGTAAAAATGTGGGACACGGTTCGACCATTCAATGTTTGCATTGGTCGGAAGTGTCACGCAGTAAAAACCAAGCGGAGATGACCGCTGGAGTAATGCAAACTGTACCCAGTGGTGACGGCTCCATGATTTTTCTTGAATCTACCGCAAACGGCATAGGTGAATATTTTCATCAAACGTGGGAACAAGCCATACGGGGTGAAAATGAATACACACCCGTGTTTTATCCGTGGACGGCGATGAAAGAATATCGTCAAAGTGCAACTGGGGTGGAGTTTTCCCAAGAAGAACGGGATTATCAAGCCTTGTATGGCATTGACGATGAGCAGTTAGCGTGGCGACAAGCCAAAATGCGAGAGTTTAAGGGTTCACCTGAAGAACGGCTTGCCTTGTTTCGTGAGCAATACCCGATTACCCCTGAAGAAGCCTTTCAATCCAGCGAAAATGCGTTTATTAATTCGGTTGCCGTACGAGAAGCCCGCAAGGCAGAATTTAAACCTTACGGAGCGATTGTATGTGGTGTTGACCCCGCTGCTGGTGGTAAAGACAGTACAGCGATTGTGTTACGTCAAGGGCAGAAAGTGCTGAAAGCGTGGCGGTTTAAACAGCCTGATTTAATGGCGATTGTGGGACGTTGTGTTGATGTGATTCATGAATACAAGGTCGACATGATGTTTGTAGATGCCGTAGGTTTAGGCTTGGGCGTTTATTCCCGTTTGGTGGAGTTGGGTTATTCAGACCGAGTGATAGATATTAAGGCAAGCCGTAAAGCCGATGAACCTGATGCCTATGTTAACAAGCGGGCGGAAATGTGGGACAGAATGAACCAATGGCTCGAAAATGGGGCAGATATTCCCGATAACGATATTTTCGAAAGTGATTTGCTGATGTTGTCAGCAGAATACGACAGTTCCAGACGGCTGAAAATGCAGAGCAAAAAAGAAATGGCTCATTCGCCTGATTTGGCGGATGCCTTGTCATTTACTTTTGCATTAAATTATGTGATGCCAAGGTCGGAGCAAAGCGAAGAATACCAAGGCTTACGCAAAGCTCCGACTTATGGGGGGAGTATGATTAATGGGAATGTGTAGCACGATACAGTTCACACAATGTTTTAATTGCTTGCGGACGAGCAACGCCTAATTCCGCACAGATGGCGTCAAATTCTTGTGCAGTGTCAGTGGCAAGTTGTAAACTGATACGTTGAACCTTGCCTTGCTCAAGCATTTTTTTATTCCACTCGTGAGCGGTTTTGGCTCGCAATTTTTTACTGTGTTCGGTTATTGCATTTGCCATAATAAATCCTTGCTTTTAAAGTACGAATTGGTTAAGATTGAAGTCGCAGGGGGAGACTGCTACATATCCCCCTTTGAGTTAGTCTAGTAAGCTGGCAGGCTTACCAACAATCCGACTAACAGGATAATGATGATCGCTAAAGTTCTATTCATCACTTCACCTACTTCAGATTGCCCCACTTTCCACAAGGTGGGGTTTCTTGTCTCAGCACCTTGCTGATGAAAACTATTATATTGCACAAAGTAATATTGCCAAGTAATTTTTTTGATTTTTGATAAAATATAATTGAACCGCACTTTTAAAGGTGCGGTTTTTCTTTTAAGGATGTCCAATGGCAACACACAAAGAACAAATTGATTTGCCGAATGATGAAGATGAATTAGAAGATGTTCACGATTCACTGGCAGAGCAAGTGACGGAATATTTTCGTCAAGCGAAAAGTCACCGCTCATCTTTGTTAGTGCAAGGAAAAACCGTAGATGATTGGTTTAGACGGCTTGATGATGCTTATCATAAGATTCACGACCCTGAAGAATTAATTGGTCGTCCGAATATGCGTTCTTATTTTGGCTTAACCCAAATTAAAGTCAATGCGGTGGGGAGTTATATGCGGTCTAAATACGCTAATCCTGCCAATCCGCCGTTTAATATCTCCCCTACGCCTATTGTGGAGTTACCCGAGAACAAACAAGAACAAGGGCTAGAAAGGGTTAAAGGGCAATTATTAAGTAAGCTCATTGAAGTAGGGATACCGCCTGAAGCCATTATGGGGGAAGACGGTTTTTTATTGCCTGAAGTGGTAAGGTTCATTGAGCAACAAAGCAAAGAAGCGAAAGAATTATTACGTCAAGAAGAGTTGCACATTGCCACAGATGCTACGGCTAAAATGGTGAAGTTGATTAAAGACCAATTAGTGGAAGGTCATTTCACCCAAGTGCTAAGTGAAGCCTTATTTGATATTGCCTTATTCCCCGTTATGGTGGTGGGTTATGACAATGAAGCGGTGGTGGATTATCAGTGGAATAAAAATAAGTTTGAAAAAGTCACGGTGATTCGCCCGACTTTTCGGCGGATTAATCCAGTGAATGCGTTTTTTGCCCCTGATAGCACCAATGCTCAAGACGGCAGTTATTTTATTGAGCTGACCAAGCGCACTAAAGCCCAATTGTCGTCATTTATTGGCAAGGAAGAATTAGGTTATCACGATGATGTGTTAAAAGCCATTATTGAGAATGGCGATGCTAACTGGTTAGGGCTAGATGTGGAAGATAAAGGGGTGTTGGATTATTTCTTAGTGGAAGATGAAATTCATACCTTGCGTTGTCAGATGTTGATTCAAGGGCAGGATTTAATCGATTACGGCGTGAAACTGAAAGACAGTGAATGCCATGATTTTTTTAACGCCGATATTGAAGTGTGCGACAACCGTGTGATTCGTTGTCAAATTGTGGCACACCCAAAAGGGGAACGCACTTACTTTTCCGCCAGTTACAAACGCATTGCCGGTGAGCCTTATGGTATTTCCGTGGGAATGATGATTTATGACCGCCAGCAATCCATTAATCGCACGCAATATTCCATGTTGCTTAATGCTTTTTATGCGGCAGGTCCGATGTTGGAAATTGATGCGGATAAATTCAATGACCCAAGTAAAATCACCTTTGAGCCTTATGTCCGCATTTTCTCTAATCCTAGCCGAGAAAATAACGGACGGGGAATCACGCAACATAATATCCAACTGACCTTTCCGCAGTTATTTAACTTTATGACCAATGAGATTCGTCTTGCCGATGATGAATGCGGTTTACCGTCATTTTTAAATGGTAATGCAGGATTACAAGGGGCGGGACAAACACTGGGTGGATTGGCGATGATGACCGATAACGCCGTGTTAGGGTTGGAAGATTGTGCGTTTAATATTGATGAATATTTTATCCGTCCAGCGATTACGTTGATATACGCCCATAATTTACTGGGCGATGATGACAGCGTAAAAGCGGACGCAGAAATTATCCCAACGGGGCTTTTAGGGCTGAAAGCTGAGTTGGAAAAAGCAAAAGAATTGGCAGGACTTGTCCCGCAAGCCAGTCAATTTGTACAACAAGGGCTTGTACCACAACAGCTGGTCACAGATATGGTACGAGATTATTTAAAATCCGCAGGGATTGACACTGACCGCTATATGCCAAGTCGTGGCGTGCAGTCTGACCTGAATAATGCTCAATTGGCAAGTCAAACGAGCGGATTAGACGGACGGAGTTTAAGGATAATGTAAATGAAAATTGATTTAGATGAAGTCAAACAGGGCGACCAAGTTTGGCACGACCGATATGGTTATGGTGTGGTGCAGCGTGTTCAAGCGAATACCTGTGATGTGAAATTTAACGAATCCACTAAGGTACTCACCTTTACAGACGGTGGTTATGCCGGTGGACTTAAAGTGTTGTGGTGGCAACAACCGATTGTATTTACACCACGCAAAGGGCAAGACTACAGCAAGTTTCACGATTTAGTGTCAGTGTTGTTTGATAATTTATATGGGGGCAAATAATGAGTTGTAATCCCAATGTATTAACCGTGATTTCCCCTGATATGGTGGATACACAAGGTTTTTCAGTACAGGGGGCTGTACGAGTGACCGCTTATGGTTTAACTAACGAAAACATCATCACCTTTCAACGGGTGCATTATTGCAGTTCACAGCCCCGCTTTGAGCGTAATGGTTGTGCGTTAATTAGTCCAACTAAAGGCGAATTGAGTTCAGCGATTGAATATCAAATTGGCACATGCGTACCCAGTCTCACCCCTGACCGTAACACCATTATTATTCCTTATGCGGGCAATTATATGCCGGTGGTGCATGGAAGCCAAGCGGATTTAGTGGTGGAAGTGGAAGCGGTAAGCGGTCGTGAATTTAGCGATGTTGAGCTGGGTATTGAGCCTTGCGGTTTTTGTCTCGATAAAACATGGGAAACCACAGGGACAGAGCGGTGTAATCAGCATTTTGTGGAAGTGGAAGAAATCAGCAATTGCGGAAATGTACGCTGGACGCGTACCGATAAGCGTTGTGGTTATTCCGCCAGTGTGCCGATTGTGATTGATTTGGAGTTAGGTTGTGGAGATGGTTGTCATAATGGTGATAGACAAATTGGTTATTTGTTTCATCCGAACGAGACCCGAGATCCTGATGCCACAGTGCCGATTATTGACTGTCAAGGCAATATTCATGGTTATGCGTATCCGAATGCAGACGATGGACATACTGTGCCGGTTGCAGAATGTGAAAATGGGGTGATTGGTTATGCGGTTAACCATTCCGCCACTGCCCCAGAGCTTATTAAAACGGGGTGCTAATTATGGCAATAAAACCTTACTATGCAGAAAAATTGAAAGCATTGAGCTGTCAACAAACCGCAGATTGTTCAGCGGTGGAGCAGGAACTGGCACAGACACAACAAACGCTAGCAGAAACCGAACAGCAACTTTCACAAACAACGGAAAATTTAACCGCAGTTCAAGTTCAGCTTGAACACAAAGAGATACAAATCAGGTTTATAGAACGACAGCTGCAAGCGGTGGAAAAAGACTTGATGGATTGTGAAGAAGCCATGCAAGCGAATACGCCAGCACAACCACCGGTAGTAGAGCCAAGCTGGACGATTAGCGGTTTAGTGGTGATACAAACCCTTAACGCTTTTAAAGCGTCTTTTGTGTTTTTTGATGAAAACAAAACTCATGAATACACTGCTGCTAATTCAGTCACAACTGTTGAGCCTAATGCAATTTGGGTTAACAATCTTCTTGCTTCAATCGACATTCTTGATAGGAATCAGGTGGGATTGGGTATGCAATATCTTGTTCGTTATAGAGAAAGATTTGGGCAAACCACTATTAACGTGGTGGACGGTTGCACCTTTGAAATCAATTTCCCTGGTAATCATCGCACAAAATTCACCCTTACTCGTGTTGACGGCGATGATGATAACACAGCCGTGTTTATTGGCACAAAAATTTAGGAGAGTATTATGGCATTTGTAACATGCACTCAGTTTGAAAATTCACAAACTGAACAAGACGAAAAAACCGAAACGCTGATTAATCAATTAGTGACAGCAAATTCCGCTAAAGATAAAGCACAAGATGAAGAGATTGCTGCGTTGAAAAATAAAGACACGCAACATGACAATCAAATTAGTGCCCTGCAACAAAAAGACACGGCACATGACAATCAAATTAGTGCCCTGCAACAAAAAGACACGGCACATGACAATCAAATTAGTGCACTTCAACAAAAAGACACGCAACATGACAATCAAATTAGTGCACTTCAACAAAAAGACACGGCACAAGATAATTATTTAGCTGATGTGTTGGCGGGGAATGGCACTAAAATGAAGTTAGGACGTGACAGCAGTAATAACGCTGTTATGCAAGGGGATTGCCTTGCCACTTGTGCCGATATTGACGCAATTGATGCGAGACTAACCGCCCTAAAGTCTAAAAACGATAGTCTGGAAGCAGAGAACGCAGGGTTATCGTCTCAATTGGCAAACGCCAATTCACAAATTAGTTCTCTGAACGCTCAGTTAGAAGAATGTCGTAATAGTACACCAACACCGGAACCAACACCGGAACCAACACCGGAACCAACGCCAATGCCTGAGCCTGAGCCAGATATTCCTGCTGAAATTACTGATAATATTCAAGCTGTGGGTGATTATGGTGGTAATGCTAACGCGGAATTTATTGCGAATATTAAATGGAAAGGTGAAAGTGGTGCAACAATTCTTGATTTATGGTTAGTACCCGAATTTAATCCAGGCGCTTCGATTGGATTCTCAAGTCCAACCCATACCGCTCATTCAGCAATATTGGATGTGGAAGATAAACAAGTTGTTCCAGGCGTATCTAAATACTACGGTGAAATGGATAATATTTCGTCTAATATATTAACAGGTATGCCAAATGGGTACTATTCCTTGTTTGTTGTAAATTTTAGTAATACAACTAATGCAACGACTACATTTACGCTAATTGGGAAAACAAACGGGGAATTAAAATATTCTCAGTCTGAGTTTGTAATGGGGTTTAATCAAACTACCGGTTTTGCAGATTTTGACTTAGGTGAAGTATTGGATGGCACTCCTAGTGGTTATTTAGATTCTGCTGAAGCTCAGGAAATTTTAGCCTATCCTATGTTAAAAAAAATCGCTCGTTTATATGTGGAAAACGGCAATGCGAAGTTAGTCGAGATGATTACACCAACTATTTCAAACTGGCAAGTTGGCACTTGGATTTATTAACGCTTAACTTAAAGATGCAATAAGGACAAATCATGCCAATCCAAACTCACACAACCCTTATTCGCCATACACAACCGTCTCAACCACATTTCAACCTAAACGAATTATTCCCCACATCCAGCAATGTGGAAGTTAAACGCTATCCATTGCGCGTGATTGCGTGGGGATTGAGTGGCAGTGAAACGGTGACGGTGCATATTGCACGGGTGCAGTCATTGGGTAATCGCCATTGGGCGTTATCTGATGAGTGTTGCCCGTTTCCTATTGAGCCGTCTGTGTTGGCGAATGTGGAACATATGCCGTATAAAAAGCGTAAACAAGCGGTGGTGTTAACCGCTGATGAGCCTGCGATTCATATTGATGATGCAGGCACTTACTACTTTGAATATCACGGCACAAACTCGGTGATTATTGACCATTACGATGACCCAATCATCCCGAAAAACCAACTCTGCGACTGCGACATTTAGTTTCAGTCGTTTTTTTAAACCTAAAAAATAAGGAGAAAGCGATGAGCTATACCCCATTAAAAGGACGCGAAAACGTGGTAAAACCTAGCGAAGGTAACGGCGGTGTGCGCTTTACCGACTCAACAGCCAAAGTCGCCAAAGAAATTAACGGTGGCGTAATGCCGTCTGCCAGTCGTGCGGCGAAAGGCGGTTGCAAAGGTTGCGGACGCTAATGAAAGCCACAGATTCCCCATTGTGGGTGCGAATGTGTTCGCCTAATCAGCCTGATGATGAGCTGACCGAACTGCGTTTTAGCCTTTCCCACAATGAACATATTAAACAGGAATTGGAAAATTTTCTGTATGCTCAGTGGCTTTATTTAAATAGTAAAGCTCGCATGGAGCTTGATGATGCGATGCGTAAGGAATATCAACATGCCGCTCACACTATCGCTGAACTCACAGGCTTAATTTTCCGCCCTGATAAACCTGAAACGACAACGAAAATCTTACCATTAGTGTAAGGTTTAACGCTCAATAGAACTGCGGTGAAAAAATGATGTGTTTTTCACCGCAGTTTTTTATTCCACTCTTTTAAGGAAAGACAAATGGAACAACAAGATACTCAGTCTTTTGGTAAATACATTCCCCACTACTTGCGTGATGAGCTAATGAAAGCCCGTGAAAAGCAAGCTGGCAATGGTTTAGCAAAAGAACAACAAACCGAGTCCACAGCGGAGATTGCCCCTGAAACCACGGAAGACAACCCGACAAACGAACCGTCACAGACTACTGAAAAATCCCCTGAAAAAGAACCGCAGTTTGAGCCAAAAACGCCTGCTGCGCCACATTCTACAGGCGAAGATGAAAAATCAGTGAAAGATGACAACGATGTCAATGCGTGGAAAGGGCGATTGAAAAAAGAACAGGCAGAACGGCAACAGCTCAACGCCCGTTTAATTGAAGAAGCCGAAGCCCGAGAGCGAGCAGAAAAACGCTTGCGAGAATTGGAAGAAAAACACACTCAGCCAACCACACCAACCCCGAGTCAACCAGACCCGACTGGCTTATCTGATGACGATTTGGGTGAAATAAAAATTGTGAATCCTGATTTGTATTTCAAGCTCAAAGCACAACTTGCTCAGCAACAAACTCAACAGCAATCATCACCTGTTTCCCCGAAAACAGAAACAGAAACCCAACCCAACACGTCCGTACCGAAAGCACCAGCCCAGCCAACGGTTTCCGAGCGTGAGCGGATTTGGTATGCGGAAATTCAGCGTGAAATTCCTGAAGTGCAAGGATTACTTGGCGATTCTGCTTTTATGGAATTTGCACGCAGTAAAACCGATTGGACGGGAGTAACGGGGCTTGATTTAATCGCTAAAGCGGGGGGTGAAAAAGACGTTCGCTTGATTCCAGCGATTCGCAATTTGTTAGATGAGTATCAACAATCCCAAACCAAAGCGCCTATGCCTGTGACGGTGGCACCACAAAAAAATGCACCCGCTAAGGCAAAGGCAATTATTCCCAAAGAGATGACCGAGAAAGATCAAGTACAAGCGGAAATGTTAGCCCGTCAAGGGAAAACCGCTGAGCTGAGAAAATTCTTGGCAAAATTTAAACAATAAAAGGAGTCTTTATGGCTAAGAATATGCGAGCCGCCGATTTGGGCGGTGCAAGCGAAGGGCTGTATATTCCCGATTATGCCACGCAGATTGTGATTTCTGAAATGCACAACTGCTCCGCATTATCCCGAATTGTCAACCCAAAACATAATATCGTGGAGTTAGGGCTAAACTGCGCCCCTGTGGCACATTACACCATTATTGACAACATTGAAGTGGGCGATTTCCACGACGGTGCATGGAATGGTGAAACCTGGGAGCCTGATAATCCCTTCCGTAGTGGTGAAATTCGTTTATGCCAGTCTGTGCCGATGAAACGGAAATTCTCTCGTGAAGAAGCCACACTGATGTGTCACAACTGGGAAGTGTTTCAAGACGGGTATGAAACTGCGGTAGGGCGTGCGTTGCGTGATTTAACTGAGCGTTACGGCTTTACTGTGTTAGCCGCGTCTGCTCACCCGTTATTGCGTGGCGTGAGAGCAGGGGCATTAAGTGGCAATATCAATCTTGGCGATACAGAAAACCCAGTGGTGGTGAGTAAAGCCAATGGCGTGCGAGCCATGGATGTATTGCAAAATATGGAGCAAGCCTTACAAGAAGGCGGCGTAACCTGTGGTGGCAATGCGTTAAAAATCGTGGCAAGTCCTGCGTTTTATTCTCGTTTGCGTGCGGAGCAGTCTCATCTTGGTGCAGGGTGCTGCTTACCGGATAACCCGATTGTAACGGGAATGGTTCACCCGATGTTAGGAATGGAAATCTACTCATCATTACATATGCCACGTTATCGCCGTGCAGACGGTAAAGTGGTGGAATATGTGTTAATGGTCGATCCTGAAAACATTGCTGCCCCAAGTCGTTTAGACTATCTCGAATGGCAAACCGTGTTAAACGATATTTACCTTGTGGGGAATTACCGTTTTGATGTGGCTGCCTTAAGCAATAAATCCATTGCCGTTGCGGCTGTTGTAGTAGGAGATTAATTATGGCGATTTATAATTTATTCCGTGGCGGTTATGCCACTGAATTTGGCAAGCCTTGCCGTGATTGCGGGGTGGTAGATGAAAACCTGTTACCTGTTAAGGTTCAGCCTGATAACCGCGCAGACGGCGGTTATGGCTATCGTGACAAGGTGGAATGGAAACAGCTTTTAAAAGTGCTACTCAAACGCTATGGCAAAACGGTAGAAGATTTAGAAGTAGGCGATAAATTGCGGGTTTTCCTACATCCAAACCACGCCAATGTGAAAGCCGTTTTCTTTGACTTCCGCCAGCCTGTGGCGGGTTTTCAATTTGACTTGACCAGTGTGAATGGCACGGATTTATCAGGTATGGTGACCGAAGCCACTTATTCTGAAGCGGGCGAAATTGAAGTGGTCAGCCAAGCGGGTTACTTTGATTCTGCCAAAACCGCTCAAGTGGAAGAACGCACCCAATGGACGGTTCAACCAACCCAAGGTTACAATCCAAAAGTGGACGTGATTGAGCTTGAAATTAAAGCCTTGCCAAAAGATCTCACCAAGTTAAATGATTTGGTGCTATTGATTGGTCGCCGCTTTGAACAAGACGGTTTTATGATGTAACCCGATGCCCTAGTCAATCACTGGCTAGGGCGTTTTTTTTTACAAGGACAATGACCATGACACAACCTATTCCACAAAAACACACCTTTGTTTCCGCCATTAATGGCATGAAATTTGATGTGCAAAATAGTTTAACGGCAGAATTACTTTCCAAAAATGAAAAGAAAGAAATTATTCACCGTGAGCCGTCTGTGGCGAAACCAAGTCGCAGAAGCAAAGCCAATAGCAACGACATTGAACAGGAAATTAGCTGATGAATATTGCAGATTTTATTCTGCGTGTTCGTTTTGATTATAACGACATTGACGCTGACCGCATTGAAGATCCGCTGATTGTGGATTATCTCAATGAAGCGGTGGCAGAAATGTTTAAACTCAATCCCGCTAAGTTTATCAAAACCGTGGTGACAAGACTGGACGAGAGCGATTTGCAACAGCCTTGTTGTTGTGATTTGTTGTATTCGGTCGATGCCATCACGGACGCTCACGGCAATTTTATTGCAGAGCTGAAAGAAGTAGACGACACCGCCCAAACGGCATTTGGTAAACGCAATTGTGCTAATCGTCAAAGCGACACACGCAGTTATAGCAAGGTTAACGGCACGGATAATCAATTCAGCGTGAAACCACCTGTTAGCCCTGATGAAAACATTTACGCCCGAATGACCTGTGCGGTAAAGCCTGACAAAGTTAAACTAGGCGACACCCTTGATGAAAATATCACGGAAAACTATGCGAACTTGGTGGATTATGTGCTGTATCGCTTATTTGCTATGGAAACAGAAAGTGCTACATCGCAACAAAAATCCGCTCAATATTATAAGCAATTTTTAGATCGCACCTTGTTACAAGAGCAAGTGCGAGTGGCATTTACTCAACAAGCCAACGCACAAGCAAGCAAAAATACAGGGGGTAAAAAATGAGTTGTCCATGCGAAAGCCCCGCCAAACCCATTAGCTTTAGTTCTCACCCTTGCTTAAAACCCAAAGGGGGCAATCAACCGATGACGGGGTGGATTTGTGATAATGACGGGCGAGATGTGGAATTTATTTCACTCACTGAGTTTTTACCCCGAGTGACACTGATAGCAAAAGGTGTTCCCGATGATGTGGCGTTGGAATATTTACGCCAGTCAGCACAAACCTTTTGCCAGCAAAGCCGATTGTTAAAACGGGAATTGCGTTTAGATGTACAAGCGGGCGTGCGAGATTATTACCTTGAACAAGGCGATAATGAGCAAGTGCATGTGGTGCAGTCGGTGCATTTGGGTAACCGCGGTGAAAAATGCCGTTGTTTTTTTGAACATTTTTATTCACCACGTCACGGCTTTTGCCACAAGCATTTTACCTTTGAGCCAAATGATAAAATCATTCTCAGCAAGCCCCCTAAATTTGACGGCGAGAATCAATTGCAGGTGCATTATTTCGCTCAGCCGACACAAACGGCATGCGATGTGGATAAACTGTTATTTGACCGTTATCATGATGTGGTGGTCAATGGGGCGTTAAGCCAGTTGTTGTTTATGCGACAATATGACTTTGCCGACCCGCAATTGGCAGTGGTTTATGAGCAACGGTTCAAACAAGGTATCGCCCAAGGCAAAATTGATGTGCAAAGTCATTTTGCAACGAATGCCCCGTCTAGTTTGGCGTTTAAAGGGAGAATCTAACATGCCTGATTATTGCAAAGTGATAGAAAAATGCAAAACGCCTTGTGGCTGTCTGTCTGATAATGAAAGCGGTTTAAGCCAACAAATTAGCGTGCCACGCCCGACTGAACGAGTGATTGAGCGAGAAATTGTGGAATTGGCAACAAGGTGTGAAGAATGCGGTAGTGTCAAGGAAACACCTTAGGAGATGAACAATGGCAGACAAAGAATATACCGTTGTTGAATTAGTGTTAAATTATAGCAAAGAACATATCAATGCCATTTACAGTTTTTTTATGGCATTTGTTATGGCGTATTTGCGGATTTATTATATTGGTAAAGATCATCCCTGGTTAAAACGCTATGTAGAAGCGGTGATTTGTGGCTTGATTGCGGTGGCAAGTGAAAGCGTATTTGAATATTTTAATATGCCGACCAAACTGTCCGTTGCCTTTGGGGCGGGGGTGGCGTTTTTAGGGGTTGACCAAATCCGTATTATTGCCAAACATTACACCCAACAAATTCACAAAAAATACAAATAAGTTAACCGAAAATCAAAAACGACTGTGTGATGCAGTCGTTTTTTTTATGGCAAATTAAGGAGTGAGAATGACATTTAAATTTAGTCAACGCAGTGAAAAGCATTTAACAGGAGTTCACCCTGATTTAGTTAAGGTGGTTCGCCTTGCTTTAACCTTAGCCAAACAAGATTTTAGCGTAATTGAAGGTGTTCGCACGCTGGAACGGCAAAAAGAATTAGTGGCAAAAGGGGCAAGCAAAACCCTAAACAGCCGACATTTAACAGGGCATGCGGTGGATTTAGTACCGTATCCCGTGAACTGGGACAAATGGAGCGAGTTTAAACAGCTCGCCGACACCGTCAAACAAGCGGCGAAACAGCTGAATGTGCCGATTGTTTGGGGCGGTGATTGGACATCCTTTAAAGATGGTCCGCATTTTGAGTTGGATAGGGCAGTGTTTGACATCCTCCCCGCCCTAAAGGATGGGGATTCCTACTAGCTCCCCCTTTCGGGGGCTACTCTCGGTGGGTTCTTGCTGCTGATCTCTAATGAGATTCACTTCACAAGCTCTACGGGTATGTCCTACCCTGAATATGTCGTCATTGAGAAAGCCTAAGCATATCTCTGTTAACACGAATTGATTGTACTCAAATTTTGAGTAATTTTCTATTTTTATTTGTGCCTTATATCATCGCCCTAAAGGGCAGTGTTTTACGGCACGATCAGATAAAATTACGCACTTGGTTGAAACATAATTTCACCGCCCAAGGCTTGAGCATAGCGAGTTACTGTTTCAAAACTTGGGCGAACTAGCCCACGTTCAAGACGGCTGATGTTTTGAACTTTCATGCCAGTACGTTTTGCAATTTCACTTTGTGAAAGATGTTTAGTTAAACGATACTGTTTGAGTTCATTAATCATTTTTTGTTGCACTTCACGCACTTTGCGTAATTCAACAAATTCAGGATCTTGCATTAATTCTTGTTCAAGTTCGGCAAGGGTCACAAATTCGTAGGTTTCATTTTGCATTAAATTGCTCCTTAATCGCTTTCATTCGTTGTTTGGCAAGATCTAAATCTTGCTTTGGTGTTTTTTGTGTTTTTTTATGGAGTGCGTGGATTACATAAATTTGTTTACCGATATGAAAAAAGAAAAAACTACGAGAAATTCCGTCTTTTGATGACGCACGCAACTCTTTTAAACCGTCCCCCATATCTCTAACATGGGGTTCTTTTAATTGATTGCCTTGTTGTTCAAGTTGTTTCAAGGCTTCAAAAGTGGATTCCCTTAATGCCGTAGGCATTTTCAAAATTTCTTTTTGAGCTTGTTTAATGAGATGTAAGGTAAACATAATGAATATAGGCTGTAATCGTATAAGATTATAATAACACAAACGCAACCATAATCAAGAATGATTATAGATAATTTTCAAAAGGATCTAACATGCCTAGTCTAAAACTCACCCAATTTGGTGGTATCGCGCCGAAACAACGCCCGAATAATTTACATCAAGCCATGGCACAAGTGGCGGAAGATGTGGATTTAAGCCGTGGTACATTGCGACCGTGGCGGACGGATAAGAAAGTCAGTGATAAAACGGGCAAGGTGATTTTTGTGGATAAATGTTGTTATCTTGCAAGTGAGAATTGCCACGCCAATTTTTCACCCATGGAAACAGATTGCGGTTATCTGGTGGCAAGTGGGGTTGGCGATTATCCTGTGATTCAACAGCGACAAAATGCGTGTGATGACCGCTGGCAGAGATTGGGTTTTCCCGTGGAAATTCCCGCCCCAAACGCCCAATTTTTAGGCACGTTAAGCCAAGACTTTAATCAAGAGTTACGCCAGTATATTTATACCTTAGTTGATGAATTGGGTTTTGAATCCGCCCCCAGTTTACCCAGTGAACCTATTTATGTTCACAACGATCAGAATGTAGTGATTAGTGGGATTGGGGCAGATTTCCCCACCTATTCTATCGCCAAAGTGCGGTTATATTGTGCGGTCACCCCCTTGGATTATGGCGATCCGAAAGCGGAGTATGACGCTCATTTTTTGTTGGTCGATGAAGTGGATGTTGGCACAACAAGCTATGTTCATCAGGCTCACAGCGTGTACGGCGAAGAATGCTTGACCGAAGAATACGCACCGCCAGCAGACAATATGCGAGATTTGCAATATTGTGGCAACGGGCAATTAGGCGGATTAGTGGGAACGGAATTATGGCTCAGTGAACCACTGAAACCCCATGCGTTCCCCGAATCCTACCGCTACGGCAATTTCAACGGAAGACCGATTCGCTTTTTATGTGGCGAGAAAGTCGGTTATATTTTAACAGACGAATACCCTGCCATGATTGAAATGGAAAGCCCTTGTCAATCGCAGGGTTGCCGTTCAATTTCCATTGTAGAAGAGCCGTTGCCAATCATATCCTATCAATCCGCTTGCCTTTATAATGGAGCGTGTTTTTATGCCACTAAAGACGGTTTAGTGATGCTGGCAGGCAATTCAGCCAAAGTGATAACCACTGCCCTATTCACTCAAGACCAATGGCAAGCCCTTGCCCCGTGGCAGATGTCAGGCGTGGTGCATGACGGGTATTATTTTGGTTTCACCGATAAAATCGGCATTCGCTTTAAAGTGCCTGATTCGATTCATGATGATGTGCAAATTGAAGCCTTGGCCACCTTATCCATTCGCCCGAAAGCGGTGTATCGTAGCGACCAAGACCAGTTATTTTTCGCCCTTGATGACGGTATTTATCAATGGAATGCGGGCAACAGTTGGAAGCATTTTAAATGGCGTGGGCGGTTAAATGCCTTGCCCGGTTACACGGCAATGACAGCCTATAAACTGGTGCAAGAATATCAATCAAATCGAGTAACCCATATTGCCTACAAACGCCACCGAGATGAAATGGTGCAAGAGCCTGTGGTATTAAGTGACAGAATTGTCAACGACACCCGACCGCATCGCTTAAAAGCGGGTTATGCCACCTTGTTTTTTGATGTAGAAATCAGCGGACAAGGGGAAGTGTGGGAATATCATATTGCCAGTAGCGTGGCAGAGTTAGGGGGGGAATAGGTTGACTTCATCTGATTTTATGCCACAATGGGTAAATTGAAGAAAGGAGAAGAAAGATGAACTTACTTTCATTAGTCAGCATTGCCATTAGTGCCGCCATTTCTGCACAGCCGATATATACTCAAAGTAAAATAAGTATTGCGCAAAATGTCGTAGATTCGGCTAAAGCACAATCAGATGAGATGGAAGATGTTGCTACAGAAAAAGCCTTGAGCGAATTGGCAAACCGTATTTTTATGGCAGAGCATACGTTGTCAGCGTTTTATCTGTTAGCCTATCAGCAACCGAGTTTGCTTGAAACATTTAACAAGCAGGAAATGATGAGTATGTTGCGAGAAGCAGCAGGGTTGCTGTTTACCACGAGACAATATACCGATGAACACCCTATATTGCTTGAAAGATTAGCCAGTTTTGAGAAAGTGCTAAATGCCTTTACGCAATTATTTGAATACGCTAAATATAAACAGGAAATGGATAATGTTGTTTTATCCAGAATGGGGAAAGAAAATATTGGTTTAACCTTTGAACAAGGTGTAACAAGGGAAGAAATCCGTGAAAAATTGTTTAGTTTACGGAGAACCGTATGATTGTTCACCTTTCCAAACAGTTTGAAAACGGCTTGATGAATACATTAGAATTTCGGGATTTTCCTTATTTTGATGATGTTCAAGTCGACATGTTAGCGGATTTTATTGCGTCTGTCAGAGCGGATAATCTCCTTGTTGGCAAAAACAAAACATCGTGGCAAGATAACCAAGGCAACATTATCCCTGAAACAGTGCTATATCAACAACATAATGCGTGGCATTACCACAGTGGCGAGTATGCCGAAAGTGAACCTGAATGTTATACCTATAATTTAGAATGGAACATAAAAGGCTTGAAATCATCAGCGGTGATCCATTATCAAAAAATCACCGCACAGGAAATTTTATTACTGGCGTATTCGCCCAAACATATTCCCTTTCCGAAAATGTTAGATCCGAACAACCCGTTATCCACGAGATTTTCTTAACCGCCCCATGGCGGTTTTTTTATAGGAAACACAATGAAATACCAAACCGAACATATCAGTGATATTGCCAGTTCACAACAGTTATTAAGTGAGTTGTTTAGTTATATTGGCGAAAACTTTGACCAAACCGCTCAACTGCGGTCAAATTGGCAACACTTTTTTCAAGTGTGGGCGGGACAAACCCCTTATACTCAAATTAAGGTGTTCACTGCCCGAGAAGACAATCAGATTAAAGGTTGTGTGATGGTGTTATTGTTGGATAATCCGCTATTTGTCACCAAGCCATATATTCACCGTTTCATTGATTTAACCAATCATGACAACGCCTTTGATGACTATGTGGAGACGATTTTGGCGAGTTTGTAGATATTTTTACTCTTTTTATGTTTCGAATATTTCCTTTAGATGTTACAATTGAGACAATAAAAAGGGGAAATTATGACAGAAGATATTCTTGATATACTACAATTTGTTAAAACTCACCCAACTAAAACGGCTGAATTATTATCTCAACATCTCAATATTGCTCGTCAAAGTGCGTCTCGTAAACTGAAAGGATTGGTTGAAAATAATCTTATTCGTTTACAAGGTAAAGGGCGTGCGGTACGTTATGAATTGATTGAAAATATTGATAATTTCAATTTTAAATTAAATGAAAAGCTGGACGAGTTTTTAATTCTAAGAGAAACGTTAATACCCAAAATTAAACATTTACCAAAAAATATTGTGGAAATATTACAATATGGTTTTACGGAGATGTTTAATAATGCAGTCGATCATTCTTGTGGCAATGAAATAAATGTAGAGATTAGGACAACGCCAGTTTCTACTTTTATTTCTATCGAAGATGATGGATTGGGTATTTTTGAGAAAATTCAAAAAGCCTTTGATTTGGTTGATATTCGTCAATCCATTTTCGAATTATCTAAAGGAAAATTAACTACCGACAGTAAGAATCATTCAGGTGAAGGGATCTTCTTTTCATCTAAGATATTTGATTTCTTTTGTATTAGTTCCAAAGGTTGGGCGTTTGTTCACAATGATGATTTAATCGATATTATGTATGAACATGATATTGAGTATGTGAAAGGCACAAAGGTAATGTTGGAAATAAGTCATTTAACCAACAAAACCTGCAAAGAAGTGTTTGATGAATTTGCTATGCCGGATGAATTTGCTTTTGCCAAAACAGTCGTACCTATCAACTTAGCTAAACATGAGGGGGAATTTTTAATTTCTCGTTCTCAAGCAAAAAGATTGGTGTCTCGTTTTGAGCATTTTCAAATAGTATTACTGGATTTCACTAATGTATCAACTATTGGACAAGGATTTGCAGATCAACTATTTAGGGTGTATCAAAATGAATATCCGAATATTCAGTTGATTCCTATTAATACCAATAAAAATGTGCAAGATATGATTGATAGAATATTGGTGGTGCAAAAATGAAAAAACTCCCCTTACTTCTAAGCCTATTTATCACTTTGCCGAGTGTGGCTAAGCCAGTAGAAACGTGGGAACAAGCGATAGATTTATCTATGGCATTAGTGAATAAACAACAAGAAACATTAACTCGTTTACCTTTTCATTGTGTGTTATTTGTTGAAGCGAAAGAAATAGATAACGCCTTTATTGTTGATGTGCGAGAAAACCATAATGCACAATGTGGGGGCGATCCTGAGACGGCACCACGATTATTTAGCGTAGAAATTAATAAGCAAACAGGCGAATCAGCTATAGACAAAATTGTGGAATAATTACAACCGCCCCTTACTTACCACCCACTCCATTGAGTGGGTTTTTTAATGGAGAATTTTATGGCAACTGAACAACAACAAAAAGCATTTCAGCAGATTTTAATGGCAGCTCAAAATGCAGGGGTGGCTCACCCTGAAGTGATTGCCGCACAATGGGCGTTAGAATCAGGTTGGGGGAGCAAGGTTTCAGGCAAAAATAATTATTGGGGTATAAAGGCTGGTAACGGCGATCCAAATAACGATGAACAAGGTACGGTGGTTTGGACACATGAAAATATTAATGGTGATAATGTTAACGTTCAGCAGAAATTCAGAGATTATGACAGCCTAGAAGATGCTATAAAAGATCGTGCTAGTTTTACTGCAAAACCTGGTGGACGTTATGACAAAGCGGGTTATTTCACTGCCAGTTCACCTGCCGAAGCAGCTAGAGCATTGAGCAAAGCAGGTTATGCCACAGATCCTGAATATGCTCAAAAATTAATTAGCATAATGCGAAGTGGTGGCGTAGATCCTTATAACGGTCAGCAATATGATTACAGCACCGTGAATGTGCCAAATGTAGCTCAACAATCTACGCCACCTTTAACCAACAACATCTACGCCGCATTCAATCCCCAAGGGAATCAAACGGCACAAAATAACCCTTTTAGTCATTACTTCAATCAGCTTAACGGCACATTTGAACCTTTGAGCCAAGAAGTGGAAAACCCTACGCCCAGCAATCGGCAGAAATATCAAAGCCAACTGGCGGCTGCTTTTGGGGTGACCCCGCAAGCCAATAACGGCATGCCTGATTATATCGGGGATTTAGTCAAAAGTATTTATGACCAAGCCTAACCCCCCAACCCAATAACCCGTCTAAATTACAACAGGAGAACATTATGGCAATCGCTGATATTGGACGAAACATGGCAATGTACGCCCAGCCTACCGAATTTGACCAAAACGCATGGAAGCAAGCCTTTGACATTGCTAACCAATTCACCGCTACGCAAAATAACCGCACCACAGCAGAAGACAACATGCGGAAACTGGCAGAAAATTACGCTACGCAAAACGGGCGAGTGAATGCGTTAAATGCACAAAATAAGGATTTGATTAATCAATATGGTTGGAACACCACTACTCGTAACGCCACTCAACAAGCCACTATTGATAACAGCTTGTCCCAGTTGGGCTTGAACACCCAACAAAACCAACTGGCGTTAAGTGGTCTCAACGACCAAGCCCAGTTAAACCAAGTGCAACAACAAGCCATTCTTGCGGGGCAAAACCCAGATTATGCGTATCTGCTTAACCCTGAGATTGCTAAACAATTTAGCCCCGCATTAACGGCTCAGCTTTATGGCAATCAGCAACAGGCTCAAGCAGCACATTATAAAAACTTGGATGCGGAATTGGCGGACGTATATAAAAATTCCTTTGTGGAAAGTTACGATCCGAACACCGGCAATAAGATAACCACCTTTGACCCTGAACGATTTAATCAGCACACCAAAGCACTCTATGCAAGGCACCCCAATGACGGGGAGTATATTGGTAGTTATTTTTCTCGTTTTAATGGTTATTTTACTGACCTTAATCCACCCCAAAATGCCGAGCCAGTTATTACAGGTTATACGCAACCACCTATTCAGGCTCAAGCACAGCCACAGCCACAAGCACAGCCAACGGCACAATATGGCAATCTCGCTCAGCTTACGCAACATTACGGGGAAAATTTTGGCAATGTGGCGACCCAATGGCAACAAGCCTTGGGCTTAAATGAACAGCAAGCCATTCAAACACTGGCGACTGCTTTACAAACCCATTCCCCTGAGCAGGTGATGCAGTCGTTGAATAATGTGATTGCGGATAGACAGCGAGAAGATGAAGAAAAAAATAGAACAGGTCAATTACAGCAGATAATTAAAAATAATAGCACGATAAATTATCCTTATTATCCTTTTGCGTCTTATTATCCGAGATAAATTTGTTAGCAAAAATAAACCCCGAAAGTTAGCCGCTTTCGGGGTTTTTTCATTCCCATTAAAAGTACCTTAACAGAAATGAACTCACATACAGAGAAATAAGTGATGACTAATTATAGCAAAACAAAATTAAAAATACAGCTAAAAAAGGGGTTAGAAATGGAAACAAATGCAAGTCCTTTTATTCGAGTATCAATTGGTCTGGCGATTATCTTAACGGCATTAAGTATTTTTGCCTTGAGCATTGCACCATTGATAAGTGTTATTCGGTGGTGGTGATATGAAAACGACTGAAAATGGCATTTACCTGAGATTTTAACTGTTTTATTAATTAAGAAATAGGAAGTTTTTATGAGCCAGTCAACCGATGAATTAATCCGTCTTTTTCAAAATCCAAATAATCCGCCCGCCGTCAATGTGCAACAAGCCTTTGCCGATTTATATGGCGATCCTAATGCCATGACGGCACAACCTGATACCGCCTTTGGTCTAGCATCACTTTACGCACCGCCAACCGTGCAGGTTGCACCACAAAACGATACGCCACCTAGTGCAGGATTTTGGGGGAATGTGAAAGATGCCGCTTTGGTTGTGCCTAAATCCGCCACTCGTTTGGTGAGTTCGGTAGGCGGATTAATTGACCCGCAAGGGGCATTACGTCAATGGGGCGATGAAGCTACGCAATACTGGCAAAATCTCGAAACCGAAGAAAACCGCTATAACCGTGAGCAAAACGCCCAACGTCTTGCCTTGGATAAGCAATTAGGTGGGACGGGTTTTACGGCGAGTCTGGCCAACTTTTTTGAAAATCCGTTAACCACAGGTGGCGATGTGGCAGAAAGTGTGCTACCTGGAATTGCTGTGGGGATTGGGGCAGCTTACCTTGCTCCAGCAACAGGCGGGGTAAGTTTAGCAGCTGCCGCACCGATGATTTTAGGTGGTGTTCAAGGGGCAGGCGAAACTCGCAACGAAATCAACGACCACATTATGGCAATGCCACAAGAAGCGTTAGACGCTAGCCCGTTGTATTTGCAATACTTATTTCAAGGTCACAGCCCTGAATCTGCCCGTGTGGCACTGGCAACCAGCTTGAAAGAACATGGTGGCGAAGTGTTGATGAACGGCTTAAGCAGTGCGGCACTGGAACGCCTAGGCGGTTTCTTGCCAGTGGGACGGGCAGGCAGTGCGTTAAATTCCGCAGGTGGACGATTTGGGCGTGAATTTGTCACTGAGACTGCCGATGAAATGGCACAACAAGTGACCACCAATAAAGCCATTAGTGACATAGATAACGCTCATTCGCTCACCGACAATCTTGGTGCAGCTGCCTTTGGCGGTATGTTAGGTGGTGGCTTAGGTGGTGGCGTTGCTTATGGTATGCAACGCATGATGAACAGTGGCAAACAAGAAACTAATCAAGATGATGAATTGATTAATTCCCTTGCCGAACCACAAGCTACTCAACCAGCACAGCCAACAACCCAAACACAAGCCCAAACTGCGGTGCAAAATCCACCTGTTTCTACGGTTGCACTCAATGAACAAGCCCTTGAACGGGTATTGGCCAACATTGAAAATGAGAGCGACCGTGATGATTTATTTGATGAATTAAAAACGGATATTCAAGACGGCGTAATTGAACAAGCAGCACAGGAAAACACCCACTACGGCAAATTAGCGGCAGCCTATTTGGCAGAAGTGGGACACACCGACCATGTCACCGACCAAGCTACGCCAACAGAAAGCCAAACTGCGGTGCAAAATCCGTCAGATTTTTCAGCAAAACAAAGTGCAGAGCAAGCCCAAGATCCGTCTGTTGAGCAGGATTTAGGTAATAGTGAAAACGTATTATTTAGCCGAGCTTATCAAACTGAAGAACAAAAAGCGCAAAAAGCGAATATTATTCAAGGTCAAGCTGTTTCGGAAGTCGCTGATGTTGATGTGAATTTGGGAACAAACAAAGAACGTACAGCGTGGGCAACGGATGTAGTCAATAGTTTTGGTGGCGTGGCGAACAATACTGAATTAGGCGAAGTCATTGTTAATCGTCGTTCAGTAAAAAATACATTGCAACATGGTTATCAAAATGCCACTAAAATGAAATCATTCTTCACTTTAAAAGATGTGATTGAGAAAGGGGCTGTTATTGCTCAAGCAGAACACGATAATATGCAAAGTTTCGTTATTTCTGCACCTGTGAAAATTGATGGTGTGGAGTATATTGAAAACGTTATTGTGCGGAAAGACTATAACTCGCCGAGAATGTATGTTCATAATGTAATGTTAAAAGAAAAGCTTCTAGCGAACACACCCGGAGTTCAGACACAATCCGAACTTGACGGAAAAAAAGTTTCGCTAGAAGCTACTCAAAATATACTATCTGAATTGTTGCATTATGGCAATAACTCAGGTATTGAAACAGGTGAACAAGGGGTAAGTAACGATACCATCTTGCCTACGCACAACTTGCCTACACGTCAGCGTCAAGATGTGGGAGCTGATGAAAGCCATTCGGTGAATCAGGGAACGGGTGTGAGTTCATCTGACCTACGCACTAACAGCCCTACACCTTCTCGTGCTGAAGTGGGAGCGGATGGCATAAATAATATACAACAACGCCAACAATCCGTCAACACCCAAGCCACTCAAGACCAACAAACCCTATCACGGATTTTAGGGGAAAAAACCGCAAGCCATATTGAAGTGGTAGACAGAAACACTGTTCAACCGCCGAAAGGGGAAACGGCGGAGAGTTTGTTGGATGGCAATGTGGAAGGTTGGTATGACTCAACCACGCAAAAAATCTACATTTACAGCGACAATATCACTGCTAACAACGTAATGAGCCGTGAAGAACGGTTGGCGTGGGTAGCGTGGCACGAATTGGCACATCGTGGGGTGGATGTAACATTAGGGGCAAGATTTGAAGATATTGTGACCCGAATGGGCAAACATCCCGTGGTAGAAAGAATCGCCAAAACCATTCAACAAGAACGGGCAGAATATGGCGAAGTGCCGTTCACCGTAGCGGTCGAAGAAGCCGTTGCAGAAATCAATGCGGCGGTTGAAACAGGCAATTGGGCAGAACTCGAAAGCCGTTATAACGTGAAAATCGGCAGATTATGGAAAGACGGATTCGGTCAATATCTGCGGAAATATGCCAACGTATTACGCCGAGTGGTCAACGCCATTCTCAAACGAGATCCAAACTCAATGGCAATGACCACGCAAGAAGTATTTGACGTGTTAGCTGGGATCCGTCAAGGGGGGATTGGAAGCAATACACAAGCGGAAAGTGGCAATGGAGATGTGCGTTATTCTTTCGCAGGCGAACGGGCGAAAAATGCCAACCATTCCTTATTGCAACAGGCGAAAGACGAATTGGCTCAAGGCGTAGATCCTGAAACCATTCGTCAAAAAACAGGTTGGTTCCAAGGCAAAGATGGGAAATGGCGGTTTGAAATTAATGATGATTCAGCGTTGATTACACCTTATGAAGCTTATGATGATTATCGTTTTGAGCAGTTAGTGAATGGTCAAAATGGCGAAACGCTTGAAGTTCCTTTGTCCGAAGTTTGGAAAGATGAAGCGTTATTTAATGCGTATCCACAATTAGCCAATCTTAAAGTGGAAATTAAACCGTTAGACAATAAACGTGCTGGCGGTTGGTTTTCACCTAACGAGAACAAAATTGTTTTATCTAATGACGCTACCGCAGGTCAAATGAAAAGCTACTTAGTCCACGAAGTTCAACACGCTATTCAAAATGAAGAGAATTTTGCCAATGGTTCTAACATTAACGAAGAACTTAAAATGTTGCCAGATAACACCTACACAGGCAATGAATCTATTGATAAAAGAATCAGCGAAATCAAAGAACAATTACGCCAACCAATGTTAGCAAAAGAGGCGGATAAACTTTGGGATGAAATTTCTCAACTTCGAGAAATGCAAGCAGAACGAAATTATCGTAATTCAGCTGGAGAAGTGGAAGCTCGTAACGTACAAACTCGTTTAAATATGAGCAAGGAAGAACGCCAAAATCAATCACCTGAAAGCACTGAAGATGTAAAACGGAGCAATCAAAATGTCAGATATTTAAGTGATTTTAGTTATAGTCTAAACGAAGATCCAAATTCGGACTTTGCAAAAGCGGTGGATGCCTTTGTTAATGGTGATGAAGTTAAAACATCTATTTCATTGGGAACAACGCCTGATGTGTTAAAAATGATTGGTTTGCCTGATGTTGAAGTGAAAATCAAACGTAAGGTGTTGAGTAAAGTAATGCGTGGAAAACACGCTATTGAGCCTGAAGTATTGAAACAATTACCACAACAAATCAATGATCCTGTTGCAGTGTTGCAATCATCGGCACATTCATCTAATCCTAATGGTTTTGTTGTTTTGACTGAATTAACTGAGTTTAATTCGGATAAAAACAGAGATGAACCAATTATAGTTGCATTGCATTTAAATCAGAGTGGTGAAGTTCAATTGTTAGATGTGGCAAGTGCTTATGGAAAAGAACACGATAAGCTACAGGAAATGATTGACAATGATCCGATCTATTATTGGAATAAAACAAAAGGCTCACATTTAGCGAACGTACACTGGCTCCAATTGCCACTTAAGCTACGTTCAAATGCGAACCTTTCTGCCAATGATATTAAAACCGAAACCGACTTAAGTCAATACCAATCTGAAAATAAATCTGATAATGGCACTCGTTTTTCACGCAAAGCTCCCCAAAAAGAAAATTACCAACGTGATTTAATGGTGACGCACAGTCTCAGTGCAGAAAACATAATGCACGCTGATAAAATGGGTGGCTTGCCAATGGCATCGCTTGCCATTTCCAAACAAGGATCCAATATTGATTTTGGTGAAGTCACTTTAATTGGTGACCGTAACCATATCGATCCGAAAGGTGAAAATAAAGCGAAAGTCTTTGGCTCAGATATTTATAGTCCACGTTATCCGCAAGTAAGTTATAAACTCAATGCGAAAGATCAGCGTGCGTTATATCAACGTTTTGAAGACACTGCGGAATTGTTGAATGACAAAGGATTTGATTGGAACTTCACAGGAAATTTAGAACAAAAAGGCGTAAGCAATATCTTGTCTGATTCTGCCGAAGTGCAGTATGAATTTCTACAAAGCAAAGGCATTGAACCAAATATCGTTTACGAAGAGAAAGCTCACAATGAATTTGCGGATTATCAATCTGTACAAAAAGCCTTGTCAAATGGTGGTATTGATGCGTTGCGTTCAGATGATTTTCTGCGTGATTTTGCTAAAGAAAGATTAGCCAAACTAGAAGAAGCACGAGCCAAGCAAGGTAATACCACAAGCCCAATTGCGAGAAAAAGCACTGAACGTAAAATCGGTGAAATGCAAGACATTATTAATATGTCAGCAGAAAATAGAGCCTTTTATTTAAATGGCGATATTAAACGATTAGTCAAAGGGTTAGACCCAACAACAGATGTGGATTATGGCAGAACAAAGGCGGCGTTAAATGAGCAAATCACTCAACATCATTATCAAAATGCGTTTAATCAATATGTTCAAGATATTGTTGAGCCTTTAGATATTCGTGAGCAGTTGGAAAATGGCGAAAATCCAAGAACAGGGGAAACTCGCTACGTTGAACACTCATTAGAAAATGTGGTGAAAAAGCTCAAACAAAATCTACGTGGTGGTGAAAGTTTTGATTATGGTACAGGTAGCTTGCGTGCGAAAGTGACACCGCAATTTAAATCTGTCTCTGATATTCAAAAAAATAAAAGTCGCTTAGTGGATAAGGAAACGTCAGAACAAGCCATTAAACAAATGGAAAATGACGTAGCAAAATTGGGTGAGCAATTAGGTGTTGGCAATGAAATTTATAATTTATTGCACAATGCGGTAGATGAAAGTATTGACCAAGCCTTTGTCTATTCTTCAGTGGAAAACACCCCACAAAATCGTCAAGCCGTAGCGGATATGTTGGCAAAATTAAAAGCAATGCCAACGGAATATTTCGAAGCGAAAGCTAAAGACGTAACGCAATTCAGCGATTTTCTCGGTGCAGTGGTGCCTGAAAACTTGCCAAAAAATGCCTACAACGTATTGGAAAAAGCAGGGTTAAAAATCTATGAGTATGATCCTAATGACACCAATAGCCGTGCGGAAACGGTAAAACAGGCAACCAATGAGCTAGATGAAAATAGCGGTGGGAATGTGTTGTTTTCACGTCGTCCAAAAGCCGAAAGCCTAGAGAAATTGCGTGAAAGTGAAAGTATTCATATTTCAGGCAAAGAGATTGAAGCAAGTTCGGATATGAAGCAGTATAAACGCAATGCGTTGAATTATGGTAAATCTTTGCGTGGGGTTTATACAAATAAGGATACAGGGCAAGAAATTTCGTTAGGGTTGAAAGCTGTGAAAGAAGTTTTAGATCACGACTATAAAAATCCTGATCATCTTCAAAGCGTATCTGCTATTCCGCAAATTATTGAAAATGCTGTTTATATAGATACGTTACCGAACGAAGATACAAATAAACGCCCTGATATTGAAAGCTATGATTACTATGTTGCAGGCTTAAATATTGGCGGTGATGATTATACGGTGAGGGCTGCTATTGCAAACAGTGAGAATGGTGAACGCTATTACGACCACAAATTAAGTGAGATCGAAAAAGGCGAACTACTTTCTACTCTAGGGATAACAACTCCAAATTCCGAAAGCAATTCACCTTTCTCTGCCATTGATGATAAACGCTTATTGCAAATTTTGCAAGAAGATAATCAGCAAGAAGCAGATAATGCTAACAATGACATTCGCTATTCTCGCCGTCAATCCGCCGCTAACCTTGCACAAAAGGGGCAAGCGACACAGGAAGCGGGGTGGTTTGATGATGTGCGGGGGCGTAACTTCGCAGGCTTAAGAGAACGTTGGAATACGCTAATTGGCAAGGTAGATGAGAAAGTAGCTGACCAACTCCGACCAGTGAATGACTGGATTGACGGGTTGAAAGATCATGGTTATAGCGAACATGAAATTGAAATGTTACGCCATGATTTGTATCTCGCCACAGGCAGACGGGACGCATTAAACAGCGAAATTGAACAGCAATTCTTAAAGCCATTAATGAAAAAATTGGTGGCATTAAGCAAGAAATACAATAAAGACGAACTGACTATTAAACGGTTGGTGGGGTATTGGGCTTCGACTCGTTATGCCATTGAGAAGAATAATGAAATTCTAGCCCGTGAACGCAAAGCCATGCTGGAAGCGAAAGCGGAAAGATCGCTTGCACAAAACGAGTGGGCGAAAGATCCAAATAATGCAGAACTGGCAAAAGCAGTGGAAGATGCCGACAAAGTCTATCGCAAAGCCAATCGCACATATCGTCGCCGTAAACATGATGTGGAATCTATCGACCCTGATGTGGAATTTAAAATTGGCACGGCAGGCGGTTGGTCAAATGCTAACGCCAAAATCATTATGGACAATATTGAAAAACATATTTCCAGAGTGGATTTGGAAGAAGCCGCACGGCATTTATACCGCCTAAATCAACATCGTTTAGTGTTAGATCATGCGTCAGGGCGTTACACCGAAGAGCAATATAGGGAGTTTAAAAAGAACCCCCATTATGTGCCGTTAACGGGCGATCCGAATGCACAGGAAGACTTTGATGGCATTAGTGGGGCGGGGCAAACTGCGGTGAATATTTCCCGAGATCGTCAATTGAAAGGACGCAAAATGTCGGAAGCAGAAGACGGCATTGATGCGTCTTGGCGAGCCATTGGCAAAACCACTACTTACTCCGGTTGGGCGGAATTTAAAAATCACATTGATGAGATTTATCAAAACAAGATTGACGAACTCACCGAACAAGGTTTAGCAGAAAAATCCGCCCGTGAGCAATTGGAAAAAACCTTAGGTTTGAGCAAGAAACGATTAGGGGAAACGACCCGTTCCAGTGACAATGTGTTGATTCGCAAACAAGGCGGTGAGTATTTTGAATACGGTTTACCGCCCGCAGTAATTCAAGCCATTCAACGGGAAAATGTGGAGCAATCGAACAGCTTTATGCGTGCAGTTTCCAAGCCGTTGGGCTGGTTTGCTCGTGGGGTGACGCAATGGAATATTACTTTTGCCCCCGTCAACATGATGCGTGATGTATGGGAGAAATCCGAGTTTATCCGCATTCAAAAAGTCTTTGATAAAAACGGCAATCTGCTTGATAGTCAACAAATGGATAAAATCGCCCGCACCTTTTTAAACAATGCGGTCAATCCAAGCAAAGGCATTTGGCAAGCCACCAAGCGTTTTGGTTTTAATCAAACATTGCGAGACAGTCAGCCAAGCGAAAAACTGCTGAAAGACATGTTAGCCCAAGGGGCGTTATCCACTTATCGCACCTATTTGGAAACCACCGAAAAAGATTTGGTGAAAAAACTGCAACAAGAAAATTCCGTTGTGAGCAAGAAACTGTTGCAAGCAGGGGAAGTCATTGCAGGCTATAACAAAATCTTTGACACAGTGTCATCGCTAGCGTCTTATCAAGCCTTGATTGAACACGGGGTTGACCCAAAACAAGCGGCAGGGATTACTTTGGAACTCACCAACTTCCGTAAAACAGGGTCGGTGATGCCATTTTTCAAAGCCTTGTATGCCTTTGCACAACCAACCGCCATGGGCGGACGTAACATGATGAAATATTTGTCTACGCCAAAAGGGCAAAAACGTTTTCTAGGGTATATGGCGGTGATGATGCCGTTGTATATGATGTTGCGTGCCTTGTGGGACGATGACGAAGGGGGTAACGAACTGGACAAACAGGGTGACATTACCCGTTATATTCCGATTCCGTTACCGGGCGAGAAAATACTAAAAATCCCCGTGGGGTTTGGTATGCCACAATTGGCATGGAACTTTGCCACCAATATGGTCAAAGCGGCAGTGTCGGATATTTCCGTTTCCGAAGCAGCGGTGAATATGTTTGTGCAAAGTACAAAATCCATTGCCCCCATTGCCCCAAGTGAAATTTCAGCAGGCAAATATCCGTTGGAGAAAGCGGCGTTAACCTTTACCCCAACGCTACTACAACCCATTGCACAAATTACCTTAAACCGTAATGCTTTTGGTAACAGCATCACCACGGAATATGTCAACAAAGACAAGCTCAAAGCGGAACAAGCTAAATCTACCACGGCGGATTTTTGGCAAGATCTAGCCTTGGGGATTCATGACACCATTGGCGTGGATATGCACCCTGAGCAGGTGAAAAATGTGTTTGACGGCTACAGTGGCTTTATTGGCTCACTGAAAGAGTTAAGCACGATGTTTATTGAAAATCCGAATCGAGAAAAACACGGCTTAGACACTCGCATTCCGTTTATCAATCAGCTCATTGGCACGCCAAATCAATTTGCTAACGCCAGCCGTTATTATGAAAGCATTCACGAAGCGGCAAATGTGGCAAGGGAATACAACTCTCGCAAAGAACGGGGCAAGTTAGATGGTTGGCTTACGGACGAACGCAAGGACATTGTCACTTTCTATGAACTTGACAAAAAACGTTCCGCCCAAATCCGCAGCCAAAAAGCCCAACTAACAAAAGCCTTGCGAGCAGGAAGACTCAGCCAAGAAGCCTACGAGCAACGCTTGCGAGATTACCATCAACGTTCAGATGAATATCAACGTGTCATGTTAAACCGCTGGCGAAAAATGCAAGGGTTGAATACGGCAGAGTAAAAACGTAGGAAAAACACAGGGAAAAAACACCGCAGTTTTTGAATAAAAATCAGGAGAAAACTGCGGTGGATTTTGTGTGAGATTTGACAAAATAGTCCTTTCACTTTAACATAACAAAAGAAAAAAGGAGGCTGAATATGTTAGCACTACTCAAACGTTTAACGAATTTATCTATTGTGTCAAACGTGATGCAAAAGCCAAAAGCCTACCCAAATGTATCGCAGGGCTTTGCTAGAGATAGAAAAAATCTTTGCAAAAATTGCAATGACGTGGTTATTGGTTTGAATCGGGGTTTAAAAAAATATGGCGAAGAATACGCAAATTAAAGCTCGTAATGCACATAATGAATTTAGTTTGTCACATAGTCAGGTAGATACCCCGTTACTTGATGTTAACGTTATTGAGCGTTTACAAACGGTTCGTCCAGAGATTGTTGATTTTATTGTTGAGCAAACAAAGGTTGAAGCAGAACACCGCCGAAAATCAGACGCTAAAATGATTAACTTTACATTTATTGAACGCATTGGGGCGTTATTGCTGGGCGTTCTTGTGGCAGCTGGCAGTATTGGTGGTGCGATTTATTCTGCTTTATTAGGATTTGAAACACTGGCTACAGCCATTGCAACTGTTGGATTAGGATCGCTTGCTGTCGCTTTTTTGAGACGTGAAAAATAGGTATTTTGAAAACATAACCCAACCGCCCAAATCTAAACCACTAGGGCGGTTTTTTGTTACCCAAAATCAGGAGAACCATGGCAAATCAATACACCGAAATTATCGAACAATTGCGTGACCAATCAGATAAAGACAGCAATAAACAAGCCTTGTATGAATTTTATCTGATGTTACCGAACAACGGATTAAAAGCTCAATTTACCCAAGAATTGATTGAACAATTTGAAGATTTAATTGAGCTTTTTCATTACCGACATTTACATGATTACATTTAAGGGGGAAACATGGCAGAAGAAACCAGCATGATGGATTCCATTAGTGAAGCCTTTTTCGGCAAGGACATAGACTGCAAAGGTGTACAAGATAAAATAGAAGCAATTCCTGACGGGGATAAACTCACCAACGCCAGTGCTAAAGCCCGTGCCTTGGCTATGGCAGATTATGCGTGCAAATATTTTGAAGCCGTGCAACAAAACGCCAACGCCAATATGATTATTGCCCTGATTCAACAGGCAGCGTCCTTTTATTTTGCCGACAAACAACATGACACGGCAAAACAAGCACAAAATCGTTTTGACGCAATTTGGAATAACCAAAAGGACAAAAGCGACAAACTGTTTAATCATTGGTATGACCACAGCCGACCGATTGAAATTAACATGCTCAACGAAGCCAGAGCAAGGGAACAAGCAGGTTATCAAGTGGATTATGACACGGCGAAAAACCGAGCTATTGCCACTGCTCGTAGTGAGTTCTCCCGTGCGAGAGATAAAGTGCAACGGGAAAGTCGTATTCATTGTGTGGGGGCAACACGCACGGCATTACGCCAATTACAAATCGCCGAAGCCAGAGCCACCGTGCTTGCCACCAATCAAGCCATCCGCATGGAAGAAGAACGCAAACACCAACGGGAAAGCCAATACCGAGAAGAAACCTACAAATGGAATGCCCTATTCCAAGGACGAGTGGGTGACAGCCTAAACGCCATTCGCACCGCTCAACAAGCGGCAGCTGCTGCCAGCCAAATTAACCCTTATGACGGCTGGTCAAATGCTGTGGCAAATTTAAGCCACATTGGGGGAGCAATGGGAACGGCAAACATGGCAAGTTTCCAAGGGGCAAACACCGCCACCCCGTCATTATTTGGCAGTGGATTTTACAACAATTAATCACAGGGAGAACAAATGAAACCGATTAAAATTGACAGAAAAGTGGCGAAAACCACCTTTCACATTGACAATTGCAGTCAAGCAGACAGTGCAACCATTGAAATTACCCGAGTGGGCGGAAACGATACGATTGTTTATCCGTCCTTAGAACTCACCGATTCCAGCGTGGTGTTTATGTGGGACGACGCATTATACAAAGCCCGTTCAGGACGCTATCAAGGAATTATCCGCATAGACGGCTGTAAGCCATTTTGCGTGCCGATTCACATTGGGTGCAACTGTAATATGGGTAGTAGCGAAAACGGTTATTTTTATTCACAAGAATGTTTGGAGTGTTAAAATGAGTTACAAATGGTTAAACGGTTACCAAACCACCTTAAGCGAAGCAATCAGCAGTAGCAAAAAATTACTGCCAATTTTAGATGCCAAAGAACTGGCACAACGCCTAGGTGAAGATCACAGCTATCTCGTCATCAATGACGGCACGGGTGCAGAAATCATCAAAGTCATCAGTTACGGCAACCAAATAAAAATTGAACGGGGACAAGACAACACCAAAGCCAAAGCCTTTCCCGCTGGCAGCTGCATAAAATGGGAAGTCACCAAACAAGGCATCACCGAAACCATCTGCAACAAAGAATTTGAATGCAGTGACGTGGTGGGGTGTGGGTGTAAGGATTGATAGAGAGACCGCAGTTCAGCGGTCTTCTTCCCTACTAAAATAACAACATTCCCCATACCCAAAACAATCCCCAAACAAAACCAAAAAGGAAAAATTAGTTGATATATTAAACAAAAAACACGCTAGGATAAAAATACAAGTCGTTGAAATTAAATTATTTTGTGTTTAATTTTATTTACATCAACTAAGTCTTGAAAACCGGCGAGGGTTTACGCCCTCCGTGAGTTCGAATCTCACTTCCTCCGCCACTTAAATTTAGAGAAGTCGTAAGTTAATCAATAGCTTACGGCTTTTTTGTTTTCTGATAAGTTTTGGCTTAATAGACAAAATGGTTACTAAAAAGTGGGATAAAGACTTATATTGCGAAGCGTTAACCTATTGTTGTTTTTCAGTAAGAGTAAGCTTTTGAGTATGTAGAACTATTATTTTTCTCATTCGGTTAAGGTAAGATGTTTGTATGAGGTGTTCATTTTTTCAATATTTGTTTTGTGTGGTAACTCAATAATACATTAAGTTGATGAACACTTTTTTTATTTGTTGCTGTTAGATGGTAAATTCAAGTATTTTATTTTTAATTTCTTACGCAAACGTTTTCGTTATAGGTTTTTTTCCTTTATAATAACCTCCGTTTTATTTTATTCATCCCACTATTTTCAAAGGAAAACACCATGTTCCAAATTTTCCGTGGCTCACCAGCCTTGTCTGAATTTCGTTTAAATCAATTAGCCACTCGTTTTCAAAAAACTAGCTTACCGGTTAATTCTTGCTATGCGGAATATGTACATTTTGCTCATTTGAAAGCAGCATTAAATACCGAAGAAATGCAAAAATTAGAAGAATTATTACATTATGGTCCAACGTTGGCACAGCATGAACCGCAAGGAGAATGTTATGTTGTGATTCCTCGTGTTGGTACAATTTCTTCTTGGTCATCAAAAGCTACGGATATTGCTCATAACTGTGGTTTAGACAAGGTGGTGCGTTTAGAACGTGGTTTAGCATTTTATTTTGAATTTGAACGTGCTTTAACAGAGGATGAACAAGCAACATTGACTTATCATATTCACGACAGAATGATGGAAAATGTGGTGCGTGAATTGGTACATGCATCAAAATTATTTTACCAACAAGAACCGAAAGCTTTTACTACCGTGGATATTTTAAGCAGTGGTCGCCAGGCGTTAGAACAAGCTAATGTGAATTTAGGTTTAGCCTTGGCGGAAGATGAAATGGATTATTTAGTGGAAAATTTCACCGCACTTGGGCGTAATCCTGTAGATATTGAGTTATATATGTTTGCTCAAGCCAACTCGGAACATTGTCGCCATAAAATCTTTAATGCGGATTGGGTGATTGACGGTGAAAAACAAGAAAAATCCTTGTTTAAAATGATCAAAAATACCTTTGAGAAAACCCCTGATTATGTGCTGTCCGCTTACAAAGACAATGCCGCAGTGATGAATGGCTCAAAAGTGGGGCGTTTCTTCCCCGATCAAGACGGGCAATATCGCTATCACAATGAAGATGCTCATATTTTGATGAAAGTAGAAACTCACAACCATCCAACAGCTATCTCGCCATTTCCAGGGGCGGCAACAGGTTCGGGTGGTGAAATTCGTGATGAAGGGGCAACAGGACGGGGTGCGAAACCAAAAGCAGGTTTAGTCGGTTTTTCGGTGTCTAACTTAGTGATCCCGGGCTTTGAGCAACCTTGGGAAAATCCGTTATCCAAACCGAATCGCATTGCCTCCGCCTTGGATATTATGCTTGACGGTCCTTTAGGCGGTGCGGCATTTAACAATGAATTTGGTCGCCCTGCTTTGTTGGGCTATTTCCGCACCTATGAAGAAAAAGTGAACAGCTTTGCTGGTGAAGAAGTCCGTGGTTATCATAAACCCATTATGTTGGCAGGCGGAATCGGTAATATCCGTGCCGAACACGTACAAAAAGGCGAAATAGCAGTTGGCTCAAAATTGATTGTGTTGGGCGGCCCTGCGATGAATATTGGCTTGGGAGGCGGAGCGGCGTCCTCTATGGCTTCAGGAAAATCCAAAGAAGATTTAGATTTTGCTTCCGTACAACGGGATAACCCTGAAATGGAACGCCGTTGTCAGGAAGTGATTGACCGTTGTTGGCAGCTAGGCACGGATAACCCGATTTTGTTTATTCACGACGTGGGAGCTGGCGGTTTGTCTAATGCCATGCCTGAGCTTGTTCACGATGGCGGTCGTGGCGGTAATTTTGAATTACGCAAAATTCTCAGTGATGAACGGGGTATGTCACCGTTAGAAATTTGGTGTAACGAATCGCAAGAACGCTATGTCTTAGCGGTGTCGCCTGAAAAATTACCGTTATTTGAAGCATTATGTCAGCGTGAACGTGCCCCTTATGCGGTAATCGGCGAAGCCACTGAAGCATTGCATTTAACCTTAAATGACAGTCATTTTGGCAACAAACCCATTGATTTGCCAATGAATGTGTTATTAGGCAAAACCCCGAAAATGACTCGTGATGTGCAGTCAACTGCGGTGCAAAATCCAGCCGTTTCTCAACATGGCATTACATTAAAAGATGCTTTACACCGTGTGTTGCGTTTACCTGTGGTGGCAGAAAAAACTTTCTTAATTACTATTGGCGACCGCTCGGTGACAGGCATGGTGGCTCGTGATCAAATGGTTGGCCCGTGGCAAATTCCTGTATCGGATGTGGCAGTGACGACTGCATCTTTAGACAGCTATCACGGGGAAGCGATGACCATTGGTGAACGGGCTCCAGTGGCGTTATTAGATTTTGCAGCGTCCGCACGTTTAGCGGTAGCGGAAAGTATTACCAACATTGCGGCAACTAACATTGGCGATATTAAACGCATTAAACTCTCTGCCAACTGGATGTCAGCGGCAGGACACCATGGCGAAGATGCAGGGCTATATCAAGCAGTCAAATCCGTGGGTGAAGAACTTTGTCCTGCCTTAGGCTTAACCATTCCTGTAGGTAAAGATTCCATGTCCATGAAAACCACTTGGCAAGAAAACGGCGAACAAAAATCTGTGACTGCACCGTTATCATTGGTAATTAGTGCCTTTGCTAGAGTGGAAGATGTGCGTAAAACCGTGACCCCACAATTACGCACTGATCAAGGGGTAACTCGCTTGTTATTAATTGATTTAGGTGAAGGGCGAAACCGCTTAGGAGCAACGGCACTGGCTCAAGTTTATAAACAATTAGGCGACAAACCAGCAGACGTCGTCAATGTTGATTTGTTGAAAAACTTCTTTAATGCGATGCAAACCTTAGTTCAAGATGGTAAGCTGTTAGCTTATCACGACCGTTCAGACGGCGGTTTAATTGTTACTTTAGCGGAAATGGCATTTGCTGGACATTGTGGTGTGTCAGCACATATTAGTACTTTAGGTGATAACGATCTTAGTGTGCTTTTCAACGAAGAATTAGGGGCAGTGATTCAAGTACGTGAAAGCGATCTTAATGCAGTACGTGACGTATTAAGTCAACATGGGCTGATTCATTTAACCAAAGAATTAGGTTATGTGACCGAAAATGATGAATTTATCATTTCTCGTGGTAATAAAGTGTTACTGGACGAAAAACGTTCGGAGTTACGTGCAATTTGGGCGGAACTTACTCACCAAATGCAACGCTTGCGTGATAATCCTGAATGTGCTGATCAAGAATTTGCAGCTAAGAAAAATCCTGACGATAGAGGTCTTTCTGCTTATTTAACTTACAATGTTGATCAAGATATAGCTGCCCCTTATATTGCTACTGGCAAAAAGCCGCGTATTGCGATTTTACGTGAACAAGGGGTAAACAGTCACGTTGAAATGGCAGCCGCCTTTGACCGAGCCGGTTTTGAAGCTATTGATGTGCATATGAGCGATTTACACCATGCTCGCTGTAATCTGAAAGATTTCAATGCGTTAGTAGCTTGTGGTGGTTTCTCTTATGGTGACGTTCTTGGTGCAGGTGGTGGCTGGGCGAAATCTATCTTATTTAATACCGCACTTCGTGAGCAATTCCAAACTTTCTTTGCGCGTGAAGATACGCTAACTCTCGGAATTTGTAACGGTTGCCAAATGATCTCAAATTTAGCAGAGATTATTCCCGGCACAGAAAACTGGCCACGTTTTGTACGTAATATGTCGGAACGTTTTGAAGCTCGCGCAGCGTTAGTACGAATTAATCAAAATAATTCTCCATGGTTTACGGAAATGGCAGGATCATATATGCCTATTGCCGTATCACATGGCGAAGGTCGAGTGGAATTTAAACATGAAAACCAGCTACAAGGCTTACATAAACAAGGGTTAATTATTGCTCAATATGTGGATAACAATATTCAACCTACCGAAGCCTATCCAGCAAATCCAAACGGATCGGTGGATGGAATCACCGCACTTTCCAACCAGAACGGACGTGTTGCTATTATGATGCCACATCCTGAACGAGTTTTCCGTGCTGTGAGCAATTCTTGGTATCCAAAAGAATGGAATGAAGATGGAGCTTGGATGCGGTTGTTTAGAAATGCCAGAGTGTTTTTTAAATAGAATATGTTGTTAAAAACGAAAGGGGATGAAATAAAAATCATGCCCTTTTTTAATCTTAAATAAGATATTTTTAGTTAAAACAATTCATTAATAAGGTGTAAAAAACTATAAATTAAAAAAATATAATATATTATTCTGTCTTAGGAAACTTTATAATCAAGATTATCAGACCATTTTCTTGATAAAGTCAAAAAATATTAAATTCTCATTTTATTGTCATTATTAATACAAAATATTATTATTTTTTCTTGAAATAGTGTTTTCATAGGTATATCATGTTGTCCGCAGTTTTTATGTGTATGGATACATTTTTTATTAAGGAGAATAAAATGAAAATTGTTCATTTCAAATATTCAGCATTAACACTTGCTTTAATGGCGAATTTTGCCATTGCAAATTCAGCTCAGATCACACAAACAACAGATGAAGCTCCAATATATGTACAGGATCTTCCATATTATAAGTTAACCAATAAAAATATTACAGATTCCTCAAAATACGCTTCCTTACGTATCAGTAATGTGACAACATCTGTGCTGAATAATGTTTCTATTATGCATTCGTCAAAGCAGGTAGGGATTGCTAGCATTAGCGAAACAAATATTACGATTGACGGCTTGAATATAACTTCAACAAGTGACAATAGTTACTTTGGTGTTTATCTTAATAGTTCGAACGCCAGTATTAACAATATGACACTTGATGCAACTATAACACGTTCACCTAAGAATTCCCCATTTTTTGGTGCCTTGCAGTTTCTTGAAAATGGGGAACAAGCATCTCAAGTGATCAATTCATCCATCACTAATCATGGTAATAGCAGTTCAGTGGTTGCACTGGCCAGAAGTAATGCAATATTTGACAATGTAAAATTAAATGCCACAGGAAAAGACTCAGCGATATTCTCTATAAAAGATCGTGCTGATGTAATTGCTCGAAATCTCACAGCTAAGAACACGGGCGAGAATGGTGTTTTTATTCAAGTAGAGCAAGGAGATTTAGGAGAGGCTCGTCATTATAATTTTACCCTTGAAAACAGCAATATTGTTACTGACAAAGGGATTAATTGGGTTAAAAGTGGTAAATCTACATTTAATTTATCTGGAGCCGTCCAAGCTGTTGGAATATATTTGAATAATACAACCTTTAAAGTGGAAGATGAACTAGTTCATGCCATTTATGATGAAAATTCATTTGACATATTCACTACGGTACTTGAACTGGACAACAACTCTACATTAATCGGTGGATTTGAATTTCCGAACAGTTATATTGATATTAGTTTAAGACCACGGTCTAAATGGAAAATGACAGCTAATTCGCATGTTGACAATTTAAGCTCATTAGGTGGATCTCTCATTGATTTTGCTTATGACGACAATAAAACTAAGACATTAAAGGTAGAGGGACAATATTCAGGATCCCATTCATTTAATTTGAATTCAAAACTAATCGATAATCAAAGTGATAAGATCGTACTAAATGGAAAGATTAAGGAAAATTCAAGTGCCATTTTAAATATTACAGATAGAAGTGGTAATGATGAATTTGTGGCCCCTAGTCACAGTGCGATAGTTCTCGAAGCGATACCAGATTATGCAAGTAATATTACGGTAACACTAAATGGCACAATTTATGTTAATGCAGGTGGCTATCGTTATCGTTTGATGAATGAAACAACGGATGGACATGCTATTTGGAAATTGACTAATTTACTTGAAGACGGCAATCTTGTAAAAGATCCTGATTTTAATAAACCAAAAGCGGAAGAGCCAAAAGCGGATGAGCCAAAACCGGATGAGCCAAAAACAGATGAACCAAAAGCGGATGAGCCCAAAGTAGATGAGCCCAAAGTAGATGAACCCAAAGTAGATGAACCCAAAGTAGATGAGCCAAAAGTAGATGAGCCCAAAGTAGATGAACCCAAAGCAGATGAACCCAAAGTAGATGAGCCAAAAGTAGATGAGCCAAAAACAGATGAACCAAAAGCGGATGAGCCAAAAGCGGATGAGCCAAAAGTAGATGAGCCAAAAGTAGATGAGCCAAAAACAGATGAGCCAAAAGCAGATGAACCAAAAGTGGAAGATCCAAATCTTCTACCTAAGGATGACAATAAACAACCGGAAACTAAACCACAAACCAAACCAAACAGTGGTTCAACCGCAAAACCGCAGTTGGAGTTGAATGATACTGCAAATAACTTAACGTCTTTGCGCGCGGCACAAGTCGCAATATTAGATGCAGAATTAGCCGGTATTCATCAACGTTTAGGTGATGTAAGAAAGGGTACATCAACGAGTGTTTGGACACGTAGCGTTAATCAAAGCCAAAAATTTGATGAGCAATCGGTATCATCACAAAGTAAAACATCTGGTGGTACACTAGATACTTACAATTTACAAGTCGGTGCGGATACGGGCGTAACGGACAGTGTCCGTGTTGGTGGATTTATCAGTGCAACTGCCGCCAAAATGGATTTCGACGGTTCATATAGTAATGCTAAATTGTATTCAAAATCAGTTGCACTTTATGCGAGCTATTTGAATGAAAATGGCTTCTATGTGGACGGTATTGCCAAATACTCTCGTTTACGTTCTGAATTTAATGCGGGTGGGCAGAGTAAAAAAGATGTAACATATCATTACAATGCTTACACTGTTTCTACCGAAGTCGGTCGTGAATTTAGTTTTGCTGATCAATGGTCAGTGACGCCGCAAGTACAATTAGGTTGGTCAACTATTTCTGGTAACGAATATGAAGATCGCTTAAATGTATTGCATAGTAAAGCCGGTGTACGTGTGGCGAAAGGTATTCAAACCGGTCGTTTGAGTTTGAAACCATTTGCTGAAGTAAACGGTGTGTATGATAAATTTAACCATAGCAAAGTGACATTAGGTCAACAAGGTTTTGATATTGCCCGTCTTGGTGGCAGAGTGGAAACGGTAGTCGGTTTAAGTTTATCTGCGGGTAGCCATAGTTTTAGCATTCAAGCGAACAATGCCTACGGTCAACATATAAAACAACCTTGGTCTGCTCAAGCTACTTACCGTTATCAATGGTAAGCTAAATAAAAGATCTGCCTTGCTTTGCTATGGATGGTGAAGTTTAGGCAGATTTTTTTATGTTATAACGCTAGTTAATTTTTTTGAGAGAGCTGATAATTTTTTATGTTTATTTTGTTATCATCATTATCCTTTCATAATTTATTTCCGATCGAAAAACGTAAGTTAAAATTATTAAGAGAGTACTGCCGATATAGGGTGCGATTATTTTTATATAAGCAATCTATTCAACAGTTGTCAGACTATTTAATCGCACATTCTATATGGCAACCTGTTTTTCAGAAAAATATTTACCGTGCAAATGCATTATTAAATAAATACTGTGATAAACGTTTTAATATTAATGCTCGTTTGAACGCGATAATGGCCAATTTTTATTTGGTAGAACGTTATTTTCCACAGGATAAACTCACGCTATTAATTGAGCAAGAACATATTTTATTAGCTAAATTAACCGATGAATTAGATTTATATTTAAATATTAATAGGATAGATCCTTTTGAAGGATTTTTCTCATTAAATATTGTGAATCAACAAAAAAGCCGTATTTATGATGCATCATTTACTTTTTTATTCCCCAATAAATTATTAATTGTATCAATTCAAGGACCAAATCATGATCAAGCTCAAAATATCGTACGTGATGCAACTAAATTGTTACATGGCACTCGTCCTATGTTTATGTTAGTCAACGTATTTAAAATATTGGCTCACCTATTAGGTTGTGAATTATATGGTATTCCACATAAATACCAAGCTAAATATCGTTGGAATGATAATAAATATTTATTGTTTAATTATGATGTATTTTGGCAACAAAATGGAGCGACATTCGTTAATAAATACTGGCGGCTGTCGAATGAAATTAAGCGAAAATCATTGGAAAATATTGCGAGTAAGAAACGATCTATGCACCGTAAACGTTATGAAATGTTTGATCAGGTGGAAAGTCAGATAAAAGCATTTCTAGAAAATGAGTAGCAATTTTCACCGCACTTTTGCCAAGTGCGGTGTTTTTTTATGAACTTTTGGTGGATAAATAAAGTAATCCATAACCTAAAATAGCTGAACTACAAGAACCTAATAATACCCCTAATCTTGATAATGTATTGATAGTACTAGCTACTCCTCCTTCAAAGGCAAGGCTGGCAAGGAACATTGACATGGTAAAACCGATCCCACAAAGTACCGCAATGGCAAAGACTTGTTTTAAATTCACACCTTCTGGCAATTTCGCTACACCAAGTTTAATGGATAAATAACTAAAACTAAACACGCCAAGTGGTTTACCAATGAATAAACCAAGGCTAATTCCCACTGGTAAGGCAGATAAAATCATATTACTATTCACATTACCAAGAGAAACCCCGGCATTAGCAAAAGCAAATAATGGTAATATGAAAAAATAACACCAAGGCACTAGAAAATGTTCAACAGTATGCAATGGGGTGTTGCCGTTTTTATCTTTTAATGGAATACAAAAACCAAGAATCACCCCAGCAAGCGTGGCATGCACACCTGATTTTAACACCGATGCCCATAACACTAAACCGACTAATAAATAAGCACAAATATACCCGACTTTTAGACGATTTAAAATAATTAAACCAATAATTGCAATAGCAGAAACGGTTAAGGCTAGGGTACTTAAATCTGATGAAAAAAACAATGCAATTACCACAATAGCCCCCAAATCATCAATAATGGCTAACGCGAGTAAAAAGACCTTTAAAGGAAAAGGTACCCGCTTACCTAACAAGGCTACAATGCCTAATGCAAAGGCAATATCGGTTGCCATCGGGATAGCCCAACCATTTGATAACTCAGCATGTTGTTGAGTAATAAACCAGTAAATTATAGCAGGAATAATCATTCCACCGATGGCAGCAAATGCGGGAAAGATTGCTTGTTGATAGCTAGATAAGGAACCTTCTAATATTTCACGTTTGACTTCCATGCCAACCAACACGAAAAATACCGCCATAAAGCCATCATTGATCCAATGAATAAAGTTTTTATTAATGCTAAATGTACCGAATTGTATTGCTACCGGAATATCTAGAAAGTCGAAATAAGCAGATTGTAAACTACTATTTGCGCATAACATTGCGATGAAAGCAAAGATCAATAATAAAATCCCACTAGCAGATTCCATTTTAAAAAATCGCTGGACAAAATTGAGCATAAAAATGTTTCTCCTACAAAATATAAAAGGGAAATATTATCATAATTAAAGTATAAATGGGGAGATTTTCGTTGAGCTGTGGGGATTATGTAAGGGATTAATGTGATTTGGAAATGGTTATGGACGTTGCTTAATGCTTAGATAGTGTAAGAATAGAAAGTTTTTTTGGAGAGAATGAAATTAAAATAGCAATTGATCATATTCCGCTATTACAATATACAGCAAATTAGGTTAAGATTAAGAGGACCATAACAAAATATTATTATTAGTCATGGAAATTGGAACCTGATCTTTTGTAACACACTCATAAAAGATAACCCCTCTTTTTATAGAATACAATTGTTAAATAATAGTTAGTATTATGTTATTTATTCTGGAGTTAAATATGTATAAACAACAAGAAATATTAGATGAATATGAAGATGTGATTGAGAACGTAGTTCCTCCACAAGATATTTTTGCATTCAATGAATCACGTTCATGTGCGGATCTCAAAAGAATGTATGATAAAAAACAGATTGATATATCTCCAGATTTCCAACGTGAGCAGGTTTGGAAATTACCAGCTCAGACTCGATTTTTAGATTCTTTATTGAAGAATCTTCCTATTCCGAGTATGTGTATTAGTTTGGATATTAGTAGTCAGAAAAGAGTTGTAATTGATGGATTACAAAGAATATCAACAATAGTAAAGTTTCTTGATGCTGTAGAAAATGATGATGAGTTTCAGCTATCTTCTTTAGATGATATAGATGATAGACTTTCGGGAATGAAAATTAAGCAAATAAAAGAATGCTTTCCTGAAGTGATTAGCTTCATAGAAAATGTTTCTATTCCAGTTACAGTATTGAGATGTGATCTAAGTAAAAAAGATCATATGGATTATATTTTTACTATATTTCATAGACTTAACACTGGGGGGGTAAAGTTAAATAACCAAGAAATTAGAAACTGTATTTTTAATGGTAAGTTGAATAATCTCCTAGTTAATTGTGCAATAGATAAATATAATGAAATTAAGGCATTATTAGGAAGTGAGAATTCTCGATTTGCATTTGAAGAATTTATTTTGCGATTTTTCGCTTTTCAGGATGAATTTAGTATTTATCGAGGTAATTTGACCAAATTTTTAAATGATTATATGGCACATTATAAAATGATAGATGATGAAGAGTTTGAGAAAAAGAAAACCCTTTTTTCGCAAGTCATAGATTTAGTATTTGCAAATAATATTGATCATAAAAAATTTTCAAAGGTTATTCTCGAAGCTATTCTTTATGGAGTAGCAAAGAATTTAGAGTATTTAAAAAATGGCGCTAATGTTGATTTGAGTACTAGATATGAAACGCTCATCAGTTTGGAAGAATTTAAAACTGAGAATTTACAAGGAGGGTTGATGCAGAAACAAAAAGTTGAAGCAAGATTAAATCAAGCTAATAATGTGTTTGGAGATAGCTCTCAAAAATGATGGATACTCAGAAAATCCAAGCAACTCTTGATAGTATAGGGGAATGGTACGATCGGGATATTACTGAACCGAATTTTGATCTCCAATTAAGTCTATATTGCAAGATGGCAGCACTTGAACTTTGCGGGTGGTTAGAAGAGGTTTATGATAATGTAATAATATCTTTTTTACATAGAAAAGGATTATCAGAAAAAGAAATAGAAAATTTTGAGAAATCATATGTTAGAAAAGTTCATGGCTTAAGTTACTCTGAACATTTTCGCCGTTTGATGATTGATACTTTGGGTTATACGGTTGTTTTGGATATTGAGTCAAAAACGCCAAAACTTGCAGCGTTAATATCCAATCTGGATACATTACACAAATATCGTAATTGCATGGCCCATAGACAATACTTTGATTATCGGGAAAAAATTCCAATAAAAGCGCAACAACAAATCATTTCTCCAAGTGGAATTAAGTCTATATTTGAGGCAATAAATCCAATTTTGAAAGAAATTGTAGATAAAATTGATATATTATAAAGTATAGTAATAATAGAAGTTAAACTACTAAGAGTTTTTTAGCCCATGAAAAATGTATAACAACATACTTGATATAACCATAACATAAGGAATGTATCTGCATAAGAAATGCGAAAGGTTGGAGATGGAGTATGAGTAAAAGATTAGTCGAGTCTATAACAAAATTTGTGTAAATACCTGTTTCTGAGATAATATTCAAAAACAGGTATTTTTATAGGATACCACTGCTAGTCAGGTTATACACCGATTCGTTCTTTCGCTTCTTCAATCGCTTCTGCCACTCTCAACGGAGACACACCACCCTTGGCACTACGTTTATCCAAGCAAGATTGCAATGACAAAATAGGATAAACATCCTCGCTAATGACATCGCTAAATTGATGGAATTCTTGTACAGTTAGATCTTCTAAGCCTTTTTGTAGCTTGATGGCATAAACCACAGTTTCACCCACAATATGATGAGAATCGCGGAATGGTACACCTTTAGCGACTAAGTAATCCGCTAACTCAGTGGCATTGGAGTAGCCTTTGAGAGCGGCTTCTCTGGTACGATCCACATTAACTTTAATATCTTCTAACACAAATGATGCCATGGTTAAACAATCGTGCCATGTGTCTAAAGCATCGAAAATGCCCTCTTTGTCTTCCTGCATATCTTTATTATAGGCTAATGGCAAGCCTTTGATGGTTGTCAACATTCCCATTAAAGAACCGATCACACGCCCTGTTTTACCACGAATTAACTCGCATGCATCGGGGTTTTTCTTTTGTGGCATGAGTGACGATCCTGATGTGACTCGATCGGATAATTCCACAAAATCTGCTTCGCCACTGTTGAAAATAATCATATCTTCAGCGAAACGGGAAAGGTGTGCCATACTTAATGATGCAGTGGAAAGCAATTCAATAATATGATCACGGTCGGAAACACTGTCTAAGCTGTTGCGAGTTGCCATAGCAAAACCAAGATCTTGTGCTAATTGCTCACGATCGATAGGGTAGGCTGTCCCCGCCAATGCCCCACTGCCGAGCGGACAAGTATTCATGCGGCGATAAGCATCCGCTAAACGGCTGTAATCTCGTTCTAACATTTCTACATACGCCATACACCAGTGAGCAAAGCTGATTGGTTGAGCGCGTTGTAAATGGGTATAACCAGGCATCACGGCGTGTTGATTATTTTCTGCGGTTGCCACTAATTTGGTTTGTAGTTCACGTACACTGTATTGCAATTCTGTGACTTGCTGTTTGCACCACATTTTTATGTCAAGGGCAACCTGATCGTTACGGCTACGTCCTGTGTGTAGTTTTTTACCTAGATTGCCGACTTTATCAATGAGCTTACTTTCTACCCAACTATGAATATCTTCCGCATCATCTTGCAAAATCGCCAGCGGATTTGACCGCACTTCAATTAACAACTGATTTAACGCTTGTTCCAGTTGAGCCTGTTCATCTGTGGTGAGAACGCCGACACTCACTAATGCCTTTGACCAACCCACTGAACCCTCAATATCTTGTTCTGCTAAACGATAGTCAAAACGCAGTGAATCATTAAAATCTTTAAAACGTTTATCTGCCGCTTGGGTAAAGCGACCGCCCCATAATGCCATGTTGTTGTCCTTTTATTTTTATTTAGGGAGTAATTCTTGTGCCGATAATTTCACCCGCAAAAAGTGCGGTGAGTTTTTCAGGATATTTCCAATTCGCAATATCTACGCCACGTTGTAATAATTGTGCTGCGTCTAACGCTGCTTTTACTTTGACAATCATGCCGTCAGTAATCACTTTATCAGCAATTAATTGTTCAATTTGTGCTGCAGTTAATTGTGAAATGCGTTGCTTATTGCCGTCTAATACGCCGTCCACATCCGACAACATGACTAAATCTGCGTTAATTAATGCTGCAATAGCGGTGGCAGCTTGATCGGCGTTGACATTCATTAAACACCCTTGATCATCAACAGCAATAGAGCTAATAATCGGTAAAAAATTGCTGGTTAATAATTGCTCTAACAGAGTAGCGTTTTTTGCTTGTACATTGGCAACATGACCTAATTCAGGATCAGATTGCACTGCACTGGTTAAATTGCCATCAGCAAGACTTAATCCGACAGGATTTAACTGAAATTTTATGGCTTGTGCCAGTAATTTTTTATTGGCAATGCCAGCCAACGCTCCTACAATAATGTCAATTTGATCGCTTGGGGTCACTCGCAAGCCATTTTTCTTTTGTACGGGTAAGCCTAATTTTTTCATTAAATCATCGACTACGCAACCACCACCATGCACGATAACTAAAGGGCGAGTAGAGTGTTGTAGATAATGAGCTAAAGCAAGAAATAAATTTTCCATTGCGGCTGGGGTATCTAATAACACACCGCCTAATTTAATCACTAAAGGTCTAATCATTGCGATAAATCCTTAAAATAAACCGAGCGTTTCATTATAACCAAAGCGAATATTGGCACATTGTACCGCTTGTGATGCTGCTCCCTTGAGCAGGTTATCTTCTGCTCCTACAATCACTATATGTCCGTTATGGGTGGCAAAACCAATATCACAATAAGGAGTAAATTCTACCGCCTTAATACTTGGTAAGCCCTGTGCGTAAATTCGCACTAATGGACAATTCGCATAATATTGCTGATAGGCAGATGTAATTTGCTCATCCGTCACATTTTCTTGCAATTTAGCCGTAATTGTCGCCAAAATACCCCGCTTAAAGTTACCTAAGTGGGGGGTAAAAATCACTTCGGTACCTAAATGGGTGGCGATTTCAGGTTGGTGACGGTGCGTAAAGACACCATAAGCGTTTAGACTTACTTCACAAAAACTGCTGGTAATACTGGGTTTGCGTCCGGCTCCACTTACCCCACTAACTGCATTAATAACAGGTAATTGATTGAGATCTAATAAATTATTTTCAATTAATGGTTTGAGACTTAACTGTGAAACGGTTGGGTAACAGCCGGCAACAGCGACTAAATCTGTTTGCTGAATCTGTTTACTATTCCATTCTGCCAAACCATATACGGCAAAATCTAATAATTCTGGATATTTATGTTCAAATCCATAATATTTGGTATAAAAGTCAGCATTATTGACACGAAAAGCCCCAGACAGATCGAAAACATGGCAATCTTGCTGTAGGAAAACAGGGGCAAGATCGTGACTGACTTGGTGATCTGTGGCTAGAAATACTACATCCGCATCAATTGCTAATAGGGATAAATCATCAGGCAACGGTTGCAACGGTAAATCGCAGAACGTTCGTAGTTGTGGATAAAGATCCGAAATTAATTTATTCGCATCTAAACTTTGTTGTGAAACATAAAGTCCAGCCAGCTCAAAATGCGGATGACGTGTTAAAATCTGAGCTAATTCTGCACCAGTGTAGCCACTGGCACCGATAATAATGACTTTTTGTGTCATAACTTCCCCCTTTAGAATACAGCATGATGATTATTTATGCTATTATTCTGCATAAATATACAAAAAGCAACTGTTATTCGGCAAATATAATGAAAAACTTAGCGAAATTATACCGCACTTTTGAGGCAATTAAAGGGCACATTCTCCATCAGGATAAGTATGGTGTAATTATTGTGTAATATACTTGTAAAATATTTGTAACGAAGTGTTTTTATTTTGCGATCTTTCTCACATTTAAGTAATTTTTCATATTAATACCTTACTCTTTTAATCAAGTATTAATTATAATAAGAATGATTATTAATACTAATAGAGATTATTATGAAAAAAGAAACCTTTTTAAGCATAGTGGTATTAGCAGTGACACCAACGGCTTTTGCCACCAATCTTGCCGATCCTGATCAAATTCAACCGTTAAAATCCTTTTCCCCACCGAAACCCATTGCCCCCAATATTGCGCAAGGTTATATGATTGAAAATCAATTTGATCGCACTGACCGTTTGTCGTATTTTTCCGTGGCGAACAAAGTCAATGAGGGCGTTGCCCCGTTAAAATTAAGTTCAGGTGTTTATGGCTCAAGTTTTTATAACTCCCTGTTTTCAGGTTTCCGTGAAGCCAATTATTATGCCTTGTTTAATGTGAATCACACCAAAGCCAATCGCTATAAAGACGGGCAGGGTAACAAGGTGAATTTTGGTTATGAACGCTTTAATCAAGCGGCGGTGTTGGGCTGGTTGCCGAACGATCGTACAGAGTTTCGTTTAACCTTTATTCATGATGATTTGGACGAGGATAAACAGCCTGAACATCAAATGGATCCTGTCAGTACCGAGCGTTATGTGGTGCGGTTAAATGGGCGTTTTGGGCAGGAAGATTTGAGCAATACGCTCAGTACCGAATTGACCTATCGGCATGTGAAACGCCATGCGGATAACTATACTTTACGCTCTGTGGCGGGAAATAATGTGTATGTGTTGTTGCACCGTGAAATCTTTGATGCAGCCGTGAAATATGATGTGGATTGGCGCAATTTCCACAATCAAATTGGCGTAAGTTTCCAACATGATGATCAAGATGGCGACCGTTATTTGCACACCGCTACACGGGATATTTTAAACGGTTATCGTTTTGGTAATGTGCATATTGATCGCTATCGGGTGTTTGATAATCTGCATTATACCTTTAATGATCAGCATAAACTAGGCTTAGGCGTCACCTATGAATATAACCGTGCGGATGTGCGGAAATTCAATAGCAATTTGCCAAATCCAATGATGCCTGGCACGCAATTTGCCAATATTCAAACTCTGTGGAAAACCTATTTCGGGCGAAATTCAACGGACGGCAAAATCAAGCAAAATGCCTTGTCGGCAGAGTTAAAATATGAATTTACTCCAACGGAATTACAACGTTATGAATTAAGCCTAGGGCATTTAGAACGGGTGGGCGACAATATGGAACGCTTTAATTCCTTGGCGTCTATTGTGGTACGCCCGAACGGCACAACCATGAATCAACAGCCTGCCAGTGCCATTGTGGATAATCCTTGGCTGAAACCTGAAGAACATAATCGGATTAAATTTGATTTTGATCTGAAAAATGAATTTTACAAAGGCTATTTAAATTCTATTTTGGATAACGGCTGGAATGTTGGCGGTTCTTTGGTGTATGACGATGTGAAAAACTTGATTATTTTTGACCGCACTCGGGGACAATCAGGCACGGTAGACCGTAGCGGTGGCATTATCACTCGCAATGTGGATGCCAAATTAATCGTGGCAAATTTATACGCCAACTACAATTTCTTGCAAAATTGGGCGGTGGGGGCAAAAGCCTTTTATAACTACGGCAAAAACGACACCGATAATCGTCCGTTGTATCAAATTCGTCCTTTTGAGTTGAACGCCAATTTAGATTACCGCAACTATTTCCAATACGGCAGTTACAACCTTGGGGCGGCGGTGCGTTATGTGGCGAAACAAAACAAAGGCGATTTTGACCGCACTTCTGGCTTAGGCATTGACAACCGTGAAGCGGCGAAACAATTTACCGTGGTGGATTTGTATGCAGGCATCAATTTTCAGGATAAATACGCCGTGCGTTTGGGCGTGAATAATCTGTTTAACCGTCAATATGCCGAATTTATCAGCGGCGATCATGTGTTGGCACTCACGCCAAATGTGGTGAACGCCCCAGGTCGCACTTTCTGGTTAAGCCTACATGCTTCATTCTAAGATTGGGAGAAAAAAGATGAATACTGAAAAGCACTATGAAATTGAACGCCGAACTTTCTTAAAACTGAGTTCCGCCCTATTATTATCCAGTGCCGCACCCCGTTTGTTTGCGGCAACCAAAACTGCCTTTACTATTTATGGCGCGCCTGCCTTGCCAAGTCTGACCATTGCAGTGGCAACCCTACAAGGACAATTAGCCAAACAAGCGGACACCAGTCTTAAAATCTGGAAAAACCCTGATCAACTGCGAGCAGGGGTTGCCAGTGGTGAATTTAAAGTGATGATGAGTCCAAGCAATGTGGGCGTGAATCTGCAAAACCAAGGGCAAAATGTGGGTATGATTAATATTTTGACTAACGGTATTGTGCAATTATTAGGCAAAACCGACATTAGCTCCCCTGAGCAGTTGGTGGGGAAAAAGGTCATTATGCCCTTTAAAAATGATATGCCTGACATCACCTTTAGAGCCTTGTTAAAACAACGGGGCATTGATGAAAGCAAGGTGGACATCACTTACACTGCAACGCCAGCAGAAGCGGTAAGCCTATTTTTAACTCAACCTTTTGACATTGCCTATTTGCCTGAACCGCTTGCCAGTGCCTGTATTTTGAAAGGCAAAAAAATGGGCGTAGAAGTGGTGCGAACCTTTGATTTCTTGCAAAGTTGGGCGGAAAGTTTTAACACCCAACCGATTATTCCCCAAGCAGGGATTATCGCCAATCGTGATTTTTATCAAGCTCATACGGCAGAATTTGAGTTGTTACATCAGGATTTGCAAAATGCTTTAACTTGGGTGAAAAACAATCCGCAAAGTGCGGCGGAAATTGGTACAAATTATTTCCCAGCACCTGCACCCGCCATTGCAAACGCCATTCCACACGCCAATTTAACCGTGCGAAAAGGCTCAGAAATCAAGGAAGAATTGCTGAAATTCTATGACATTGTGTTGCGTTACAACCCGAAATTATTAGGCGGAAAATTGCCAGCGGACGACTTTTTCCTATGTTAAGCGTGGATAAAGTTCGCAAGCCACAAACGCCCATTTTCTATGTCATTGATTATTTATGGGGTGGTTTTGCCACCCTTGGCGTGGTGGCAATGTTGCTCGCCATTTGGCAATGGGGCAGTAATAGCGTAGGCGAATTTCTGCTCCCTAGTCCGCTGGTGGTGTTTCAACAAGCTGCTGATTTATTGCGAAATTTTGGCGAAAATCAACTTGATCTTTCCCTGTGGCGTGCCTTGGTGGGCGTAAGCAGTGCTTTATTGCTTGGCATGATCGCAGGCTTTATCGCAGGCACATCAAAAACCCTGATGGCAATGCTCAAACCCTTAATGACCATGTTACTCGCCACACCGCCGATTATTTGGGTGGTGATGGCGTTATTTTGGTTCGGCTTTGGCAACGCCAGCGTGCTGTTTACCATTATTATCATTGTCACGCCACTGACCTTTGCCAGCAGTTCCGTGGGCATTGCCACGGTGAGCCAGCAAATGAAAGAAGTGTTTGATGCACATCATCTCGGCTGGGCGAAAAAACTGCGTTATCTGTATATTCCACATTTAACAGCTTACATTATTGCCAGTATCAGTGTTGCCGTGGCTTCGGGCATGCGAATTGTGGTCATGGCGGAATTATTGGGGGCAAGTGACGGCGTGGGATCTCGTATTGCTGATGCTCGAGTAATGTTGGATACGCCCACGGTGATGGCGTATGTGTTGTTGGTGATTTTGCTGGTGGCGTTATTTGAATATTTAATTATTAAGCCACTGGAAATTTTGTTTATGCCGTGGAAAAGGTAAGTAGGGAAAAGAGAATATGCTAACATTATCCCATTTGCATTTTGCCATTTTACAAGATGTGATTGTGCAAGATTTTAGCCTTGCATTGCAACAGGGCGAAATCAAAACCCTGTTTGGGCCTAGCGGTTGCGGCAAAACCACGGTGTTGCGGTTAGTGAGCGGTTTAGACAAACCCAAATCAGGCAAAATTATTAATCAATTCAATAAAATCGGCTTTTTATTTCAAGAAAATCGCCTATTAAATAATCTAACTGCGGTGCAAAATATTGAAATTTTTATGCCAACCCCTGATCGTCAAAAAATTTACGCTCTAGCGGAAGAAATCGGCTTAACCCCAGCAGATTTAAATAAATACCCCACCGAACTTAGCGGCGGCATGGCAAAGCGTGTAGCATTTTTGCGTTTATTATTAAGTGATTGCGACTTGGCGTTATTAGATGAACCCTTTGTAGGTTTAGATCGGGATTTACGCCAGCGTTTAATCGCTTTGTTGCAACAACGCATTGAACAAAAAAACTTGGCTTGTTTATTAGTTACCCACGACCGCTTTGAAGCCGTGCGATTAAGCCACGAAATTTTGTTGTTATCAGAAAAAGGCATGCAAATTCAACAATATATTGTTCTCAATACGCCACTTTCCTTGCGGGATAATCAGTATGAAGAAAAAACCGTGAAACAGTATTTTCAAGGAAGAGTATATTATGACTAGCCTGTTTTTCTTCGTTCATCTCGCCGTATTGGCAACCCTTTGGGAAAGCGTGAATTTTAGCCTTCGTTTAAGCACAATCGCCTTAAAAAACAGTCAACTTAAAAATCCGCTTTTCATTCCCAATCTTATTTACCGCAATTTATTGCTGGCGTTGCTATTTTTTTATGGCATAAGCTCAATCCTTTTGCCCGACAACGTCAGCGGTTTTCTCGCCATTGGCATTGGTTGTCTGTTTATTGCCAATTTGAAAGAATTTCACTATTGGGATTTACTGCGTTTTCCTGCACTTGCTGTCTATTATCTGCTTCAGTTAATTGGCGGTATGGGTTATTTTTATTTAGGCTATTGCCAACTTAGCCAGCAATCTTTACTCATTGCTCAAGGGGTAATTTTGAGTTATTTGGTTGGGCTATTGAGTTTATATTTGCTTTGGCAACGACATAAATTTTCACTGACGAAATAGCCAAGTTGTGCTATGCTTGCCAGTCAAATCACCTTTATAGAGTAATGCAGAAAGTAGCCCAATGAAAAAACACCCATCCTTTATTCAGATGTATTCCCAGCTGATTGCCATTCCAACGATCAGCAGTATTGAAAAAAACGCCGATCAATCGAACCGCAGTTTAATTGAGCTGTTAGCAAATTGGCTAAAGGATCTGGGTTTTAAAACGGAAATTCTACCTGTGGCGGGCAGTAATGACAAATATAATTTGTTGGCAACGATCGGCGAGGGCGAAGGCGGTTTATTATTGGCAGGGCATACGGACACCGTACCATTTGACGAGGGACGTTGGACATTTGATCCCTTCAAATTAACAGAACAAGACGGCAAATTTTACGGCTTAGGCACGGCGGATATGAAAGGCTTTTTTGCCTTTGTGTTAGATGCCATTGCACAAATTGATTTAACCAAATTAACTAAACCCTTACGCATTCTTGCCACGGCTGACGAAGAAACCACTATGTTGGGGGCAAGAACCTTTATTCAACATGCCCATATTCGTCCTAATTGTGCCATTATTGGTGAGCCAACATCGTTACGCCCTGTGCGTGCCCACAAAGGGCATATTGGCAAAGGCTTGCAAATTATTGGCAAGTCGGGCCATTCTAGCGATCCCGAAAAAGGTGTGAATGCCATTGAAATTATGCACCAAGCCACAGGTTATTTAATGCAAATGCGAAATGAGCTGAAAGAAAAATATCATCACGCGGATTTTGCCATTCCTTATCCTACAATGAATTTCGGCTCAATTCACGGTGGTGATGCGGTCAATCGGATTTGTGCTTGCTGTGAATTGCAATTTGATATACGCCCGTTGCCGGCTATGCAATTAGACGATTTAGAAACCATGTTACGAGAAAAGTTAGCACCGTTATTTGAACAATACGGTGACCGTTTAACCTTACGTCATTTACATGAGCCGATTCCGGGCTATGAATGTGAACATTCTGCTCAAGTGATACAGGTGGTGGAAAAATTGTTAGGGGAAAAGTGTGAAGTGGTGAATTATTGTACCGAAGCTCCCTTTATTCAACAGCTTTGCCCGACGTTAGTGCTCGGTCCGGGTTGCATTGAACAAGCACATCAGCCAGATGAATTTTTAGCAACAGAATTTATTCGACCGACTCGAGAATTGTTAACCAAGCTGATTGATTATTTCTGTCAAAAATGATAAATTAGAAATCGTTTAACAAATTTAGTATAAAATTGAATATAATTTAAATATAAAAATTATTTATTAAATTTATCACTAAATATTGTTGTTATATTTAAATTAATTCGTTATGTTCTCTATGCAAGCAGATTGCAAGAATTTACTCACTATAAATTATACTTGGAAGGAAGTTTCTTATGTCAAAAACTCAAGCTATTGCTAATGTATTTAAACTCATTGAAGAAAACGACATCAAATTCGTTTTACTTCGTTTCACCAACATTAAAGGCAAAGAACACGGTGTGTCATTGCCAGTCAGTGCAGTGGATGAAGATTTTTTCGAAGAAGGAAAAATGTTTGACGGTTCTTCGGTAGAAGGCTGGCGAGCGATTAACAAAGCAGATATGTTGTTAATGCCAATTGCGGAAAGTGCAGTGGTGGATCCATTTGCGCAAATTCCAACCCTATCTATTCGTTGTAGCATTTACGATCCAAACACCATGCAAACCTACGACCGTGATCCACGTTCTATTGCCATGCGTGCAGAACAATATATGCGTTCAACAGGCGTAGCGGACAATGTTATGTTCGGTCCAGAACCTGAATTCTTCTTATTTGATGATGTTCGTTTCTCTACCCAACCACACAAAGTATCTTATCAACTTGATGATATTGAAGCAGCGTGGAATACTGATCGCAAATATGAAGACGGCAACAACGCTTATCGCCCATTGAAAAAAGGTGGCTATTGTATCGTTGCCCCGATTGATACTGGACACGATATTCGTTCTGAGATGTGTTTATTATTAGAAGAAATGGGCTTAGTAGTGGAAGCACATCACCATGAAGTAGCTACTGCAAGCCAAAATGAAATTGCGACTAAATTTAATAGTTTAGTATTAAAAGCAGACGAAACCCAAATCTACAAATACATCGTGCAAAACGTGGCGTTAGAACATGGCAAAACCGCGTGCTTTATGCCAAAACCATTTGCAGGCGACAACGGTTCAGGTATGCATTGTAATATGTCATTAAGCAAAGATGGAAAAAACGTGTTCCAAGGCGATAAATACGCAGGACTTTCTGAAACTGCCCTTTACTACATCGGTGGTATCATTAAACACGCTAAAGCCTTAAATGCGTTTACTAACCCAACTACGAACTCATATAAACGTTTGGTACCGGGTTTTGAAGCACCAGTGTTATTAGCTTATTCTGCCAGCAACCGCTCTGCGTCTATTCGTATTCCAGCGGTTACTAGCCCAAAAGCCACACGTATAGAAGCTCGTTTCCCTGATCCAATGGCGAACCCGTATTTGTGTTTCTCTGCGTTATTAATGGCAGGTCTGGACGGGATTATCAATAAAATCCACCCGGGTGATGCTATGGATAAAAACCTTTACGATTTACCGCCAGAAGAGCTAAAAGAAATTCCAGCGGTATCAAGTTCCTTAGGCGAAGCCTTGGATAATTTGGAAAAAGACTATGAGTTTTTAACCAAAGGTGGTGTATTTACCAAAGACTTTATCGATACCTTTATCGGTTTGAAACGTAAGGAAGTAGAGCGTTTGAATATGACACCACATCCAGTGGAATTTGAAATGTATTATGCGTAATACGTAATTAGTCAAATTTTGTAGAGTGCGGATCGATCTGTCCGCCCGAGAAAAACAGGGTTAGGGATAATCCTGTTTTTTATTTTATAATAGGGATTTTCTAAATCATCTAATAAGGAAAAATTATGCAACATTCATCCGCATTAACCACAGCACTTTATCATCGTTCAATCCGGAAATTTAAGGATCAAGCTATTCCAGATGAATTGTTTAATCGATTAATTGAAGCCGGTAAAATGGCGAGTACATCAAGTTTTTTGCAATCAGTGAGTATTATTCGAGTCACTGATTTACATAAACGTCAGCAAATTCGAGAGATTTGTGGATCTGCTGGGGGAAAAGGACAAATGTATGTGCAAGAAAGTCCTGAATTTTTAGTGTTTTGTGTGGATACGCACCGTCATCAACAGCTTGTGCCAGAAGCTCAAACAGATTGGACTGAAATATTGTTAATCGGCGCCGTAGATGTGGGGATTATGGCACAAAATATTTTATTGAGTGCCGAAAGTGAAGGATTAGGCGGTGTATATATTGGTAGTTTGCGCAATGATATTGCTCAAGTGACAGATATTTTGGCATTGCCGACAGGCGTGATTCCGTTGGTGGGATTATGCTTAGGTTATCCGGATCAGGAACCATTACAGCGCCCCCGTTTACCAACCTCACTTATATTGTCAGAAAACGCTTATCAAGTAGCAACGCAAACAGATTTAGCTATCTATAATGAGCAAGTCAAAGCCTATTATCTAGAACGTAATGGCAAGGTATTTAATTGGACAGAACAAGTACGAAATACGTTAGCTAAGCCGGTTCGTCCAGATATTTTGGCATTCTTACATAAGCAAGGGTTTGCCAAAAGATAAAAAGTAAAAGTGTGGTGAAAAATCACCACACTTTTAATATCATTAAATATCCAAATATTCTAGAATACTTTCTGCTGCATCACGTCCTTCGGCAATCGCTGTCACCACTAAATCTGAGCCACGGGTAATATCACCACCGGCAAAGATTTTTGGATTGGCGGTTTGCTGTTTCAATCCACCATTGGATTTAATCCGACCACGATTATCCACTTCTACACCAACTGCGGCTAACCAAGGCATTGCATGTGGAGCGAAACCGAATGCCACAATCACCGCATCACAAGAGATGATTTCTTCGCTGTTCGGAATAATTTCCGCACGTTGGCGACCGTTACTATCTGCGGCACCAAGCTTGGTTCTGACAATTTTAATCCCTGTCACTTTGCCTGATGCGTCTGTTTCAATAGCAACAGGATCGGCTTCAATTTCTACTGGTTGAGCGTTAAATTCGAAATCGACACCCTCTTCTTTAGCGTTATGATATTCTTTTTTCGAACCTGGCATATTGGCAGCATCACGGCGATACACACAGGTGACTTCTGATGCACCTTGACGAACGGATGTCCGCACGCAGTCCATAGCCGTATCACCACCACCCAGAACCACCACACGTTTACCCTGCATATTAACAAAATCAGGCGCATCAAAGCCGAGTAAATGTTGCGTATTGCCGATGAGAAATGGTAGGGCGGAATAAACGCCAGTGGCATTTTCATTGGGAATATCTGCTTTCATGCCTTGATAGGTGCCAACACCCAAGAATACCGCATCATATTGAGCTACTAAGTCATCCAATTTGATGTCTTTGCCAATTTCTACCCCTAAGTGGAATTTTACACCTAATTCGGTAAATAACTCACGGCGGCGTGTCATTACGCTTTTTTCCAGTTTAAATGCTGGAATACCAAAGGTAAGCAAACCACCGATTTCTTGTTGACGTTCGTAAATACTGACTTCTACACCGTTGCGAAGTAATACGTCAGCACAACCTAAGCCAGCAGGTCCAGCACCGATAATCGCCACTTTTTTACCTGTTGGAACGGCATTAATGGTCGGTTTCCAGCCCATTTCAAAGGCCTTTTCAGTGATATATTTTTCCACATTACCAATGGTGACGGCACCAAATCCGTCATTTAAGGTACATGACCCCTCACATAAGCGATCTTGTGGACAAACACGACCACAGACTTCTGGTAAGCTGTTGGTGGAATGGGCTAATTCTGCCGCTTCAATAATGCGTCCCTCATGGGCTAAACGTAGCCAGTTCGGGATATTATTATGTAATGGACATTTGTTTTGACAATAAGGATTGCCGCACTCCAAACAGCGATCCGCTTGAGATTGTGCTTGTGTATCGCTAAATACATTGTAAATTTCCACAAACTCGGTTTTTCTTACGTTAAGTGGAATTTTCGGGGGATCCACACGTTGCAAGTCGATAAATTGATAGACGTTTCCACGACCCATAGTTTATTCCTTCAAATCTTTAAAAACTTTTTCTTTTTCCACCGCACTTATTACTAAAAGAAAGCGCGGTGAAAATCCCACAATTTTATTAAATTTTTATTACTGAGCTAGCGCACCTAATTCATTCACAGTACGGCGTTTATGCCCTAATAAGGCATTAACATCATTGGCTTTCGGTTTCACTAACACAAATTGCGAAACATATTGTTCCCAGTTAGCCAAAATACGTTCACCGATACCACTATGAGTTAATTCTACATGGCGAGAAATTAAGCCACGTAAATGCTCTTGATGAGTTGGTAAATCCACAATGCTTAAACCCTCTACTAATTCAGGGTTAAGCCGTTGTTTAAAACCGCCATCTGTATCAAGCACATAAGCGAATCCACCGGTCATGCCGGCACCAAAGTTAATCCCCGTTTTGCCTAACACGGTGACGATACCGCCAGTCATATATTCACAACCGTTATCGCCGATACCTTCCACTACGGCGGATGCACCAGAGTTACGCACCGCAAAACGTTCGCCCGCACGTCCTGATGCAAATAATTCACCGCCAGTGGCACCATATAAACAGGTGTTGCCCGCAATGGTGGCATCTTCCGCCTTGAATGAAACACCAGCGTGTGGTTTGATCACAATACGACCGCCAGCCATCCCTTTACCCACATAGTCGTTAGTATCTCCCGTTAAGGTTAGATTCACGCCACCTGCCAGCCATACCCCTAAACTTTGTCCAGCGGTACCGGTTAAGTTGATATTAAATGCTTGTAATGGATTACCACGATTGCCATAACGTGCTGCCAAGATACCAGAAAGTGTTGCGCCAATAGAACGATCTAGGTTGCTCACGTCAAAATTCATTTCACTATTCAAGCCATTTTCTAATGCCTCTTGAGCTTGTTCTACAATGGCTTTGTTTAACAAACCTTTGTCAAATGGTGGATTGTGTTGCGTACAATATCTTGCACTGCCAGCAGGTACTTGTGGTGAATAGAGTAGTTTGGTTAAATCTAAACCACGTTGTTTACCTGTATGACCATCAATAATTTCCAATAAATCGGTGCGACCAATTAAGTCGGTGAGTTTTTCTACGCCCAGTTGAGCTAAAATTTCACGTACATCTTGCGCAATAAATTTAAAGTAATTCATGGCTTTTTCTGGCAAGCCAGTATAATGTTTACTGCGTAAGGTTTCATCTTGCGTCGCAATACCTGTAGCACAGTTATTTAAGTGACAAATACGCAAGTATTTACAACCTAATGCCACCATTGGACCTGTACCAAAACCAAAACTTTCTGCCCCTAAAATGGCAGCTTTAACAATATCTAAACCTGTTTTTAAACCGCCATCCACTTGCAATCGCACTTTATGACGCAAATTATTTTCCACTAACGCCTGTTGAGCTTCAGCTAAACCTAATTCCCACGGTGAACCTGCATATTTAACGCTAGATAATGGACTTGCCCCCGTACCGCCGTCATAACCTGCAATGGTGATCAAATCGGCATAGGCTTTGGCTACACCAGTGGCAATTGTTCCCACACCCGGTAAAGACACCAATTTCACTGAAATTAACGCTTTCGGGTTAATTTGTTTGAGATCGAAAATTAATTGAGCCAAATCTTCAATGGAATAAATATCATGATGTGGCGGTGGTGAAATCAAGGTTGACCCCGGCACTGCATAGCGTAATTGTGCAATATATGGAGTGACTTTATCCCCCGGTAATTGACCACCTTCACCCGGTTTTGCCCCTTGTGCCACTTTAATTTGAATCACTTCTGCACTCATTAAATAAGCGGGAGTGACACCGAAACGACCGGATGCTACCTGCTTGATTTTAGACACTTTTTCCGTGCCATAGCGTTTCGGATCTTCACCGCCCTCACCTGAATTTGAATAACCGCCTAAACGGTTCATTGCGGTGGCTAAGGCTTCGTGTGCTTCTGGACTTAATGCCCCAATAGACATAGCGGCACTATCAAAGCGTTTATATAGATTTTCTGCAGGCTCAACTTGTGCTATATCAATCGCATTACGTTGCTCTGTTTTGAGCTTTAACATATCACGAATGGTCGCCACTGGACGATGATTCACGGCATCACGATAAGCTTTGTATTGCTCATAATCACCGCTATTGACGGCTTTTTGTAAGTTCACCACCACATCTGGATTATAGGCGTGATATTCCCCTTGCGGTTTGAATTTCAAGAATCCACCCATATCCAGCTCTTGACTTGGTCGCCATGCGCGTTTGCGTAATTGACTAAGTTGCTGGTCAAAATCCGCAAAGCTGGCACCTTCAATACGGCTAGTAATCCCCGGGAAACAAAGATCGGTAATTTCTGAACTCATTCCTACTAACTCAAATAATCTGGCACAACGATAAGATGAAATGGTAGAAATCCCCATTTTCGACATAATTTTGTACAAGCCTTTCTCAATGCCATAACGGAAATTTGCTGTCACTTCACGCAAGGATTTTTTGATTGCTCCCACTTTAATCATGTGTCCTAAAGTTTCATAGGCAAGGTACGGATAAATCGCGGTTGCACCCAAACCAATTAATACCGCAAAATGATGTGGGTTACGAGCCTCAGCAGTTTCCACTAAAATATTAGTATCACAACGTAAATTAGCCATTACCAGTTGATGTTGTAAAGCACCTACGGATAAGGCGGATGGAATTGGTTGACGATCTTTGGCAATATTGCGATCCGATACGATCAATAAAACGACATCATTTTTCACCGCAGTTTTGGCTTCTTCGCATAAATTTTCAATGGCTTGTTTTAAGCTTATTTCAGCTGGATTATAGGTCGCATCTAAAATATGGTGTTTATAGTATTCTTTCGGTAAATTCAGAATTTGCTGCATATCCGAATACACTAAGATTGGCGATTTAAAGCTAACACGATTACTCATACCCTCTGCTTCAAAGAATACGCTCATTTCACGCCCAATACTGGTGGTTAAACTCATTACGTGAGCCTCACGTAGTGGGTCAATAGGTGGATTAGTGACTTGAGCGAAATACTGTCGGAAATAGTCAAACAGCACACGTGGACGTTCAGATAGTACCGCAAATGGTGTATCATCTCCCATGGAGCCGACCGCTTCTTGACCATTTTCACCAAGAATACGTACTATATTTTCAATTTCTTCCGCATCGTATAGGAATTGTTTTTGATAAACGGCCAATTCTTGCTCGGTTAAGCTTGCCTCACCAATTTTATTGTCTGGCACGTCGCTAAACGGTACCAAGCGTTTTACATTTTTATCTAACCATTGACGATATGGATGTCTTGCACGCACTTCGTTATCAATTTCATTAGAATGGACTAAACGCCCTTTTTCGGTATCAATAACTAATAATTGCCCCGGTCCAACACGACCTTTTTCTACCACTTCATCAGGCGCATAATCCCAAATCCCTACTTCGGAGGCAATGGTAATTAAGCGATCTTCGGTAATCACATAACGGGCTGGGCGTAACCCATTACGATCAAGGTTACAGGCGGCGTAACGTCCATCTGATAATACGATCCCTGCTGGACCGTCCCAAGGTTCCATATGCATTGAGTTAAAATCATAGAAAGCACGTAAATCGTCGGTCATATCTGGGTTGTGCTGCCATGCTGGTGGAACAAGCAAACGCATGGCACGGAATAAGTCCATTCCACCACAGACAAACAACTCCAACATATTATCTAGTGAACTGGAATCCGAACCACTTTCATTGACGAACGGTGCGGCAGTTTGTAAATCCGGAATTAATGGCGTGCGATATTTATAACTTCTTGCTCTCGCCCAAGCACGGTTACCTGAAATGGTATTAATCTCACCATTATGGGCTAAATAGCGGAACGGTTGAGCCAATTTCCAACGAGGTTGGGTATTGGTGGAAAAACGTTGGTGAAACAAACAAATGGCAGATTGCATGCGTAGATCGGCTAAATCTGTATAGAATTTAGGCAAATCTTTCGGCATACACAAACCTTTATAAATCACGGTTTGATTGGAAAAACTACAAATATAAAAATCATTATGCTCAATGCGTTTTTCAATACGGCGACGAACAACGAATAAACGACGTTGTAAATCCTGCACACGCCAGCCGCTCGGGGCATTAATAAACACCTGTTTAATCGCTGGCATATCCGCTAAAGCGATAGAACCTAAAACTGATGGATTAGTTGGCACATCACGCCACGCCGCAATGCCTAGAGTTTCTTCAGTCAGCTCTTGGTTAATAATATCAATAAATTCGGCAATTAATTTTTCATCTTGGGGTAGAAAAATTTGACCAACGGCAAAGTTTTTGGCGAGTGAGAAACCGTTTTCCGTTGCCACATTGCGAAAAAAAGTTTCTGGCATTTGAATAGATAAACCGCAGCCATCGCCAGTTTTACCATCTGATAAGATAGCCCCACGATGTTGCATTCGAGATAAGCCTAAAATGGCATTACGTACGACTTTATGACTCTGCACACCGTCAATATTGGCGATCAGTCCAAAGCCGCAGTTTTCACGCACTTCACTGCGATCATATAGCGTTGTCATAGTTGTTTCCTGCAAGTAGAGTAAAAGTATAAATATGTAAAATCGTTTTAGCTAAAAAAGAACAGTGGATTATACCGCGCTTGTCAGCTTTGTTAATAAAATCACGATATAATATATCGTATTTTAAGGTAATGACGAAAGTAAATTATTTACCACTATCGCCGTAGTTGCCTAATACACGCGCACTTGGATCATTGACGTTACAACCTTCCCACGCTTTGTTCGGCATCCAGAAGTCTTTAATCCAAGCCGCTTGGTTCGGGTAGAACTGCTCAAAAATATCACGATAAAGCAGTGATTCTTTGGTGAACGGCGTAGCATAAGGATATTTATGTCGTGCATTTTCTACATCTTCGTCAGAATAACGGCTTTCTGCAAAGGCTTTTAAATGATCTACCATTGAATGTCCCACCGCATCACTAAATGCCGCTTTTTCACGATATAAAATGCTATCAGGTAAATAACCTTGCCCTTCAAAGGCTTTACGCAATAAATATTTACCTTTGTTATAAATATTGATTTTACGTTCAGGGTTAATGCTCATCGCATAATCTACAAAATCTGTATCCGCAAAAGGCACACGAGCCTCTAACGAATTCGCCGCTAAACAACGATCCGCACGCAACACGTCATACATATAAAGTTCACGAATCCGCTTTTGTGCTTCCGTTTGGAATGCCGCTGGATTTGGGGCGAAATCGGTGTATTTATAACCAAAAATTTCATCACTCACTTCACCTGTTAATAGCACTTTCAAATCGGTATTGGCACGAATGTGTTTACAGACTAAATACATGCCGATACTGGCTCGAATAGTAGTGATATCCCAAGTTTCTAAATGCCAGATCACGTTTTCCAATGCAGCTAAGACATCTTCTTTAGTCATAATCACTTCGGTATGTTCCGTGCCTAAGAAATCCGCCACTTCTTTGGCGTATTTCAAATCAATCGGATCAGTTTCCATCCCCACCGCAAAGGTTTTAATCGGTTTCGCCGAATGTTTTTGTGCAATAGAGCAAACTAACGAAGAATCCAAGCCTCCGCTTAATAAAAAGCCCAATGGTGCATCCGCATTTAAACGTTTAATCACAGCGGTTTCTAATTTTTCGTGTAAATTTTTTGCGATGGTATCCACATCGTGATCTACCATGACTTTGGGATCCGCAATATCGTTATAACAAACAAATTCACCGTTGCGATAATAATGTCCCGGCGGAAATGGCATCACATCACGGCAAAAAGAAACCAAGGCTTTGGCTTCAGAAGCAAAAGCAATACCGCCTGTTTGTTGGTGATAACCATAGAACATTGGTCGAATTCCGATGGGATCACGTCCCGCAAAAATTTCGCCAGTGTTGCTATCAACTAACACCAAAGCAAATTCCGCATCTAACATTTTCATCATCACATCAATGCCAACACGTTGATATAATGGAATTAATACTTCACAATCACTACCAGAATGGAATGGATAAGTGCTTTCTAACATCGCTTTCAATTCAGCATAGTTATACACTTCACCGTTACAGATCAATTCAACACCATTATGTTTAAAAGGTTGATTACCGTTATTGGTTAAATCCATAATTGACAAACGATGAAACCCCCAAATTCCAGTAGGTTCAATAGTTAAACTTTGATTGTCTGGTCCGCGATGAAAAATATTGTCATAACCACGCTTAAACGCATCATCAATGCTTCCCGAAGAAGAAAAAATAAATCCACACATAAAAAATCCTTATTTTTAATATAAAAAAGTGTTGTGAGTAAAATAGGGTGTCGTAAAGTAGAAATTAACGTAATATTGATTTTAGATCTAAAATTACTTTATGCAAAAATTTTATATTGTGAATATAAATTTAAATTAATTTTGTAAAATAAAATTTAATATATAAGGCATTTTTATAAAAATTATCTAATTTAATTTTGGGTTTTCTTGATTTTTCTGTGTTTATTTACCTTTTTACAGTCAATCTTATACAGAAGAAGATGGTAATTGCTTTTTTTTAGAAAATATTTAATAAAACAATGAAATTATTAAATAACAACAATTCTTATTTATATTTATAGCAAAAATATCATAAAAAGATTGTTTTATGCTCAATTTTTTTGCATATTCTATTCAGTCTGATAGACAAACAAAATAATTACAAACATTATTTATTTAAAAAGGAAACATTATGTCAAACACAGTAAACTCATTAGAAGACTTTTTAGCTTACGTTGCACAGCGTGACGGTCATCAACCTGAATTTTTACAAGCAGTGCGTGAGGTATTTACCTCTATTTGGTCTTTTATTGAAAAAAATCCAAAATACCGTTCACAAGCGTTATTAGAACGTTTAGTTGAACCTGAACGTGCATTCCAATTTCGTGTGGCATGGACAGATGACAAAGGTCAAACCCAAGTCAACCGTGCTTTCCGTGTGCAGTTCAATAGTGCGATTGGTCCATTTAAAGGCGGTATGCGTTTTCACCCGTCAGTTAACTTATCTATCCTAAAATTCTTAGGTTTTGAACAAATCTTCAAAAATGCCTTAACCACCTTGCCAATGGGCGGTGCGAAAGGCGGTTCCGACTTCGATCCAAAAGGCAAATCTGATGCGGAAGTGATGCGTTTTTGCCAAGCATTAATTGCAGAATTATATCGTCATATTGGCCCAGATACTGATGTGCCAGCAGGCGACATTGGTGTAGGTGGTCGTGAAGTGGGCTATCTTGCTGGTTATATGAAAAAATTATCTAACCAAGCTGCTTGTGTATTCACAGGTCGTGGGCTTTCCTTTGGTGGGAGCTTAATTCGCCCTGAAGCCACAGGTTATGGCTTAGTTTATTTTGCACAAGCCATGTTAGCGGAAAAAGGTCAATCTTTCCAAGGTAAAACTGTTTCAGTTTCAGGTTCAGGTAATGTTGCGCAATATGCGATTGAAAAAGCGTTACAACTTGGTGCAAAAGTGGTTACCTGTTCAGATTCATCGGGCTATGTTTATGATAAAGACGGTTTCACCGCAGAAAAATTAGCGGCCTTAATCGAAATTAAAGAAGTGAAACGTGGTCGTGTGAAAGATTATGCAGAACAATTCGGCTTAGAATATCATGCGGATGAACGTCCTTGGGATGTAAAAGTCGATATTGCGTTACCTTGTGCAACTCAAAATGAAATAGAATTAGCGGATGCACAAAAACTCATTGCCAATGGCGTACAATTAGTGGCTGAGGGTGCCAATATGCCAACCACCATTGAAGCGACCGATGCGTTTTTAGCGGCGGATGTATTATTTGGACCAGGTAAAGCGGCTAATGCCGGTGGGGTAGCGACATCTGGTTTAGAGATGGCTCAAGGTTCACAACGTTTATACTGGAGCCGTGAAGAAGTGGATGCCAAATTACACAGTATTATGTTAGATATTCATGCCAACTGTAAAAAATATGGTTCAGGTGAGGGCAAAAATATTAACTATGTGGTGGGGGCAAACGTGGCGGGCTTCGTTAAAGTCGCTGATGCTATGTTGGCACAAGGTGTGTATTAATTTTTTACTGCTTTGACTAAAATAGAATAGGGCGGATTGAATGGATTCGCCTTATTTTTTGTTTTGCGGGCTTTGATCGTATCTAGTTTGATACTGCTTTATTTTTCCCAACAAAAACAGTATGCTATTAGGCTAATTTTTGCTTAAAGAAGTATCAATATGTTAAACCAACAAATCTCTCAAATTATCGCTGATGAACTCAATGTTCGTCCGCAACAAATTCTGGCTGCGATTCAGTTAGTGGATGATGGCAATACCATTCCTTTTATTGCTCGCTATCGTAAAGAAGTCACAGGTGGCTTAGACGATACCCAGTTACGTCATTTTGAAACCCGTTTAATTTATTTGCGTGAATTGGAAGATCGCCGTCAGACGATTCTGAAATCCATTGAAGAACAAGGCAAACTCACCGCTGAACTGCAACAAAAAATTCAACAAACCCAAAGCAAAACCGAACTCGAAGATCTCTATCTCCCTTACAAACCGAAACGCCGCACTAAAGGACAAATTGCCATTGAAGCAGGTCTTGAGCCGTTGGCGGATTTATTATGGTTGCAACCTCATCACGATCCCGATAGCACAGCAGAAACCTTTGTGAATGCCGAAAAAGGTGTGGCGGATAGTAAAGCGGCGTTAGACGGTGCGAAATATATTTTAATGGAACGCTTTGCCGAAGATGCACAATTATTGGCAAAAGTCCGTCAATATTTACAACAAAGTGCGGTGTTAATTTCCAAAGTTTTTGCGGGAAAAGAAACGGACGGGGCAAAATTCCAAGATTATTTCGATCATCAAGAACCGTTAAAAAATGTACCCTCACACCGTGCTTTAGCCATGTTGCGTGGACGTAATGAGGGTTTTCTGCAACTGAGTCTTAACGCCGATCCTGACGCAGCAGAAGGCAGTCGTTCAAGCTATTGTGAAGAAATTATTCGTGAGCATTTGGGGGTGCGTTTTAATGCGCAACCTGCGGATAAATGGCGTGAGCAAGTGATTGCATGGACATGGAAAATTAAACTGGCGTTACATTTAGAAACGGAATTAATGGGGGCGTTACGTGAAAAAGCAGAACAGGAAGCGATTGATGTTTTTGCCCGAAATTTAACCGCACTTTTAATGGCAGCCCCTGCTGGAGCGAAAAATACCATGGGACTTGACCCAGGTTTACGCACGGGGGTGAAAGTCGCCGTGGTGGATAATACAGGAAAATTACTCGATACTGCCACGATTTATCCACATACAGGGCAAACGGAAACCGCTTTGGTAACGTTGTTTAAATTGATTAAAACTCATCATGTCGAATTAATTGCGATTGGTAACGGGACGGCATCACGTGAAACAGAACGTTTTGCCAAGGAAGTGATTAAACAAATTCCGCAAAATACACCGCAGATTGTGGTCGTCAGTGAAGCTGGGGCATCGGTTTATTCTGCTTCTGAACTGGCGGCACAAGAATTTCCGAATTTAGATGTATCTTTACGTGGAGCGGTATCCATAGCTCGCCGTTTGCAAGATCCGCTAGCGGAGCTAGTGAAAATTGAGCCAAAAGCTATTGGGGTGGGGCAATATCAACATGATGTGAATCAATCCCAACTGGCTCGTAAACTTGATGCGGTGGTAGAAGACTGTGTCAATGCCGTCGGAGTGGATTTAAATACCGCTTCATCGGCTTTATTGGCTCGTGTCGCTGGCATGAGTAAAACGCTTGCTCAAAATATCGTGGCTTATCGTGATGAGAACGGACGTTTTAACAGTCGCACTGAATTGAAAAAAGTCCCCCGTTTAGGACCAAAAGCCTTTGAGCAATGTGCAGGTTTTATGCGAATTAATCAGAGCAAAAATCCCCTTGATGCGTCAGGTGTTCATCCCGAAGCTTATGCGGTGGTGGAAAAGATTTTACAAGCCACAGAACAATCCATTCAAGAATTAATGGGTAATGCGTCGGCGATTCGTCAGCTTGAAGCAAAACAATTCACTGATGAACAATTTGGTTTGCCTACGGTAATGGATATTTTTAAAGAGCTAGAAAAACCGGGACGCGATCCACGGGGGGAATTTAAAACGGCGACCTTTATGGACGGTGTGGAAGACATCACGGATTTGCAAGCGGGTATGATTTTAGAGGGAACCATTACTAACGTGACCAATTTCGGAGCATTTGTGGATATTGGTGTGCATCAAGATGGCTTAGTACATATTTCATCGTTGGCGGATAAATTTGTTGAAGATCCCCATCAAGTAGTGAAAACGGGCGATGTGGTGAAAGTCAAAGTGCTGGAAGTGGACGTGGCGCGTAAACGGATTGCGTTAACTATGCGATTAGAGGAAAGTGCGGTGAAAAAAGAGCAAAAATTTGACCGCAGTTGTGAACGAAATTCATCACCCAAAGGGCGTCATGAACGGCATAATCAATCTTTTACCAACAATGCCTTTGCGGATGCGTTAAAAGGTTGGAAAAAATAATATTCTTTAAGGATTCCATATGAGTATTTACGCTTATATCTGTTTTTTATTCGGTATCTCTATTTTGTTGGCTTTTATTACTCACAAAATCAGTGATAGGGTACAATCAACTATTGCTATCACAGCATCGGCTATGATTGGTTCGTTAATTTTGTTGCTGCTAGGTTTCCTAGGCTGGCTTAGATTAGATAATATAGCCACGCATATTATGGAAGAATTAGACTTTAAAAACTTCCTACTGAATGGCATGCTTGGCTTTCTGCTATTTGCCGGTTCATTAGGCATTAAGTTGCCATTAATGAAAGATCAACGCTGGGAAATCGCCACTTTTGCCTTATTTTCCACACTTTGTTCAACCTTAATGATTGGGGCATTGATTTATTATGCCACCGCCTGTTTGGGCTGGCATATCGATTTTATTTATTGCGTAGTTTTTGGGGCATTAATTTCGCCAACTGACCCCATCGCCGTATTAGCGATTATTAAAAACTTACGCGCGCCAAAACGTTTATCTATGCAAGTGGAGGGGGAATCTTTGTTCAATGACGGGGTAGGCTTGGTCATTTTTACCACGGTATTTGCGGTTGCTTTTGGCGGGCAAGAAGCCAGTACATCAGGGATTACCATGTTATTCTTACACGAAGCTGTCGGCGGTATTTTATTTGGTCTGATTACGGGGTTCGTTTCTCATTATTTAATTTCTGCCACCGATGATGGTAGCTTGGAAATCTTAATTACCTTGACTATCCCGACTACTGGCTTTATGGTGGCAAACTATATGCATGTTTCAGGGGCGTTAGCCATGGTGACATCAGGCATTATGATTGGCAACTGGACACGTCGCCATGGTTTTTCCGAACAAAGCCAGCGTTATTTAGATCACTTCTGGGAAATGATCGACCATTCGCTTAACTCATTATTATTCTTATTGATTGGTTTAGCCTTATTGTTAGTGGACTTTACTTGGGCGAGTTCAATTATGATGTTAATTGCCATTCCAGTTTGCTTATTGGCTCGCTATGTAAGTGTTTGGCTACCTTTCAAAGTGATGCAACGCTTTCGTCGATATAATCCTTATACGGTAAAAATTCTCACTTGGGGTGGTTTACGTGGTGGTTTGGCACTTGCCATGGCATTAAGTATTCCGAGCCACGTTGGTTTGATGACGGGTGATGACGTGGTAGTTGATGTTCGCGATTTAATCCTATTGATGACCTATGCAGTGGTTACATTTTCTATTTTAGTACAGGGCGTGACCATTGAAAAAATGATCAAAAGTGCAAAATTAGTTGATCCAAAACGCCAAGCCTATCTGAAATTAGGTGCAGGGGAAGATTATACACCTGATGTGTAGTCCATCACGTAAACCTGTCATTAAATAGCAATCCATGCTTGTGCCAAATGCTATTTGGCACATTCTATTTCTCTCTTTTGCATTGTTTTTCTGACAAAAAATAGTTTAAAGATTATTTTTTACTACTATACCGAAAAATTTTGTAAGGTTTCTGCTACTCGTTCGACTAATGCTAATGAAAGGATAGTGAATATGTTCTTTCACTCATTATCTCGTTATATTAATCAAAGGAGAATACTATGAAATCTTTAAACATTTTAAAAACCTTAAGTGCGGTATTATTACTTTCTATGTTTGCTGTGAACGCAAATGCGGCTGATATGAAAAAAGATCAGATGAGCAAAGATCAGATGCAATCAGAAATGATGAAAGCCGATGAGATGAAAAAAGGAGACATGCAATCAGAAATGATGAAAACTGATGAAATGAAAAAAGGAGACATGCAATCGGATATGATGAAATCCGAAGAGATGAAAAAAGAAAAAATGTAATGAAAATAAAAAAGCCCCATTAACATAATGGGGCGAAAGGATCAAATGAGAAAAAACATTAGCTAGGAGAATTAGAATAAAATTCTCACACCAGTTATGATACGGTGATTTTTGATGTCTGCTGCACCACTTTGTTTAATTTTAGCTTTACCGCCTTCAAGATAAACGGCAACATTTTTGTTGAAACGATGGTCAGCACCAATCATCCAAGCGTTCATTTTATAGTCTGCAATAGTAGTATCTGCTTTTTCAGCTTTACCGAAGTAGTAGGCGCTATAAAGTGCATTTTGTTCGGTCACATCAAATTTTAAACCAACTTGGTAACGGTTAATTTTATGAACTGGAGTACCGCTTAATGGTAAAACATCTTGGAAATTGATGTTTGAGCTTTCTTTTCCTTTAGTTGCTTTACCATACGCCCAGTCAAAACCTAAATGTACAATTTTATAGGTTACATCAAAACCGATACCACCACGTTGCAATTTAAATTCATCTTGTTTTAGGAAAATAGGATTAGTAGAGGTTCCAGTATTGACAGCTTGAGTAACTTCAGTGAAACCTGAACCAAAACGCACTGCAAGATCATCAGTCAATTTACCATCATAGTACAAACCTACACCATAACCTTGACCTTCATCCCAGTTAGCGTTACCGCTAGAGGTTTCATTTACTTTATTTGAATTACCGAAGTAATAGTCTGCTGCTACGCGAACACCACCAAACGGTACGGACATAAAGGTAGCCGCTTTTTTGTGGGCATCAAAGAGTACGTTACCACCCCATTCGTAGGTATAGTTTGCTTTAGGAATATGGTCACCTAAATGTAATTGACGACCGAAAGTTAATGTACCAATGTCTTTATGAATAAAACCCGCATACATACGATGAGTACGCAAGTTACTACCAATTTGGTCAGCTCTATCACTATACTTTCCTTGAGAGAAACGCAATTCCACACCACCGTAAGCAGAAAGGCGATCGGTTAAATCTTGATAAGCACGAACACGCAAACGAGAACCGACATCATGTAAATCGGTACGTTTATTTTTTGCACTTTGTAACTCAAAATGTGCACGTCCATCAATATCAATTTTCGTACCATCTTTTTGATAAACCACAGTTGCATTAGCAGCACTTGAAGCAAGAGCGGCAACGGCTAGAGCGATAAGTGTTTTTTTCATAATAATGTTTCCTTATTTTGGTTAAGTAACAAATCGAACATTTCGACTAGAATTTAGCAAATTGCTTTGCTTTTTGAAGTTTTACTTCTTGATTTGAAATTTAATTGAACTATTTTTTCTTGTCAATATCATGGTTTTTTTATGAAAAAACGTGATTTATATATAAATCAATGAGTTATGCTAACTCATTGTCATCTTAAAAATGAGATCTGGATCACAAAATTGAAAAAAAGTTTTTATTTGTTTATTTCTAGTAATTTTATAACATATTGATTTATAATGAATAATTATAAATAACTATTTTTTATTAAAGTAAATATTCAAAAATAAATATATTTAGGAAACTTTATTTCAAAAATGTGAACTAGATCACATTTTTAGTGGGAACTTTTTGAGAAATGACAAGGGGTTAGTCAAGATCCCCCACACTGGCGTATGGGGTTAAGCATGATAACGCCACGCTGTGGCTTGTGTTCGGAGATGAATAAGATGCGGAGCATCGTCACTATGCTTAACCCTGCACGTAAGTGCAGGGTAATAAGACATTCGCCCCGCACTGACGTACGAGGTTAAGCATGATAACGCCACGCCGTGGCTTGTGTTCGGAGATGAATAAGATGCGGAGCATCGTGACTATGCTGAGCCCTGCACGTGAGTGCAGGGTGACAAGCCTTATTTTCCTTGCAACACTTGTTGTTCAATTTGTTGGGCTTTTTGCCAGCTTGGAAGTTGGTTCAAATCGGCAAGATAACGATCAATATGCGTGAATTTACCTTGATAAACCATTTTCATAAAGATTAGAGAAAATGCTAAGGCAAAATCGGCTCCCGTAAGTTTGTCGCCCATAATATAGCGTTTATTGGCTAATTGACGGTTTACATAGTCATAAACTTTTTCTATTTCACTGTCTGCATAAGCCAAGGTGTTTTGTGGTGGAGTGGGTTCTCTCGCAGCAATAAATTTAAGCACTAATGGGATCATTGCGGTACTTTCACTAAATTGTAGCCATTGTAAATAGTCGGCATATTCAGGGCTATCTGTCGCTGGAGCAAGTTGTGGGGCGTGATTTGCGATAATCCATTCCACCATAGCGACGGATTCAGTAATGACTTTTCCGTCAATTTCGAGTAATGGCGCTTTGCCTAACGGGTGAATATCTTTCAATGCTTCCGGTGCGTGCATATTTTCTTGACGTTTATGCGGGATGAGTTCATAAGGTAAACCAATATGTTCCAATAACCAAGTCACTCGCATAGCACGAGAACGATCGAGATAGTGTAGTTTGAGTTTCATGTTTGCTCCATGCAATAGTAGGTTTAATGTAAATTTTGACGTGCAGATCTGAAATTGACGATATAGACATACTCATCATCCATAAGAAAATCAACAATATATCATCCATTATAAAGGTAAATCTTTTTCATTTCCTGAAACTTGTAAGCATCTGCATAATAGGATAATCTGCTTACTCCATCTTTAATTGTTTGATAAAAATTACTTGCAACAACTAGATTTTTAGATTGTTCCAAAAGATATTGAGCTTGTTTTTCTAACTTTTCTTCAGCGACTTTTCTCCAAATAATTTTATAGTCAGTTTTCATCCAGTTTTAAAACCCTTTTTAAATTTTTCATTGCTTCTTCATGTGTAACAGTTTCTTCTAACCCATTTTGCATTTTGTAGATTAAATCAAGTTCTTCTGCAGTATAGAATGTGTCTTTTCGGGCGGTTTGGTTTAGTTTGGTTTCATTGACTAATTCCATTGAATTCTCCTTATATAGAAAAAAACCCTAAGGTTCAGCATAATGTCTGGACAAGTGACAAAAGCGTACAACTAAGGGTCAGATTATTACTAAGTATAAATTTTTGTCTGTTAATGTCAAGTGGAATTACTCATAGACCCCCGCACTGGCGTACGGGGTTAAGCATGGTGACGCCACGCTGTGGCTTGGATTCGGAAGTGGATAAGATGCGGAGCATCGTGACTGTGCTGAGCCCTGTACGTGAGTGTAGGGGGGATTAATTATAGTTGGACAAAAAAACCAACGACATCATCCTTGATATCGTTGGTTGATTAAAATTAAGAGGACATCACACCGCACTTTTACACCAGTCGCATCTGGAAAACGCAAAAGTGAGGGTATTTTTTGAAGATTTTTATTCTTCAACGACAAGTTTTTTGCCATCAAAGCTAACTGTGCGAACTTCTGTTAAAGCAGCACCTCCATCAGTTTCACCACCAACAAATAAGAGTTTGTTTTCATACGGTAATGCTACACCGTAAGCGATGTTTTTCGGATAGTTACCAATGATTTTCCATGTACCATGTTGTGCATCCAATGCGTAGAAATCGCTATGATAGGTTTTTTTCAAACCACCAGTACGGTGTGCATCGTTGATACCTTTGGCATAGTTTGCACGTGCCCCCGGGAAATTTGCCCCACCAGTGACGATAAAATGACCATTGGTATAACCACCCATACCGCCTGCGATACCGTCTTGTGCGTCATAGCCTTTCGGGGCTGGTAAGTCGCCAAGTTTTTTCCAGTCTTTTACGCCGTCTTTAGTGATGGTACCTTGTGCGGTGCCGTCAGTACGAAGACCCGCTTTGATTTCACCGTTGACCACTAACAATTTGTCATTGTTAATGCCGACTGATGCTCCTGCACGACCTGAATATGGGAAGTAACCTTCGTTACGCCATGTGTTAGTCGCAGGTTCATAACTGACGATTTCTGATGAGAAGAAGAAATCTTGCGCACGTAAGTTAAAGTAGGCATCAAAGATAGGTTTGGTGGCGGCAGCAATTTTATCTTTGTCGGCTTCTTTATCAAGACCGCTACTTGCTTTTTTCACATCTTGGAATAAGCCGTTCCAGATTTCTTGGTTGATACCACCCACGAAGTAAACTTTGCCGTGATCAGTGACACCACTCGCACCCACTGCGGCACGAGGTGAACGTGTGTCTAATTTCGTCCATGTGTTAGTGGCTGGATCATAAGAATAGGCATCATTAATTACTTGGTTATCGGCTACATCGTTATTTTGGAAACCACCGAACACATAAAGTTTGCCATCGATACCAGCTGCGACTGGTTGGTTACGAGTACCGCCCGGGAAAGCCGCTAATTCTTGCCATTGTGCATCTTTCTCTTTTAAGTTAAGAGAATAGAATTTGTCACCACCTGAACCTAAGCCTACATAAACGGTATCGCCAATTAAGGCACCTGCACCGCTTTTAATCCCCACCGGTAAATCAGGATATTGTGCTGCTTGAGCAGTGAAAGCAGTTAAACCTAATACAGAGACAGCTAATAAAGATTGAGTGAATTTCATAATAGAACTCCTTAATGTATATGTTTAAATGTTTACCGTTAATTCGGCATTAATAAATTTGGAATAAAGGTTATAATTTCTGGGAAAATCGTGATCAATATCAAGGTGATAAAGATTGGTACCAAGAATGGTAACACCCCTTTGGTCACAGTTGATACAGACATATTACCCACACGTGCTACTACAAACAATGCCATGCCCATTGGTGGTGTTAAGATACCGATCATCATGTTCAATAAGGTCATCACCCCAAAAAAGATGAGGTCAATACCAAAATGTTGCGCAATTGGAATCAGCATTGGCAACACTAAGAATTGCAACGCTAACGCATCGATAAACATACCCAAGAATAATAACAGTAAGTTAATCATCACAAGCACTGTCAATGGAGAATCGGCTACCGCCATAAACATTTCGGCTAAACGCATTGCCACTTGTTCACGTGCGATCATGTCGCCGAAGAAAGTCACGGTCATTACCATTAATACAGTTACACCAGTGATTGCTACCGCTTCAACGCAGCTGTTGAACAATAATTTTAAGGTTAATTCTTTATAGACAAAACGGCTGACAATGATGGAGTATGCCACAGCCACTACGGCGGCTTCCGTTGGGGTAAACATGCCTGAGAAGATACCACCAATGATGATAATTGGGGTTAAAATTGCCCAGATACTGGATTTAAAGGAAGTACAAAGTTCTGCCATACTGGCTTTTGGTGTTCTTGGATAGCCACGTTTTTTGGATACGAAGTAGTTCATGGTCATTAACGCAATAGTGATTAATACGCCCGGTACAAAGCCTGCCACGAACAATTTGGCAATGGATTGGTTGGCAATGACGCCGTAAATAATCATGGAAATACTTGGCGGGACAAGTGGTCCAATAATGCAAGAGGCTGCCGTGATACCACCGCTAATATCATCATCATAGCCTGCATCACGCATGGCTTTAATTTCTAATTGACCCAAACCACCCGCATCGGCAATGGCGGAACCTGACATACCAGAGAAAAGTAAACTCGCCCCGATATTTACATGCCCCATACCACCTGTGTAATGACCTAATAAGGCTTTGGCGAAGCTAAAAATTCGTTCTGTGATACCACCTCCGTTCATTAAAATACCAGTCAAGATAAAGAATGGCACACTTAATAATGAGAAACTGTTTAGACTGTCCACCAATTTATTGGCGGCACTATTGGCAATATTCCAACGCGTCATGGAGAAATAAAGCAAGGTAGCAATAAATAACGACCAACCCACTGGTGTACCTAAGAACATAATCACTAGCCAAACTAAAAGCACTACATAAACGGCATTATCACCGAGTTTGACATATTGCGAAATACGAAGCACTTTAAATACATCAGGGACGAAGAATAAAAGAGCTAATAAAATCACCGCACCTATGGTAAAAACCGTGGCAGATAAATAGGATGTTTGATTGGCAAAATTTTCAGTTTGTGCTTGTAAGAAACGGATTAGCACCAGCAAGGAAATAAAGGCTTGTGCGGCATATAACCATTTATCACTGATTTCCAACGCCACCAATTCAAAGGATGCCCCAATCCAGACTTTAAAACCTAAATGAATAAAAATAATGATAGATGCAAAAATCAGTAGTTGTACAAAAGTATTAGTGGCTTTTTTTACTTTTGGCGGCATGAGATTGGTGATAAAGTCGAGATAAATATGTTGTTGGCTACGCACCGCCATACTGATTCCGAACATGCTGACATAAATAAACAGCAATCTGGCTAATTCTTCTGACCAAATTAAGGGAGAATCAAAGATTTGACGTGCAATGACTTGAGCACAAAGAATTAGGAATACGATGAACAATAATGTCCCACCGACCCATTCTTCTATTTTGTTAAAAAATTTCATAACTACTCCGATACGCCGAGTAAAATACGGAAACTTAGATAAGAAACCTTACTCCCACCAGAGGAAAATGAGAGCAAGGCGAGATTATTTAATTATTTAATTTGTGAAAATTCATCAAAGGCATCTTGTCCCACTTTGCCGTTCTTTTTCAAATATTCGTCATAGTAAGGTTTTAATGCTGCTTTGAACGGTGCTAAATCAGGGTGAGTAACGGTTACTCCTTGTTGTTCAAAGAAAGCAATGTCGTTAGCTTCGCCATCGTGGAATAATTTGCTGTGGTATTCCGCGGCAGCTTCAGCGGCATCTTTCACCACTTTTTGTAAATCGGCTGGTAAATCATCCCAAGTTTCATTACTGATTAAGTAAAGTTGGTCATTTAAGATATGGTTAGTGATGGCTAAATATTTTTGCACTTCATAGAATTTTTGCGCCCGAATAGTTGGTAATGGGTTTTCTTGACCATCTACAGAGTTAGTTTGTAAGGCTAAATATACTTCAGAGAATGCCATTGGGGTTGGTGCTGCACCGACATATTTTGCAAAGGCTAGGTTAGTTGCTGCATTTGGTACACGTAATTTCAAGCCTTTCATATCAGCAATAGAATTAATTGGACGGTTTGATGAGGTTTGACGCGTACCATTATACGCCACAGATAATAACGTCATACCTTGTTCATCATGCACTTTACGTAATAATTCTTTACCAAAATTGGTGTCTAATAATGCTTTTTTGCTAAATTCAATGTTTGGCACTACATAAGGTAAGGCAAAGATTTCTGCTTCTGGATAGAAAATTTGGAAACGGGCAGATTCTGCAAAGGTGAAATCCAATGCACCATCTTTTAATTGTTTCATCATAGTACGATCATCACCTAATTGAGATGATGGGAAAAGTTTCACTTCAATTTTGCCCGCAGATTTATCTTTCACTTCTTTGGCGAAAAATTCAGCGGCTTTGTATTCGTTTTGGCTTGTACCCGCATTCATACCAAATTTTAAATCGTAATCTGCGGCAAAAGCAGATGCCGCAATGCCGGCACAAAATGTCGCTAGTAATAGTTTGTTAAATTTCATAGTACGCTCCTGTTAATTGTCAGAGTTTAAAAGTGTGAGAGTGAATTAAACCTATGCGGTTTTAATATACTTAGCATTTTGGATCATAAAAGTCAAAAAATAAATATATTTTTGAAGTTAAATTTCAAAAATGAGACATAGATCACAAAATTGAAAAATTATTTTAAAATTTTTGAATTTTTACTCCACTATTGGGATTTTTTAGGCATATAATAAGTTCAATATATGATCTTTAATTTAAGTTTAAAATTATTTTGCTGTAAATTTATGCAAAGTATTGCAAAAGGTCTTGCTATTTTGTTTGTTAGGGCGTAACCTAGCAAAAAATGAAGTATTAATTCTAAAAATAAAATTACATGGAGTATATATGTCAAAACTATCTCATTCCGACGTGCTTACTCAAATCACAAAAGGATTTATTTCTTCTTGCCAACCGGTTGATGGCGGTCCTATGGATAAACCTGAAATTGTTGCCGCGATGGCGCAAGCTTCCCAACATGGTGGGGCTGCTGGCTTGCGTATTGAGGGTGTAGAAAATTTAAAAGCCACTCGTCCTTTTGTGACCATTCCGATTATTGGTATTAAAAAACGTGATTTACCAGATAGCCCGGTTCGCATCACCCCATTCTTACAAGATATTGAAGATTTAGCTACTGCGGGAGCAGATATTATTGCGGTGGATGGCACCAATCGCCCTCGTCCAGTGGATATAGAAAGTGCGGTGAAAAAAATCCACGAATGTGGCTGTTTAGCCATGGCAGACTGTTCTAATTTAGAAGAGGGTTTATATTGTCAAAAACTCGGTTTTGATATTGTGGGTAGCACCATGTCAGGTTATACCGGTGGCGAAATTCCCCGTGAACCGGATTATCAATTAGTCAAAGATTTAAAAGCCGCCGGTTGTTTTGTCATGGCGGAAGGTCGTTACAATACCCCAGAATTAGCCAAAACGGCTATTGAAATCGGCGCAGATGCCGTCACGGTAGGTTCTGCATTAACCCGTTTAGAACATATTGTGAGCTGGTTTGCCAATGCGGTGAAATCTGCTAACTAATTGAAATAAAGAGAGTTTATATGCGTTGTTTAGCCCTAGATATTGGTGGTACTAAAATTGCGGCAGCGTTGGTGGAAAACAACCAAATCCAACAACGCCAGCAAATTACCACACCACAAGATGATGCTGCCAATGCTATGCATCAAGCCTTAGCCACATTAGTTCAGCAATATGTCGGTCAATTTGATTACGTAGCAGTGGCTTCTACCGGTATCATAAATAATGGAATTTTAACCGCACTTAACCCGAAAAATTTAGGTGGATTAGCGGAATTTCCACTCCAAGACAGTATTGCTCGTCATACGGATAAACCGATTTTCTTATTAAATGATGTACAAGCAGCGGCTTGTGCGGAATATCAACATATGGATCCGCAAGAAGTACCTAATTTTGCCTTTATTGTGGTTTCGACTGGTGTCGGCGGAGGCATTATTTTAAACGGTGAATTGCAAACTGGACCAAATGGTGTAGTGGGACATATTGGACATAGCTTGGCGGATCCAAATGGTGAAATGTGCGGTTGTGGCCGTCGTGGTTGTGTGGAAGCCGTCGCGGCAGGACGAGCAATAGAACGTGATGCACAAAAATGGGATAAACCTTGTTCGCCGAAAGAAGTGTTCGCGTTATTTCGTGAAAATGATGAAAAAGCCACCGCGCTTGTTCACCGTTCTGCCAAAGCCATTGCAAATCTAGTGGCAGATTTAGTGATTTGCTTGGATATTCAACATGTTGTGATTGGCGGTAGTGTAGGGTTAGCAGACGGTTATTTGCCTTTAGTGCAACAATATATGCAAGCGATGCCACATTTCTATCATTGTAAATTAAGCACTGCAAAATATGCCGGCGATGCTGGGTTAATCGGTGCGGCATATTGGGGTGAAATCGTTTTAGCTAAGGCATAATAATTAGAGGAATGAATATGGTCAATAATTCTAATAAAGGTGGTAAGATTTTAGATACTATCGGAGCATTGCAAAGTAGTTTGACGAAAACCGAAAAACGCATTGCAGAACAGATTCTTACAACGCCGCAATTACTGGCACAATCTTCTTTATCTGAAATTGCAAAATCATTAAATGTGGGTGAAGCCACGTTTATCCGTTTTTGTCGTACTCTTGGGTTTAAAGGATTTAGTGATTTTAAATTAGATTTTGCTATTGAGCTTGCGACCCAAAGTCAACAGCCTTCCGCGTTGTTAGATACCAATATCACTGCCAAGGATAGCCCTAAATCCATTGCGACTAAATTGCAAAATGTGATTGATAGAGTGGTGAGTGAAACCATTAATTTGTTAGATTTTAATGAGTTAAACAAAGTAGTAAAAGAATTGCGTAACGCTAAACGCATTTATTTATTCGGTGTCGGTTCATCAGGTATTGTGGCAGATGGTGCAAAAAATAAATTAATGCGTGTGGGGTTTCAGGTAGATTCTGAAACCAATAACCATTTTATGTATATGCAAGCGTCATTGATGAAAAAAGGTGATGTGGTAATTGGTATTAGTCATTCCGGTGCTTCACCAGAAACGACCAAAGCACTTGAGATTGCTAAACAGGCTGGCGCAGTAACGGTGGCAATTACCCATAATTTACGTTCCCCCATTACTAAAGTTTCCGATTATGTGCTAAATAACGGTAATCGCCAAGGTCAATTACAAGGCGATTCCGTCGGTACACAAATCACTCAATTATTCGTGCTTGATCTGATTTATGCCTTGTTAGTTCAAGCCGAACAAGAAAAAGCGAAACAATCTAAACAGAAAACTGTTGCCGTTATTGAGCAACAACAGAACAAATAGGAGAAAATTTAATGAAAAACTTAAAAGGTATTTTCAGTGCATTATTAGTGTCTTTTAATGAAGATGGTTCCATCAACGAAAAAGGGTTACGTCAAATCATTCGTCATAACATTGATAAAATGAAAGTCGATGGTTTATATGTAGGTGGTTCTACGGGTGAAAACTTTATGCTTTCTACCGAAGAGAAAAAACAAATCTTCCGTATTGCCAAAGATGAAGCCAAAGATCAAGTCGCATTAATTGCTCAAGTAGGTAGTGTAAACTTAAAAGAAGCGGTGGAATTAGGTAAATATGCCTCAGAATTAGGTTATGACAGTTTATCAGCAGTCACACCATTTTATTACAAATTCAGTTTTCCAGAAATCAAACATTACTACGAAACGATTATTGCAGAAACCGATAATAATATGATCGTGTATTCTATCCCGTTCTTAACTGGCGTGAATATTGGTGTGGAACAATTTGGCGAACTTTACAAAAATCCAAAAGTGTTAGGTGTGAAATTCACCGCAGGTGACTTCTATTTATTAGAACGTTTACGTAAAGCGTATCCAGAAAAATTAGTGTGGGCGGGTTTTGATGAAATGATGGTACCTGCGGCATCTTTAGGTGTACATGGTGCGATCGGTTCAACGTTCAACGTGAACGGTTTACGTGCAAGACAAATTTTTGAATTAACGCAAGCCGGCCAAGTAAAAGAAGCATTGGAAATTCAACACGTGACTAACGATTTAATTGAAGGTATTTTGGCCAATGGTTTATACCTAACAATCAAAGAAATCTTGAAATTACAAGGTGTAGATGCAGGTTATTGTCGTGAACCAATGACAGCGAAAGCCACTGAAACACAATTAGTTCGCGCTAAAGAGTTATATGAGCAATTTCTTAAATAATTAAAAAAATTATCAAAAAAACACCGCAGTTTTGATTGATTTTATGTTGGTTAGGTTCTGTAGGGGCATATTGCATACGCCCTTGTATCCAAATAGGTAAATGGGGCATAAAAGGATCGAATTAATAGGGCGTATGCAATACGCCCCTACAATGTGAAATAAACAAAGGTTAACAAAAAACCGCGGTGTAAAAAACAAAACTTTTCCAAGGAGATAATATGCGTTTAATTCCATTAAAAAATGCTGAACAAGTAGCTAAATGGTCTGCACGTCATATTGTAGATCGAATTAATCAGTTTCAACCAACAGAAGATCATCCTTTTGTCTTAGGGCTACCTACTGGTGGTACACCATTAGCCACTTATAAAGAACTGATTGCTTTATGCAAAGCTGGGGAAGTGAGTTTTAAACATGTTGTCACATTCAATATGGATGAATATGTTGACTTACCTATAGAACATCCCGAAAGCTATCATAGTTTTATGTATAATAATTTCTTTAATCATATTGATATTCAACAAAAAAATATCAATATTCTGAATGGAAATACCAACGATCACGATACTGAATGCCGTCGTTACGAGGAAAAAATTAAGTCCTATGGTAAAATTAATCTCTTTATGGGAGGGGTCGGTAATGACGGTCATATTGCGTTTAATGAACCCGCATCGTCACTCGCATCTCGCACCAGAATTAAAACGCTCACCCAAGATACACTGATTGCCAATTCCCGTTTCTTTGATAATGATGTGAATAAAGTACCAAAATATGCCTTAACTATTGGCGTAGGCACATTATTAGATGCGGAAGAAGTCATGATTCTTGCCACGGGGCATAATAAAGCGCTTGCGGTACAAGCAGGCGTGGAAGGCTGTGTAAACCATTTCTGGACGATTAGTGCATTGCAACAACATCGCCATTATATTTTGGTCTGTGATGAGCCAGCGACGCAAGAATTAAAAGTAAAAACAGTGAAATATTTTACTGAGTTAGAAGCCCGAGCTATTCATTCAGTCGTTAATGACTAAATGAATAACTAGATATTTTTACGCCCTAAACGCTTTTAAGGAATATAACATGAAATATGCTTTAACGAACGCCGTGATCTATACCGGCTATAATGTGTTGTATGGTCATGCCGTCATCGTGGATAATGATAAAATTGTGGATATTATTCGCCAAGAACATTTACCTCATGATATTCAACATTTTGATTTAAAAGGTAATAACCTTACAGCTGGATTTATTGATTTACAATTAAACGGTTGTGGTGGCGTGATGTTTAATGATCAAACTAGCGTGGAAACCCTTGAGATTATGCAAGACACCAATGTACGTTCGGGGACGACTAGCTTTTTACCAACCTTTATCACATCTCCTGATGACGATATGAAAACTGCGGTGAAAATTATGCGAGAATATTTAGCCAAACACCAAAACCAAGCCTTAGGTTTGCATTTGGAAGGTCCCTATTTGAGTGTGGCTAAAAAAGGTACACATCAGCCTGAATATATCCGTGAAGTTTCCCCGGAGATGAAAGATTTTCTCTGTGCGAATGCAGATGTGATTACTAAACTTACCTTAGCAGCGGATAACCCAAGCGTAAAATATGTGCCTGATTTTGTCAAAGCTGGTATGGTGGTATCTATCGGTCACTCTAATGCAACTTATGATGTGGCAAAAGATGCTTTCAAAAAAGGGATTACTTTTGCAACGCACTTACATAATGCGATGTCACCGATTAGCTCCGGACGAGATATGGGAGTAGTTGGTGCGGTATTGGATTCTGATGATATTTATGCAGGGATTATTGTGGATGGTTTGCATGTGGATTTTGGCAACGTAAAAATCGCTAAACGTACCAAAGGGAATAAACTTTGTATCGTTACAGATGCCATTGCACCAGCGGGTTCAGATATTAAAGAATTTACTTTCGTAGGTAAAACTATTTATGTGCGAGACGGCAAATGTGTTGACGGCAACGGCATTTTAAGTGGTTCGTCTATCACCATGATTGAAAGTGTCGAAAATGCCGTGAAAGAAGTGGGTATTCCATTAGATGAAAGTTTGAGAATGTGTAACCTTTATCCTGCTCGAGCGATCGGTGTGGATGATAAACTTGGTTCCATTGAAGTCGGCAAAATTGCTAATTTAACGGTGTTTACCCATGATTTTAAAGTAGAAAATACAGCCGTAAATGGGGTTTGGCAGTTGGATTAAATGTAGATATAACCCCGTACTGGCGTACGGGGTTATGGTTACGCCACGCTGTGGCTTATTTTTTACAGAACCGCTAATGCTTGTTCATAATCTGGTTCACTTTTAATTTCACTCACCAATTCAGAATGCAATACCTTGTTATTTTCATCTAACACAATGACTGAACGAGAAGTTAAACCTGCTAAACCGCTACTGGCAATATCTACGCCTAATTTAGTGTGTAAAGATTTATCACGGAAAGTGGATAGCGTTTGCACGTTCTCAATGCCTTCCGCGCCACAAAAACGAGCGTGCGCAAAAGGTAAGTCGGCAGAAATACAAAGCACGACAGTATTGGCTAAATTTACCGCTTTTTGATTAAAAGTACGTACTGAGGTAGCACAAACCCCCGTATCAATACTTGGAAAAATATTTAAGATTTTACGTTTGCCAGCAAAGTCGTTTAAAGCAACGTCTTCTAGTTTGGTGTTAGTAAAAACTAAATTTTCAACGGTTTCACCCACTTGTGGGAAATGTCCTTTTACTTCAATGGGGGTTCCTGCTAATGTTACTTGTGTCATTTTATGCTCCTATAAATAAATAATACTTAACCCTAAGCCCAAATTCATTCATAATAATGGGATATTTTAATCAAGAGTTCAAGGATTTTATATGAATTTACCTAATTTAAGCGATCAAATTAAAATTGTATTTTTTGATATTGACGAAACACTCATAGTTAAAGATAAGGATTTGTTACCTGAAAGCATATTGTCTAGCATTCAAAAATTACAACAAAAAGGGATTATTGTGGCTATTGCCACAGGGCGTTCACCTTGTAGCTTTCCACCTAAAATCAAAGCATTAGCTAAACAAACTGGAATGAATACCTATGTCACCATGAATGGACAATATGTGGTACATCAGGGCAACGTAGTGGATAAGCTACCGATTCCACCGCAAAAGATTACAGAAGTCGTCGCATTTTTTGAATCTGTTGGGTTTGATTATGCCTTTGTGTCAAACGAACATTTAGCCGTATCAGCAATTACTGATCAAGTGCGTAGTGCGTTGGATCCATTGCAAACGGATTACCATATTGATAAAGACTATTACCAGACACATGATGTATTTCAAATTTTGCCCTTTTATGATGAAAGCAAAGATCAATTAGTGGCAGATTCTGGGGTGTTAAAGGGGCTAAAAACGGTTCGTTGGCATGAACAATCGGTCGATCTATTTGATGCTCAAGGTTCTAAGGCTCGTGGTATCTTACATTTACTTAAGCATTTAAATTTATCTATCGAAAATGCAATGGCATTTGGTGATGGCTTAAATGATTTGGAAATGTTAACTACCGTTGGTGTGGGGGTGGCAATGGGTAATGCTTGTGATGAATTGAAAGCCGTTGCAGATTTTGAAACCGATCATATTGAACAAGACGGGATCGCTCGTTTTCTGCACAAAACAGGGTTAATTGATTAATGGTTTAGCTCCCTTTACTAGGGAGCCAAGTTAATTGCTAGATTTGATATTTTCCCTTATCTCCAATATCAAAATGCAATGGCATACGCCATTTTTGAATCGCTAATACGGCAAAAAGTGCGGTGCAAATCACAGAAAGAACTTGTAATCCGATTATTATTTCAGCCACTTTAGTCAACCATAATAAGGCTACAAAAATTGGCATCAGATTTAACGCAAAAATGCGGAAGCAAAAATATTCTTTAAAACAAAGCCCACCTAGTGTCACTAACGCAGCTCCCAAGGCGAGTTCTGTTTGCCCGATAATCTGGAAAAATAGCGCTAACCAAGTAGCAAATTGCAACAACAAGCGGAATTTTTTGAGATAAATATGCAATGATGAAGCACAAAGCAACGCTGCCGCTAAAATACCAATTTGAGCAAATTCGTAGTAGGGGAGAAGTGCGGTGAAAATTGCCGCCAGAATAAATCCTGTGCGATATAAACATACTGTGAGATAGTCTAAAAAGTCCATTGGTGACTGGATATGTGGATCAGCCATTTTATACTCCTTTATCTTAATATAATAAATTTTTGTGATTTGTATTCCAAATATTTCAGTTGCTATTTGTGATTATTTGGCTTTTTAATAAGAATATCACAAATTAACATCAAGAATAAAATAAAATGAACTGGTTCGCTTTAAGTTGTGTGAAATGTCAGCAGAAATTAGCAATAGGGTGCCATGGTTTATGTAGCCGTTGTAATGCAGAGATTTACCGTTTTGCTTATTGTGGTTGCTGTGGGGCAGAATTAACTCGTGATGAATTGCGTTGTGGCAAATGCTTACAGCAAGAACCAGCATGGCAACAAATGGTGATTATTGGACGTTATTCCGAACCTTTATCTACCTTGATTCATCGTTTTAAATTCCAAGGGCAATTTTGGTTAGATCGGAGTTTAGCACGCTTGCTTTATTTAGCGGTGCGAAATGCAAGACGTACCCATGCTTTGTCTTTGCCTGATGTGATTTTACCCGTTCCATTACATCATTTTCGTCACTGGCAACGAGGTTATAATCAAGCAGCATTACTGGCAAAATGGCTGGCTCGTTGGTTAAATATTCCGGTGCGAGAAGATCTTTTGTTACGCACTAAAAATACCCATAGCCAGCGAGGTTTAACCGCTAAAGCTCGGCGTAACAATTTAAAAAATGCATTTATGGTGCAAAATAAACTAACAAAATGCAACTATAGATCGGTCTGCATCCTTGATGATGTGATTACCACAGGTTCAACGATGAATGAAATCGCTAAACAGTTACGCAAAATGGGGGTCCAACATATTCAAGTTTGGGGACTTGCTCGTACATAAAAATTTGCATAAAGAACAATCTCAGCGTATCATTTCTGACAAAATCAGTAAGATTAAGGAAACAACATGATGCAACAGATTACTATTTCAGCCGCCGCACAGGCGCATTTTCGTAAGTTATTAGATCAGCAAGAAGAGGGGACTAATATTCGTATTTTTGTGGTCAATCCCGGTACACCAAGTGCAGAATGTGGCGTGTCTTATTGTCCAACCAATGCGGTAGAAGATACGGATACAGAATTACAATATGATACGTTTTCTGCCTTTGTGGATGAAGTCAGTTTGCCGTTTTTGGAAGATGCAGAAATTGATTATGTTACGGAAGAATTAGGGGCACAATTAACCTTAAAAGCACCTAATGCTAAAATGCGTAAGGTATCAGATGATGCACCGTTAATTGAGCGTGTGGACTATGTCATTCAAACCCAAATTAATCCCCAATTAGCAAGTCATGGTGGACGTATTACGTTAATCGAATTAACCGATGACGGCTACGCTATTTTACAATTTGGTGGTGGTTGTAACGGTTGTTCAATGGTGGATGTGACCTTAAAAGACGGTGTAGAAAAACAATTAGTCGAAATGTTTCCGAATGAATTAAAAGGGGCAAAAGATGTGACTGAACACCAACGCGGTGAGCATTCTTATTATTAATGTTGTTCGCTATTAGAAAGCAAAGTGCGGTTAAAAATTTTGTTTTTTATCGCACTTTTGTTAATGTGGTTATTTGGAATTAAAATAAGCTCTGGCAATATCTTCGTCTAGCTTAATTTGTTGTTTTAAAGCATCAAGGGTGGCGAATTTTATTTCGTTGCGTAGTTTATAGCAAAATTCAATTTGGATATTTTTTCCATATAGATTCTGATTAAAATCAAATAGATGAACTTCTAATAATTGTATCGTACCTTGCACAGTTGGACGTTGCCCGATATTCGCAATACCTTGCACAAATTGATTACCATTTAATTTTACTTGCACCGCATATACCCCTTTAATGGGATTGACTTGGCGATGTAAGTGAATATTTGCCGTAGGAAAACCTAGGGTACGTCCGAGTTTTTGACCATGGATCACTTTTCCCCAGATACAATAAGGTCTGCCGAGCAATTTTTCTGCATCCGCTAGTCGATCTTCCGCTAAAGCTTGTCTAATGGCAGAACTGCTAATTCGTAATGTATTAAAGCAAAAAGTGCGGTTATTTTCTACTTCAAATCCATATTTTGGGCTTGCTTGCTGGAGTAAAGCAAAATTGCCTTGTCTGGCTTGTCCGAAGTGGAAATCATCACCGATACTGAGAAATTTAACATTTAATTTATTGACTAATAACTCACTAATGAAATTTTGTGCGGTTTGTTGTGCAAAAGTACGGTCAAATTTGGTGCAGATCACATAATCTATGCCAGCTTGTTGAAAATAATGTAACTTATCTCGCAATCGCATTAATCTTGCGGGTGCGTTTTCTCCTTGAAAATATTCCCTAGGTTGTGGCTCAAAAATCATCACGACTGTGGGTAAATTTAATACTCGAGCCTTTTCTTTTAGATGCGTTAAGATTTTTTGATGCCCTAAATGAATGCCGTCAAAATTGCCGATGGTTAACGCACATGGTGGAAAATTGGCTGGAAAATGCGTTAGGTTGCGGATCAATTGCATAGTTACGTTGATTTATTAGTTAAAAATGAATTGGCGTATTATACGCATAAATAAGAAAAAAGCCTAGCACTGACGTACTAGGCTAAGCATGTAGTTGCTACTCCGTGATGCGGAGCATCGTTACTGTAATAGCCCTGTACGCAAGTGCAGGGCATCTCATCATTACATTGAAGCAGTAAAGGTACGTGTAATCACATCTTGTTGTTGTTCACGGGTCAATGAATTGAAACGTACCGCATATCCAGAAACACGAATGGTTAATTGTGGATATTTTTCAGGGTGGTCAATGGCATCTAATAATGTTTCACGATTTAATACGTTCACATTTAAGTGTTGACCACCTTCTACAGTGGCTTCGTGGTGGAAATAACCATCCATTAAACCAGCAAGGTTACGTTTTCGAGCATCATCGTCTTTACCTAACGCATTTGGCACGATAGAGAATGTATAGGAAATACCGTCTTTCGCATAAGCAAATGGAAGTTTGGCAACCGAAGTTAATGAGGCTACCGCACCTTTTTGGTCACGACCGTGCATTGGGTTTGCACCCGGTCCAAATGGTGCACCTGAACGACGACCGTCTGGGGTGTTACCGGTTTTCTTACCATAAACTACGTTAGAGGTAATGGTTAACACAGATTGTGTTGGTACCGCATTGCGGTATGTTTTATGGGTTTGGATTTTTTTCATAAAACGTTCAACTAAATCTACGGCTAAATCATCTACACGGCTGTCGTTGTTACCAAATTGTGGGTATTCACCTTCAATTTCAAAGTCGATAGCCACATTGCTTGCTACCACGTTACCGTCTTTATCTTTAATATCACCACGAATTGGTTTTACTTTGGCATATTTAATCGCAGATAATGAGTCCGCTGCCACAGAAAGTCCCGCAATACCACAAGCCATGGTACGATAGACATCACGATCATGTAATGCCATTAATGAGGCTTCATAAGCATATTTGTCGTGCATAAAGTGAATGATATTTAACGCAGTCACATATTGAGTGGCTAACCAATCCATAAAGTGATCCATACGATCCATTACTTCATTGAATTCTAAGTATTCAGAGGTAATTGGTGCAGTTTTAGGACCCACTTGCATACCTGATTTTTCATCAATACCGCCGTTGATCGCATAAAGCATGGTTTTCGCCAAGTTTGCACGAGCGCCGAAGAATTGCATTTGTTTACCCACCACCATTGGGCTTACACAGCAAGCAATAGCGTAGTCATCATTATTGAAGTCAGGACGCATCAAATCGTCGTTTTCGTACTGTACAGATGAAGTATCAATAGATACTTTGGCACAATAACGTTTGAAGCCTTCAGGTAATTGTTCAGACCAAAGAATGGTTAAGTTTGGTTCTGGTGATGGACCCATGGTGTAAAGGGTATGTAACATACGGAAACTGTTTTTAGTCACTAAAGTACGACCGTCTAAACCCATACCCGCTAAGGTTTCTGTCGCCCACATTGGGTCGCCTGAGAATAATTGATCATATTCAGGAGTACGTAAGAAACGCACCATACGCAATTTCATCACTAAGTGGTCAATGAGTTCTTGTGCTTCTTGTTCCGTAATTTTACCGGCTTGTAAATCACGTTCAATATAAATATCTAAGAATGAAGACACACGACCGAATGACATTGCTGCACCGTTTTGGGATTTCACTGCAGCCAAATAGCCGAAATAAGTCCATTGCACCGCTTCTTGAGCATTAGTCGCTGGGTTTGAAATATCAAAACCATAGCTTGCTGCCATTTCTTTGATTTTACCTAAAGCACGGTGTTGTTCTGCAATTTCTTCACGTAATTGAATGGTGGCTTGAATGTCTTCGCCGGCTTCTAAACGTGGTTGCAATGAAGTAAATTGTTTAAATTTATCTTTCATTAAGAAATCAATACCATATAAGGCAACACGACGATAGTCACCGATAATACGACCACGTCCATAAGCATCTGGAAGACCAGTGATAACACCTGATTTACGGCAACGTAAAATATCCGGTGTATAAACATCAAATACCCCTTGGTTATGGGTTTTACGATATTCAGTAAAAATATGTTCTACTTCTGGTTTTAATTCACGACGGTAAACTTGGCATGAACCTTTTACCATTTTAATCCCACCGTAAGGGATAATCGCCCGTTTTAATGGAGCATCGGTTTGTAAACCGACGATTTTCTCTAATTTTTGGTCAATGTAACCGGGTTTGTGAGAAGTGATGGTTGACGGGGTGTCACAATCAATGTCATACGGTTCGTGAGTGGTATTTTCCACTTTGATTTTTTCCATCACATCTGCCCATAGGGTAGCTGTTGCTGGGGTAACTTCAGCTAAGAAAGATTCGTCACCTTCATATGGCGTATAGTTTTTTTGGATAAAATCACGTACATTTACTTCAGTTTGCCAGTCACCTGCGGCAAAACCTTGCCACGCTTTTTGTTGATTTTCTGTTAATTGAGTCATTTGGATAATTTCCCTCTTTAATAAATAAACTTTTCACGATATAAAAACAAGTTAACTTGTTTTTACGACTAACCTAATGTGCATGCGGTCGATTAGTAAACCACTGCATCAATGCAATACAAACACCACCACCCACAATGTTACCTAAGGTAACAGGAATTAAATTTTTCACTATAAAATGATAGACATCTAAATCGGCAAATAGTGCCGGGTCAATGTTAATCATTTGCCAAAATTCAGGCGAAGTATAATGTGCTGTTAAAATACCCATCGGAATCATAAACATATTCGCGACACTATGTTCGAAACCTGATGCGACAAATAAACCGATCGGTAAAATCATAATAAAGGCTTTATCGGTCAAGGTTTTTCCGGCATACGCCATCCAAATGGCAATACACACCATAATGTTACACAAGATACCTAAGCAGAAAGCCTCACTCCAAGTATGATGAATTTTATGTTGGGCGGTTTGTAAAATGGTTAAGCCCCATTGACCGTTCGCCGCCATTAATTGACCGCCAAACCAAATCAAGCAAACAATAAAAATTGCCCCCACAAAATTACCACAATAGACTACAATCCAGTTACGTAGCATTTGTAAGGTATTAATTCTGCCACCGACTCGAGCGACCATAGTCATGGTAGATGATGTAAATAATTCGGAACCACATACCACTACCATAATCACCCCCACGGAGAACACTAAACCGCCAACTAGTTTGGTTAATCCCCAAGATGTGCCGACATTGCCAGTTTGTGTGGTGGTATAAAAAACGAATGCCAGTGCAATGAATGCACCTGCAGAAATAGCAGATAAGAAAGAATAGAATTGATTTTTACTGGCTTTATATGCTCCGGCATCTTCGCCTATTTGAGCCATTTGAGTTGGGCTTGCCATCACGGTTGAGATATTTTCTTCAGATTTCATCATATTTTTATTTATATTACTAGGAGATTCAAAAATCTAAACATTTTTTGAAAATTTATAAATTTTGTTAATTATACGGATAAATCCCATTCAAAAGCAAAGAAATTTAATCAAAGTCAGAAGAAAACTTGTTTTAGATCAAAAAGCATAATAGGGTTGTAACAAGGTTTTAACAAACACCTTTAAAAATTGCAATTTTCGCCATTTTCTGCTAAAAAGTGCGGTGATATTTCTTCAAATTTTAAAAGGACAGCACCATGCCACAAGAAACCATTTTCAGCAAAATTATTCGCAAAGAAATTCCAGCAGATATTGTTTATCAAGATGAACTCGTTACTGCTTTCCGTGATATTGCTCCGCAAGCGAAAACCCATATTTTAATTATTCCCAATAAACTGATTCCTACCGTCAATGATGTCACTGCCGAAGATGAACAAATACTCGGTCGTCTATTCACTGTGGCTGCCAAAATTGCGCAACAAGAAGGCATTGCGGAAGACGGCTATCGTTTAATTGTAAATTGCAATAAGCATGGCGGACAAGAAGTTTTTCATCTTCATATGCACTTGGTAGGCGGTGAACCGCTCGGTAGAATGTTGGCAAAATAGGACGCGTGAATGAAAAAAATTTTGTTAGTTTGCACCGCACTTTTTTTAGTCGCCTGTGGTTCAAGCCAGCCATCATTAGTTCATACGCATGCCCCGATTTTAAATATTACGGCAGAACTTAACCCATTGATTGATGCTAATGCAACGGCTCAATCCGCATGGGTAAAAAATAAATCAAATCAGAATATTAACCTACAGTATGACGTATTTTGGTATGATAAAAATGGCGTGACACAACCTGTGAGCTTACAACAAGAACAATATCGTGCGAATTTATGGCTTGCACCTGAACAAAAGCAAGCCATTAATTTGAGCAAGCCAACGCCTGAAAGTGTGAATTATCGGTTGTATTTGCAGTTGAAACAATAAACTATCGTAGAGGCGTATTGCATACACCCTGTCACACTCAAAGGTTAATACTAAGGGCGTATGCAATACGCCCCTACACATACGAACAAGGCAAATTATGTCAACCCTATTAATCGATCTCAAAGGTCAACAACTTGAGCAAGAAGAAATCGAAAAACTAGCACATCCTCTAGTTGCAGGCTTAATTTTATTCAGTCGCAATTTTTACGACCGTGAACAAATTCAAGCCCTGATTAAAGAGGTTCGGCAACGTGTGAAAAAACCATTATTAGTCACCGTAGATCAAGAGGGCGGTCGGGTACAGCGTTTCCGAGATGGTTTTACCCAGCTGCCAGCCATGCAGTCTTTTGCGGAAATCGGTTTCGATCAGCAAACGCAACAACATCTGGCTTTAGAAAGCGGTTGGCAAATGGCAGCAGAAATGACGGCACTGGATATTGATTTAAGTTTTGCGCCGGTGTTGGATTTGGGACATCAATGTAAAGCTATCGGCGATCGTAGTTTTCACGCTGATATTGAGCCAGTTATTCGTTTAGCTACCGCTTTTATTACAGGTATGAAGCAAGCCGGCATGGCAACTACAGGCAAACATTTCCCCGGACATGGTCATGTCATCGCCGATAGTCATTTAGAAACCCCTTATGATAAACGTCCAAGTGCGGTGATTTTTGAGCAAGATATTCAGCCTTTTCAACAGTTGATTGCCAACAATTTGCTTAATGCGATTATGCCTGCTCATGTGATTTATAGCCAATGTGATGACCAACCAGCGAGTGGGTCAAGCTACTGGTTACAAACCATTCTTCGCCAAGAATTTGGCTTTAATGGAGCAATTTTCTCCGATGATCTTGGCATGAAAGGGGCTGGATTTATGGGGAATTTTGTCCAACGCTGCGAAAAAGCCTTACAAGCAGGGTGTGATTTATTATTGTTATGCAACGAACCTGATGGCGTGGTACAAGTGTTGGATAACCTAAAATTGCCAGAAAATGCACCGCACCTTGAGCAACGTCAACGACGTTTACGTTCACTATTTAAGCAAAAATCTTTTCGTTGGAATGAACTGACTAAAACAGAACGTTGGTTAAAAAATCACAAAGCATTGACTACACTTCAACAGCAATGGTTAGAATGTAAAGCATAACCATGATATATTGCGATCATTACCAATCTCAGCAATGCCAATCTTGCCAATGGATTGAAACAGACTATCCGTTACAGTTACAACAGAAAGAAACGCATTTAAAACAACAGCTGGCTAAATTAGATCTGTCGCAACTCGCTTGGTTTGAACCTTTTCGCTCACCGTTGACAGCTTTTCGCAATAAAGCCAAAATGGTGGTGTCTGGGGCAGTGGAACGCCCGATTTTAGGTATTGTCAACGAACAAAATCAAGCAGTAGATTTAACCGATTGCGAGCTTTATCCGCGACATTTTGCAGAGGTTTTTCTTGTTCTCAAAGACTTTATCGGTCGAGCAGGTTTAGTCCCCTATAATGTGGCAAAACAAAAGGGTGAACTCAAATTTATTTTGCTGACCGAAAGCCGTTACAACCACGAACTGATGTTACGTTTTGTACTACGCTCCGAAAACAAAATTCCATTAATCCAACGAGAATTAGCGAAGTTACAAGCAAAATTACCGCAATTAACCGTGATTACCGTGAATATCCAACCACAACATGCTGCCATTCTAGAGGGAGAAAAAGAAATCTTTTTGACTAAACAGCAAGTGTTAGAAGAACAATTCAACCAAATTCCTCTGTTTATTCGCCCACAAGGTTTTTTCCAAACCAATCCAACCGTGGCAGAAAGTCTCTATGCGACGGCTCAACAGTGGATAAAAGATCTCCCCATTGATTCGCTATGGGATTTATTTTGTGGCGTGGGAGGATTTGGTTTACATTGTGCGAAAGCACTCAGCGAAAAAAATCCTGATGTCAAATTAACGGGCATTGAAATTTCACCATCCGCTATTCAAGCCGCTAAAAAATCGGCGGAAAAGTGCGGTCTAAAAAATGTTAATTTTCAATCCCTAGATGCGGCTAATTTTGCCCTAAAGGATCAACAAGCTAAACCTGATTTAGTGATCGTCAATCCCCCAAGACGGGGCATAGGCAAGGTGTTAGCCCAATTTCTCAATCAAATGTGCCCCCCGTTTATGCTTTATTCTAGCTGTAATGCGGTGAGCATGGGAAAAGATTTAGCCGAATTAAGCCATTATCAACTTCGCAAAATCCAACTGTTTGATATGTTTCCCCATACTAGTCATTATGAAGTGTTGGGGTTGTTAATCAGACAAAATTAGTTCAACTTCATTAGTTCAACTTCGGACGTGTCCATTTTCTAAACCAAATCGGTAATAACGTCGATCCCATGGCGGAGAAAATAACCAAAGCTACACCGATTGCCGTGACCAAAGAAAGCTGTTCGCCTAAAATCAACAAAGCGAGAAAAACACCAAACACAGGTTCTAACGCACTGAAAATAGCAGAAATATTGGCACTGACATCTTGTAAACCTTTGTTCCATAAAATATAGGCTAACCACGTGCAACCCACGGATAAATAGAGAATACCCCAAATACCTTCACTGCTTGGATTAATCTGCCAATTTTGGGTAAATAATAAGGTCATCGGAACACAAGTCACGGTACCTAATACAATTAAAATATTAGTAAATTCAACCGGCTTAAGTTCTTTCATGACATCTTTGCTCATATATAAACAAAAAGCAAAAATGAAACCTCCGGATAGTACCATTAAGCAACCTAATAAGCTGACATCACCCTGTTCTTCAGAACCTAATACCACTAAGGCGACTCCGATAAAGGCAACGATACCAAACAGAATGTCGATTAATTTAAGCCGTTGTTTGAAGAATAACACACCGACTAGCACGGTAATTAAAGGTTCTGCTCCTAACATAGTCACAGCACTGGCGGCAGAGGTGAATGATAAGCCGATAAACTGTAGCATAAACACCGCAGGGAATACCAACCACGCAATCAACCACATTTTTTTGACTAAACGTGTAGGAATTTTGCGATAAGCGGGCAAGAAACTTGGTACAGAGAAGATTGCTGCAATGGCTAAACGTAATTGTACGGTAATAGCAGGGTCAAACATAGCATAACTGTACTTTCCTGCAATAAATGAACTTCCCCAAATGAGGGCAGCTAATAAGAGATAAATCATGGTTATCCTTAGTTTTTGGCTAATAAATCCTGTTTACGGATACCGAGTAAGATTAACATAACAAAATAGCTCACTGCGGCAAGAGATATTAGCCAAGCTAACCAATGTACTCGCGTTAATAAATGCATTGCATTCCACGTGATTAAATCAGGACTAAAATACCATACCAATGTACCCATTATTAGGGCAGAAAGCAAAACTTTGCTAAAAAATACCGCACTTTTTTTCGAAAAATGATAAATATCTGCTTGGGCTAAACCACGATAGAGCAAATAAGCATTGAGCGTAGCGGACATGGCGGAAGCAATGGCTAAACCCACATAACTAAACGGAATGGCTAATAGGTTAAAGCCCATATTACTGACCATGGCAATAATCCCAATTTTCACGGGTGTTTTGGTGTCTTGTCTGGCGTAGTAACCGTTGGCCAGAATTTTGATTAGCATAAAACTTAATAAACCTACATTAAACCCCCAAAGGGAAAGGGCAGCGGCTTGCACGTCATGGAGTAAAAATTGTCCCCGCATAAATAAAGTGAGTAACATGGGTTCAGCTAATACCGCAATACCGATCATAGCTGGCACGCCAAGTAATAAAATCATGCGAACGCCCCAGTCCATAGTTTGCCGAAAATCCACCGCACTTTTTTGTGTATCATCACTACGATTCACATGATGACGAGCTAATGTGGGCAAAATCACAGTAGAAATCGCAATACCAAATAAACCAAGCGGAAATTCCAGTAAACGGTCGGAATAATACAGCCAGCTAATCGATCCGGTCATTAAAAAACTGGCAATAAAGGTATCAAGTAATAAATTAATTTGGCTGACGGAAACCCCGAATAACGCGGGGATCATCAGGGTACGGATTTTTTTCACGCCTATATCATGCCACGCCCATTTGGGTTTAACTAATAAGCCAGCTTGGCGTAAAAAGGGAAGTTGAAACAGAAATTGTAGCAAGCCACCGATAAAAATACCGATTGCCAAAGCAAGATCGGGGCTATCTAAATGTGGCGCTAATAAAAGTGCGGTACAAATCATGGCAATATTCAGTAATACTGGCGAAAAAGACATCACGCCGAATTTGCCAATGGTGTTTAAAATCGCCCCAGATAAGGCGACAAACGTAATAAACCACAAATAAGGAAAGGTGATTTTGAGCAACAATGACGCTTGGTTAAATTTTTCCGCATTGGGTCCATCGTTAAGCCAATCCACAAACCAACCTGTCCCGAAAATTGCCGCTACAACAGGGGAGCCTACCATGGCTAACGCCGTGACAATCGTCACTAAACCGCCTAAAGTACCCGATACTTTGGCGATAAATTCCCGAGTTTTACTGATGTCGCCTGATTTTTGATATTCCGCTAAAACTGGCACAAAGGCTTGCGAAAAAGCCCCTTCTGCGAATAAACGGCGTAAAAAATTTGGAATACGGTTAGCAAATAAAAACACGTCAGCAGCAGCTCCCGCCCCAATAATATTAGCAATCACCACATCTCGCACTAAACCGAGTACCCGTGAAAGTAATGTCATGCTGCTGACGATAATGCCTGATTTTAAAAGTCGTTTACTCAAAATGCTTGTTCTCAATCTGGAAATCGGAAAAAATTAGCTTAATTTTATAGAAATTTCATTTTAATGCTATATTAAAACAAAAAAAACTGATAAAATCTCGCCCTACATTGTTTAAAGCGTTGCTTAACGGCTTATAGCAACCGAAAAACGGTGGCAAGATTCGGTTGTGTCTCACCGAAAACAACAAATTTACAGACAGCTCATTCTAATGTTGAATGAAAGAGCAATATTGATTAATTAACAGAAATTCTTAGGAGTTTGACCTTGGCTAATATCAAGTCAGCAAAAAAACGTGCGGTTCAATCTGAAAAACGCCGTCAACACAATGCAAGTCAACGCTCAATGATGCGTACTTACATCAAAAAAACTTATGCAGCAGTCGCAACTGGCGATAAAGCAGCTTCAGAAGCCGCTTTCGTTGAGATGCAAAAAGTCGTGGATCGTATGGCATCTAAAGGCTTAATTCACGCTAACAAAGCAGCTAACCACAAATCTAAATTGAGCGCTCAAATTAAAAAATTAGCGTAATTGTTAATTTAAAAATTAATAAAAAATAAACCGCACTTTTGTTTAAAAAGTGCGGTTTTGTTGTTTATAATCGGTGAAATAGTTGCGAATAATGTACTACTTATTTGAACCCTCAGGGTGTAAACCAATTCCTGCGTGGCGTTGTTTTAATTTATCCATCACATCCGTCCAATTTAAGTTGGCATCTTGCAATAACACCGTTAAATGATAAAGCAGATCTGCTGTTTCAGAAACCACTTCATCAGGATCTTTCGCCATTGCCGCTAAGGCAGTTTCAACCCCTTCTTCACCGACTTTCTGAGCAATCTTCTTTGTCCCTTTAGCATATAGTTTAGTAGTATAAGAACTGTCAGGATCGGCATTTTTGCGTGATTTAATCAGGTTTTCTAATTTGCTGAAAAATACCCAATCGGGCAACGTTTGCAATTCACTAAAACAACTTTCTGTCCCTTTATGGCAAGTGGGTCCAATAGGATTAACTAAAATTAACAACGTATCATTATCACAATCCAACGCCATATCCACCACGTTCAAAAAATGCCCCGAAGTTTCACCCTTTGTCCATAGCCGTTGTTTGGTGCGGGAATAAAACGTCACTTTCTTTTCAACCAGCGTTTTATTTAATGCTTCTGCATTCATATAGCCCAGCATTAATACTTCGCAAGTTTGGGCGTTTTGTACGATAACGGGGAGCAGGTTATCAACTTTTTGCCAGTTGATGTTTTGTGTATTAATCATTATTTTCTCACTTCCACTTTTTCTTGTTGTAAGTACTCTTTCAATTCCCCAATATCAATAATCCGTTTATGAAACACACTTGCCGCTAAAGCTCCATCTACATTGGCTTCCACAAAGGCATCACGAAAATGCACCATTTCGCCTGCACCGCCTGATGCGATTAATGGCACATGACAAATCTCACGCACTTTTTTTAACTGCACCAAATCATAGCCGTTACGCACGCCGTCTTGATTCATCATATTCAACACGATTTCGCCTGCACCACGTTGTTGCACTTCAGCGACCCAGTCCAATAATTGCCAGTTAGTTTGGCGAGTACAATGTTCATCGCCCGTATATTGATTAACCCAATATTTCCCCGTTTCCTGTTCAAACCAACTGTCAATGCCCACCACAATGGCTTGCACACCAAAGCGTTGAGAAAGTGCGGTGATTAATTCGGGATTTTCCAACGCAGGCGAATTAATTGAAATTTTATCTGCCCCAAAGGCGAAAAGCTGTTCTGCATCGGCAATGGTTTTAATGCCACCTGCCACGCAAAAGGGAATATCAATCACTTTGGCAACACGTTCCACCCAACTTTTATCCACGGTGCGACCGTCTGATGATGCGGTAATATCATAAAATACCAATTCGTCCGCCCCTTCTTCGGCATAACGTTTCGCCAGTGGCACAATATCACCGATGGTTTCATGGTTACGAAATTGTACGCCTTTCACCACTTGACCATCTTTTACATCCAAACAAGGAATTATCCGTTTTGCCAACATTCGATCGCCTCAGCTACATTAAATTTGCCCTCTAATAAGGCACGTCCAACAATCACACCCGCTACGCCAGTCCCTTTTAATGCTTGAATATCCGCCAATGAACCAATACCGCCAGAAGATTGAAAATGGATTGTGGGGTATTTGGCACAAATTTCACGATATAAATCCACATTGGAACCCGCTAAGGTGCCATCTCTGGAAATATCGGTACATAAAACATGTTGTAAACCCACGGATTGATAATCTTCAATTAATGTTTCAAGCAACACCCCACTGGCTTCTTGCCAACCACTGATGGCAATGATTTTATTGCCTTTTTCATCAATGTTGACATCTAACGCCAAGACAAACTTTTCCGCACCATATTTTTCAAACCAACCTTTCACAAGGTCTGGATTTTTCACTGCAGTTGAACCGATCACCACACGATTTGCCCCGACGGCTAATAAATCTGCTACATCTTGTTCGCTGCGAATACCGCCACCCACTTGAATTTTACATTGCGTGGTTTCTATGATGTTACCAATTAGCTTGGTTTGGCGTTTGGCAGGATCTTTTGCGCCAGTTAAATCCACCAGATGCAACTGTTCCGCCCCTTGTGCGAGATAGCTGGCAAACTGCTCAACCGGATTATCACTATATGTAGTTTGTTTGGCGTAATCACCCTGATGTAATCGCACCACTTGACTATCAATTAGGTCAAGCGCTGGGATAATAATAGATTTCTTCATTGGGTTTTCCTAAAGTATTTTTTAACGTAAACGTAAAGTGGAACCGACACTCAATTTTGCCATTGATGAAATACCATTCAAGTCAGCAATTTCATTAATACTTTTACCGCTTAAATAGCTGATTAAATAAAGGGTATCGTATTTACCCACGGTATAAGTTGAGCCTGTATAGCAGCCTTTTTGAATTTGGCTATATACAGGCGTATTTGTGCCATCACGCACCACCGTACAATTACCGACTTGTTCAGCATTTCCGCTTGTATTATAGCTGGAACTGGTTTGTTGGTTATAAGTCGGTTGGCTATAGGTCGTTTGGTTATAAGCCGGTTGGCTATAGGTCGGTTGTTGATATTGACCATCTGGCTGTTCCATGGTGTTTGGCATTTCGGTTGGTTGGACATTTGCATAAGGCTCACTCACATCAACCACTTCATAACTTGAAGTGGCGTCTGTAGTTGAACTATTAGTACAACCGACTAATGCAAAAGCGACTAAAGGCAATACAAAAAGTGATTTTTTCATTTGATAATCCTATTTAGACAAAATATAAAATAATTTACCTTTAAAAAGGTTATGCTAAGCCTAGCATAGATTTGTCATGAGTGTAATAAGTTACCCTGACGAATGATTAGATATTTTCCACAAAATTTTGCAATAATTGTGCACCGTTTTTACCTGAACGTTCAGGATGAAATTGTACGCCATAAAAATTTTTACTCGCAATAGCAGCCGAGAATTTTACCCCATATTGACTGGTTGCAATGGTATTTTCATTCGGCAATACCGCATAACTATGCACAAAATAAAAATGGCTATCTTGTTCAATATCGACGAATAACGGATGATTGTCGGCATAATGCACCTTATTCCAACCCGTATGTGGCAACGGCAAACCCGTATTAGGAATTAATTCCGTATGCCCTGTCATGAGATTTAAGGTTGATACATTGCCTTCGGCGGAATATTCCGTCATTAACTGCATGCCTAAGCAAATGCCTAACATCGGTTGGGTAGCGTTTTGAATAGTTGCGATAAGTTGGCGTTGTTCTAAATTTTGCATTGCAGCAATAGCGGTGCCAACACCGGGTAAAATCAGTTTATTGGCGGATTGGATTTTATTCAGATCTCGGGAGATCTCGGCAGTGTAACCCAAACGGTCAAAAGCAAATTTGACGGATGACAGGTTGGCACAGCCAGTGTCGATGATAATAATATTTTTCATAATTTATAGTTCAACTGTAAGTTATTGCCAATCTTCAACGCGTAATTTATTTACACGTGCAAATTCTTTAGTATTATGGGTAATCAAGATTAAATGACGATTAATTGCTTGTCCTGCAATCTGTATATCATAAGTACCAATAGGTGTCCCTTGTTTCGTTAATTCTGCTCTAATTTTACCAGCTTGTTTGGCATCCTCTAATTCAAAGGGCAAAATAGTAAACGGTAATTTATCCAATTTAGCTAAATTTTCTGTTTTACGCTGGCTTTTTTCTGCCCCATAATAAAGTTCAAACATAACAATACTCGATAAAGCAAAGTCAGTTGGAGCGTAACGTTTCAAGCGAGTAATAAAATCCATATTGTTATTTAAAATGGCAATAACGGCATTGGTATCTAACAAATATTTCATTCAAAACTGCCCCAATCTCTTTCTTGTGCGGTAGATAAACGACCCTCTTCAATCGCCTGTACAAAACTTTCATCTAGTTTACCCATTTCAGCCAGTTCGTCTAACCACGACCAATCATTGACAATCGGCTCAAGGATCACCTTTTGACCTTGTTTTCGAATGCTCACTTCTTTACTATTAAAGCGAAATGCTTTGGGTAGGCGTAAAGCCTGAGAATTACCCGTCCAAAATAATTTTGCTGTTGTCATTGTTTACTCCCAATTCTTATTTGTATATATTAAAAGTATATATAAATATATTGATATATTCAACTAATATGAGAACTACAACACCCCTTTACTACTCGGCAACACATCACTTTCAATCCGAATCGCCTGTCTTAACGTCCGTCCAAACACTTTAAACAAACTCTCAATTTTATGATGATCATTATCACCTTGCACACTTAAATGTAAAGTCGCCAGCATAGTAAACGCAATGGACTGGAAAAAATGTTCGGTGAGTTCGGTGCTGAAATCACCTACTTTATCCCGTTTAAACTCAGCGTTAAATTTAATAAAGGGGCGACCCGATAAATCCAAGGCACATTCTGCCTTACATTCGTCCATCGGCAATACAAAGCCAAAACGAGCGATACCACGCTTGTCGCCAATGGCTTGTTTTAACGCCGTGCCTAAGGCAAGTGCGGTGTCTTCCACACTGTGATGTTCGTCAATCCATAAATCGCCTTGGCAAGACACATTCATGCGAAAACCACCGTGCGTTGCAATTTGATCTAACATATGATCAAAAAAGCCGATGCCTGTTTTAATCTGATTCACCCCAGTTTCATCTAACCAAACCTGTACGTTAATATCGGTTTCTTTCGTTTTACGCACCACTTCGGCATAGCGTGGTGGACGTTCACCGATATTGGTTACAGGTTCACCGAGTAATTTTTCGCTAATTAAATCCCAGTTGAGCTTTTCAGGGTGATATTGCAAAGCTCGAATACCTAAATTTTCGGCTAACTGTACATCCGTGGCACGGTCGCCAATCACAAAACTACTGGCAGGATCAAAAAGCTGTCTGACAATATATTTTTCTAATAATTTGGTTTGCGGTTTACGGCAATCACAATGATCTTCTGGCTTATGCGGGCAAATCAGCACGTCATCAAATTCAATACCTTGTGAACGAAAAATTTCCATCATCGCATTATGCGGTTTATCAAATGTGTTTTGCGGAAAAGAATCCGTACCCAACCCATCTTGATTACTCACTATCACAAAACGATAACGATCTTTCAGTTTAAGTAAGGCAGGAATCACATTTTTTTCCAGTTTTAATTTTTCCAAACTATCAATCTGAAAATCGGTTTTGGGTTCATCAATTAAGGTACCGTCACGGTCAATAAATAAGGTAGGTTGTGCTGTCATCATCTTTTCCTTGGAGCTTAAATTGTTTTATAAGCAAGTTCCCCATCAGGAACTCGCTTCTTATTTAGACTTTATTTGTAACAGCAAAAGCGATTTAATTCAATGATTAATTAACCGATAAATTATCAAAATCACGGATTTTTTGATAAGTATCTTCTAATCCTGAACTAAAATTAATTTTTTTCAATTCGAGTACAGTGTTAGATTTTACAATCATCCGCAACGGTTGAAATTGCATATTACACATATAAAGCTGTTGATGGGGTAACATATGTTGCACAAAACGGGTTAACGCATGAATTCCCCCCGTATCTAGCACCGTCACCGCATCACATTGCAACACAATATGCTTGACTTCGTGATCAGTATGCACGGTTTTCTCGTGTAAATCGGCGAATAGATTATCCGCTGCGGCAAAAAACAACGGGCCACTAATGCGATAAACCAATACATCATCTAAATCTTGGGGATGCGATTGTTCAATGGATTTGGTCATTTCTGCAATGGTACGAATAAACAATAAACTCGCCAATAACACACCCACTGTAATAGCAATCACCATATCAAAAATCACGGTTAACAAAATACAGATTAATAACACCGCGATTTCATTGGCTCCCGAACGGCGAACTAAATGAATGATATTACGTAGATCCGCCATATTCCACGCCACCATTAACAGCAATGCCGCCATGGAAGCTAAAGGCAAATAAGATAAAGCTTGAGCAAATAATAACAGAGAAAACAATACTAACAAGCCATGTACCATACTGGAAATCGGCGAAAACGCCCCTGATTTCACATTAGCGGCTGAACGTGCGATAGCCGCGGTTGCCGTGATACCACCAAGAAACGGCGTAATAATATTGCCGATCCCTTGGGCTAATAATTCGTTATTAGAATGGTGTTTAGTATTGGTCATATTATCTAATACCACCGCACATAATAAAGATTCAATCGCCCCTAAAACCGCCATTGAAAATGCTGCAGGTAGCAAAGATTGAATCGTATCAAAATTCCAGTCCACTAACTTCCCTTGCGCATTCGGAATATTCCACGGTAAAGCAAATTCAGGTAATACATTGGGAATACCTTGCCCGACTGAGCCATCTGCCAGTTGATATTGGAAAGCCGAACCAATGGTCTGCACATCATAACCAACCATAATTAAAACCAGCGATAAAACCGTACCTATGATGACTGCGGGTAAATGTCCTGGAAAAGGTAAACGAAAACGATGCCATTGGGATAAAGTTAATAAAGTAACAACACCAACTGCCGTATCCGCCCAGTTAATAGTCGGAAGTGCGGTGAAAATAGTATAAACTTTTTCTAAATAATGGGCTGGCATGACATCAATATGTAAACCGAGAAAATCTTTAATTTGCAAAGTTGCTATTGTAATCCCGATGCCACAGGTAAAGCCTAAAGTGACAGGCAGAGGAATATATTCAATTAACCGTCCTAGACGAAACAACGCCATTAGCACTAAAATTATCCCTGATAACAGGGTCGCCATGAGTAATCCGCCCAAGCCAAATTGTTGCGTCACGGGATATAAAATGACTACAAAAGCGGCGGTTGGTCCTGAAATATTAAAACGAGAACCGCCCAACAAAGCAATCACAATACCTGCTACAATCGCTGTATATAAACCATGTTGCGGTGGCACGCCACTGGCAATCGCCAATGCCATTGACAACGGAATGGCAATAACCCCAACCGTCAACCCAGCAATAATATCTTTAATTAATTGCGTTTTCCCATAACCTAAACGAAACGCATCTTGTAATGCACTGAACGGCTTAACCGCCAAAAAAGCATTTTTAGTCAAAAACCATTTATTTAACATTTTTCTACCACTATGTTCTATAGAAATTCCAAACCCACGCTATTTTAACTAAAATTTCCGCAAAAAACTTTGCGTTTTCGCAAGAAAAGCGAAAAAAGACTAGACTAACGGTAAGTTAATTCTTATAATCACGCCCGCTTACTTAATGAATTCATTGAGTGTCCAGAATGGTAAGGTGTCCGAGTGGTTGAAGGAGCACGCCTGGAAAGCGTGTATGTGGGAAACTGCATCAAGGGTTCAAATCCCTTCCTTACCGCCATTTATATTTCCCTATTATGACAACACTCGTACTAATTAATTTAATTATACAAAATTCATCATTTTTTACTCATCAATTCTGTGGAATTTTTTCACCGCAGTTTTATCTTCATTTTTTGTTATTTTTGTGATATGTATTCCAAAACTGCAGTGAATTTCTTGAGACTTTTTATGTTTTCCTTGAAATTATGCTCTGTTGAGTTTGTTCCCAATATGCTCAACACAAAAATCAATATTCATTTTCAACAAGGAAATCTTATGAAATCTATTAAAGCATTATTAGGTACAATAACATTGGTAGGGTCATTATTAGGCAGTACAAATGTATTAGCAGAGACCACACAAGCAGTCACAACACCCGCTCAGCAAGTAACAGTACAAACGGTTACAACTGAAACACCAGCACAAGTTGCCGTAGTCGGTGATAAATTAAATATAAACACTGCGTCCGCAGCAGAAATTCAAAAAGTCTTAACGGGTATCGGAGCTAAAAAAGCGGAAGCCATTGTGCAATATCGTGAAAAACACGGTGCTTTCACCTCTATAGAGCAATTATTAGAAGTACAGGGCATTGGTCAATCCACTTTAGATAAAAATAAAGATCGGATTATTTTCTAGTTATTCGCCAATCATTAAATAAAAGTCATTGCAATGTCATGGCAATGGCTTTACAATTTCGGTACTTTATATCAGAAACTGAAAGGATAAAAAAATGACTAGCATTAACTTTAATATTCGTCTGGACTCTCGCTTAAAAGAACGTGCATTTTCGGTGATCGAAAGCTACGGATTAACACCGTCACAAGCGATTAAGCTATTCTTAAATCAAATTGCAGATACTAAATCGGTGCCATTATCATTTGATCATCATGCTGATACGCCCAATGCAGTGACCAGATTGGCGATGTTAGAAGCGATTGAAAATCGTAAAAATGGTAAAAATCTAAAAGGTTATACCAATATGGATCAAATGATGAAAGATATTTTACAGGAGCAAGAATGAACCCAATTCCACTAATTCCAACAACGCAATTCAAACGAGATGCTAAAAGACTTTGGGCTGAGTTATTAAGTGCGGAATGGACGGTTGTTGCTTACCATCTTATTTATGATAAAGAACTACCTGAAAAATACCAAGATCACGCACTTAAAGGAGAGTGGAATGGTTTTCGTGAATGTCATATAAAACCTGATTTATTATTGATTTATGACAAAGGGGAATGATTATATTCAACTGGTGAGACTAGGCACACACGCCGAACTATTTTAAATGTTAATCTATGGCATACCCTTGTGGTGAAAGTAATTGACCATCTAAATAGGCTTTTCCGTCAATTTCTTTCAAGCGATCATCAACAAACCATTTCACCACCAAAGGATAAATTTGTAATTCTTGTGTTTTCACTCGTTGTTGAATATCTTCTATGCTATCGTCAGGGAAAATCGGCACTTTAGCTTGTAAAATCACGGCACCGCCATCTACTTGCTCATTCACAAAATGCACCGTTGTACCATGTTCCGTTTCGCCAGCCTCTAAAGCCTGTTGATAGGTATTTAAGCCACGGAATTTTGGCAATAATGACGGATGAATATTTAAAATCTTGCCAGCAAAGCGTTGGGTAAATTCAGCGGTGAGAATTTTCATATAGCCAGCTAACACTATCAAATCCGCTTCAAGATCAGCAATAAAATCCCCAATAGCTAAATCCATTGCCAGATTATTTGGATAATGTTTACGTTCAAAAAGTGCGGTGGGAATATGGGCAATTTTGGCACGTTCTAAACCGTAAGCATTGGCTTGATTGCTAATCACAGCCATAATTTGCCCATTAATCATTTTATTTTCACAAGCCTCTATCATCGCTTGTAAATTGGTGCCTGAACCTGAAATAAGAATAACGATTTTTTTCATAAAGATAGGTATTAAATTGAAAAGTTAAGGGCGGACATATCGATCCGCCCCGAATATTATTGAATAATCACTTGTTGTTCGCCTGCTTGTAACGGTTCAATTTGACCAATTAACCAAGCGTCTTCACCTGCTGCACGCAATACTGTCAAGGCTTTTTCTACATCTGCTTGTGGTAATGCAATCACCATGCCTACACCGCAGTTAAAGGTGCGGTACATTTCATAGGTTTCAATATTGCCTTTTTCTTGCAACCATTTAAACACAGGCTGCCATTGCCAGCTTTTTTCATTAATGACCGCTTTCAGATTCTGTGGTAAAACGCGTGGAATATTTTCCCAGAAACCGCCACCGGTTAAATGAGCAATCGCATGCACATCAACATTTTCAATCAATGCTAACACCGATTTGACATAAATTTTGGTCGGTGCAAGCACTTGTTCGCTTAACGGACGACCTGCTAATTGTTCTGTGGCAGGGTTTACGCCGGATACTTCAATCACCTTACGCACTAAAGAATAACCATTGGAATGTGGACCACTTGAAGCTAACGCAATTAACGCATCTCCCGCTTGTACTTGCGAACCGTCAATAATTTTAGATTTTTCCACCACGCCAACACAGAAGCCAGCTAAATCATAGTCACCAGCATGATACATCCCTGGCATTTCTGCTGTTTCACCGCCAACTAAGGCACAACCTGATTGTACACAACCTTCCGCAATGCCTTTCACCACATCGGATGCGACATCCACTTGCAATTTTCCTGTGGCATAATAATCCAAGAAGAACAACGGTTCTGCACCTTGCACCACTAAATCATTGACGCACATTGCCACCAAGTCAATCCCAATCGTATCGTGTTTTTTCAAATCAATGGCTAAACGTAATTTGGTACCCACACCGTCTGTGCCTGAAACTAAAATCGGCTCTTTATATTTGCTTGGTAACGCACATAACGCACCAAAACCACCTAAACCGCCAATCACTTCCGGGCGAGTAGTACGTTTTACGTGCGGTTTAATCCGTTCAACTAATTCATTGCCTGCGTTAATATCCACGCCAGCGTCTTTATAACTTAATGAGGGTTTGCTCACGATGTTGTCCTTTTGTGTTCAAAAATTGGAGCTATTATACCGACTTTGCGAATTTAGGTAAACGTTTGCTATAGGGTATTTCAAACAAAAAAGGCCCTAAAAAATACTCCCCAATTTTGTAATCGGGGAGCAGGGTAGGGCTTTATGTAACAGGTTTATTTTATAAAGAATAGACAAAAATTACCAAAATCAACACGGGAATCACATATTTTACATAATTAAACCAAATCGCAGTGAACTTCTCGCCAGCATTTAATTCTTGTTTAGCTTCATCTTTTAACACAAATCCAACGAATACGGCACAACCAAGAGCGGTTAAAATAAACAGAATATTGCCACTAATGTAATCAAAGGCATCAAAAATACTTCGCCCGATAATGGTTACATTTTGCCATTCATTATCACCTAATACGGAAGGAATATTACCTAATAGAAAAATACCGCCTAATACTAAAGCAATTGATACTTTACGACCTAAGCGAGTTTTTTCTTGTACAGCGGTAATCAGCACTTCATAAATGGTTAATGAAGTGGTTAATGCCGCAATGATCAATAAACTAAAGAAAATCACCGCGAAAATTGAACCTTGCCACATATGTGAAAATACGATCGGCAAACTTTGGAATACCAAGGTTGGTCCTGAATTTGGAGGTACATTAAAAGTAAATAAGGATGGGAAAATCATAAATCCAGCAGCAAGCGCAATCAATGTGTTCATCACGGCGGTAATTGATGCCGTTTTGACTAGGTTTTCTTTTTTATCTAAATAGCTTGATAGCGTAATCAGTACACCAAAACCAAGACTTAATGCAAAGAAAACTTGTCCCAACACAAAGACAAATAACTCTTTGGTGATTTTGGAAAAATCAGGGATCAAATAGAATTCAATACCTTGTACTGCACCCGGTAAAGTAACATTTCGTACAATCATCACTAACAAGAAAATAAAGAGTAACGGCATTAAGAATTTTACCGAACGTTCAATACCATCCATAATACCCTTTGCCAAAATAACGTAGTTTGCTAATACAAACAGTGCGGTATAAGCTAAAATCGTTAATGGACTGTTATGAATATAAGTAGTAAAGAAACTTGATGTGGTTTCAGGACTTACAGGCGCAGATAAATCCAGTGTACCGCTAATAATGCTACCAATATAAGTTAGCACCCAGCCACCTAGTACCATATAATAAGCTAAGATACCAAATGCCCCAAGCAATCCCATGTAACCTAAAATTTTCCATGCCGGATGAATTTTTTTACCATTTGCTGTCCCACTAAAAGCATCAATCGCATTTTTGTGCATGCGACGACCGATCACATTTTCTACTAAAATCATTGGAATACCAATTACAATCATGGCAATGCAAAACAACATCACATAAGCACCGCCCCCATTTTCCCCGACTAAATAGGGAAAACGCCAAGTTGCACCAAATCCAACAGTTGCACCTGCTACCGTCAGAACATAGGTTAAACGACTTGACCACGTTTGGCGTTTTTCTGTTCCATTCACTGACATAAGATTCCTCTTTCTTATCCACAAAACACACTCTCCGCTATCTCAAAATAACGGAAAGTGCGGTTAAAATTTAATAAAATTAATGGGTTAATGCAGTTTTAGGCTCCATATATTCAATATCTAAAGCATCTGCCACACCTTTGAACGTACAATGACCTGCGTAAGTATTTAATCCTTGTAATAACGCAGGATCGGCAAGACAGGCTTTTGTTACGCCTAATTTTGCGATGTCTAGTCCATATTGTAAGGTGGAATCGGTTAACCCTAGGGTAGAAGTTCTTGCCACACAACCCGGCATATTCGCTACACAATAATGAATGATACCTTCCACCTCATAAATCGGATCAACATGAGTAGTGGCTTTTGATGTTTCAAAACAACCACCTTGGTCGATAGCTACATCCACGAGTATTGAACCTTTTTTCATGAGTTTTAGATCTTCACGGGTTAATAAGTGCGGTGTTTTTGCTCCGGGGATTAATACCGCGCCAATCACCACATCCGCATCAGGTAGCAAGTGGAGAATATTACCACGAGAACTGGTTAATGTTTTAATTTTCATAGCAAAAATTTGATCAATGTAGGCTAAACGAGCAGCATTTATATCTAAAATGGTTACATCTGCACCAATTCCCATGGCAATTTGTGCAGCATTCAAACCAACCACTCCTCCTCCTAAGATCACCACTTTCGCTTTGGGGGTACCGGCCGTACCACTTAATAAGACACCTTTACCACCAAAGGTTTTTTGAATATATTTTGCTGCTTCTAATGTTGCTAAGCGACCAGCAATAGAACTCATCGGCGCCAAACAAGGTAAGCCGGTTGGCGTTTTGATGGTTTCATAGGCAATGGCTTGAATTTTTTTCGCTAACAGCATTTCAGTAAGTGGTTTATCAGCGGCAAGATGAAGATAAGTATAGAGAATTTGATTTTCACGGAAATAATGGTATTCGCTTTCAATAGGTTCTTTGACCTTAATAATCATTTCACTTTTGGCAAATAAAGTAGCTTTATCTGTTAATGTGGCACCGGCAGCTTGATACTCTGCATCACTAAAACCAATTTCAGTTCCAGCATCATGTTCAATATAAACCGTATGACCAGCTTCCACATAAGCCAACACATTTGCCGGGGTTAAACCAACACGATATTCTTGAACTTTAACTTCTTTTGGACAACCTATAATCATAATTTCCTCCTGAAAGGGATGTGAATAATAAAGATAAGATGTGAGGATGTAATCATTAATTAACATCTAAATAATATTATACATGGTCGGAAAGGAAATTAATGTGAACTTGATCACAAATTATGAGATTAATCACTATTTGTTAAGATAAAGTTAAGATATTGTATTGAATCCTAGCTATTTCTTAATATTAAATTCTTCTACGGCGACGGTGAAAATTCTTACTTGCAGTGTTTTTGCTTTTTGGGGGAGAAACACTTATTGTGGAAAGTTCAAGCCGTCTCACTCGGCGGAAATGGCTTAAAAAGTAATGTACAGAACTAGCTAAAATAACCCCTGCTAAAAAGATAATTAACAATTCTCCATAGAGTTGATGAAAAATCTGATTGATTTTGCTTTGTGTAGTTTGTCCATACTTGGCATCAAACGTGACGCGTAAAAAGCCTTCCAGTCCATTTGCGGAATAAATGGGTTCCACAATTTGCTGCGTGACCATCTCATTATTTTTTACTGGATCTAGCTGTTGTTGCCAGTTTAAGTGATTGCTACTTTGGGCTAATAGTTGACCATTACTTGCATATAAAGAAGCATCGAGTATAAAACTTTCTTTGGTCAGATTATCTAAATTTTCATTAAATTTTTCGGTTTTAGCATTATTCACCAATAGAGTAGAAAGGAAATTAGTTTGTTGTTGCACCAATAAATGAGACAAATTTGCCACTTGGTTTATGCTGGCTAATTGTGATCCGATTTGGAATTGTTTAACACCAAATAAAATTACTCCAACCACAGCTAAACAAAGTCCGCAGATGATCAATATCATACTGAATTTTACTAATTTTTCTTTGATTATTTGCAAGTTGTTTACCCAAATATTTTGTAAATAAGGTATGATTGTAGCACTACAATAAAAAATTAACAGGATTTCTTATGCAAACTATTTTACAAAAATTTCCCCATTTTCCCACCGCACTTTTAAGCGAACAAAAAGTAGTCGAAAAAAACGGATATTCTATTTTATTTAGTTCACAATTAAATCTTGAAAAATTAATGCTGTTTCAACAAAAGTGCGGTGAAAATTTTCAGGTTTTGGATGGTTGGGAAATTGCCAACAATATAGTGCTGTTAATCCAAGGGGAATTTAATCCTGAATTTATTGCTTATGCACACGAATTACAAGTAGATGCAGCGGTGATTAATTTTCATGCGAAATTAAGCCAAGCTGGTTTGCTTGTAATGGATATGGACAGCACCGCGATTAAAATTGAGTGTATTGATGAAATTGCCAAACTAGCGGGAACTGGTGAAGAAGTGTCTGCGATCACCGCTGCCGCCATGCGAGGGGAATTAGATTTTGAACAAAGTTTACGCCGTCGGGTAGGTACTTTAAAAGGGGCAAAAGAAAGTATTTTAGGCGATGTTCGCCGGAATTTACCCTTAATGGAGGGTTTAACCCAAACTGTCAGCGAATTGCAAAAATATGGTTGGAAAATAGCCATTGCATCGGGGGGATTTACCTATTTTGCAGATTATTTGAAAGACATGCTCGGTTTAGATTATGCGGTGTCTAACCAATTTGATATTGTGGATGGAATACTGACTGGCAAAGTGAAAGGCGATATTGTACATGCACAATATAAAGCTAAGGTATTACAGCAGTTAGCCGAGCAGTTTAATATTGATCCTAAAAATACGGTGGCGATTGGTGACGGTGCGAATGATCTCGCCATGATGAGTGTTGCCAATCTTGGTGCGGCATTCCATGCTAAACCAAAAGTACAACAACAGGCTCAAGTTGTGGTAAACTTTGCGGATTTAACAGGATTGCTGTGCTTGCTAAGTGCCAGTGATCGAATTAACAATTTAACTAAATAGGAGAACAAAATGCCATCATTTGATATTGTATCTGAACTCACCATGCACGAAGTGCGTAATGCGGTGGAAAACGCCAACCGAGTATTAAGCTCACGTTATGATTTTCGTGGCGTAGAAGCGGTGATTGAACTGAACGAAAAAAATGAAAGCATAAAAATCACTTCTGAATCAGATTTCCAATTAGAACAACTGTTAGAAATTTTAATCGGCTCTTGTATTAAACGTGATATTGATAGCGCATCTTTAGATGTTCCGTCCGAAAGCGAACATCACGGCAAATTGTATTCCAAAGAAATCAAATTAAAACAAGGGATTGAAACCGACATGGCGAAAAAGCTGGTTAAATTGATTAAAGACAGCAAAATCAAAGTACAAACCCAAATTCAAGGGGAACAAGTGCGTGTGACGGGCAAATCTCGTGATGATTTACAAGCTGCAATTCAATTAGTTAAAGGTGCGGAATTGGGGCAGCCATTCCAATTTAATAATTTCCGTGATTAACCTATGCTAAAAACGGCAAAGTGCGGTAAAAAACTGCACTTTTGTACTATTTCAATAAAATTTTGTGATCATGATCACATTTTTATAAATTGTTTCTTTACAATTTATTCTTTTGCTAACTATACTAACCCACATTGGCACTTAGGGTGTTACGTTAATTCGGCAAGCCTAAGCAAAATGATTCTTTCCTATGAAAGTGAAAGTGTTATTTTGCTTAGGCTTTTTTATTGCCTAGCAATTTTAAATTTTAAGAGGAATTCATTATGGCAAAAGATTTTGGCAAACTCGCACAGGACATTCTCCGCTTAGTGGGCGGTGAGCAAAATGTACATTCCTTAGTACATTGTGCAACAAGATTACGTTTTGTGTTAAAAGACCGTACCAAAGCGGATAAAGAAGCACTCAATCAGACCGCTGGGGTGATTAGTGTGGTAGAAAGTGGCGGACAATTTCAGGTGGTGATTGGTAATAATGTACCGAAAGTCTATGCGGAAATAATGAATATTGCCAATATTGAAGCAGGCAATGTAAAAGATTTACCGAAGGCTAGTGTGATTAATCGGGCGATTGATTTCTTAGCCGGCTCCTTTACGCCAATGATTGGGGTCATGGCAGGTTCAGGGATTCTTAAAGGGGTATTAGCTATTCTTTCTGTGGCAGGTTGGATCGATCCGCAATCGGGGACTTATTTGGTGTTAGATGCCACTGCCAGTGCCACCTTTTATTTCTTACCCGTCTTTTTGGCTTTTTCAAGTTCACAAAAATTAAAAACCAGTCCTTATATTGCGGTTGGTGTTGCCACTGCCTTGCTTTACCCTTCTTTGGTAGAAATAGCCAGCCAAGGTCAAGGCTTGGTATTATTTGGTTTTGATGTGGCAGTCATGACTTACACTTACAGCGTGATTCCAATTTTACTGGCGGTGTGGGCTCAATCTTATGTACAACGCTTTTTTGAAAAAATCTGGCATGAATCGGTGCGGAATTTCTTTGCACCAGCTTGTACCTTAGCTGTGGTTGTACCATTAACGTTGCTCGTGATCGGTCCCATCGGTTCAGGTATTGGACAGGCTTTGGCTTCTGCGCTGTCTTGGATGATGGAAGTCAGCCCCGTGCTAACAGGTTTATTTGTGGGCGGTATTTGGCAAGTGTTGGTGATTTTTGGTATTCACTGGAGTGTGGTGCCGATTATGATTAACAATATGGCAGTGATTGGCTTTGATGTGATTGCGCCATTAACAGGGGCCGCCGTACTTGGGCAAGCGGGAGCGACTTTTGCGGTATTTTTAAAATCACGCAATAAAGAGATTAAATCCCTAGCTGGCTCAACCGCTTTTTCAGGTGTTTTGGGGATTACCGAGCCATTAATTTACGGGATTACCTTACGCTTTAAAAAACCGTTTATTTATGGTGTTGTCGGTGGTGCGATTGGCGGGGCGGTAATGACATTGAGTACGGTGAAATGTTTTGCTTTTGGTTTCAGCGGATTATTGCTTTATCCTGTATTAATTGGACCAGAAAGTTCTTTGTTATCCTATTCTTTCGGTTTAGCCACCGCTTTTATCGTAGGCTGTTTATTAACCTATCTTTTCGGCTATAACGATAAGATGTTGCCAAAATCCGCTGATAATGTAGAGCCGACTGACACATCAGCAAATACTGTCGTTCACGCTATTCCATTAGAAAAATTCAGTTTAATCAGCCCGTTACAGGGAGAGGTGCATAAATTAACCAGCATTGAAGATCCAATGTTTTCCTCCGAAGCACTTGGCAAAGGCGTTGCGATTTTGCCGACTAAAGGCGAATTGACTTCACCGGTTAACGGCATCGTTAGCTCAATTTTCCCGACTAAACACGCTTACAATATTGTGTCCGATGATGGCTTGGAAATTCTGATTCATATTGGTATGGATACCGTACAGCTAGGTGGTAAATATTTTGAAGCCTTGGTAACAGACGGTGAGCATATTTCTGCAGGGCAGCTATTAGGTAGATTTGATATTGAGGCAATTACTCAAGCCGGCTATTCTGTCATGACTCCAGTAATTATTGCCAATAGCGAGCGTTATCTTGATGTGATTGTTACCACCGAACCACATATTGCGCAAAATGAACCGTTAATAAAAGTATTACAAACCACCACGGCATAACGGCTTTTCTCTCCGTTTAAGCGTAGAGAATATAGTTTAAATTTAAAAAGTGCGGTGCAAAAAATAAAAAATTTTGCTAAAAATCACCGCACTTTTGAGGAGAAATTCACAATGAAAAAATTATTGATGTTAACTTTCGCTGCTACTGCCTTGTTAAGCGGATGCCAAGCAGTCAATCCGCCTTATTCTCAACAAGCTAAAACGACGATTTTGGTGCAAGGGCAAGAGGGTGGACCGAATGTGCCGAAAGTGATTATTGCATTAAACGATGAAGTAACGAGTCTTGACAACCAGCATATCAGCATTACTACCGCAGGCGTGCAACGTGAGCTGAAAAATGCTTATATTTCAGATGCTCAAGGTAATCCGCAAGCTAAATCAAGGTTCATCACGTTGGAGCTAACCGTGCCTTATCAAGACCATAGCTATGTGGCATCGCCGTTTGTTTATAATATACAAAAATTTATGAATGAATGGGCGACAGAGTATCGGGTTCAAACCGCTATTCAGTCATTGACGATTAATGGTAAAAATTATTCCTTAAATCTCGATCAAGATGCAATCAACAACCGCCTTGTGCCAGACACCGCATTGTTTAACGTGCGCAGTGCGTTTTCGGGCAATTATCGAAATCCATACAATCGGAAAATTGAAAAATTAACCCTACAAACTGCCGCTTTTGAACCTGAGAATTTAAAACAAGGTGAAAAGAATCCGTTGATTATTTGGTTACACGGACAAGGCGAGGGCGGCACCGATCCTGATATTGCGATTTTAGGTAATGAAGCCTCAGCCTTAGCCAAATCACCGATTCAGCATTATTTCCATGCGGGTAAACAAACTGGTGCTTATGTGTTGGTCGTGCAAACGCCAACCTATTGGATGGATGAGGGGGACGGCAAAAATGGCGGTGGAGCGAACCCATCTCGTTATACGCAAATTTTAATGGATACCATTAAAGCCTATGTAAAATCCAATCCTGATGTAGATAGTCGCCGTATTTATTTAGGCGGTGATTCCAACGGTGGCTATATGACGGTGAATATGCTGGTTAATTATCCGCGCTATTTTGCTGCGGCTTATCCAATTTGTGAGGCTTACGCTTATTTCCAACATAAAAAAGATAATCAAGGGCAATATGTGACTCAACAAGGCACGGGTACGGAAGCCTTTGTAACAACCGGTAGCCGTTGGTTTAGCACCGCAAAAGCCAATAAAATTAAACATATACCCATTTGGTTTGTGGCATCAAACGATGATCCTGTCGTGAATCCGCACAAATATTCGCAACCGACCTATCAAGCCTTACTCAAAGCAGGTGCAAAAAATGTGTGGTATTCCTATTTTGAAACGGTGCAAGGTACAGATACTCCAAATACCCGATATTCTGGGCATTTTTCGTGGATTTATGTGCTAAATGATCAAGTGGGCGGCGTACAAAACCCCGCCAAGATTTTATCCGCAACAGCACCAAATTATGGCTTTGAACCAAGTAACGCCAACTTTGGCGGTAACTTCCAAGCTAAATTTAATGGAAAAAGCTATTCCAATTTATTTACTTGGTTGAATGATCAACGAAAATAAGGAGAAAAGCATGAAAACTATTTTCAAATTATTACCTGTAGCAACCTTAGTGCTTGCTGCTTGTGTCAGTCAATCCGTACAACAACCAGAGTTGGGGGCAAAAAATTTACCCATTCTTGAGCTAAACGGCTTACGTTTTAAAGATTTCAACCGAAACGGTAAATTAGAACCTTTTGAAGACTGGCGAAATAGCCCTGAGCAACGAGCCAAAGATTTAACTACCCGTCTTTCCATTGAGCAGAAAGTGGGATTGATGTTTCATTCTACTTTGCCAAATAAAAAGGATTCGACTACTGAATATGATTTAGTTGAGCTAAAAAATTTGGTGCAAACTAAACATGTCAACCATTTGATCACACGCCTTGCCACTACGCCAGCCAACTTCGCTGAACAAAATAATCTGGCTCAACAAGTGGCGGAGCAAACTGAATTTGCGATTCCGCTTTCGGTCAGTTCCGATCCGCGTCATCATTTCTTGCGTGTAGCAGGTACACCAGTTAACGAGGGTTTTTCTAAATGGCCAGAAACCTTAGGTTTTGCCGCCTTAAATGATCCACAGTTGACGCAACAATTCGGGCAAATTGCTGGCAAAGAATATCGTGCGGTAGGGATTCAAGTAGCTCTTTCCCCGCAAGCGGATCTTGCGACTGAACCCCGTTGGTCGAGAGTGACTTCTACTTTTGGTTCTAATCCTGACGTAGTGAGCCAACAGGTCGGTGCATATATCGAAGGTTTTCAACAAGGCAATCAAGGGGTAAATCCACAAAGTGTGGCAACCATTGTGAAACACTGGGTGGGCTATGGAGCCGAGCCGAACGGTTATGACGGGCATAATTATTACGGACGTAACGCCCAACATACGGCAGACAGTTTCGCTTTGCATGTCAAAGCCTTTGACGGAGCATTTATTGCCAGCACCGCTGGCGTGATGCCAACCTATCCGATTTTGAATGGTGCAACGGTCAATGGTCAACCGTTGGAAAAAGTGGGGGCGGGTTATAGCAAACAATTACTCACGGATTTGTTACGTAATGAAAAAGGCTTTAAAGGCATTATTTTGTCCGATTGGGGTATTACTCGTGATTGTACCAGCCAATGTACCAACCCGACTAAGGCTAATCCACAAACCTTAAAGCAAGTGGCAATGCCTTGGGGCGTGGAAAATTTAACGGTGCAACAACGCTATGTGAAAGCACTCAATGCAGGATTGGATCAATTTGGCGGCACGGATAACGTTGAACCGTTACAAAGTGCGGTGAAAAATGGCGAGATTTCTGAACAACGCCTTGCACAATCGGTGCAGCGGATTCTTGAACAAAAATTTGCACTAGGCTTATTTGAAAATCCTTATGTTGATGTCACCGCAACGGCAACAGTGTTTAATAATGCTGAAACTAAAGCCTTGGCTCATCAGGCTCAACAACAAGCCCAAGTATTATTGGAAAATAATGGCTTAATGCCTGTGCAAAGTGGCCAAAAAGTCTATTTGCATAATGTGGATGCAATGATTGCCAAACAATATGGTTTTACCGTAGTGAAAAAACGTTCACAGGCGGATTTTGCTATCGTTCGACTTGAAACACCGTTTGAATATCCGCATAGTGAATTTTATTTCGGTAGTTTGCAACATGAGGGACGACTTAATTTCTTAGCTTCCGATAAAGATTATCAAGTAGTGCAAAGTCTTGCCAAAGCTCATGTACCGACCATTGTTTCGGTATATATGGACAGACCAGCAATTTTAACCAATATTAAGGATAAAGCCGCTGTACTGATGGTAAATTTCGGCGCGGATGATAATGCTTTATTTGATGTTGTCACAGGCAAAGCTAAAGCTCAAGGCAAATTGCCGTTTGAATTGCCACGTTCAATGCAGGCAGTGGAAAAACAACATCCTGCTTTGCCAGATGATAGTGAAAATCCGCTTTATCCTTATGGCTACAGTTTCAATTAAATTTTATCAACAGAGGACAATATAATGAGTAAATTTCCAAAAGACTTTTTATGGGGCGGTGCCACCGCAGCCAATCAAATTGAGGGCGGTTGGGACGAAGACGGCAAAGGTTTAGCAGGGTCGGATATGGTGGCTTATGTGCCAAAAGAAATCCGCGGGCTAAAATCGGCAGCGATTGATGTCTCTTCCGACCGCATTGATGAGATTTTATCGGGCAAATTTGAGGGGCGTTTCCCTAAACGTCATGGTATTGATTTTTATCATAAATATAAAGATGATATTGCCTTGTTCGGTGAAATGGGGTTTAAATGTTTTCGTATTTCTATTCATTGGGCGAGAATTTTCCCGAACGGTTATGATGAGCAACCCAATGAAGCAGGGTTGAAATATTATGATGATATGTTTGATGAAATGCACAAACATGGCATTGAACCCATGGTTACGCTTTCGCACTATGAAACGCCGTTGGGTTTAACCCAAAAATACAACGGCTGGTTAGGGCGGGAAGTGATAGCACACTTTGTGCGTTATGCGAAAACTGTCTTTAACCGCTATAAAGGCAAAGTGAAATATTGGCTAACGTTCAATGAGATCAATATGGTGACGATGCACAGTGCTTATTGTGGGGCAGGCGTTGTGTTAGATCGGGTAGAAGCCTCCCAACAGGAAAGTGCCAAATATCAAGCGTTACATCATCAATTTTTGGCGAGTAGCCTTGCCACTAAAGCCTTGCATGAAATTGATCCGAATGCCAAAATCGGTTGTATGCTGGCACGCTTACATCATTATGCGTTAACCGCCGATCCTGCCGATCAACGCCAAGCACAATGGGGCAATCAACAAAACTTATTCTTTACCGATGTTCATGCTCGTGGTGAATATCCGAAATATATGTTACGTCATTGGGCGGAAAATAATGTGCAGATCCAAAAGGAAGTGGGCGATGATGAGATTTTGAAACAGCATACGGTGGACTATATTTCATTCAGTTATTATATGAGTTTAGCGGTAACGACCCATCCGCAAGAAGATGGCGATATTGGCGGTAATCTTTTACACGGGGTGAAAAATCCGTACTTAAAAGCCTCTGATTGGGGCTGGCAAATTGACCCAGTAGGTTTGCGGATTACCTTAAACGATATGTACGACCGCTACCAAAAACCGTTATTTATTGTGGAAAACGGGCTAGGTGCTTATGACCAAGTTGAAAACGGTAAAATTCACGATAGCTACCGTATTGATTATCTTAAAGCGCATATCGAACAAATGGCAGAAGCCATTGCGGACGGTGTGGATCTTTGGGGTTATTTAGAATGGGGACCGATTGATTTAGTCAGTATGTCAACCTCCGAAATGAGTAAACGCTACGGCTTTATTTATGTGGATATTGACGATGACGGCAACGGCACGGGCGAACGTATTCGCAAGGATTCATTCTATTGGTATAAAAAAGTCATTGCCAGCAATGGGGAAGATTTAGGCTAACCTTAGGTCTTCACAACCTTTCAAGTGCGGTGAAAAAAATCAGCATTTTTTACACCGCACTTTTTTGCTTTTGTGCGATAGCACTTTCATTTACGAATAATGCGTTGAATATGAATAGCTAAATATAACTGTTCATCTTGATTTAAGGTTTTATCAAAATTTTTAACTAAGTATTTATTAATTTTTTCCACACATTGATACACATCAGGATAGGCTTTTCGGGTTTGTTGATAGAGAAAATCATCACCAAAATTGGGTATTTCCTGATTGGAGAATAAGCGTTGCGAAAAATGTTGTAAATGGGTGATAAATCGTCCGCAATCAAAATCATTAGGATCTAATACCAGATTAAAATGATAGCCTACAATCGCTAAAATATCTTTAATGATTTGCATAGTACGATAGGTTTCAGGCATTTCACTGTCTGTACGAGCGTTAAAAATATGTAAAGCGATAAATCCTGCTTCATCATCGCTCATTTCCACCTTCATTTCACGATTAATTAATTGCACCGCATACTGTCCAATGGCAAATTCCTTTTTATAGAGGCGTTGAATTTCATAGGACAAGCCATTTTGGATCGGTTGTTGATGACGAAGTCGTTCTACTGCATGATAAATATGATCGGTTAAACTGACATAAATATTATTGGACAATTCCGTCCCTAACAGATGATTGGCGTGGTTGATAATACGATGGGTTAAACGAAAATATTGTGGTGGAATTTCACTTAAAATTTCAGTTAAATGAGTCGCAAAAATACTTTTATTTAAACTAAAGGTCTTCTCAATAGCTTGCTCATTAACCAAATCTCCCACTTTTTTGTTAAAGGAAATGCCTTTGCCCAAAATAACTAATTCTGTGCCATGTTCATTTTCTGCCAAGATAGCGTTGTTGTTAAAGATCTTAGTAATTTTTAGCATAGCAATTTCCCGTATATTCAATCATAAAAGGTGGAAAATTCCAGACTCAATTTCATTATAGATAAACCTGACATAAAGTCTATTGGTTATAATAAAAAATATTTTTTTAATTTATGACGGAGATCACATTTTTTTTACAAAAATTGGAGTAGACTTTCTTCCGCTGTATGGAAATAAACAAAAACTTCAAATCTTAAGGAGAACATTATGAGCACTCTTAATTATTTACAAAAAATAGGGCGTGCACTGATGGTGCCGGTGGCGGCATTGCCAGCAGCGGCACTATTAATGGGCGTAGGTTATTGGCTTGACCCTGATGGTTGGGGAGCAAATAGCCAATTGGCGGCATTATTAATTAAATCGGGTGGTGCGATTATCGATCAAATGCCGTTTCTATTTGCTATTGGTGTAGCGTTTGGGATGTCAGAAGATAAACATGGTTCCGCCGCACTTTCCGGTTTAGTTGGCTATTTAGTGGTAACTACCCTGCTTTCCCCCGGTGCAGTCGCTCAATTACAAGGCATTGCGGCGGATCAAGTGCCAGCTGCCTTTAATAAAATTAACAATCAGTTTATCGGTATTTTAGTTGGGGTAATTTCCGCAGAATTGTATAACCGTTTCCATACCGTTGAACTACCTAAAGCCTTGGCTTTCTTTAGTGGTAAACGGCTAGTACCAATTGTGGTGTCTTTGGTGATGATTATTGTTGCCTTTGTGTTACTTTATGTTTGGCCAGTGATTTTTGGTGGCTTGGTGTCTTTCGGGGAATCCATTAAAGATTTAGGGGCGACTGGTGCGGGTATTTATGCTTTCTTTAACCGTTTATTGATCCCTGTTGGCTTACATCACGCGTTGAACTCTGTATTCTGGTTTGATGTGGCGGGTATCAATGATATTCCAAATTTCTTAGGTGGTGCTCAATCTCTTGCCGATGGTAAAGCTGTTTTAGGTGTAACCGGTATGTATCAAGCCGGTTTCTTCCCTGTCATGATGTTTGGTTTACCAGCTGCTGCATTGGCGATTTATCACAGTGCCAAACCTGCCAAAAAAGCCCAAATTGCATCTATTATGTTTGCCGCTGCATTGGCATCATTCTTCACAGGTATCACTGAACCACTTGAATTTGCCTTTATGTTTGTGGCACCAGTGCTTTATGTAGTACATGCACTGTTAACCGCACTTTCTGTCTATATAGCAGCAACCATGCATTGGATCGCTGGTTTTGGGTTTAGTGCAGGGTTAGTGGATATGGTGCTTTCTTCTCGTAATCCATTGGCCGTGAATTGGTATATGCTGATTGTACAAGGTTTAATCTTTGCCGGCATTTACTATGTATTGTTCCGTGCGGTGATCAAAATGTTTAATTTGAAAACGCCGGGGCGTGAAGATGACGATGTGATCGAAACAGTCGCTGAAAATACTAATTACGCTGAACGAGCGATGCAATTTACGCAAGCTCTCGGTGGTAAACAAAATCTCAGCAATGTTGATTATTGCACCACAAGATTACGTTTAACCGTACAAGATATGAATAAAATCAATGAAGCCAAACTCAAAGCACTCGGTTCGAAAGGTCTAGTGAAAATGGGAAATAATGGTTTACAAGTGATTTTAGGGCTAGAAGCAGAATTTATTGCGGAAGCGATGAAAAAAGCGCATTAATACAGGTTGAGAAAAATCAATGCCCGGTGATTAAACCGGGTATTGAAATCTGAGTCATCATTTGCCTACAACTTCGTAACAAAATTTATTTATATTAACTAAATTTAATGATGCCGTGTATCACAATAGGGATATGAATTTTATTAAAATCAATCAGATAAATCATATTTTATTATGAAGTTAGATCGCATACAGTTTAAATTGGTATAATTTATTTTGTTAACATAATTTTAATGAAATGTCAATATCCTGTTTTTTGTCTAAGACGATCTGCATCACCTATTTTCATTTAACATAATTAAGATTTTTTTTATTGCTATTTATTTGTTGAAACCATTCAGCAAAATATAATTTTATTAACATATTGAAATATAATAAAAAGTAATGTTTGTTCAGTATGCAAACGGTTGCTTAGTCTAATATGCAACCAATTTAACTCAAGCAGATCCGACCAGTATTTATTTTTAAAAAATTAACTGTACTTAAAGCATTTTTTGTGGACAATACGCATCCCAGATTGAAGTGGAATTTCAATCTATCAGTATTTTTGTATTAATAATCCAGTAAAGTGTTGAGTCTAACTCTTTTATCAGCTGCATTATTTCTAAACAAGATAAATACGGTAAATAGCGCTATCTAACGCCCGTTAGATACGGATTGTTGTAAAAATAAAAATGGAGATTTTAAAATGTTGTCTAACATTTCAACAAAAGCTTATATTTCAGTAACTGAAGGGTTACGTCATTTCAAAAATGATCAAAAAGGTGTAACAGCGATTGAATACGGTTTAATTGCTATCGTTATTGCAGTATTTATTATTGCGGTATTCTATGGTGATAACGGGTTTGTTGCTAAACTATCTTCTAAATTCAAAGAGTTAGCTTCTGCTATTAGTTCTGCAAGTTTTAGTACACCAGCAGGTAATTAATAAAATACTAGGTACTAGTAGCTAAATTATTGGCTACTAGTGCCAAGCTAGGAATTTAAGGATGTTATCCAATTTATCAAGTAAAATTTATTTTCTAGTAACTGAATGGTTGCATGATTTAAAAAAAGATCAAACAGGTGTCACGACCATTGAATATGGATTAATCGTTTTTGTGATTGGACTTTTTTTAATTGCGATGTTGTATAGCCCTAATAGCTTTATCGTTAAATTATCAGATAAATTAGCTGTTTTATCTGACACCATTTCTGATGCCGTCGTAGATAAATAACTTGTGTTATGGCTAAATATTCTTTAGCCAGTTGGATAAATTAAGGAAAATGGATTTTCCAATTCTTCTCATTAATTATACGTTCTTATAATATTTTTAAATTGTTCTTGTTGCAAAAATTTTAACAGTAGCAGAGTTATGTTTAGAGAAGGGTTAATTATATTTCTTAACATCATCACTATTGTTTTATTAATCAATATTTCTTGGTCTGATATTAAATATAGAATTATTGCGAATAAAATAGTTATTGGTTTATGTTTGGTATTCATTATTTTAACTGGATTAAAATATGAAACGCTTTTTATTTTAACCCCCTTGTTTGTATTGCTGATTGGATTTTTATTATTTACCCTGAGGATAATAGGGGGTGGAGATGTTAAACTCATTGCCGCATTAACATTATCTTTACCAAATGATCAAATTCCATCACTTTTCTTTTTTATTACATTCTCTGGACTACTTGTTATTATTGTAGGTTTTCTGTTTTACAGAAAAGCCATTACGGACAATGGTGTGCCTTACGGTGTTGCAATTAGCTTAGGTTATTTAGTCAATATGTGTCTGTATAGCTGATAACCTTTAGCATAATTACTATTATTAACTTTATTAAATTTATAAATTAAGGATTAAAAATGAATTATAGAGTTCTTTTTCTAATTTCATTTCTTATTCTTGCTGTTGGGTTAGGTGGATTATTTTTTATTCCATCATCAAATGATGCTGATTCTGCTGTCACACAAGGCGAACAAGCGACCACAATCAAGGAAGATAAAGAACAGAAATTAATTACCACGGCAGTATTAGTTCGTGATGTGGCGAAAGGAACATTGCTTCAAGCGGAAGATTATACTCTTTCTGATTTAACTGTTGATGTAGATAGCCCTTTAGTTGAGAAGGATTTGAAAGATTGGCTTGATAGTTCGGCTAATCATTCATTACAAGGTTTTTTAGTGAGTGAAAATTTATCTAAGGATTCTTTTTTATCTAAAAATAATATTATTTCACCTGATGATGCTAAATTCTTACTTTCTACTGTCGATAGTGAGCATGAAGTTGCTTATCGTGTTTATATTAAATCACCAGAAGCTTATCTTTTAGATACTGTTTTGGCAGGTAGTTCAGTGTCTGTTTTTGCACAACAAACTGCAAAAGGATTTGATAGTGCAGATAGAAATGAATTAATCAAAATAATAGATAATCTATTAGTGTTATATAGCAAAAAATTTTCCGATGAGGAAATTAAAAATTCTGGTAGCCAAGGTGTGATTGGGTATATTACGGTAAAAGCTGATGCTAACCAAGTTCAGAAAATTTATGCCGTTGCAAAAGAAAGTAAGTTAATTATTTTGCCAACCAATACAGAAGCCTCTACGATTAATCATCGGGGTATGTTTATTAGAAAATTAAGAGGACAATAAGGATGTTGACAACTAGAAAAAAATGGATCACTAAATTTATTGGTTTAGTATTAATCGGTTTATCGTATAACACATTTTCGCAAACATTTAATTTGGAAAAAGGACAATCTCGGTTAATTAAATCAGATCAAAAAATTGATACGGTATTTGTTTCTTCGCCTAATGTAGCAGATTATGAAATTTTAGATGATCATAGTTTCATGATTTATACCAAGGAAGAAGGTAAATCAGAAGTTGTTGCATTTGATGAGCAGGGTAATCAAATTAAATCAGATACCATCAATGTCAATGACGCATTAAATAATATTGCAGATACAAATAGACAAATTAAAGCACGCTTTCCTAATAGCAAACTTTCCGTTAAGAAAGTCGGTAAGGCTTATATAATTGAAGGAGAAGCTATTTCAGAAAATGAACGTGATGAGATTAATCGTATTGTGGGGGCTTCATTGGGATCAAGTCCAAAAGTTACCGAATATAAATTGCAACATGCTACTGGTGGTGATGATAAAGTTTCGTTTTTAGATAAATATAGCTATGACGATGTAATCAATAATTCTCAAGTTGCGGATAATGTACAAATCAATGTGAAATTAACCGTGGTGGAAGTCAATAAAAAGTTTTCTGACGCGTTAGGAATTAATTGGAATAATCTACACGGTAATCTTCTCAACAACTTGGGTAAAAGTTTCTCTGGCAGTGGCGGTTTTAATGGGACAAATGGTGGAACCTTATCCCTTAATGCTGATGGGTTAAGTATTTTTATTAATGCGTTAGATAATCAGAACAATGGCAAAATTTTAGCTGAACCGAATGTTTCCATGTTATCGGGTGAGACAGCGGATATTTTAGTTGGGGGAGAACTTCCTTTTGCGCAACGAGATCGTGATGGTAATCCAACCATTATTTACAAAGATTTCGGGATTAAATTAGGGGTCGGTGCAAAATTACAAAAAGATAATCGCATTCGTTTGGCATTAGCTCAAGAAGTCAGTACGTTGGCAGGTAACTATCAGTATGATGGGATTGGTGCGATACCATTCTTTAATACACGTCGTTCTAAATCTACCTTTGAAATTGCGGACGGAGAAAGTTTTATTATTGGTGGTTTACTCAGCCAAGATGATATTGAAGGTTTATCTAAAATTCCTGTGCTAGGTGATATTCCTATTTTAGGATCTTTTTTCCGTAGTGCATCAACACAGCGTGAAAGCCGAGAGTTAGTGATTGTAGCAACGGTAAATTTAGTTAAGGCGGTTAACAGTGAGCAAATTGTTTATCCAACGTTTGAACAAACTGGCACCATGGAACGTTTTTTCCATGTTACCCCGTTGAAAAAAGTTTACCACCAAACACTTATCACTAATTTCTTAAAAGATGGAGGATTTATCCAATGAAAAGAATTTTAGCCGGATTATTTGTAAGCGTTTTCTATCAAGCTGCATTCGGACAGATGAATGAATTGGCAAAAGATATGGCAATAGTACAGCCAACGCAAAGTCAATATGCGATGCAATCTCAATTAGTTAATCGCCATATATTAGCGACTAATACTGATTTGGCAATACACAACGTCATTCGTGATGTAGTTCGAGATGTTGGGAGCGATAAAAGTAAAAATGTCAATATTATTTGGTCGGATTCATCGGCAAAACTTAGTGCTGAACATATTCAAAAAGCATTAATTGCGAAAGGCATTAAAAAAAATAATATTCATATAAAGAGTGTTAGTAAAGGTCAGTTACTTTATCCGTTATATGTTGAAGTTGAACATAAAGGAATAAAGAAAACAAATTGCCGTTTTGATACGGCAGAAGATCATATGAGTTTTGATCCTTATAAGCCTTGTGCTACGAAAAATAATTATCGTATTCAATTGAAAAACTAATTGGGAAATTTATTACGGGTCAATTTATGTTGTTACTTGATAAAGAAAATGTTGTTACAGATAGTGCACGAAAAATTGTTATTCTATCTGAAAGAGAAAATATACAGACTTATGTTGCACAATTACTGCGTACTCGTGGTTTAGAACGAATTGAGATTATTGACAAAGATTTTTTAACTGACGATAAAATTACTTTTACGGTAGAAGAAACCGTAGGGGTTATCGCTGATATCCAAAATGAATCTGATGTTGCTATTCTTTCTGAACGTGTTAATGCTATTGTGCCACAAAATATATGGTGTTGCTTAATTGGGACATGTGATTCTATTTCTATTGCACAGAAATTATTGAATAAAAGTATTCTTTATTTTAATACTGATTCGCAATTAATTCAGATGGCAGAAAAGATTATTTCTGCCGGTGTTAATATTCCTCAGATTAGAAATACGATTAAAATTTGTGTATTAGGCTGTAAAGGCGGGATTGGTGCCAGTTTTATTAGTTCACATATAGCAAGTAATATTGTGGCAACCAAAAAAGTTCCTATTTTACTGGCACAGGGTTGCAATGGTTCACAAGATTTAGATCTCTTATTTGATAAAAAAGTGCAAGGCGATATTGTTGAATATGAATCAAATTTGCATTTATTTAAAGGTGAACCACTAAGTTTAGACAGTACACTAAGCGAAAAATATAATTTTATTGTTTATGATCAACCTATTTTCAATGTACATCCAGAGCAATTTTCTGGTTTTTTTGAGTATAGCCATAATTTTGTGTTGGTGGTTGAGCGCCGTATTAGTTCATTGCGAGTGGCTAAACAATTCTTAGAACAATGTGAACGTATTCGTAATACCACTGGAAAATCAATTCGTACGTTTATTTGTGTTTCAGATACGTCTTTAGAAATATCTAAATTAATGGCAAAGTCAGATATTGAATCTTTATTAGGTTGTCCTGTTGATGCAGTTATACCATTTTTAAAGAAAACCGAAAGTCGCAATATTTTATCTGTAAATTTAAAACGAATTGGACAAAAAGAAATGCATACTTTGGTGATGAAAGTGCTTGGTACGATTTCACGTGTCTCATTCCGTAGTAATAAAAATAAAAGTTTGCTGTCTTCCATTATTCATTCTTTGACTAAATAAGGAGGTGAATTTCGATGTTAACAAAAAAACAGCAAGTCTTTTTTAGGAATGAGTTACTCAGTAATTTAGATATTGAGAAGCTTGATCAAATACAAGATGAAAGAGATAAAGTGATTGATGAACTCATGCAAATTGTATATCAAGTTTCTGATGTTCATCACCTTTATATTACGTCAGTAGATGCCCGTTTTATGGCGGAAATCATTGCTGATGAAATTGATGGTTATGGACCAATGCGAGAATTAATGGCTGATGACACGGTTAATGATATTTTAGTTAATGGTCCCAACGATATTTGGATAGAACGTGCAGGTTTGTTGGAAAAAACCGATAAATCCTTTATTGATAACGATCAATTAACGGATATTGCAAAACGTTTAGTAGCAAGAGTAGGGCGTCGTATTGATGATTCTTCTCCCTTGGTAGATTCACGTTTGCCTGATGGAAGTCGTTTAAATGTGGTTGTTCAACCAATTGCATTAGATGGGACATCTATTTCTATTCGTAAATTTAGTAAATCGAAAAAATCACTGCAAGAATTAGTAAATTTCGGTTCCATGTCACGAGAAATGGCTAATTTTTTGATTATCGCTGCAAGATCTCGAGTGAATATTATTGTGTCGGGTGGTACGGGATCGGGTAAAACGACGTTGTTGAATGCCCTGTCTAATTATATTTCACCGCAAGAACGTGTTATTACATTGGAAGATACTGCTGAATTACGTTTAGAACAACCGCACGTTGTTCGTTTAGAAACACGTTTAGCTGGTGTTGAACATACTGGAGAGATCACGATGCAAGATTTGGTGATTAATGCGCTGCGTATGCGACCAGAACGTATCATTGTGGGGGAATGTCGTGGTGGTGAAGCATTTCAGATGTTACAAGCGATGAATACTGGACACGATGGTTCCATGTCAACTTTGCACGCAAACAGCCCGAGAGATGCTTTAGCCCGTTTAGAAAGTATGGTGATGATGTCGAATGCTTCACTTCCACTTGAAGCAATTCGCCGTAATATAGCTTCTGCGGTGAATATTATTATTCAAGCCACTCGTTTAAATGACGGTTCAAGAAAGATTGTTAATATTACTGAAATAATGGGTATGGAAAATGGGCAAATTATATTGCAGGACATTTTCAACTTTGAACCAAGTCAATACCGTGATAAAGACGGTAAAATTATCGGAAAATTTATTTGTCATGGCTTATTGAAGCGATCAATTGTTGCACAAAATGCACAGATATTCAATTTAAGTTCAGAGTTGGCGGGTATTTTTGGGGAAATGGAATGAGTATTCTATATTACTTAATACTAGCCTTTGGTATATTATTATTTATTTATACCGCAACAATTTTCTTTTCTGCGCGCAAGAAAATTAATCAACGTAATATTTCATTTAAGACATTTATTAATTTTATTCAAACAGTGAAATCAAAATTAGTATTATGGAAATATTATTTTGTCTCTGGCAATAATAAGAATCTAACTAGAAATATTCTGATTACATTCAGTGTATTTTTTATTATTTATTACTTAAATTATGAATTTATTAAATTGGATAGACTTGTTTTTGTTGGACTTTTCTTAATCCTTTTTATTCTTTTTATTTGGAAAAAAGGACAACGTCATAATAGAAAAGTGTTTGAAGAAATGTTTCCTGAGGTAATACAAATAATGAACTCAGCAACGTCTTCAGGAGCGGGTTTATTGCAAGCATTAGGACATTGTGGCAGAGATATTCCGGGACAATTAGGTGATGAATTTAAAATTATTCATAAACGTTTGTCGATTGGTGAAGATGCTTATTCAGTTTTTAACGATAGCTATAACCGTTATCCCTATAAAGAGTTCTATTTTTTTATTACGATTATTCGTATTAATCTTGATAAAGGAGGTCAAATGCGGGAAGTTATTTCTCGATTAGGTCGAGTGATTGCAGACAGTAAAAAAATGGAAAAGAAAAAGAAAGCAATGACATCGGAAGCTCGTATGTCAGCTATGATTGTAGGCGCTTTCCCAGTAATATTTTTTATTATTATGAAATTTACTATGCCGGATAATTTTGATTATGTGATTGATGATCCAAACGGTCGTATTATTCTTTATTACGTACTTGGCAGTGAAATTTTTGGTATGTCCATTATTTGGTGGTTAATGAGGAAGTCAACATGACATTGAACGTATTTTTATACTATTTCGCATTAACATTATTTGGAATGATTTTATTATTCGTTGCCTTTTCTACTAAGAAGAAATTAGAACGAAATAAAGAATATATTTCAGGTGAAAAACCAAAAGAGAAAGATAATACAGAAACTCAGCAAGGTAAAAATAAACAACAACTTGAGCTAGAACTATTATTAATAAATAATAATACGCTGCTTAAGATATTAGGGATTTTTGATAAGAATTTAAAACTTAAGTTATTATTAACATTCTTTTTATTCGGTGTTTATTATCTTTTTAACCTACAAGATGATTTAATTACATTAGTATTGGCAGGAGCAGGGATATTTGTTTTTGTTATTCTTATTCCAGGGATGACAACCAGTTCAGTATTAAAAAGAAAAGTAAAGAAAATCATGGCAGATTTGCCGGGATTTGTTGACCTTGTGGCTGTCTGTGTACAGACGGGGATAAGTATTGATGCAGCGCTAAAACGTGTTGCAAGCGATTTTGAAGTATTAAATCCTGATCTTACTTATGTGATGTTACGTATTATTCGGAAATCTGAAATTACCGGTCTTAGTGCAGCTTTACAAGATCTAGCAATTTCTTTACCGACTAAAGAAATTCGTATGTTTTGTACTGTATTGCACCAAAGTCTTAATTTTGGTTCTTCAATTTATTCGCATTTAACGCAATTATCTGCCGATATTCGAGAGATGCAATTGTTAGAAATAGAAGAAAAATTAGGCACACTAGCTGCCAAAATGAGTATTCCATTAATTGTTTTTATTATGTTTCCAATCGTTATTTTAATTTTAGCACCAGGTGCAATGAGGGTATTTCCAAATGTATTTTAATTTAATTAAAAAAGTATTATTTTTAGGTTTCGTTGTTTCTTTAACGGCTTGTGCAAACTTCAATAAACCGTTAACTGCAGAGAATTTTGATGCAAAAGAAAAACTTTATGAAAGCACAAGAAATTATGGTGGATTAATTTCGCTTTACCGTGATTCATTAAAAATAAACGATGATCCAAATGTGCGCTATAAATTAGCAAATAGTTATTACATAAAAGGGGATAATCAATCTTCTATATTATATTTAACACCTTTATTAAACTCGCAAAGTCCTTTAGCCACTCAAGCGAGTATTTTACAGATTAAAAATTTAATTCAACTACAACAATATCCTCAAGCGATTTCGATTGCCAATGCGATGCTTCAGCAAGATTCGAGAAATGCGGAAACTTATAATTTACGTGGTATTGCTTTCGCACATATGGGGCGTTTATCTGATGCTCAAGAGGATATGGGAAAAGCAAGAGAATTTTTTCTTAACGATGTTACAGCAATTAATAATATAGCAATGTTAAGCATTATTAATAATGATTACCGTAATGCAGTGGATCTCTTACTTCCGCAATATTTAAATGGAGTGAAAAATCAACGATTAATTCATAATCTCGTTTTTGCTTTAGTTAAAAACAATGATACAGATTATGCTTTAGATATTATTCGTAAAGAGCGTTTAAATACATCGCCGGATGATCTGATTGCAGCATTAAAAAAGGCAGAAAAAATCACCGCACATGAATAATCAAAATGATAAAAAGGTTAATTTATGATAAAGAATTTAAAGAGAATGCTAGTAAACCCTAATGGGGTTTCTAGTATAGAATTTTCGATCACAATTGGTGTTTTCTTTTTTGTGGTGTTTATGATTTTTGAATTGTGTCGCTTAGCAGTTATTTCTGCCTATTGGGATTTAGCCATTGCGGAGAGTGTGAGAATAGTTAAAAACCAACAGGCACCCAATAATGATTATGCGACCTTGTTTAAAAAGACGTTATTGGAGCAACGTCAAAGTTTAGAAAGTGCAACCATCGGTTTATTAGCGGAACATCGTAATTCATTAGAAGTAGAAGTGAAATATGTAGATAGTGTTGAGCATTTAGCTAATCAAAATTTTATACAATCAGAAGTTACACAAAATAAACAGACATCTACTTCGATAGGTCGCAATGCAGCATTGGCATTATACATATTGAAATATAATTATAGTCCTATTGTGCCACTGCCGTTTTTGCCGACAAGTTGGACAAATCATTTATTGGAAAGAAAAATTGTAATGGTACAAGAATATGAAAGATCGAAATTTGACTACACGAATTAAATTTTTTTCTAGCAATGAAAAAGGCTCGGTCGCTATTGAGTTTGTTCTTATCATGATCGTGTTGGCTTTTATCTTTGCTTTTATGGCAGATTTAGTTTTTATGCGTTCAAGTCTAGGTAAATTAGATAATGCTTCTTATTCATTAGTGAATGTATTGCGCGAACGCCGGCAATTGTATGATGAGACAATTTCAGGTAGTAAAACAATAACAAATAGCGATCTAGTTACTTTTCGGAAATTAGCATCACAAATTCTGTATGGAGATAATAGCCATGACAATGATGTGATAATTGTTTTGGAACAGCTAACTTTTACGGGGGAAACACCAATTTTACCGCATACAAAATTAGGAGATGATAGCAAATGTCCTCCAGCTACATCATTAGATAAGTTAAAAGACTTATCACCTCGTTCAGAGATTAACGGTGAACGGAAAATTCCACTGTATCAAGTAACGGTTTGTATGAATATTGGTAGTGGTTTATTTAGAGCCTTATTAGCGAAAGATAGTACTAAATTAGACGGAATGTTACGTTCTAGTTCTTTAGGCGTGTCTCGTTAATAATTATATAAGAGATTTTATGATGAAAAAGATATTTTATTTTGCTAAACCAGGGTATAACACCTTGTTTCAGTTTTATAAAAATGAAAGTGGTGTTTATACCGTTATGATGGGAATACTTTCTTTTGTTTTACTTGGGTTAATTGCTTTTGCGGTAGATGGCTCAGGTATCTTATTAGATAAAGCCCGTTTTGTGCAAGGTATGGAACAGGCAAGTTTAGCTTTGGTGACAGAAAATAATGCTAATAGACAAAATCCAAAACATTACGATGTTACACGTCAGCCAAGTGATAGTCTTGATCCTAAAGAAAAATTAATGGAGCAGCAAGATAAGCGTAATAAAGAATTAGTTTCGGGGATTGTACGTAGTTATTATTTAGGTAATACTTACCGTCCGAATAATCAAGAAGTTAAAGATCAATATGATTATTATTGTGGCACGATTAATAACGATTTAGGGGCGAATTCTAAAACCGTAGCTTGTTATGTGAGTGGTAATTTTGACCGCCCATCTTGGATCTATTTAAAAGATCAACCTTTATCTTTTGCAAAAGTAAACAATATTTCTTCTGGTGCAATTTATGCACAGAAAAATCTTGATGAAGTTGCGCCATTGGATTTAATGTTGGTGAGTGACTTTAGTGGTTCTATGAATTCTGATGTTAATAATAGAGAAACATATCTATATAATAATTCTAAGTTAGCGATTCTTAAAGATGTGGTAGAATCTATTGGTAATGATTTATTAGATGTATCAAAAGCCGAAAGAGAAAATCGAAATATTAGTCCGTTTAATCGTATAGGTTTTACAGCCTTTGCTTTGGGAGCACAACAAAAAAACAATACAGGTTATTGTTATTTACCTTTCTCTTTTAAGGGGCGCTCTAGTAAATTACCTCTTTCAAATCGAACAAACTTTTATGAGCTTGTTTCTTATATTAATAATAATGTGGATTTATCTGCAACAATTAATAAAATTGCTTCTTTTAACGGTACTGATATTTCATATTCGGTTAGTTTTTCAAAAAATGACTTTTGTTTAAAAGATAATGACAATCATTCTACAACAGATTTTTGGTTTACTAAGGAACAGCATTCTACTTTGAATGATAAGTTTCGTAGTTTAAAAGCTAATGGTGCGACATTAAGTAGTTCAGGCTTATTGATAGGGGCGAATTATTTAATGGATAAAAATAATGATCCAGAAGCACAGCCAGCAAAATTAAAAACGAATACACAACGTATTCTCTTAGTATTATCTGATGGGAGAGATGAAATTACATCTTATGCCGAAACTTCAATCACAACAACCATAGATCTTATTAATCACGGACTTTGTGAGAAAGTGAGACAAAAATTGGATTCTTTACAAGATGCTAGTTATACCACACGTCCAACAAGAATTGCTTTTGTCGCTTTTGGCTATGAACTTTTACCCGATCAGAAAACAGCATGGAAAAAATGTGTTGGTGCTGATTATTACGAAGCGAGCAATAAACAACAACTTCTTAATACTTTCCGTCAAATTGTGGGTATAGAAGAAGAAGTGGGACATTCATTGAGTGAGAAACCTACCTTTAACAAGAACTAAAAATTATTTTTGTTTCCCAAAAACACAGTAGTCTTTGGGAAACTTTTTTATTTTCTTATTCTTTATTGTGTATTATGTTAAAAAAAATTCGTTGTTATTTAGAAGCTAGATTATTCTATATTTGGTTACTTTTCTTTTCTGCTTTAACAGTCTTTATTTCTCCAGAAAGTACCATTCATTATGCGATTGTTAGTACTTATCTTGTTTATTATTTAGTTTATGCCGTAAATAGAAAGTTATTCTTTTGGCTGGTAGGTTTTATCACTATTACATTATTTTTATATTACCCGGTAGATTTACGTTATGGATCATTAAATTCAGGAATTGTTGCTGCCTTTATTGAAACCAATATGGATGAGTCTTTATCGTTTCTTCAACAGTTGAAAATATCAAATTTTTTTATACCACTAATATTTGTTTTTTCTGCATTTATTTTATTTAGAGTGGAGAAATATAATAAACCCACTGATAATAAAAAAATATTGCATAGCATTTTATTTTTAATATTATTATTTAGTATTCTTTGGTTGCCGACAAAATTATATGTTAAGCAACTAGATGGATTAGAAGATACCGCTTGGAGTTTAACCAATACTCCCGTAAATGTTATTGCTTTCTATACTAATATTTATGAAAGTATTAATAGCTATTATAATGAGAAAAATGAACTAGAAAATTTAATAAACATACCTTCCCCATGGCAGCTATCTTCCGTACAACCTAAATATAAAAATTATGTTCTGATTATTGGTGAAAGTGTCCGACGAGATTGGGTATCAACCTATGGTTTTCATTTACCAACCACGCCATTTTTAGATCAAACTAAGGGGTATATTAATAGTGGTTATATTTCTGCCGCCCCAGCGACTTATCATTCTTTACTTTATTCTTTATATTTGAAAGATCAAAAAACTAAAAAAGTCAATTATGCGTATAATATTATTACCTTAGCGAAAGCGGCAAATTTTAAAACCATTTGGCTATCAAACCAAGGTAGTATGGGAAAATATGATACTATTGCTAGTCGCATTGGTTCTTCAGCGGATGTACATCTTTTTACTAAAAAAGGAGCATTTAATACAAGTTATGTCGATGACGATAAGTTACTTGAAATGTTTGCCGCACAAATGAATCAAACAGCCACAGAAGGAAATCGATTGTTTGTATTACATCTTATGGGATCCCATGCAAAATTCTGCGATCGGGTGAATGATAAAGTGACGATTGATTTTGTTAATAAGTCCCTTTCCTGTTATGCTAGTAGTATATTAAAAACGGATGCTCTGATTGAAAATGTGGTTGCCTTATTGAAACAGCAACAGCAACGTTATTCATTGATTTATTTTTCTGATCATGGTTTATCTTATATTAATAAAGAAGACAAAAATGAATTAAGTTTAACCCATGGAAGTGAGTTTAAACAGAATTACGAAGTGCCATTCTTTAAATTATCCAGTGATGATACGCACAGAAAAATAGTGAATGTGCAACGTAGTGCAATGCATTTTATGTATGGTTTTGCACAATGGTTAGGCATTCAAGCCCAAGAACTGAATACAGATTATGATTTCTTTTCGGAGAAAAATGATACAGATATTAAGGTCTTTAATTTTGAAAAAGAAGTACCTTTTGCGGAATTAAAAGAAGATAAATTATCTGTGTATAAATAATAAAATATAATAAACTGCCCTGTTAAACAAGGCAGTTTTGAAAGCAACTATTTTACTATGCTTGTTGGGCTTTCACCGCAGCTACTGCCACCATATTAATAATGCGACGAACAGAAGATTTTGATGTCAAAATATGAGCCGGTTTTTTGATACCCATTAAAATTGGACCGATAGTAATCGGGGTATGCGTACCTTGCAATAAGTTTAAACTAATACGAGCCGATTCCATATTTGGCATAATTAATAGATTTGCCGCTCCTTTTAATGGACTGTCTGGCATTATTTCGTTACGTAAACTTTCGGTTAATGCCACATCACAATGCATTTCGCCATCAATGATTAGAGTTGGATCTAATTGATTAACTAATCGTAAAACTTGACGCATTTTCACCGCACTTGGGTGATCAGATGAACCATAGTTAGAATGTGAAATTAATGCCACTTGGGGTTCAATACCAAAGCGGCGAACTTCTTCAGCGGCCATTAAGGTAATTTCTGCCAATTCTTCTACATCTGGATCTGTATTTACGAAGGTATCAGCTAAGAATAAGTTACGATCAGCAAGCACTAAACCATTTACTGTAGCAGGTACTTTTACATTATCTTTAACACCTACAATTTCGGTTAATAAACTCAAACTGGATGAATAAGTACCAACTAATCCACATAACATAGCATCTGCATAATCTAATTCTAATAATGCTGAACCGATAGCTGCTGAGTTATTCATCATACGGCGTTTTGCCATGGCAGCGGTAACGCCATTGCGTTTCATTTTGTTATGATACAAGCTCCAGCATTTTTCAAAGATTTCTGGATTATCGGTACTTAACACATCAAAATCTTTACCTACTTCAATTTTTAAACCCAGTTTTTTGATTTTTTGTTGGATAACATCATTACGACCTACTAACACTGGATAAGCAATACCAAGACCAGAAATTTCTTGCACTGCGTGTAGAATACGAGTTTCTTCACCGTCCGCTAATAAGACCCGTTTTTTGTCTTTTTTCGCTTGGTCAAACACTGGTTTCATAAACAAATTGGTTTTGTAAACGAATTGCGTTAATGTTTCTAAATAAGCGTCCCAATCAGTAATTGGACGCGTTGCCACACCACTATCCATTGCTGCTTTCGCTACCGCTGGAGCAATACGCACAATTAAGCGTGGATCGAATGGTTTAGGAATAATATAATCAGGACCGAAAGACACTTCGTTGCCACCATAAGCCGAAGTGACCACTTCACTTTGTTCCGCAAGAGCAAGATCCGCAATAGCATGCACCGCCGCCATTTTCATTTCTTCATTAATGGTGGTTGCACTCACATCCAACGCACCACGGAAAATGAATGGGAAGCAAAGTACATTGTTGACTTGGTTAGGGTAGTCAGAACGACCAGTACACACAATCGCATCGGCACGAGCCGCTTTGGCTTCAGGTGGGGTGATTTCAGGATCAGGATTCGCTAACGCCAAAATTAATGGACTGGCTGCCATGGATTTTACCATTTCAGCAGTTAATACGCCTTTGGCGGAACAGCCTAAGAAAATATCGGCATTTTCAATCACATCGCCAAGGGTGCGTTTACCGTTATCATCAATGGCATACAGTTTTTTGGTATCGTCCATACGGTCATCACGGTTTTTGTAGATTACCCCTTTAGAGTCGCAAACCACGATATTTTCCCGTTTCATGCCAAGCGAAACCAATAAATTCAAACACGCAATAGAGGCGGCACCTGCACCTGATGCGACTAAACGCACGTCTTCAATTTTTTTACCCACAATACGTAAACCGTTTAACACTGCCGCCGAGCTGATAATCGCTGTACCGTGTTGGTCATCATGGAAGACAGGAATGTGCATACGTTCACGTAATTTTTGCTCAATATAGAAACATTCAGGGGCTTTAATATCTTCAAGGTTAATCCCCCCAAAAGTTGGCTCAAGAGAGGCAATGATTTCCACTAATTTATCAGGATCTTTCTCATCAATCTCAATATCAAACACATCTACACCAGCGAATTTTTTAAATAACACGCCTTTCCCTTCCATCACAGGCTTACCTGCTAATGCTCCAATATTACCTAATCCAAGCACCGCCGACCCGTTAGAAATCACTGCAACTAAATTGCCTTTAGATGTATAACGATAGGCTTTGGCGGGATCCGCTTGAATATCTAAACAAGGTTCCGCAACACCGGGGGAATAGGCAAGGGCTAAATCTCGTTGAGTGGCTAGTGATTTGGTTGGAGTAACTTCAATTTTTCCAGGTTTTGGAAATTCGTGAAAATCTAAAGCAGCTTGACGTAAATCTGACATAGTTTTGATCCTTTTTATTGATTGATTTTGAATAATAAAGCTAACATTATAAAACCAATTTCTTAAAAAAACTGTGATCTAGTGCAAATTTTTGAAAGAAATTGTTAGGGAAAGGTTAAATTTGTGGGAGATGGGAGAATAACTCTCCCGAATACAGAAATTAAACCACTTCAGCCAACAGATCTGGATGTTTATCTAAAATTTTTAAGAGTTTTACTAAGGCAACAGGAGGTGTGGCCTTGCCTGTTTCATAACGAGAAAAAGCGGTTACGCCACCGCCAAAAATTTGACTGGCTTGGCGTTGATCTAATTTCAATTTTTTCCGCACCCGTTGAATATAAAGCGGATCGGCAAGGGTTGCATTCACTTGTTTGTTAAATTCAATCATTGCTTCTGACACCCGTTGAGCATCCACATTATCCACTAAAACCGCATCGCAATGGCTACAATATCTGCCAGACACCGCAGGAATCACGGTTTTTTTGCCTTTGTAGATGTAAGGCATATCACGCACATCGTGAATGTATTCCCCACTATCACATTCGATACATTTCATTTTAAAGCTCCTTGAACGAAACAATTAATACTTCATCGATTACGGTGAGTTTCAGATAAACGTTGCCATATTCGGTACTTGGGCGATAAACATCTTGCCATACGGTATGATTGGCATAGGTCGTCATACTTTTATAAAAATCAGCAGGCGTTAAGTTATTGACAATCTCAATCATTGTCCGATGATCAATGCCCATTTGAGCCGCACCAATCAAGGCAGATTGCGTTTGGGTATATTTCCCTTCAGCAATCAGAGCTTTGACTTTTTCAAGTTTGCAATGTGGCGTTCGTTTTTCCATTTTACCGAGAAGTGATTTATCTATTTGCTATATTTTAATCGATTAGCTAAATTTCACAAGGGAAATATGAAAATAAGAAAAATTTTGTGATCTAGTTCACAGATTCAACAAAAAGTCCTTTTCATTTTTCAATTTTTCTTCTATCTTTTTATTAAATCGAAACGTTTCGATAGCGTCTTAGATAAGAAATTTAAGGGAAATAACAATGAAAAAAACAACCTTACTTAACGCTCAACTTTCTCATTGCATTGCCACCTTGGGGCATACGGATGGAATCACCATTTGCGATGCGGGTTTGCCGATTTTTGAAAATGTGGAACGCATTGATTTGGCGTTGACTGCGGGTGTGCCGAGTTTTTTGCAGACGTTGGATGTGGTGGTGGCGGAGTTGTTTGTGGAGCGTGCGGTGTTGGCGGAAGAGATTAAGCATAAAAATCCAGAAATTTACACCGCAGTTTTAGAGCGTTTGCAACAACTTGAAAAGCAACAAGGCAATCAAATTCATATTCAGTATGTGGCTCACGAGATTTTTAAGGAACGTACGCAAAGCAATAAAGCCATTGTTCGTACGGGAGAATGTTCCCCTTATGCTAATGTGATTTTGTATTCGGGTGTGCCGTTTTAAGGGGGATATATGAATCAACCTTTATTGAAAATTAGCGGAATAGATAAATCCTTCCCAGGGGTGAAAGCCCTGTCTAACGCTTGTTTGTCGGTGTATGCAGGGCGTGCAATGGCATTGATGGGCGAAAATGGGGCAGGCAAATCGACCTTGATGAAAGTGCTAACGGGAATTTATAGCAAAGATAAAGGCACGATTGCCTATCTCGGGCGTGAAGTTAATTTCAAAAGCCCGAAACAGTCGCAGGAAGCGGGGATTAGCATTATTCATCAAGAATTAAATTTAGTCGGCAATCTCACCATTGCGGAAAATATTTTCTTAGGGCGTGAGTTTACCAAGCCTTGGGGAGCGATTGATTGGGCGAGAATGTATGCCGAAGCCGACAAATTATTAGCTCGTTTAAACGTTTCGCACAGCAGCCAGCAGCGTTGCGGTGAGTTGTCTATTGGCGAGCAACAAATGGTGGAAATTGCCAAAGCACTGAGCTTTGAATCCAAAGTGATTATTATGGATGAACCCACGGATGCTTTGACTGATACGGAAACGGCAGCATTGTTTAAAGTGATTCGAGAACTCAAAGCGGAAAATCGGGGCATCGTGTATATTTCGCACCGCATTAAAGAAATTTTTGAGATTTGCGATGATGTGACCGTGCTGAGAGATGGGCAATTTATCGGTGAAAAAAACGTTGCCGAACTGGATGAAGATCGTCTGATTGAAATGATGGTGGGGCGGAAATTGGAAGAACAATATCCGCATATTGAACAGCCTGTAGGCGAAGTGCAGTTAGAAGTTGACGGACTTTCGGGCAGTGGCGTAGAAGATATCAGTTTTCAGTTACACAAAGGCGAGATTTTGGGTGTGTCGGGCTTAATGGGGGCGGGACGTACCGAATTAATGAAAGTGATTTATGGGGCGTTGCCAAAAACGAGCGGAAAAGTGCGGTTAAATCAGCAAGAGATTTCTGTTGATTGTCCGCAAGATGGGCTTAAGCACGGCATTGTATATATTTCCGAAGATCGCAAAGGGGACGGCTTAATTTTAGGGATGTCAGTGAAAGAAAATATGTCGCTTACCGCTCTCGATCATTTCGCTAAACTGGGACAAATTAACCACAAAGCCGAGCAAATGGTGGTGACGGACTTTATTGATCTGTTCAACGTGAAAACGCCGAGTTCCGATCAGCCTGTGGGCTTGCTGTCAGGCGGTAATCAACAAAAAGTGGCCATTGCCAAAGGCTTAATGACTCGCCCTGATGTGTTGATTTTAGACGAACCCACAAGGGGCGTGGACGTGGGAGCGAAAAAGGAAATTTACCAGCTGATCAATAAATTCAAACAAGAAGGCTTGAGCATTATTTTAGTGTCTAGCGAAATGCCCGAAGTGTTGGGAATGTCGGATCGGATTTTAGTGATGCGAGAAGGCAGAATAAGCAGCGAATTTTCACGTCAAGAAGCCACACAAGAGAAATTATTGGCGGCGGCGATTGGTAAGCAAGGAGAATAACAATGACAACGGAAAAACATTCATTTCAATTGGGCAAATTTCTGCTAGAACAACGTTCTATCGTGGCGTTATTGGTGTTAATCGCCATTGTGTCAGCCATTAATCCTGATTTTTTCAGCCTAGATAACATCTTGAATATTTTACGCCAAACCTCCGTAAATGCCGTGATTGCCGTGGGAATGACCTTTGTGATTTTAATTGCAGGGATCGATCTTTCGGTGGGTTCCATTTTGGCTTTAACAGGGGCGATAGCCGCAAGTCTGGTGGGGGCGGAATATCCGATCTTATTGGTGGTGCCAGCCACGCTTTTATTAGGTACATTGCTCGGTTCAATCAGTGGCGTGATCGTGGCAAAAGGCAAAGTGCAATCTTTTATCGCGACACTAGTGACGATGACTTTATTGCGTGGCGTAACTATGGTGTACACCGATGGTCGCCCAATTAGCACAGGGTTCTCTGACACCGCCGATAGCTTTGCTTATCTCGGTACGGGTTATTTATTCGGTATTCCTGTGCCGATTTGGATTATGGCAATCGTGTTTTTGGTGGCGTGGTATGTGTTAAAACACACTCAAATTGGACGCTATATTTATGCCTTAGGTGGCAATGAAGCGGCTACCCAATTATCGGGCATTAATGTGAATAAAATCAAAGTGTTTGTCTTTGCGGTGAGCGGTTTTCTATCTGCCTTGGCTGGCTTAATTGTCACCTCTCGTCTTTCTTCGGCACAACCCACCGCAGGCGTTTCTTATGAATTAGATGCCATTGCGGCGGTCGTGGTCGGTGGCACCAGCCTAATGGGTGGTAAAGGGCGTGTAATGGGGACACTGATCGGGGCGTTGATTATTGGGTTCTTAAATAATGCCTTGAATTTATTAGATATTTCATCTTACTATCAAATGATAGCAAAAGCGTTGGTTATTCTCGTGGCAGTTTTAGCGGATAACTATTTGGGTACTAAAAAAGCGTAAATTAATAGGAGAGTTTATTATGAAAAAATTAACCACATTAGCATCAGCCTTATTACTCAGTGGCGTATGCGGCGTAGCCTTGGCACAAGACACCATTGCATTGACCGTATCCACGCTGGATAATCCGTTCTTTGTATCCTTAAAACAAGGGGCGGAGAAAAAAGCCGAAGAATTAGGCTACAAATTAGTGGTGTTGGATTCGCAAAACGACCCAGCCAAAGAGCTTTCCAATGTGGAAGATTTAATGGTGCGTGGGGCAAAAGTGCTGCTTATCAACCCAACCGACAGCGAAGCCGTGGGCAATGCAGTGGCGATTGCGAACCGCAACAAAATTCCTGTGATCACCCTTGACCGTGGGGCAAATAAAGGGGACGTGGTGAGCCATATTGCATCGGATAACGTAGCTGGGGGCAAAATGGCAGGGGATTTTATTGCGGAAAAATTAGGTAATGGAGCGAAAGTCATTCAACTGGAAGGCTTAGCAGGCACATCTGCCGCCCGTGAACGTGGTGAAGGCTTTAAACAAGCGATTCAAGCACACCAATTTGATGTACTCGCCAGCCAACCAGCGGATTTTGACCGTACTAAAGGCTTGAATGTCATGGAAAATTTACTGCAATCCAAAGGCAACGTGCAAGCCGTATTCGCTCAAAATGACGAAATGGCATTAGGGGCACTGCGTGCCATTAGTGCGGCAAATAAAAAAGTCCTCGTGGTTGGCTTTGACGGCACCGATGACGGTGTGAAAGCCGTAGAAAGTGGAAAACTTGCCGCCACCGTGGCTCAACAACCTGAATTAATCGGCAGCCTTGGCGTGGAAACCGCTGACAAAGTGTTGAAAGGCGAAAAAGTGGAAGCGAAAATTCCAGTGGATTTGAAAGTGGTGACCAAATAATAAAATCGTGGGTAACTTCAACTATTATTATTGCAAGCGGAAAGTGTCATTGACAAGCCTATTTTTTAAATTTAGCATAGCTCTAACAGATTAAGGAGAAAATTATGCAAGTAGCACTTAAACAGTGGGGTAATACAGTGGCACTTCCGCTTCCTGAAAAAGTTATTTCGGTGTTAAAAATCAAATCAGAATCGTTAGTGGAAGTTCGAGAAGAATTTGGACGGATAATTATTGAACCCGTGCGTAAATATTCGTTGGATGAGTTGGTAGGTCAAATTAATGATGAGAATTTGCATAATGAAGTGAGCTTTGGTAAGGCTGAAGGAAATGAAATATGGTAACGAGTCCGTATGTTCCTGATGTAGGCGATATTGTTTGGCTTGATTTTGACCCACAAACAGGTCACGAACAAGCTGGCAATCGCCCCGCCATTGTGCTAAGTCCAAGCTCTTATAATGCTAAAACAGGGTTAATGGTTTGTTGCCCAATTACTAGCAAAATTAAAGGACACCCCTTTGAAGTGGCAATTTCAGGTCATATTCCCAATGTGGCGTTATCTGATCAAGTGAAAAGTTTAGATTGGCGGATTCGTCAGGCGAAATTTAAAGCAAAAGCACAAGCAAGTGAAATGACTGAAATCAGACAAAAAATAGCCGCACTATTGGGGATACCTATCTTATTCTAAGCAAGGTTATTTATGAAAAAAACACTCACCATCCTAGGCAGCATCAACGCCGATCACGTTATTTCCGTTCCCCATTTCGCCAAACCAGGTGAAACACTCACAGGACATCACTACCACATCGCCTACGGTGGCAAAGGGGCGAATCAAGCGGTGGCGGCGGCAAGGTTAAGTGATGAAAATACCCAAGTGAATTTTATTGGTTGTATTGGTGATGATGATATTGGTCGCACAATGAAAAATGCCTTTGAGAAAGACGGCATTAATACCCAATTTATTCATCAAATCGCCAACCAAACCACAGGGATTGCGATGATTCAAGTGGCAGCGAGTGGCGAAAATAGTATTGTGATTTCTGCTGGAGCGAATGGTTGTTTAGATGAAAATATTGTCGAGCAAAGCCGCAGCCAAATTGAGCAAGCCGATCTTCTGTTAATGCAACTTGAAACGCCATTGCCCGCCGTGATCAAAGCCGCTCAAATCGCCAAAAATAACAGCGTAAAAGTGGTGTTAAACCCTGCTCCAGCACAAAAATTGCCTGATGAATTATTGGCAAATTTAAATATGATTACCCCCAACGAAACCGAAGCCGAAATTTTAACAGGGGTAAAGGTCACCAACCTTGAAACCGCGGTGAAATCTGCCAAAATTTTTCATCAAAAAGGCATTGAAACCGTGTTGATTACACTGGGGTCAAAAGGGGTATTCGTCAGCACACAAGGACAACAAGAAATCGTAGCAGGTTTTCGAGTGAAAGCCGTTGATACTACCGCCGCTGGGGATACCTTTAATGGAGCATTTTTAGTGGCATTATTGGACGGCAAACCGTTACAAGATGCCATTCGTTTTGCTCACGCAGCGGCGGCGATTAGTGTCACCCGAGAAGGGGCGCAGCCGTCTATTCCAACCAGAGCAGAAACGTTGGATTTTTTAAAATCGATTTAGGGCTTGTTTATCTTTCCATTATCGTTGTAGAATATCATTTAATGATACATAAGGGGATAGTAAGATGAGATTACAAGTGAAAAACTGGGGAAATAGTAAAGCTATTCGACTGCCTAAAGATTTTACCCAGTCAATGAATTTAGAAACAGGGGATTTTCTCGAATTAGCGAAAATTGATGATCAAACCATAAAATTTGTTGTGGTGCCAAATAAAGCTAAGCAAAAAAGATTAACCCTAGCTGAACGCCTTGCGATGACCCCTTTAGACAGCTTACCTGTTTGTGCAGAATGGGATACGATTGAATCCGTTGGGGGAGAGATTTAAATGCCTAGAGCGAGTTTATTTCAGCGTGGGGATATTATTATGGTGTGTTTAAATCCCGTGATCGGTAAAGAAATACAAGGAGAATATCGCCCAGCGTTGGTGTTGAGTAGCCGTGATTTTCATCAATTAGGCTTTATGATGATTGCACCGATTACACAAGGAAACGCTGAACTTGCTCGTGAAAATGGCTTTGCGGTTACCCTAAGTGGAACAGGTTGCAAAACGCAAGGGGTTGTGGTGGCTTATCAAGCTAGGGTGATTGATTTTAGAAACAGGGGAGCAAAGAAAGTTGAAACGGTGCCAGATTATGTCTTATCTGAAGTGCAAGATATTGTTGAAGCTATTCTAAAAGATTAAATATTATGGCAACAATGAAAGACATCGCCCGCATTGCACAGGTTTCCACCTCCACGGTGTCGCTGGTCATTAACAACGCCCCCAATGTCAGCGAAGCGATGCGATCTAAAATAATGGCAGTGGTAAACGATCTGAATTACAAACCGTCCGCTCTTGCTCGTAGTCTCAAAGTCAAAGAAACTCGCACCATTGGCATGCTCGTCACCACCAGTGATAACCCATTTTTTGCGGAAGTGGTGGCGAATGTGGAGCGTTATTGTAACCGATTGAATTACAACCTGATTTTATGCAATACCGATGACGACCCAGAGCGTTTAGAAAAAAATATCCAAACCCTGATTCAAAAACAAGTGGACGGACTGTTATTAATGTGTACGGACAGTCGTTTTCAAGCCAAACCGTTAAATTTAACCTTACCTTGTGTGATTATGGACTGGTGGCCCACGGAACTTAATGCGGATAAAATCTTTGAAAATGCCGAATTTGGTGGCTATTTGGCGACAAAAACCTTAATTGAACATCATCATCAAAAAATTGGCATTATCACAGGTAGCCTGAAAAAACCGCTGGCACAAAACCGTTTAAAAGGGTTTAAACAGGCGTTAACAGAATATAATTTGCCATTGAATGAAAAATGGATTATTGAAAGCCATTTTGATTTTAACGGTGGCATTTGGGGAATGGAGCAGTTGCTCAGCCAAAAGGAACGCCCAACGGCAGTGTTTTGTTGTAGTGATACCATCGCCCTTGGAGCGTATCAAGCCTTATGGCGAGCAGGATTGTCCGTGCCACAGGATATGTCGATAATTGGTTATGATAATATCGCCCTTGCCCAATATCTTAGCCCACCGCTCACCACCATTCATCAGCCAAAAAATCGCTTGGCAGAAATGGCGGTGGATACGCTTTTGCAACGGATAAAAAATGCGGATAAAAATTACCGCACTTTGATGTTGGAGCCGAGTTTGGTATGGCGTGAGTCGGTGATAAAACGCTAATTTTTTTCATTTATCTTACCAGCTTTTTTCTCATTAGCCTTTTTCTAATTAGAATAGTACAATAACCAGTTCACACAAAAAGCGGAAAAGTATAATGAGATTAGACAAATTCCTTACCGAACAGACGGGCTTAACCCGTTCGCAAGCCAGTAAGGCATTAAAACAAAGTGCGGTGCAACTTAACGGAAAAATTGAAAAATCGGGGGCGGTGAAAGTGTCGCCTGAAGATGAGATTTTATTTGATGGCGAACGTCTTGAATGGTTGGTGGGGAATCAGTATTTTATGTTGAATAAACCACAAGGCGTAGTGTGTTCTAATGATGATGGTACGTATCCGACTATTTATCAATTTTTCGATTATCCTTTAGCAGGGAGATTGCATAGTGCAGGGAGGTTGGATGTGGATACCACGGGGTTGGTGTTGTTGACTGATGATGGTCAATGGTCGCATCATATTACCTCACCAAAACATCATTGCGAGAAAACCTATTTAGTCACCCTTGCGGATCCTGTGGAAAACTATTATCAACAAATTTGCGAACAGGGAATTTTATTACGTGGTGAAAAAGAACCGACTAAACCAGCGAAATTAGAAATTTTAGACGATTACAACGTGAATTTAACCATTAGCGAGGGGCGTTATCATCAGGTGAAACGGATGTTTGCTGCATTAGGTAATAAAGTGGTGGGGTTACACCGTTGGCGTATTGGGAATATTATATTAGATGAGTGTTTAGAAGAAGGCGAGTTTCGTGCCTTAACCAAAGAAGAAATTTCAGGAGTGATAAATGACTAAAACCTATAAAGCTAGCATACTGTTTACCTTAACATTGGGAATTTTGTCCATGTTACCGCCGTTGGGTATTGATATGTATTTGCCAGCTTTTTTGAATATTGCACAGGATTTAAAGGTGAACCCAGAGCAGGTGCCTTATACCTTGACGTTGTTTACTTTCGGTATGGCGATCGGTCAGTTATTTTGGGGACCTATCGGTGATAGTTATGGGCGTAAACCGATCATTTTATTAGGCATTATAGTGGGTGCCATTTCTGCTTTTGCGTTGACGGCGGTAGATTCTATTCAACATTTTACCGCACTTCGTTTTGTGCAAGGCTTTTTCGGTGCCTCTCCTGTGGTATTAGTCGGTGCTTTGTTGCGAGATCTGTTTGATAAAAATGAACTATCGAAAATGATGTCGTTGATTATGTTAATCGTCATGGTAGCACCTTTAATTGCTCCGATTTTAGGGGGCTATATTGTTACCTATTTTCATTGGACGATGATTTTTTATATTATTGCTTTTGCCGGTGTACTTAGTATCTTGTTGGTATTTTTTGTATTACCTGAAACTCATAAAAAAGAGAATAGAGTACCGTTACGTTTGAATACTATTGCACGTAATTTTGCGACGATATGGAAACAAAAAGAAGTGCTGGGTTATATGATTTCATCTGGCTTTGGTTTCGGCGGGATGTTTGTATTCTTAACCCTTGGCTCCATTGTGTATATTGATTTATATGGTGTGTCAGTGGAAAACTTTGGTTATTTCTTTATGTTGAATGTGGGTGTGATGAGTATTGGTTCGCTTATTAACGGACGTTTTGTGAGTAAATTAGGGGCTGAAAAATTATTGCAAGGCGGCTTGTTGGTACAATTCATTGCTGGTATGTGGTTACTTTTGGTGGCGATGTTGGATCTCGGATTTTGGCCTATGGCAATCGGTGTAGCGGTGTTTGTGGGACAAAATGCGTTAATTTCATCAAATGCGATGGCATCGATTCTGGGAAAATTTCCGACCATTGCCGGGACAGCAAATTCTATTGCTGGGACGGTGCGTTTTGGTTTGGGCGCAACGATAGGTTCATTAGTCGCCTTACTTAAACTGGAAAGCGCAAAACCAATGTTATTTTCCATGGTAGCTTGTGTGATTATTGCGGTGTTAACTTATTATTTCTTAACCTATAGAACGCTAAAAGGGAAAAAATAATGGCATTACAACGTTGCCCCGAATGTCGGCGAAAAATCAGTGAAAGTGTGGAAAGTTGTCCCCATTGTGGCTTTTCTTTTAAAGAGGAAGATTTAGAAATTTACCGTCAAAAACTGGAACAACGTCGATTACACAATCAGCAATTAAATCGCCAAAATGTGAAAGTACAGTTGTTTTGGTTGGTGGTATTTGTGTTAGTGATTGCGGTAGCAATGTGGTGGAATGGTTAAGATTGAGATAGATTAAAGTGCGGTGAAATTCTGATGATTTTCACCGTTTTTTATTTTTATGCTGACATTTTAAGCAAAAAATAATCATCATGATAAAAAAGAGATTATTTTATAGAAATTTGTTTTTTTAGTGAGGGTGTTGTAATTTTTTCTTATTTTAAGTCTAATAATCGGTTTGGTCTATTGTTTTTAGATTTTTATATCGAAAATATGACGTTATCCATGCCTATTTTAGTATATTTCTCTTGAATGTGTTTGGCATCTTTGTGTTAAAATATCAAGATTTTCAAATGTTATTTATTTTTAGGAACCATTATTATGACAACATTAAGAAATGATCCACGTAAAGTGGCTATTGCTTCGATGGTCGGAACCGCTATCGAGTTTTTTGATTATTATATCTATGCGGCGGCAGCGGTATTAGTTTTTAATACACAATTCTTTCACAGTGGTGATCCATTATCAAATGAATTACTTTCTCTTTCTACCTTAGCCTTAGCGTTTTTTGCACGTCCTATTGGTTCAGCATTATTTGGTCACTTTGGGGATAAAATCGGACGTAAGAAAACCCTTGTCGCTTCATTATTATTAATGGGTGGATCTACGGTAACTATTGGGTTATTGCCAAATTATGAATCTATCGGTATTTGGGCGCCGATCTTGCTTTGTTTATGCCGCATCGGTCAAGGTTTAGGATTAGGAGGCGAATGGGGAGGTGCTGCCTTAGTGGCGACAGAAAATGCTCCCGACGGTAAACGTGCTTGGTATGGTACATTTCCGCAATTAGGGGCACCTATTGGTTTATTTTTAGCCAATAGTGCGTTCTTTACCGTGAGTTATCTCTGGGGGCATCAAGGCTTGGTGGAATGGGCGTGGCGTATTCCGTTTATTTCATCGATTGTGATGGTGGTAATTGGTTTATACGTGCGTTTAAGTTTACATGAAAGCCAAGTTTTCCGTGACACTGAGCAACAAGGGAAACTTCAAAAAGCGCCTGTTAGTACGGTATTTACACAGCATTTGAAACCTTTGATTTTAGGAACGTTGATTATGACAGCGACCTATGTGTTGTTCTACATTATGACCGCTTTTGCTCAAGTGTATTCAAGAAGTCCAGCTAAATTATCGGATGCGGGTCATCCGATGGGATTAGGTATTGAACCTAATGTATTTACAGGATTATTGTTACTAAGTGCCATTGTATTTGGTATCTTTACTAGTATTTCAGGTATTTATGCGGATAAAATGGGACGCCGTAAATTCTTATTATATGTCACCTTTGCGATGATTGTTTTTGGTTTATGTATGCCAATGTTCTTATCTAATGGTACACCTTGGACAGTATTTGCATTTTTAGTGGTCGGCATGGCATTAATGGGCTTTACTTTTGGTCCGATGGCAGCGTTATTACCCGAATTATTCCCAACAGAAGTGCGTTATTCAGGTTCGTCTTTAGCTTATAATTTTGCTTCTATTGTGGGGGCGACTGTTGCGGCAACTTTTGCTGTTCAGATTAATGCTAATTATGGTATTTTAGGCGTTGGTATCTATCTTGCGGTAAATTCAGCATTGACTCTTGTGGCATTATGGCTTTCTAAAGAAACCAAAGATATGGCGTTGGATGAAGTGTTAGCTTATTAGCGGTAAATATAAATAGGGACGAATAATAGTGTTCTAACCCAAAGAGTTAGACACCTATTTCAAGGATTGAAGACGATATTGTATCGAATTTAGTCATAAAAATCTGCACCTTAATTTGTTGGTTATGCGTCCAACTTTTGGGGTGCAGATAAACCTTTATAAATTTCACTGCACTTTTAATGAAGTCTAGTTAAACAAACCGGCTTGGTTGGCGATAAAGAGTAGCGTAAAGCCAGTTAAATAAATTAATCCGATAATTGATAGCCAGAATAACCCACCTCTAACTTTATGTTCGCCTTTTAAAACCAACGAAAGATTTAAATAAGCAAAGATTGGCGTTGATACAAAAGACGCAATCATGGCGAATTTTAACATTGGACCGACTGCATTGTTAAAATAGAAAATTACCGCTAATCCAGAAAGCGCCGCCAATAAAATTGCGCTATTTAAAATGCTTGGGCGACTTTCTTGCTTACCTAAAATCAGACGTAAACTTTCTACATTGGCACGAGAATAGCCATCAATCACGGTAAGCGTGGTACCGAGCATACACATAAATGCAATAAAGGCAATTAACCCTCTTGCCCAGTCGCCGATGGTAGAAGCGTACATATTGATCAATTGGGCAATATATTTACCGCTGACTATTTCTACGGTGTCGCCTGAACCAAATTGGACTAATGCACCTAAGGCTAAGAACACGAGGGCTAAAATAGCGGTGCCAATAAAGCCAATGTTAAAGTCGAGAATGCCATCTTGGTAAGAAATTTTGGTAAAACGACGTTTTGCTACCACCCACATAGAGTTAATCGCAGAAATTTCAATCGGTGCAGGCATCCAGCCCATTAACGCTACAATAAAACCAAGTGCGGTTAAATTCCAAGGACTTGGTGCAATATAATCCTCAGGGGCAACACCTTGGATACCATTACGCATTAAAGCAATCACGACAGCAGCAACAGTGGTGATGGTTAAGGCAATCATAATCAGTTTAGATAAACTATCTAACAGACGATATTTACCCAATAATAAAATTGTTGTACAACCTCCGATAACAATCAGGCTTAGGGTCGGGAGTGGCACTGGAAAGGGTAACACGAAAGTCAAAATAGCAGCACATAATAAGCCAACCCCAGCGGTGTTAATAATGGTGGCAAACACATTAAGCAAGAAGAAGACCCATAAATAGAGTTTACCTTTTTCTAAATAACCTTCTAATAAGGTATTACCCGTATCTAAGGTATATTGGGATCCAAAGCGGAAAAACGGATATTTAAATAGGTTAGCCAAGATAATGATAATCGCTAATTGCCAGCCGTAAATCGCCCCTGATTGGGTGGATGCAACAATGTGTGAGCCACCAACGGCAGCAGACGCCATGAGAATGCCGGGTCCTAAGGTGTTAAGTTTACTTTTTAAGGTGGATTTTTCAGCGGTGGGCTGAAAAGCCTTTTGGTTTATTTTATTTTCAGACATATTTTGTTTCCTTTGGTTATTTTTATGGTTTAAAGGATAAAATATAGCATAAAATGATGAGTGTACCCAACCACCAAAACCAAGAAACTCAAAAATCAGGACTTAGGTTGAATCAAGCGGAATTAAACGGAACACAGAACCGCAGGAATAGGGGCTTGGCGTGGTGTCAAGCCTTTTTTTGTGGGGGAAATTGGGGTGGTTGAGAAAAACGAGAAAAATTGCCGAAAGGGCAAAAATAACCACTTAAAGTAAGAAATTAAAGCTGGCGTTTAAAAGCGTTTAAATGGCGTTTAAATCAGGCTATTTTATGATTCTCAAGTGGGGCGGTTTCGGTTTCTGCCTTGGCTTTTTTCTCTTGTAACGTCATTTCTGCCAGCACTTCCGCCGATGAAAGCAATATTGCCTGTCTGTCTTCGTTGCATTGTCTATACCAACGCAAAAGCCTTTTCTCGTCCATCAGCAACGCTTCTGGCAAGCGGTTTACAACTCACAACTATAAGAACACAGAAAAATAAATTTACTGTGTAGTTTTTTGTGTAGTGTCGAATCAGTTGTAACATATTGATATAAAAACAAAAAAAAGAAATCATTATTTCTTTTTTGTGTATTTTAATTGCTCTTTTTCTGTGTATTCATCTAATCTCATATTAGCTATATTTAAATCTCGAACTGTTTGAGCAGTATCAAAAATTAATCTTTTTCCTTTTGTTCCACTTCTTCTGAAAAAATTAATTAATAAGGCTTCTTCATCATTTACCAAAAGATAGGTGTCAGCATTTTTAGGAGTAAAAAAGTCTTCTTGTGTTGTGCAATCCTCAGGCACCACAGATCTCTTGGCGGTATTAGCAAAAAAGTTATGAATACGATCTTTTTCACCAGTTAAAATATATTCCAGATCGAGACGATATTCAGGGTGTGTTAGATCAGCAAGTTTTAAAGCCTCTTTAGGAAATACCCCTCTACGTTTTCGTTCAGCGAAAGCTGTTTTACTTAATCCTAAGAACTCTGCAACTTCTTTATCCATAGTTAAAGATAGCTCAGTTTTTAATCTATTAACAATATCTGTGAAATTTCCCATAAAAAAACCTTGCAATTCATAAAAATCATATTATTATGTACTTGGTTCATAATAATGAACTATATGATTTAATATTAAATCATAACAAAATATTCTAGTTCATTTTGTGTTTTTAGTCCATAACAACAGGTGATTTTATGAAAAAACGGACAAGGGAAGATGTTAAAAGTTGGTTTAAAGAACTAAATCTTACACAGGCTGAATGGGGTCGGAGAAACGGTTATAACTCTAACGAAATTAGTCGAGTTTTAAGTGGAAAATCTAAACTTAATTACGGTAGAGAAAGAGAGATAGCAATCAAACTAAATATTAATTTAGAAAGTTAGGAGTTCATATGAGTGAACTTGAAACATACTATTCTGCTCAACAATTAGTAGATCTAAATTTAGATAGTTTACCTAAAACCAAAAAAGCTATTTTAACACGAGCTAAAAAAGAATCTTGGTCGTTTAAAGCTAGACAGGGCAAAGGCGGTGGCTACGAATAATGAGTTGTCATTATTGTTTTATTAGAAACAACATAATTAACTTAGATATGGAGAGTTATCAGATAAAAAACCGAGCAATGCTCGGTTTTTTATTTTGATTATTGAAGTGCGGTATTTTTTTAGCTATTTTTTCTTCGCATATTTCAAACTATCAATCGCTACCGCTAAAATAATAATCGAACCTTTGATAATGTATTGCCAGTAAGGATTGACCCCGATATAGGTTAAACCATAGTTAATCACCGTAAAGATTAATACCCCTGTTACCACACCGATAATGGTCCCCACACCACCAGCGAATGATACACCACCAACTACGCACGCAGCGATAGCGTCCATTTCATACATAAAACCAAGGTTGTTGGTGGCGGAACCAATACGACCTGCCTCAAGCATACCGCCGAAAGCGTAGAATGCACCGGCAAGAGTATAGATCACTAATAAATTGGTCACCACATTCACCCCAGATACTTTAGCCGCTTCTGGGTTGCCTCCGATAGCAAAGATGTTTTTACCAAAGCGAGTTTTGTTCCACAGGGTCCACATAATAATGGTGGCGATAATGGCATAAATGGTAATATAGGAGAGCTTAAACGAACCCAGTAGGAAAAAGCCTTGTGTGAAGTCAGAGAAATTTTCGGTAAAGCCGGCAATTGGTGATGAGCCTACTGCGTCATAATAGAGGGAGTTGATCCCATAGACGATAATCATGGTTCCCATGGTGGCAATAAATGGTGTCACATTTAATACTGCAATCACGAAACCGTTTAGTAAACCGATTAATGCACCGATGGCACAAACCAGCAAGATGACGGCAATAATTGGCATTTCAGGTAAATCTGGAAAAACACGATTGAGATTGTCCATACCTTGTAGCATAGTCGCAGAAATCACTGCCGCTAAACCTACTTGACGACCGGCAGATAAGTCGGTACCTTGTACTACCAAAAGCCCAGCAACGCCTAAAGCAATTACTAACCGCACTGATGATTGGGTGAGGATATTACTAAAATTTCGCAAGCTTAAAAAGCTGGGATCTTGAGCAATAATTATTAAAAGTAAAATTAATAACACAAAGTAAATGGCATTTTGTTTGAAAAAATCCCACGTTTTATTGTCTTTAATAACCATAACAACCTTCCTTTATTACATAGGTTATAAATATTTCGCCGCAAGTTGTAAAATTTCTTGTTGCGATGTTTTACTTGTTTCTACAATACCTGCCACTTTACCATTGCTCATCACTAAAATACGGTCAGTGACGCCCAGTAACTCTGGCATTTCAGATGAAATCATAATGATCCCTTTGTCTTTTTGAGCAAGTTGCATAATGAGTTGATAAATCTCAAATTTTGCACCTACATCAATCCCACGAGTGGGCTCATCCAGCATCAAAATTTCTGGTTGAGTTAATAACCAACGGCCGATAACCACTTTTTGCTGATTACCGCCAGAAAGTGAACCAATATTCGTTTTATGGGACGGAGTTTTTACATTCATGGCATCAATCACCCATTGGGTATCACTGCTCATTTTTTTGTTGCTTAATAAGCCCCATTTGCTGATATAGGATTTCATATTCGAAATCAAAGAATTAAACTCAATATTTAGGTTGGCATAAATTCCCGTAGAACGACGTTCTTCGGTTACTAGGGCAAAACCATTATTAATGGATTCAAGTGCGGTGCGATTTTTCATAATTTTTCCATGCAGTTTTACCGTACCGTTTTTTTGTTCCCGCACACCAAAAATGGTTTCCACAATATCTGTTCGTTTTGCCCCAACTAAGCCTGCTATGCCGAGAATTTCGCCTTTGCGTAATTCAAAACTGACATCTTGAATGGATGGTTGATTTTTTGCCGTCAAATGTTCCACTTGTAGAATCACTTCTTTGGGTTGGTTAGTTTTCGGAGGGAAACGTTGGGTTAATTCACGTCCAACCATCATGGCGACAATACCATCCATGGTTGCTTCTTCAACCGGCACCGTATTAATCCATTTACCGTCACGCAGAACCGTAACTTCATCACAAATTTTGAAAATTTCGTCCATTTTGTGGGAAATATAAATAATGCCACAGCCACGATCTTTTAATGTCTGAATGATTTTAAACAGATGATCTACTTCTTTTTCTGATAAGGAAGATGTTGGTTCGTCCATAATTACAATTTTTGCATTGTAAGAGAACGCCTTAGCAATTTCGATCATCTGCATTTGTGAAACCGATAAATTTGCCACTTTTTCTTTTGGATCAATAGCAATATCAAGTTCGTCAAAAATGGCTTTGGTATCGTGATACATTTTAGTGTGATCCACAAAAATACCTTTTAGTGGATAACGTCCTAACCAAAGGTTATCCATTACACTACGTTGACGTACTAAATTTAATTCTTGATGCACCATCGAAATCCCATTTTCGAGGGCTTCTTTCGAGGTTTTGAAGTTTACTGGTTTGCCTAAGAACAGAATTTCACCCTCATCTTTAGCATAGATCCCAAATAAACATTTCAATAGGGTAGATTTCCCCGCTCCATTTTCCCCCATTAAGGCATGCACAGAGTGGGATTTGACCGTGAGATTAGCACCGTCTAACGCTTTTACCCCCGGGAAAGATTTACTAACGTTGGTCATTGTGAGTAGCACTTCTTGTGTTAACATATCTCACCTCACATTAAATCATTAAAGAAACAATAGGGCTTGTGTTTCTTATGAGATAGACACAAGTATGACCATCACAAGCCCTAACGACAAGATAATAGGAATTATTTTAAGAATGTATCTAAGTTATCTTTGTCAACACCGACATAAGGAACACGTACAACACGATTTTCTAATTTCCAGTTAGTACCTTCGGTGGCCGGTTTACCATTGGCAAGGTTATTGGCAAGTTGCACAACTGCTTTACCTTGGTTTACGCCGTCATTTAATACGGTACCGGCAATATCGCCTTTTTTGATTAATTGCAACACTTCAGGTAGGGCATCGACACCGAATACCGGTAATTTTTTACCATGGGCTTTCACCGCTTCTAAAGCACCCATTGCCATGCCATCATTATTGGAAATAATCACTTCAATTTGATTTGCTTTACTACTTGAAAGCCATGCATCAATTTTATCTTTCGCTAATGCCGCATCCCACATCCCAGTGTCGATAAATAATTGTTCAGTTTCAATACCTTGTGCATTTAATTTTTCGATCACATATTTGGTACGTGCTTCCGCATCAGGGTGTCCCGGTTCGCCTTTTAATAACACATATTGAATCTTGCCGTCTTTATTTAAATCAAGGGCTGAATTAGCTTTCCATTGTTTGGCAATTAATTCCCCTTGGATTTCACCGGATTCTTTTGGATCGGTACCCACATAGTAAGCATTTTCGTAACTCTCAATGGCTTTAGCACCCGGGTCTTTATTGAAGAATACCACTGGAATATCTTCTGCTTTTGCTTTTTTAATAATAGTCGGCGCCGCAGATGGGTCAACTAAGTTAATCGCAAGGGCTTTTACCCCTTTAGAAATTAACACATCCACTTGGTCATTTTGAATAGATTGTGCATTTTGTGAGTCGTTCATTAATAGCTCAATACCGGTTAAGTTTTTGGCTTCTTTATCAATTTCTTGACGCATTAATGCCATAAAGTTGTCATCATATTTGTAAATGGTTACACCGATACGATTGGCTGCTTGGGCGGCACTGCTTGCCAAGCCTAAACCGATAGATAATGCGACTGCACTTAATACTGCTTTTTTCATAACAATGTCCTCGTTAATTGATTAACTAAAATGATGAAATTACCACAAAATTGTCTAAAAAACTGTAACAACCTTGTTGTAATATGACTAAGATACACTATTTCTTTTTACAATACTGTGATCATTCTCACATTTTTGATAAAAAACTGTAAGCGGTTACAAAAAATTATCGCTGATAACAGCTATCCGTTGAAAAACGTCGCACTACCGTTGGATTAAATTGTGTATGAATCGGCGTTTCGATGTTTTCATTAATCAAACTTAAGGCTAATTTTGATGCATAAGTTGCCATTAAATCAATTGGATAACGAATAGTTGAGAGTTTTGGTACTAAATGGCTAGCAATCGGCATATCATCAAAACCGATCAACGAAAATTGACGTGGTACATTGATATTATTTTCAGTTAAGACTGATAATGCGCCAGCCGCCATGCTGTCATTGTACGTTACTACAGCCGTTAAATCGGAATGATAGCTCAATAAATCAATCATTGCGGCTTCACCCCCTTCGAAATCAGGGCTATTTTGTACGCTGGTATTTTCAATCACGGGTAAGCCATATTGTTGAAGTGCGGTTAAATAGCCTTGTTTTCTTTCTACTTCATCATTAATTTGATGATTTGAGCCGATATAACCGATTTTACGATGACCTAATTTAATCAATAATTCTGTCGCTAGAAATGTGCCACGTTGATTATCTAAGCTGACACAACGATGTTCATAACCAGCAATACAGCGGTTAATAATCACCATTCCTTTCGCTTGTTCTAAATAATTGATTAACTCTTGATCGGTCAATGCCTTAGAATGTACGACTAAACAGCTACAACGTTTACGTAACAGCGTTTCAATTGCATTACGTTCTTTTTCTGCATTGTGATAACCTATCCCGATTAAAATCGTTTTGCCATATTCATGGGCAACCTGATCCACGGATTTCACCAAAATCGCAAAAAATGGATCGGTCACATCAGTGACAACAACACCTAATGTATCAGTATTTTGTAAGGCTAAGGCTTGCGCATTGGCATTGGGTGAATATCCCAAATTTTGCACCGCACTTTCTACCGCAAGGCGGGCAGTTTCACTACAAGATGCGTTATTCAGTACACGGGATACCGTGGCGACGGAGACACCAGCTTGTTTGGCAACATCACGAATGGTAATCATATTTTTCTCCCAATATAACAATGATGTAGGGGCGTATTGTATACACTCTTGTGATTAATACAGCGTAATCTGGGCGTATGCAATACGCCCCTACATTCAAAGATACATAATGAAAACGTTACCACTTCATTTTTGCCATTTCAACCCAAAAATACAATAAATTTTTCAATTTTTTTTCAAAAATATGATCTACGTCACAGATTATTTCAAAAAATCTGCTATCTTATACCAAGTCAAATGTAACCGTTTCCGTTTTTATCAAGCGTAAGGATATTCTATGAGCATTATTTTTGATCCAACCGAACACCCACATCGCCGTTACAATCCACTCATTGATCAATGGGTACTTGTTTCACCGCACCGTGCTAAACGTCCGTGGCAAGGGCAGCAGGAAAAAGTTAATGAAGAACAAAAGCCAAGTCATGATCCAAATTGTTATCTCTGTCCACGCAATAAACGCATTACAGGCGAACTCAATCCAGATTATCAGCAGCCTTATGTGTTTAAAAATGATTTTTCGGCATTGCTAGAAGATACGCCTGCCCCTGAAAAATCCACCGATCCGCTATTTCAAGTGGCTCAAGCTCAAGGCGAAAGTCGGGTGATTTGTTTTTCGCCTGATCATAGTAAAACCTTGCCATTATTAAGCGTGGCAGAAATTAGCCAAATGATTAAGGTTTGGCAACAACAACTTAGTGAGTTGGGGCAAAAGTATCAATGGGTACAAATTTTCGAAAATAAAGGGGAGGCGATGGGCTGTTCTAACCCACACCCACATGGTCAAATTTGGGCAAATAGCTTTTTACCGAACGAAGTCGCTCGAGAAGATCAAACCCAACGCCGTTATTTTGTTGAACAGCATTCGCCAATGTTATTAGACTATGCTCAACGTGAATTACAATTAAAGGAACGCATTGTGGTGCAAACCGAACATTGGTTAGCCGTGGTGCCGTATTGGGCGGTATGGCCGTTTGAAACCCTATTAATGCCGAAAAAAGCACACATTAAACGCTTAACGGAATTAAACCCTGAACAGGCGGAAGATTTAGCGTTAATGCTAAAAAAATTAACCACCAAATACGATAATTTATTTAACACATCATTCCCTTATTCAATGGGTTTTCATGCTGCGCCATTTAACGGTGAACCAAACGATCACTGGCAACTGCACGCCCATTTTTATCCGCCATTGTTGCGCTCTGCTACGGTGCGAAAATTTATGGTGGGCTATGAAATGTTAGGCGAAAGCCAACGGGATTTAACCGCCGAACAAGCCGCCACAAGATTACGTGATTTAAGCGAAGTACATTATAAAGAAGGAAAATAACATGACCCCTTTACAACAAGCTAACCAATTATTTGAGCAAAAATTTCACCGCACTTCCGAATTAAATGTATATGCTCCGGGGCGAGTGAACATTATCGGCGAACATACCGATTACAACGATGGCTTTGTGATGCCTTGTGCGATTAATTATGGTACGGCAGTGAGTGGCGCAAAACGTGATGATCATATTTTTAATGTCTATGCCGCCGATTTAGAGGATACCGATCAATTTTCATTAACCACCGAAATTACCCCAGTGGCTAATAAAAAATGGACGGGTTATGTGCGTGGAGTGGTAAAGTTTATTCAGCAACATTGCCCTGATTTCAAGCAAGGGGCTGATTTAGTCATCACGGGTAATGTGCCCTTATCTGCGGGGTTAAGTTCTTCCGCTTCCCTTGAAGTGGCAGTCGGTAAATTTTGTCAACAGTTAGGAAATCTTGCCTTAACCGATACGCAGATTGCGTTAATCGGACAAATGGCAGAAAATAAATTTGTCGGGGCAAATTGTGGCAATATGGATCAGCTTATTTCAGCCTTAGGTGAAAAAGATCATTTGTTAATGATTGATTGTCGTAGCCTTGCAACCGTTGCTGTGCCTGTGCCAGAAAATATTGCAGTGATGATCGTGAATTCTCATGTTAAACACGATTTAGTTACCGGTGAATACAATACTCGCCGTCAACAATGTGAACGAGCTGCTGAATTCTTTGGGGTGAAAGCCTTGCGAGATGTGTCGATTGAACAGTTTAAACAACGTGAAGCGGAACTCACTGCTATAGATGAAGATACCGCTAAACGTGCCAGACATATTGTCACCGAAAATCAACGTGTGCTAGATGCGGTACAAGCTTTAAATCAAGGGGATATTCAAACCCTAGGCAAATTAATGGGGCAATCCCATGATTCCATGCGTGATGATTTTGAGATCACCACGCCTGAAATTGATTATTTAGTCGAATTAGCTCAAGTCGCTGTAGGTAATACAGGCGGGGCGAGAATGACAGGTGGTGGTTTTGGCGGTTGTATTGTGGCGGTAGCGCCGGTGGAAAAAGTGGATGCTGTACGTCAACTGATTGCCGATAATTATCAAAAACAGACGGGAATTAAAGAAGATTTTTATGTGTGTACCGCCTCGCAAGGAGTACAAGCATGGGCGTAACCGTTGAAACTACAAAGACTTTGGCGTTCGATAAACAAGTCTTACAGCTCGTTACCTTAACCAATCAGCAAGGTATGCAAGTACAATTTATCGACTGGGGAGCGACTTGGGTGTCTTGTGTTGTGCCAGTAGAAAATGAAAAGCGTGAAGTGTTACTCGGTTGTCAATTAGCAGACTATGCCAAACAAGGCGTTTATTTAGGCGCAACTATCGGACGTTATGCTAACCGAATTGCCAACAGTCAATTTGCATATCAAGGTGAAACCATCAAATTAACCGCTAATCAAAATGAGCATCAGTTACATGGTGGTTTAATTGGCTTTGATAAACAACGTTGGAAAATCGAGCAAACAGGCGAAAAGTGCGGTGAAAATTTTGTGATTTTTTCGTTAATTTCACCTGATGGTGAGCAAGGTTTTCAAGGTAATGTAAAGGTGCAAGCTATTTATCGTTTAACCGATGATAATGCCCTGATCGTTGAATTTAAAGCCGTTTCGGATAAAGACACGCCATTAAATTTAACCAATCATGCTTATTTTAATTTAAATAACGCAGCACAAGGTTGTGATATTCGTGAACATTTTTTACAACTGAATGCCGCGCAATTTTTACCCGTAGATAGCCAAGGTATTCCCAATGCTCCTTTAAAATCGGTGCAAAATAGCAGCTTTGATTTTCGCCAAGCAAAAGCTATTAAACAGGATTTTTTACAAGCTGAACAACAGCTCACCAAAGGTTATGACCATGCTTTTCTGTTAGATCAACAACGAGAAAAAACTTGTGCTATTTTAACCGCACCTGATCGATCTTTGTGTTTAACCGTTAGCACCAGTCAAGCAGCATTACAGGTTTACACAGGCAATTATCTCCAAGGTACACCGACTCGTTGTGGTGGCGAATATGCTGATTACACAGGCATCGCCCTAGAAACCCAAGCCTTACCAGATACCCCAAATCACCCTGAATGGTGGCAATATGGCGGAATGCTGAAAGCGGGAGAAACATATCATCATTGGACTAAATTTCAATTTAGTTAAACAAATAGTATCTAATTTCCTTAAAAAATAACTGGGTGCATGACGGCACCCGGTATTGTCTAAATTTTTACTGCACATTGTTTATTTATTTTTCAGCTTACTTTCTTTCTCCTACCCATTTAGGTGTATTTTACTTGATCTAACGCAATAAAAAGTAGAAAACCTATGTAAAAAGTGTGGGAATTTGTTATTTTACCCTAGCATTTTTATATTTTATTATCTTATCCCATTGTTTTAAATGATAAATATTATTATTTAAAGATGAGTGGCTAAGATATTTCTTCATACCTTATATGGTTAATTTTATATGGAGTGATGACCGTGGACATCTTCAAAAAAACGCTCTCTTTGCTAATATTTTCATTTTTGAGTTTATTGATGGCACAAGGTACCTTAGCAGATACTCAACCGATTGATGCTTCAAAAGTGGATACTCAAGCAGAAATCAAATATGCCCCGAAAAAAGGGGAGCTTGCTACACCCAATCCTGATCTTAAAATTGACTCTGTGAATGAAAAATTTGCAGAGAAATATCCACGTCAATATGACAGTTGGAAATCTACCAATAAATCAACCGCAGCAGATTCGGCGATAGAACAGGATCCACGCATGATTGTATTGTGGGGCGGTTATGCTTTTGCTAAAGATTATAATAAACCACGCGGTCATTACTATGCCATCACAGATGTACGTAATATTTTACGTACAGGCGCACCAACCGATGCGAATACGGGACCACAACCCATGGCGTGTTGGACCTGTAAAGGACCGGATGTACCGCGTTTAATTGCTGAATGGGGAGAAGAGGGCTATTTTACTGGCAAATGGGCGAAAGCCGGGGCGGAAGTGGTTAATTCTATTGGTTGTGCAGATTGCCACGATACTGGTTCAAAAGACTTTGCTGATGGAAAACCGGCATTACGCATTGCTCGTCCGCACGTTTTACGTGCTTTAGAAGCCATTGATAAGCCTTTTGAACAATCAGATCGTACTGACCAACGTGCAGCGGTATGTGCTAACTGTCATGTAGAATATTACTTTGATAAAACCAATGCGAATAACGTAGTTTTCCCATGGTATAAAGGGGTGGATGTGGATAGTATGGAAAAATACTATGACGAAATCGGCTTTAAAGATTGGGAACATAGCTTATCTAAAGCCCCTATGTTAAAAACCCAGCATCCTGATTTTGAAACTTGGTCAATGGGTACGCACGGTAAAAATGGCGTGACCTGTATTGACTGCCATATGCCAAAAGTACAAGGGGAAGACGGCAAAGTCTATACTAATCATCAAATTGGCAACCCATTTGATGCCTTTGAAAGTACTTGTGCGAAATGTCATGATCAAAGTAAACAAACCTTAAAACAAACCGTAGCCAATCATAAAAAAGACATAAAAGAAGTGATGATTAAATTGGAAGATCAATTAGTCAGCGCTCATTTTGAAGCTAAAGCGGCTTGGGATGCCGGTGCGACACAAGACGAAATGAAAGACGCCTTACAAGCTATCCGCCATGCTCAATGGCGTTGGGATTATTCCGCTGCCAGTCACGGAGGGCATATGCACGCGCCGGATGTTATGTTGAAAGTGATAGCCTCTGGTTTGGATCGTGCTGCCGATGCGCGCCGAGAATTAGCCATCATTTTATCCCGCCATGAAGTTAAACAACCTATTGATTATCCAGATATTTCTAGCGCAGAAAAAGCGTGGAAAGTGATGGGAATTGATATTGAAAAAGAACGTCAAGCGAAAGACGAGTTCATAAAAACAATTGTGCCAGAGTGGAATAAAGAAGCGAAAGCCAAAGGCTTGCTAATTAATGATGAACCACCGGTGAAATAACCTGAAAATCCACCGCACTTTCCAAACAAAATGAAAAAGTGCGGTGTGTTTCAAGCTAAATTTTAAGGTAATAAAGATGAACTCAATAATTAAATTTGCCAAAATCTCTACATTGTTGATGCTGTCTGTTGGGGCAATATCTATTGCTCAAGCCGAAACGCTAACCACGCCGACAGAAGTGAATTCAGCCAGCTATGAACCGAGCCTAGAAAATGATCGTAACCCAAATGAATATTGTGCTAAGTGCCACAGTTTTGATACGACATCGGCGCAAGCCAAAGGTGAATTTCATGCGGGCAAATTTCATGGTATCCATTTAGATCAGAAAAATCCAACGACAGGTAAGCCGATTACTTGCGTCACCTGTCACGGTAATATCAGTGAAAATCACCGTCGTGGCGTAAAAGATGTCATGCGTTTTCACGGATTGTGGGATAACGATCAAGTGATTAAATATACCCCAGCAGAACAAAATGAAGTGTGTTTTTCTTGTCATCAGCCCGAAAAATTACAAGAGAAATTTTGGGCTCATGATGTTCACTCCATTAAGTTAGCTTGTGCCAGTTGTCATACTTTACATCCGAAACAAGATGCGATGAAAGACATCCAACCGAAAGCCCGAGTAAAACTTTGTGTGGATTGCCACAGTAAACAACAAAAATTGAAACAACAAGATCAACATAGCACTGAAAAGGATAAAAAATGACCGCTTGCTCACGCCGAAACTTTGTTTCTGGAATGGGAGCGTTAATCCTTACTACAGGAACAACAGTCAGTTTAATGGCACAAGGTGGCACCAATTATGCCGACCAAACCATTCGCTATGCCATGGTGCATGATGAAACCGCTTGTATTGGTTGCACCGCTTGTATGGATGCTTGTCGTGAAGTGAACCAAGTGCCGGAAGGGGTTTCACGTTTGGAAATTATCCGTAGTGAACCGATGGGTGAATTTCCTAATGTGGAATATGAATTTTTCCGCCAATCTTGCCAACATTGTACTAATGCCCCTTGTGTATCGGTTTGCCCAACCGGTGCATCTTTTATTGATCGCAAAACAGGTATTGTGGATGTGCATAAGGATCTTTGTGTGGGTTGTCAATATTGTGTGGCAGTCTGTCCGTATCGGGTACGCTTTATTCACCCTATTCATAAAACTGCGGATAAATGCAATTTCTGTCGTGATACTAATTTAGCACAGGGTAAACAACCGGCTTGTGTGGAAAGTTGCCCGACCAACGCCTTAACCTTTGGTGATATGAATGATCCAACCAGTGCGGTGGTTCAAAAAGTGCGGGCTAATCCGGTTTATCGCACCAAGGTACAGTTAGGTACAGAACCGAATTTATATCATATTCCATTTGGCAAAGGGGAACATCGATCATGACTGAACATTTTCAAACCCCAAATTTAGTCTGGGATAGCAGTATTGCCATTTATTTATTTTTGTTAGGCATTTCATCCGGTGCCGTGCAATTAGCCGTTGCTTTCCGCAATACGAGTGCAGTGAAATTAGAGAAACCGAGCCAAAACTGGGTTATTCGCAGTGGCGTTATTTTAGGCTTTGTGCCAGTATTAATTGGCTTAACCTTGCTGATTTTCCACTTAGCTCGTCCTTGGACATTTTGGAAACTCATGTTTCATTATCAATTCCATTCCGTGATGTCGATGGGGGTGATGTTATTCCAAGTTTATTTGTTGATCTTAGCGATATGGTCAGCCATTATTTTTAAAGATGAATTATCCTTGTTGATTGATCGTTTTATACCTGTGTTAAATTTCCTGATCAAATGGATTGGAGCAATACAAAAATGGCTAAAACCTGTGGAAGTGGTGCTGTTTGTGTTAGCTGCTGTATTGGGTGCTTATACCGGTTTCTTGCTTTCGGCATTGATTAGTTATCCTATGTTAAATAATCCCGTCTTGCCGGCATTATTTTTAGCATCAGGCACATCATCGGGGATTGCGGCAACCTTTTTAATGATTTTACTGGCAGGGAAATTAGCCGGTGATAGTCACGAAATCCATTTTATCCATAAATTTGAAGTGCCAATTATGGTGACTGAATTGGGGTTATTGGTGTGTTTTTTTGTGGGACTTTATTTCGGTGGTGGGATTAAAGTTGTGGCGTTAAAAAATGCACTCACAGGCTTTTGGGGCGTGGTATTTTGGTTAGGGGTATTCTTAATCGGGATTATTATTCCACTGATTGCCAATCTGTTTGTCAATGATAAGTGGAAATATAATCGAAACTTTATTATATTGGTGTCAATTTTTGATTTAATCGGCGTATTGTGTCTGCGCTATTTTATTTTATACGCTGGACAATTAACCGTGGCTTAATGTTTTATGGTCGGGGCGGATCAATGTATCCGCCCGTTGATTAACGACATTTTGGTTCTAACCTACAAATGATATGATTCCTGAACTCGGTTTTATCGCCTTATTATTGGCTTTTTTCACATCTTTACTTTTAGCGATACTTCCGCAAATCGGTATTGCCAAAAATCATGCTATTTTGATCCGCAGTTCGTGGAATTTAAGCTACTTGTTAGGCATTTTTACCAGTATTTCACTGGGGGTATTAGCCTATTCTTTCGCCGTTGATGATTTTTCCCTAAGCTATGTCGTCGCCCATTCCAATACGCAATTACCAATTTTTTATAAACTCGTGGCAGTGTGGGGCGGACACGAGGGGTCAATGCTATTTTGGCTTTTTGCCTTAAGTTTATGGGTGATGTTATTTGCCTATTTTAGCCGTCATATTGACCCCATTATTGCCAGTCGAACCCTTGCCATTTTGGGGTTAATTTTCTTGGGGTTAGCGATTTTTGTGGTGTATTTCTCCAATCCATTTATTCGCCAATTTCCCCTACCTCCTGAAGGACGAGATCTCAATCCGATGTTACAAGATATTGGTTTGATTTTTCATCCACCGTTACTTTATTTAGGTTATGTGGGTTTTGCTGTCAATTTTGCGTTAATGCTTGCTGCTTTAATCAGCGGATATTTAGATGCTGCGATGGCACGTTGGATTCGTCCGTGGGTATTGGTTTCGTGGCTTTTTTTAACACTCGGTATTATGCTTGGATCTTGGTGGGCATATTATGAACTGGGCTGGGGAGGCTGGTGGTTTTGGGATCCCGTGGAAAATGCGTCCTTAATGCCATGGTTATTAGGACTCGCTTTATTACATAGTTTATCCATTACCGAACAACGGGGCATTTTTAGTTATTGGAGCATTTTATTTTCATTATTGACCTTTGCATTCAGTGTATTAGGTACGTTTATCGTCCGTTCAGGCGTGCTGACTTCTGTGCATGCTTTTGCTATTGATGGCGAACGTGGCGCGGTGCTATTAATTTTATTTTTCTTACTCACCATGAGCTCGCTCACGTTATTCGCTTTTAAAACCAAATTACAGCAAAGTGCGGTGTATTTTTCCTTTTTTTCTAAAGAAAGTTTATTGCTTTTACTCAATATCCTGTTAACCATTGCCACCGTTAGCGTGTTTATTGGCACATTTTACCCGATACTATTTAGCGTACTTGGTTGGGGATCTATTTCCGTTGGCTCCCCTTATTTTAACAGTATTTTCTTGCCGTTAATTGTTTTGGCAATGATCAGCATGGTGCTGGTGTTAGCGACACATTGGCAGCGTTTTTCCCGCACTAAATTAGGTAAATATCTGCTGTTATTTTTGCCCTCTTTAATTATTGGCTACCTTCTTATTGAATATACGATCGCACAAGATGACAGCTTAAATTTTAATTTTACCGCCTTTATATTAATGAGTTTGGCAATGTGGTTATTGTTATCTACCTTATCTTTACTTGGAAAAAATATCAGCCTACAACGTTTAGGGATGATTTTCGCACATAGTGGCGTCGCCGTTGCGGTGATTGGGGCAGTGATGTCCAGTTATTTTGCGACGGAAATAGGGGTACGACTTGCCCCGAAGCAAAGCCAAATGCTCAATGGTTACGAATTTCATTATCTGGGTTTTCGCAACGAAATCGGAGCCAATTACACCAGTGAAAAAGCCCATTTTGAGATGTTAAAAAACGGTAAAAAAATCACCGCACTTTATCCCGAACGCCGTTATTATGATGTCCGTGCCATGAATATGTCAGAGGTAGGGATCGAGTGGGGTTTTTTAGGTGATATTTATATTGTAATGGGCGATAAACTCACGTCACAAAGCGGTATTGATGGTGAGTTTACTTTTCGCTTACATTATAAACCGTTTATCCGTTGGCTTTGGTTTGGTGGTATATTAATGGCATTAGGGGCATTATTCGCCACCGTTGGTTTACGTAAAGTGAGGTAGAAAATAGCTGATTTTTTCTAAGCTTTTGTGAAAGCACAAATTATTAAAATGTTCATTATTATCAAACAATAGTGTTTGATAGTAATGAACACTTTTTGCGTCTATGTCGTATTTGAGTTAAAATAGTTTCCATTATTAATGAATACTATTGTTTGATGGTATCAAACACTGTTGGGAAAGTTGGGGAAATGGCTATGATTTTAAAGTCTGATTTGTTTGAATGTATTGCAAGTCAAAGCGAGCGGTTACAGGGCTTGGAGAGTTATCCACGTAAAATATTGGCACAAATTCGTCAGTTGCCTGATTTTGCATTGATAGTATCGGGTATTCGCCGCAGTGGGAAAAGTACGCTTTTAATGCAGTTGATTGCGAAACATACAAAAAATGATTATCTTTTTTTGAATTTTGACACGCCACAGCTATTTGATTTTGAGTTTAATGATTTTGCATTGCTTGATGAGATTATTCAAGAAAAGTCCGATTTAATTACATTGTATTTTGATGAAATTCAAGTGGTTGAAGGTTGGGAAGTGTATGTGCGTGGTAAGCTCGATCAGGGGTATCAAGTGGTCGTTACTGGTTCAAATGCATCTTTGTTAAGCCGAGAATTAGGCACAAAACTCACTGGGCGATATATTAGTAAAGAATTATTTCCATTCTCTTTTGTGGAATTTTGTGAATATTTAGATTTTGCCCTAAATAGCCAAGCACTTGATGAATATTTAATGGTAGGAGGATTTCCACAATATTTAAAGTTACGCGATGAAGAGATTTTAAATACCTTGCTTAATGATATTCTTTATCGCGATATTATAGTGCGTTTTGGTATTCGTGATGATCGTTCAATGAAACGTTTAACATTATTCTTGGCAGGCAATATCGGTAATTTAATTTCTGCAAATAAATTAAAACAAAGTTTGGAAGTAAAAAGCACATCAACGGTACAGGAATATTTAAATTATTTAGAACAAGCCTATTTCATTCAGCTTGTACCTAAATTTTCGTATTCCTATAAAAATCAGTTGGTTAATCCAAGAAAAGTGTATTTTATTGATAATGGATTACAGCAAGCTATTTCACCGTCATTTAGCCAAGATAAAGGGAGAAAATTAGAAAATGCGGTATTTTGGGAATTACGCCGACAATATAAAGAAATTTATTATTACAATGAAAATAATAAAGAGTGTGACTTTGTAGTGTGTAAGAATAGTCAGCCTATTTTGCTTATTCAAGTTTGTTGGCAGTTAAATGCCGAAAATCGTGAGCGAGAGCAAAATGGGTTGCTTGATGCGATGGGCTATTTCAAGTTAGATCAAGGTGTGATTATCAGCTTTGATCAGCAAGATAAGCTGATCGTTGGGGATAAAATGATTGAAGTCGTGCCGTTTTGGCAGTTTTTTAAATAGCTTATTCAAAATATCCGTCCAAATTTCATATCAAAATACAAAATTGGGGCGGGCTTTACTATTGAACAATAATGTTTGATGTTAATGAACGCTTTTTTGTTAGGTAAATTTTGCTTTTGTTTCTATCCCGTGTAAAATTGGTTTACTTGTATTCACTGACTATTAATGGCGTTGGGAACGCTTTAGGATTACGCCAAAATGAACAACAAAAAAATCTTATTTTTTATACCCTTATTGCTTGTGTTAGCAATCTGCGTGTTGTTATTTCAAGGCTTACAACAAGATCCAAAAAAAATTGCATCCGCTTTAATTGATCGTCCGGTGCCAGAATTTTTTCAAGCAAGTCTAGATGATAATAATCGTATTTTAAACAACAAGGATTTACCAAAAGCACCTTATTTAATCAATGTGTGGGGCAGTTGGTGTTATTTTTGTCGTTTAGAACACAAACATCTTTTAGCCTTAGCCGAACAAAATATCAATATTGTCGGGCTAAATTACCGCGATAAGCCACAAAGTGCGGTGGAATATTTACGAAAATTTGGCAATCCTTTTGTATTAAATATTAATGATAGTCAGGGCAAATTAGCCATGCAATTAGGTGTGGACGGTGCCCCTGAAACCTACATTGTGGATAAACACGGCATTATCCGTTATCGTCATTCAGGAGCATTTGATGATGAGATTATGCAAAAAGTGATTTTGCCCGAATTAGAAAAATGGAAATAATAAGATGCGATATTTAATGCTATTTTTACTTTTTCTTATCAGTTTTGCTCGCGCCGAAATGGTAGATACTTTCCAGTTTAAAAATCAGCAAGATCGCACCCGAGCGGTGGCATTGGCGAAATCCTTGCGTTGTCCACAATGCCAAAATCAAAATCTGGTGGAATCTAATTCACCGATTGCGTACGATTTACGCCTTGAAGTGTATAAAATGGTGGATGATGGCAAAACCGATCAGCAGATTATTGATGTAATGACCTCTCGTTTTGGCAATTTTGTGTTGTATAAACCGCCGTTACAATGGACGACCGCCTTATTGTGGGGGGCGCCGATAGTACTACTGATTTTAAGCATGGGATTAATGTTTCACTATGTGGGAAAACGTAGCCAAATTCAGACCAAAAACACCGCACTTTCTGATAAACAACAGCAAGCCTTACAACAATTATTAGAGAAGAAGCGATGAATACAGATTTATCATTTTTATGGATTGGTATTGCTATTTTTGCCTTAATTGGCTTACTGTTATTTATCCCTTTTGGACGAAAAATAGATTGGCACAGAAATTACCGCCAACAAAAAAATATTGAATTATATCAACAACAAATGGCATCAAATCACGACACAGCACTCACCAATGAATTTAGTCAACGATTATTAGCAGATGAGCAAATTTTACAACAACAAGCTGATTCTCAAGTAAACAGTGCGGTGTATTTTTCGCCGATTTTTACTCCCATTTTATGGTTGGTGCTATTTACGTTGCCGTTAGCTTATTATTTTTCATTGGATCGCTTGAATGATGTGCAACAAGGTAAACAAGATTTCAAACAAAAGCAACATCAATTAAGTACCGCAACAGTGAATCGTAAAAATGATGATTATATTATTTCCATTCAACAAAAATTACGTCAAGATCCCAATGATAGCGACCGTTGGTTTGAACTCGGGCAAGCCTATCTGTTAAATAACGAATTTGAGAATGCGTTAATTGCTTATGGCAATGCGGAGCAATTAGTAGGTAGTAAAGCCAATATTTTAGGACAAGCCGCTACCGCCCTTTATTATCAAGCCGGGCAAAAAATCACGCCTAAAACCCAGCAATTGATTGAAACAGCGTTACAACAAGATCCCAATGAAACATCCAGTCTTTCCCTATTGGCATCGGATGCTTTTTTAAAAACCAATTACGCGAATGCACTAAAATATTGGCAACGCCTGTTAGACAGTGGACGAAGCGAAGTCGATCGGCGAAAAACGATTGAGAGTATGCAAATGGCGGAACAGTTACTAAAGATAAAATAGGTTATTAAATAAGCTGTTTACACTTTTTTCTTTGGAAAAATATGATTTTTAGCATTTTTTCGTAGGAAAACGTGTAATATCTATTTTTAACTAGACAAAATTTAAATAAATATTTAATGAATCATTATAGTAGAACTATTGTTATCGGTGCCGGTGCCGCTGGGCTGTTTTGTGCGGCTGAACTTGCGAAGAAGTGCGGTCAAAATGTGACAATTTTAGACAGTGGTAAAAAAACTGGGCGCAAGATTTTGATGTCGGGAGGTGGATTTTGTAATTTTACCAACCTTGATGTTCGACCAAGCCATTATCTTTCGCAAAATCCCCATTTTGTGAAATCTGCTTTGGCAAGATTCACTCAATGGGATTTTATTAGTTTAGTCAATGAATATGGCATTGCCTATCATGAAAAAGCTGACGGACAGCTTTTTTGTGATAATTCGGCACAAGATATTGTCGATTTACTCGAAGATCAATGTAAAAAGGGTAACGTCAATATCCAGTTACGCCAGCAAATAGATGGGGTAGAACGAGTTGAAAATGATTCAAGAGTTCGTTTTAAAGTGCGTGCTAACGGCGCAGATTGGGCGTGCCAAAATTTAGTGATTGCCACAGGTGGGCTTTCCATGCCAGCCTTAGGGGCATCACCTTTTGGTTATAAAATTGCTGAACAATTTGCCATTCCTGTTATTCCGCCAAGAGCCAGCCTTGTACCTTTCACTTACCTAGAAAATGACAAAATTTTCACCGCACTTTCGGGCGTTTCCCTTGATGTGAATGTGGGTTTTGGCAATCAAGCGTTTCGGGGCGATATGCTATTTACTCACCGTGGGCTGTCAGGGCCTGCTATTTTGCAAATTTCTAATTATTGGCAACCGAATGAAAGCATCAGGATTGATTTATTACCAAACCAGTCTATTGTTGATTTTATTATGGAACTTAAAGCAACTTCGCCAAATATGCTGTTAAAAACAGTCTTAAGTCAGCTATTGCCTAAGCGGTTAGTGGATTTATGGATTGAATATCAACGCTTGGCTATCGGCAATAAAGCCCTCGCTCAAATAAGCAAAGCCGATTTGCAAATACTTGATTTACTGATTCATCAATGGCAATTTCAACCCAACGGCACGGAAGGTTATCGCACGGCAGAAGTAACGTTAGGTGGGGTGGATACGCAATATATTTCATCTAAAACCATGCAAGCAAATAATGTGCTAGGTCTATATTTTATCGGCGAAGTGTTGGACGTCACAGGCTGGCTTGGCGGTTATAATTTCCAATGGGCGTGGAGTTCGGCTTATGCTTGTGCTAGGGCTATTGCGGAAAGTTAGTCGTGTGATTTATGTGAATTTAAGGTATAATATTTGAAACTTAAACGGTCATTAAACAGTAAGGATTACAGATGAAATATTATGAATTAAACAAAAATAGTCCGTATTATTCTTATATGCAAAATACCAGTGTTGAGAATAGTTTGACTACTGAAGAAAAAGATTATTTGTATCGTACGCAACTGGCAGGTATTTTATTTGGTATGTATGAGCAATGTCACTATTCCGAAGATGAGAAAAATTATGCCATTTATGCGATATTAAATAAGGTGGATAGTGAAACTGCATTTAATAATATGCAACGAGCAGATGGTCTGTCGGAAGTTGATTTCGTCGCAGTGAATAATAAGCAAATAGAATATCATCATTTAGTTAAAGCGGGAATACTATGAATGATTGTTATTTATCCTTTAAAAATATAGATGATGATAATGAAGAACGTTTTAATCAATATTATATTCCCGGTACAAAAGTATTAAGAAATTTCCTAAATATTACTAATAGTAAAAAATTAAGAGCTTATGAACAACGGCTAGTTTTGTTAAATTATGCTAAAGCGATTAATGTCAATAAAACTTATGACTTTGAACATATTATAGCTATTCATCAGGCATTATTTGGTAATATTTACCCTTTTGCTGGTGAACTAAGACAAGCCAATATGGGAAAAACGATTCAGGGTGAAGTGTATATTATCAAGGTAATAAAAATTCAATGTTCCTTGACTACACAGAACTGCCTTATCACATCGCTCATTTCAATCATTATATCAAATCAAAAAATTATCTTTCAGGTATTAAAGATAAACTGGTTTTTGCTAAAGAGTTATGTGATGTTTATTTGTTTATTAATGATATTCACGCTTTTAGAGAGGGGAATGGCAAAACACAAAATGAGTTTATACGTCAGTTAGCAGAAAAGAATGGATTTATTCTCAATGTGGAAAATGCAATGAATAAATTTAAACAACAGGGTATAAATTATTACCAATGGTTTTATCATTATCAGCTAAATAATCAAAAAGATGAGATATTACATAATTTATTTCTAGATCATATAAAAACACTTGATGAATATAAACAAATAATGAAACTAAATTTATTACCATGAAAAAGGACAGATTATGAAAAACAAAACCTTACCATTGCACGCCGACACCGTTGGTTCTTATTTACGCTCAGATGCGTGGAAACAAGCTCATGCCGATTTTAAAGCGGGTAAAATTTCCCTTGAACAGCGTGATGACATCGTTGAACAGGAGGTGAAAAAACTTGTGCAAGCACAATTAGATGCAGGGATTCAAGTGGTCACGGACGGCGAATATCACCGTTCTTGGTGGCATATTGATTTCTTAGAAAATCTAAATGGCATTGAAGGTTATGTGCCAGAAAAAGCCTATGCTTTCAAAGGGGTGGAAGTGCGACCTTATAATACTCGTTGTTGTGGTAAGGTGGCGTGGAATGAAAATCACCCGTTCTTGGAACACTTCAAAAAATTCAATGCCATTGTAGGTGGTCGTGCGGTGGCAAAATTTACTATTCCTAGCCCGAATCAATTAATGTATCCAGCTCAGTGGGATCACGGCGTTTATGCCAATCGTGAAGAATTTGCCAAAGACGTACAACAGGCTTATAAACAAGCTATTCAAGCCTTTTATGATCTGGGTTGTCGTTATTTGCAAATTGATGATGTGTATTGGGGATCGCTGTGTAATAACCATGATCAACCGACTTTTGCGGCGGATAAAGCCCAAGCGGTGGCAAATATTCAAGCCATTCTTGCCGATAAACCAGCGGATATGGCAATTACTACGCATGTTTGTCGGGGTAACTATAAATCATCTTATTTATTAACCGGAGCTTACGATCCGATTGCAGATGGTTTATTCGCTCAAACTAATTATGACGGTTATTTCTTAGAATATGATGATGAGCGTTCTGGCGGTTTTGAGCCGTTAAAACACTTTGCGGGCAATAAAGGGCGTGTGGTGTTGGGTTTGATTAGCTCAAAATTCCCTGAATTAGAAGATAAAGATCAAATCAAAGCTCGCATTGCGGAAGCCGCTAAATATGTGCCGTTGGAGCAACTTTGCTTAAGCCCACAATGTGGTTTTGCATCCACTGAAGAAGGTAACGTGATGACCGAAGCACAGCAATGGGCGAAAGTGCGACACGTGGAAGAGATAGCGAGAGAAGTTTGGGGGGAAGATTAGTTCTTCGATCTACTTTTCTTGAAAATACAAAAAATAGCCTATTTATTAGGCTATTTTATTTCACTCTAAGAAAAATGGAGATGGAATACGGATTTTAATTCATGGTGATCCAATTTTCTAATTTCACATTAAAGTGTTCAAAATCTTGGGTATTATTACTAACCAAAACGATATTAAGGCTTTTGGCATGAGCAGCAATCAACGTGTCAAATTTGGGTTTATGTGGATAATCTTTAAGGATTTGAGCAAAACATACTGCGGCTTTTTCATCAAAATCGACCACTGGCACTAAAGCTCGTAACTTATCAAAAACAGATTTGGGTTGATATACATCGCAACCATGCAACAGTTCCGCCCACGTGATACTACTAATCCCGACATCGCCCACCTTACAAGCAGTAAATTTATCAATAACTGACTGGGGTTGATGTTTGAGCAAATAAATGCAGATATTGGTATCAAGTAAATATTTCATTACCAATTTCGCTCCGTCTCGTCTAATTCGATGCGTTCAAATTCACCCATTTGTTTCCCAATTTGAGCAAAAATTTCAGGTACAGCAGATAAATTTTCTACGGGTCGTATCGTGATTACACCGTTGTGTTTAGTTAAAATTAACGGCGTATTGTCAGGATAAGCGAAGTCTTTGGGTAAACGAATCGCTTGGCTATTACCAGCAACAAAAGGCTTTGTTTGGATAGTCGGCATAACTTATTCCTTAATAATTATTCAAGAATGTAATTACATAAAGTGATTACATTATAATCCCTGTTGCATAGGTTTTTCAAGCAGTGCAAAAATTTTTACTAAAATTAGAGCTAAATAGATCGCTTTACTTTGCCCGATAGGCTTTGTGCATTGCCATAATCACTTCACGTACGGCTTTTTTTTGTTCGGAAGGTAGGTTGGTGAAAATTCGGAATAAATAATCATCTTTGTAACTTGCTGCGGACTGTTCGAAATAGGGATCTTTAATGCTTATTTTTTGCTCAACCTTTTGTACAATTTCAGGCTCAACTAGTTCGCTTAAATCAACTTCGAGCCATTCGCCTAATGTACGTAACCGATCAAATTCAGGCAAAGCTTCACCACGAAGCCAACGAGCAACCCCGTGCCAACTAATTTCTTTTCCAAAATGACGGCGATTAAGTTCGTCTCTAATCACTCTTGCCTTTGGTTCATAGCCTTTTGCAATCAAAGTATTTTTTAAATTTTGAGCAAATTGTTCATATTTCTTCATAGTATGAAACTATAAAGTGAACACTCAAACTTGAAAAAAGTAAATGTAATTTTGACATAAAGTTACGTAATTGATAGGATCAATTACATGTATTAGTTACATTTTTTGCTGAAATGACCCAACAAATCAAATCCCACCAGTGTGTCGCCGATCACGGTGAAGTATTTACTCGTCCGCCAGAAGTCAATGCCATGATTGATATGGTGATGCGTGTCAAAGGCTTGCCAATCAGTAATGCAATATCGTTAGGAATAAAAAATATAAATCAAAACTACATAACAATAAGTTAACTAAGTAAATATCTTGTAATTCTTGTATAAATTTGGAGATCTAGAGTGTCAATTTTTAAAACTGAGGACGAAGTAAGAGATAGTGCAAAAATCATCTTACAATTTGATAAAAAAGAAAAGAATGTACAGCAAGGCACAGGTCAGATTACCACGTTTAATCAATTAGGTTTTAAAGGGTTTAACGATAAACCTGATGGTTGGTATTTACCTGATAGTACATTTGATGTCGCCATTATTCTTGAAACAAAATCCGAAGATAAGGATATTGCCAAACAAGAATTTATTGATGAACTATTTAAAAATATTGATATTATCAGTTCAAAATATAATAAGACGATTGGTATTTTATACAATGGTCAAGATATTGCCATTTATAAGAATAAACAATTAATTAAGGCAGCGAAAACACTACAACCTAAACAATATTATCTGGATTTATTTAAGGATAATAATATTGATAAGAACAAAATATATTCTTTAACCAAAAGAATTAATGATCTCTTACATTTTAAATTCGGCATCAAAAATTTATATCACCGTATGATTTTTACTGCTTCAGCATTGGTAGTAGAACGCTTTGGAGGTAATTTAGAAGCCATCAAGAATAATGGGTTTAGACCATTTAGAAATAAAATATATGATACGCTTGCCAAATCGTTAGAAGAACACAGACAACAGAATTTAAAAATTGATATTTTGTTAGAGGTTTACAGTGAAATTAGAATGAATGTTGTTGAAAATCAAGATGATATTAATGAATTTATTGATGGCATCATTGGTATTTCTCACTCGGTCAATTCTGATAACTGGAATGGCGAAGATGTGATGGGGATTTTCTTTAACGAATTTAATCGTTATAAAAAGAAATCTGAAAGTGGACAAGTATTTACGCCAGAGCATATCTCATCTTTTATGTATGATTTGTTAGAAGTGAGTTATGCAGATAATGTATTAGATGCCACTTGTGGTAGTGGTTCTTTTTTGGTCAAAACAATGGCAAATATGCTTCAAGAAGTAGGCGGAAACAATACCAAAGAAGCAGAAAATATTAAACAAAATAAACTATTTGGTATTGAGTTTGATCGTGAAATTTTTGCCCTTGCCTGTGCCAATATGCTTATTCACAAAGATGGCAAAACCAACCTAGAACACTTAGACACAAGAGAAGCCAAAGCCTGTGAATGGATAAAATCCAAACCGATTACCAAAGTGCTGATGAATCCCCCTTATGAGCGAAAATATGGCTGTAAAAAAATTGTGGAAAATGTACTAAACAATGTTTCTGTTGGTACAAAATGTGCATTTATCTTACCTGATAAAAAACTAGAAAAAGATAAAATGCACAGCCTGTTGAAAAAACACACATTAGAAATGATTATTAAGCTCCCTGAAAATCTTTTTGATGCGGGGATTACCACGAGTATTTTTGTATTTGAAGCAGGTAAGCCACAAAAGGATAAAAAAGTATTTGCTTGCTACATGGAAGATGACGGTTTGGAACGAGTCAAAAATCAAGGTCGCCACGACATTAAAAACCGTTGGTCGGATATTGAACGTTACTGGCTAGATGTAGTGACAAGAAAGGTTGACGAACAGTATCAAACACATCAATGGCTTGATCCAAAAGAACATTTGTCTTACCAAAAACCACAGCAAGAATTTGAAATTTATGAAGAAGATTTTAAAAAGGTGATTTTAGACTATATTCTTTTTGAAAATGGTGTTGATGTAAAATCTTTTAATGAAAAACTGTTGAATCAAGTTTTATATAAATCTGAGGTGAAAAATAATAAATTGATCTTACATTTAGGAGAGAAAAATATTGAGTAAAATAAATATTTCAGAATGGAAAGAATATCAAATAAAAGAGTTATTTGATATTACACCAACAAGATACCATAAATTAATTAATAAGGATTTAATTGACGAAAATGGAATAAATCCTGTTATAGTTAATTCAAGCTATAATAATGGTGTTGGTGGTTATAGCTATCTTGAATGTACAGAAATAGGAAATATTATTACATTTAGCGATACAACAACAGCAGAAAGTATTTTTTATCAACCAATAGATTTTGTTGGATATTCTCACGTTCAAAAATTAACACCAATCTTGTATCATGAAAATTGGACTAAAAATTGCTTATTATTTTTTATGGTTATTTTTAGAAAACAAGCTAGTTTAATGGATTTTAATTATGTGAATAAATTCACAAGGGAAATGGCATTAAATCTAAATATCAAACTTCCTGTCAAAAATGATATTCCTGATTGGGAATATATGGAAAATTTTATTTATAATATACATAAAAAAGAGATTTCTAATCAATATTATATAACTCAATATATAGATCGTAGTCAATCTAAAAAGATAGATTTATCAAATTGGCGGAAGTTTCATTTATATGATAAAGGACTTTTTGAGATTGATATGGGGACGAAATTGGATAAAGTTAAAATGACACAGCAAAATCCAACAGTTAATTTCATCGGAAGGGCAAATAAAAATAATGGAATAACAGAATATGTTGATCTTATAAATGACATAAATCCTTATGAAGCTGGAAATTTAACCTTGTCGTTAGGTGGTGAATATTTAGGTTCATGCTTTATTCAACCAAGCCCATTTTACACAAGCCAAAATGTTATTGTATTAAAACCAACATGGGATATGTCATTTAATGTAAAAATGTTTATTTCTATCATGGTGTTTAGAGAAAGCAGGCAGTTTTATAAAGCATTTATCGATGAATTAAATAGACATATTAAAACTGATTTTTCAATATATCTCCCCATAGATAAAGCAGGGGAGCCTGACTGGGAATACATGGAGCAATTCATTGATAATCTTTATGATAAAGAACGAGAAAAAACTAAAACAATTTTATCAATGCATTAGACAGACTAAAAGAACAAAAAACAAGGTTAGCAGGTGCAAGATAACGCGATTAATTTGTCGCTCGGTATTTTTATTTTCCCAAAAATTAACGTAAAATAGACCGCACTTTTATCATTACAAGGATAACCCATGTCAACCCCATGTTCTGAGCCACGTTTTGTTCATCTGCGTACCCATAGTGATTTTTCGATGATTGACGGCATTGCCAAAGTGAAACCTTTGGTGAAAGCCTGTGTTGCTGAAAATATGGTGGCAATGGCGTTGACGGATTTTGCTAATTTTTGTGGATTGGTGAAATTTTATGGCGAGGCTTTAGGCGTGGGGATTAAGCCGATTATTGGGGCGGATGTGTTGGTGAAAAGTGAGCTTTGTGGTGATGAATACTTTGAATTAACTTTGCTAGCTAAAAATAATGATGGCTATAAAAATATTACCCTTTTATTATCAAAGGCTTATCAGCGTGGTTATGATGATTTGCCTTATATTGATCAAGCATGGTTGACCGAACATAATGACGGTGTAATTGTGCTGTCGGGGGGTCGCAAGGGTGATATTGGCTTGAAATTATTGAAAGATAATCAAGCCGATGTGGAAAGTGCGGTGAAATTTTATCAACAATTTTTTCCGAACCATTTTTATTTAAGTCTGGCTCGCACAGGGCATAATGAAGAAGAACGCTATATTCGTGCTGCATTAGATTTAGCTCGGCAATATCAGTTGCCCGTGGTTGCCGTAAATGATGTGTGCTTTTTAAAAGCAGATGATTTTGAAGCGCACGAAATTCGGGTAGCGATTCATGACGGTTATACCTTGGACGATCCGAAACGCCCAAAACTTTATACTAATCAACAATATTTTCGTTCTGAACAGGAAATGTGCGAGTTGTTTGCGGATATTCCATCTGCCTTAGAAAATACCTTATTAATTGCTCAACGCTGTAATGTGACGATTCGATTAGGCGAATATTTTTTACCGCAGTTTCCCACAGGTAATCTCAGCACCGAAGATTTTTTGGTGAAAAAAGCCAAAGAGGGATTGGAAGAACGGTTGGCGTTTTTGTTTTCTGATGAAAAAGTGCGGTTGGAAAAACGTCCGCAATATGATGAACGCTTGCAGGTGGAACTGGATGTAATTAACCAAATGGGTTTCCCGGGCTATTTCTTGATCGTGATGGAATTTATTCAATGGTCGAAAGATAACGGTATTCCAGTTGGACCAGGGCGTGGCTCTGGGGCAGGATCCTTAGTGGCGTATGCATTAAAAATCACCGATTTGGATCCGCTCGCCTTTGATTTACTATTTGAACGTTTTTTAAATCCTGAACGGGTGTCAATGCCTGACTTTGACGTGGACTTTTGTATGGACGGGCGAGATCGGGTGATTGATCACGTGGCAGAAATGTATGGACGTGGGGCGGTGTCGCAGATTATTACCTTTGGTACGATGGCGGCAAAAGCGGTAATCCGTGATGTGGGGCGTGTGTTGGGACACCCTTACGGTTTCGTGGATCGGATTTCCAAATTAGTGCCACCCGATCCCGGTATGACCTTAGCCAAAGCCTTTGAAGCGGAACCTAAATTAGCTGAGATTTATGAAGCCGATGAAGAAGTTAAAGCGTTAATTGATATGGCTCGCAAGCTCGAGGGAGTGACCCGAAATGCAGGTAAGCACGCAGGTGGTGTGGTTATTTCACCAACGCTAATTACAGATTTTTCGCCTCTATATTGTGACAGTGAGGGGTTGCATCCCGTCACCCATTTTGATAAAAATGATGTGGAATATGCGGGCCTGGTGAAATTCGACTTTTTAGGCTTGCGGACATTGACCATTATTAAATGGGCGTTGGATATGATTAATGCCCGGATGGCAAAAGAGAATAAACCGCCAGTCCGCATTGAAAGTATTCCACTTGATGATCCTGATGCATTTAAAATTTTGTTGGCGGCGGAAACCACGGCGGTGTTCCAGTTAGAATCGCGTGGCATGAAAGATTTGATTAAACGCCTGCAACCTGACTGTTTTGAAGATATTATTGCGTTGGTGGCATTGTTCCGTCCGGGTCCGTTGGAATCAGGCATGGTGCAAAACTTTATTGACCGTAAACATGGGCGAGAAGAAGTGTCTTATCCAGATTCGCAATATCAACACGATTGCCTTAAACCGATTTTAGAACCCACTTACGGCGTGATTGTGTATCAAGAACAGGTGATGCAAATCGCACAAGCCTTGGCGGGTTATACGCTGGGTGGTGCAGACTTATTACGCCGAGCCATGGGGAAGAAAAAGCCCGAAGAAATGGCAAAACAGCGTTCGGTGTTTGAAGCGGGGGCAATTAAAAACGGCGTAGATGGCGAGTTGGCGATGAAGATTTTCGACTTGGTGGAAAAATTTGCCGGCTATGGGTTTAATAAATCGCACTCAGCAGCCTATGCATTGGTGTCCTATCAAACCTTATGGTTGAAAGCTCATTTCCCAGCCGAGTTTATGGCGGCGGTGATGACCTCAGAAATGGATAATACCGATAAAATCGTGGGGTTGTATGATGAATGTTTGCGTATGGGGTTAAAAGTCACACCGCCAGATATTAACACCGGTAAATATCATTTTAGTGTCAATGAACAGGGCGAAATTGTCTATGGTATTGGGGCGATTAAAGGGGTAGGCGAAGCACCGATTGAAGCCTTAGTTTTAGCTCGAGAAAAAGGCGGTATTTTCAAAGATTTATTTGATTTATGTGCCAGAGTGGATCTCAAACAAGTTAATCGCCGTACCTTTGAAAGCCTGATTAAGTCCGGTGCATTCGATAAATTAGGACCTCACCGAGCGGCACTTGCCAAAAATTTAGAAGATGCGCTGCAATCATCGAATCAATTTGCCAAAGATGAAGAAATTGGACAAGTGGATATGTTTGGTGTATTAACCGAAAGCCATGAAGATGTGGAACGCAAATATGCTAATACACCACCTTGGACGGAAAAACAGATTTTAGATGGTGAACGTGAGACTTTAGGACTTTATTTAAGTAGCCACCCGATTAGCCGTTACCTTAAAGAACTGTCCCATTATTGTCGTTTTCGTTTAAAAGATTTAGTGCCAAATCCAGCAAATCAACGTGGGGCGGTGAGTACGGCTTGTGGTTTAATTATATCTTCTCGTTTTGCAGTGACGAAAAAAGGTAATCGACTTGGTATTGCTACCCTTGATGATCGCTCAGGTAAATTAGATATTACCTTATTTTCTGATGCATTAGAAAAATACGGAGATCATTTACAACAAGATAATATTGTGATTGTATCAGGACAGGTAAGTGAAGACGAATATAGCCAAGGATTACGAATGTCGGTGCGTGAGCTGATGACCCTTGATGAAGCCCGTAGTCGTTATGTAAAAAGTCTAGCTATTATTTTAAAACAAGCACAAATTACACCACAATTTGTGAAGCAATTTAAAAGCATACTTGAGCCTTATAGTGGTGGGACAATTCCTGTTCATGTGTATTACGATAGTCCACAAGGTCGAGCGCTGTTGAAATTAGGTGTGCAATGGTGCATAAAACCGACGGATGATTTATTGATGGCATTGGTGGAAATGTTAGGGCAGAGTTCGGTAGAGTTGGAATTCGGCTAATCAGAATCCTAGATAAAAGTAAGTTAACGTCTTATAGTAATTATCTTTAACCTACTTTTATGGAGTATCAATATTTTTGTATGTTATGCTCTTTTTCTAACAATTATATCCAGAAAATATCCAAATATTAATCCGATAATAGAAAAGATAACCCATTCCATAGAATAGGCTTTTAATGGTAATTGCGCGGTAAAATTTACCCCTAATACGGAGCATAAAGAAATAATGGAGACTAATCCAATAGATAGACGTTGAGCAAGTAATGGCAAGTTAATGAAAATATTGATGAACATGAGCAAAATTACGGTGATAGCAATCGGATATAATACTAATAATACAGGAACCGATTTACTAAGTACTGTACTGAGTCCTTGATTGGCAATAATAAAGCTAATGACAGTAAAAAATAATGCATAAATTTTATACGAAATTTTATGGTAAATTTCATAAAAATATTCGCTTACCGATACAATTAAGCCAATCGATGTAGTTAAACAAGCCAAAGTAACAATAATACCTAAAATCATGCGACCAAGCTCACCAAAGGTTTGTTGTGCAATATCGTTCAGTAGATAAGTTCCCATATCTAGGTTTCTTTCTTGTACATAAGCTAAGGCTTGTTCACTCAAATGGGATTTACTACCGATCCAAGCTAATGAAAGATAAATTAATGCTAACGCTCCTGCTGCGATGATTCCCGCATAGATAGTTTGTTGTACCAGTTGTTTTTGGTTGACGCCCTTTGATTGAATCGCTGAGATAACGATGACTGAAAAAGCCACAGATGCTAACGCATCCATGGTTAAATAGCCTGATACAAAACCTTTAAAAAACATGGATTCAGTAGTGGTAGCGGATGTTACATAGTTAATATCGGATAAAGCAAAAACTGCTTTAATTACTAAGGCGGCGATTGAAATAAGTAAAGCCGGTGTTAGAATAGAACCTACACGCTCCACCATTTTGGATGGACTCAGAGCTAACCATAAAGATAAAATAAAGAATAGTGAGGTGAAAATTAGCTGTGGGATTTCTGTTTCACCTTGTAAAAAGGGTTGGAGTGCAATTTCAAAGGATGTTGCGGCAGTACGTGGAATAGCTAAAAACGGACCAATACTGAGGTAAATCGCACTTAAAAAGAATAAGGAAAACCAAGGATGGATTTGTTTTAGGGCTTTGCTATAACCACCAGAATAGAATGCACTAACGATAATTCCTAACAACGGTAAGCCTACGCCAGTGACGATGAAACCTAATGCACTAAGCCAAATATGTTCCCCACTTTCTAATCCTAATTTAGGTGGGAAAATTAAATTGCCGGCGCCAAAAAAGATGGCAAAAAGCATAAAGCCGACGATAAAGGTGTTTTTATTCATTACTGATCCTTAGTAAATTTTTTATTATAAATATTTTTATTTGAGCAAATTCTCATTTTTAGCGTGATTCCATTTGCCCATTTTTTTATCCATATATTGGAAATATTCGTTGGAAAATGTTCCTTGCGCACAGGTAATTTTATCTCGACGAGTATTCACGGTTTTACCTTCTAGTGCTTGGTTTAAACAAGTTGGTCCGGTTAAAGAAAATACGCCTCCTTCAATTTTTCGTTGTTCAATATTATTGATAATAATATCTAAAGTATCTTTTAAAAAAATATTCCCTTTTTCACTCGCCATAAAGAAATTGGTGTAAAGCTGGCGACGAGTAATTAATACTTCACTATCATTTTCATGAATAATATTATCTAAGTTCCAGACCAAATGACCATCAATATCCATATAGATACCGCCTTCATTGTATAGCGTAAAGATTCGCCAAAAATCTGCTTGAGCAGCGCCGTCAGTCAGTTTGCTATAAGCATTAAAGGTACGTTCATCAGCATGCGTTTTGATATATTCTTCTCGAGCTTCGGTACTCACATAACGATAATCATAATCACGTGAAAGTAAGCGATTAACTAAGTAATTACAATAGATAGGCAAAGTAACACGGTTACTATAATTAGTTTGCCAAATAGTGCGGTTGATTTTTTGTGAATTTTGGGGATGAGCTTTAGCAGGGCTAAATTCTGGAATGGTAAAACGTTTTTTAGGAAAGATAAAATGAAATGGATAACTTAATACTTTTACTATATTGCCAGTTAAACGGAGTAAACCATTGGTTATTACAATTAGAGTTTCATTTTTCACAGGTTTATTCATTTGAAATTACCATAAAATATAAAGGATAGTGTACTTTATCATTTCACGTTTAAATAACAAGATTATTCTCAAAAAATATCTATTATATTAAATGAAAATAAGTGGTGGGCGATACCGGTCTCGAACCAGTGACCCCCTCCTTGTAAGGGAGGTGCTCTCCCAACTGAGCTAATCGCCCTACGACAACAGCTATAAATAGTCTGTTTGTAGATTGGTTTGTTTAAGTGGTGGGCGATACCGGTCTCGAACCAGTGACCCCCTCCTTGTAAGGGAGGTGCTCTCCCAACTGAGCTAATCGCCCACTTAAACAACAGGAGAACACATAAACGAAAGCAAGGTACTATCACTATCTTAAATAGTTGAAAAGTGGTGGGCGATACCGGTCTCGAACCAGTGACCCCCTCCTTGTAAGGGAGGTGCTCTCCCAACTGAGCTAATCGCCCTTGCTTCGCTGTTTGCGTTGTGGATTGCATTATAAGTATTCTTGAATTTCAGTCAATCTATTTCTGCAAAAAATGGTTTGATTGTCTTAAAAATAGGCATAAAACCAAAAATTCAGTTAAGCAAAATAAGAAAAAAAGGTACAATAGTCCGCAAATTTTATAAGAATAAGAAAGGTAAACAATGAAGATTGAAAATTTATTTCCTTTAGATCCTAATGTAAAGGTTCGTACGCGTTTTGCACCTAGTCCAACCGGCTATTTACATGTAGGCGGGGCGAGAACGGCACTTTATTCATGGTTATACGCTAAACATAATAACGGTGAATTTGTGTTGCGTATTGAAGATACCGATTTAGAACGTTCGACCCCAGAGGCTACACAAGCTATTTTGGAGGGGATGGAATGGTTAAATTTAGCTTGGGATCATGGCCCTTACTTCCAAACCAAACGTTTTGACCGTTACAATCAAGTGATTGATCAGATGTTAGAAGAGGGGACGGCTTACCGTTGTTACTGTTCAAAAGAACGTTTAGATGAATTGCGTACTCAGCAAGAAAACAACAAAGAAAAGGCTAAGTATGATCGTCATTGTTTGCATGATCATAGCCATTCCCCTGATGAACCGCATGTGATTCGTTTTAAAAATCCACAACAGGGTTCCGTGATTTTTGATGATGCGGTGCGTGGTCGTATTGAAATTAGTAATAGCGAGTTAGACGACTTGATTATTCGCCGTACCGATGGTTCACCAACTTATAATTTCTGTGTAGTAGTCGATGACTGGGATATGGGAATTACCCACGTAGTTCGTGGTGAAGATCATATTAACAATACACCACGTCAAATTAATATCTTAAAAGCCTTAAATGCCCCCGTGCCGACCTATGCTCATGTTTCCATGATTAATGGTGATGACGGTCAAAAATTGTCTAAACGTCATGGTGCGGTGAGTGTGATGCAATATCGTGATGATGGCTATTTACCCGAAGCATTAATTAACTATTTAGTGCGTTTAGGTTGGGGACATGGTGATCAAGAAATTTTTTCACGTGAAGAAATGATCGAATTATTCGATCTTCATTCGGTCAGTAAATCCGCTAGTGCTTTTAATACAGAAAAATTGCAATGGTTAAATCAACATTATATTCGTAGTTTAGATCCGAATTATGTGGCAAAACATCTTGCATGGCACATGAAAGATCAAGGTATTCCTTATGAAAATGGCGTAACCTTAGCCGAGCTTGTTCCTGTATTAGGGGAACGAGCGAAAACGTTGAAAGAATTAGCCGCACAAAGTCGTTATTTTTATCAAGAATTTGACAGCTATGATGAAAAAGCGGTGGCAAAAAACTTTAAACCAGAAGCGATTGTACCGTTAACAAAATTATTGGAAAAATTAACCGCACTTTCTGTTCCGGAGGATTGGACAGTGGAAAATATTCATCAAGCAATGAATAACACGGCAACAGAATTAGACATCGGTATGGGTAAAGTGGGTATGCCATTCCGTTTAGCGGTAACTGGTTCAGGTCAATCACCATCGATGGATATTACAGCAAAACTTGTTGGAAAAGACCGCACTTTAGCCAGAATCCAAAAAGCGATTGAATTTATTCAAAATAAAGATTAATTTTCTATTGACATAACACGTGGCGGAATTTATCATAACGCCACTTTCGGGGATATAGCTCAGTTGGGAGAGCGCTTGAATGGCATTCAAGAGGTCGTCGGTTCGATCCCGATTATCTCCACCAAAATTTTAAAAACCCGTATCAATTCCTTGATACGGGTTTTTACTTTTACCATAATATAATGGTATGTCATGTAACTTCAGCCATGATTTAGTCGTGATACTATTCTTTTCTGAATAAAACTACCTATAACTCGCAATAAAACAAATAATACTAACAATGCGTATAAAGGTTTATTGCCAAAAACAGCATAGGGTGTTTTTCCTATTGTTGGTGCGATTTTTTCAGTCAACGTAGTTTGCGCAAACTGTGGTGCTTGGCGAATGACTTTTCCTTGGGCATCAATAAACGCTGTAATCCCCGTATTTGTCGCTCGAATCACTGGTTTAGCCAATTCTAACGCTCGCATTCTTGCCATTTGGAAATGTTGCCAAGGACCATAGCTGTCGCCAAACCACGCATCATTAGAAATGGTTAAAATAAAATCAGTATCATCTTTTAAATTTGTCTGTAATTGACTACTTTCGATAATTTCGTAGCAAATAGCTCCCATAAAACGGCGATCTTTGCTGATTAAATCAGGTTGAATGTTATCACCACTTTGAAATGCCGACATGGGTAAATTAAATACTGAGCCAAGTGGTCGTAATAGACTTTCTAAAGGCACATATTCGCCAAAGGGAACCAGATGATGTTTATTATAACGTTGAGCCGTATTAGACGAATAATTGCCATCAACTAATGCGATAGAGTTAAATAATTTTCCGCTGCTTTCATCACGGTGAACCGTGCCAATCATAATATCTGTTTTTGAGTGTTGGCTGGCTTGATTGAGTTCATCAAAAAATGGTTGAATGCTTTCTTCTAAGGCAGGTAACGCACTTTCTGGCAAGATAATTAAATCAGATTTAGCTAAATTAGGACGAATTAAATTGGCATAAATTTGTAAGGTAGATTGCAGATAATCAGGATCCCACTTTAACGATTGTTCAATATTGCCTTGTGCCAGTGTAATTGTAATGGCTTTATTTTCCAGCGATGTGGCATAATTGGTTTTGGCAAAGGAAACTACGCCAGTAACGCTGATACCCAGTAGAATATTGAATAAAGCAAACTTGATTTTTTGTGGTTGCTGAGTGATAGCAGAAATAGCATTAAAAATTACCGCACTTAGCCATACCACAAAAAAGGTTAAGCCAGTGACACCAAAAATGGGGGCAATTCCTGCAAAGGGTGTATCAATTTGCGTATAGCCAAACAGTAGCCATGGGAAACCTGTAAATAACCAACCGCGTAGAAATTCGCTAAATGTCCAAATTGTGCCAAAAATAACAGGGCTTACGACTTTAAAACGTTGAACTAGATAGGTGAATAATAAGGGAAAAAGCGATAAATAACAGGCGAGAACGAAGACTAAAAAATAACTTAACCATAGGGGCGAGCCACCAAATTGATGAATACTGACGTGTAACCAGCTGGTCGCAATGCTAAAAAAACTCACTCCCCATAAAAAGCTGGCTCGAAGTGCGGTTTTTTTATGGGGATTTTTTGCTACATAGAGTAAACCCAGCATTGAGATGTAGGCAATTCCCCAGTAATTAAAAGGGGAAAAGGCAAATACACCGATTGAGCCTGTGATGAAAGCTATTAGATAAGGTAAAAATCTGTGTATCATAAGGGGTTATTCTTCTGTTTCATTTTGGTGAGCATTGATGCTTTCAAGCTGTTCATCAGTTACGGTTACTCGTAACTGAATAATACGACGACTATCCGCTGATGTCACTTTAAAATGAATATTATTCAGCGTAATTTCTTCGCCTCGTTTTGGTAAATAACCAAAGGCTTGCATGATTACGCCACCGATAGTATCCACTTCTTCATCGGCAAAATTTGTACCGAACTTTTGATTAAAATCATCAACATCAGTTAAAGCCAGCACTGCATAAGTATGGCGAGAAAGTTGGCGGATATTGGCAATCACTTCTTCTTCATCAAATTCATCTTCAATATCGCCGACAATTTGCTCTAAAATATCTTCAATCGTCACTAAACCTGAAATAGCACCAAATTCGTCCACCACGATTGCCATGTGAAAGCGTTCAGTACGAAAATCTTTCAGCATTCGATCCACACGTTTACTTTCTGGTACAATCACAGCTGGACGTAAAATTACTTGCATATTGAATTGATCTGGCTGTTCTCGTAGAAATTGCAACAGATCTTTAGCGTGCAAAATCCCAACGACATTATCTCGTTCGTTAGTGATGACGGGAAAGCGAGAATGAGCCGTGTCAATAATGGTGTCAAGGCAACTTTCGAGAGCTTGATCGTTTTCAATAAACACGATTTGAGCTCGAGGGATCATAATATCTCGCACCCGAAGTTCGGCGATTTCCATCACCCCTTCGATCATTTCACGAGTATCTTGGTCGATCAGATCATTTTGTTCAGAATCGCGAATGACTTCGACTAATTCTTCGCGGTTTTTCAGTTCGCCTTGAAAAAAGCGATCAAACAGGGATTGAAAGAACGATTTTTTTTGATAGCTATCTATTTGTGTTGCGTTATTCGAGTGTTCGTCCATAGTATTTTTATTGGTTTGATATTTGTACTGTTGAAATTAGCATATTTTGCATACAAAGAAAAGGTTAGCAGAACGAAAAGTGCGGTAGATTTTTAATGCGTTTTTGGCAAAAAACAAAAGCTCGAAATTTTCGAGCTTTGTTGGCTTGCGTGATATTATCTCGCACGAAAAATAATACGCCCTTTACTTAAATCATAAGGGGTCATTTCCACAGTAACTTTATCGCCAGTTAAAATGCGAATGTAGTTTTTACGCATTTTACCTGAAATGTGAGCGGTAACCACGTGACCATTTTCAAGTTCTACACGAAACATCGTGTTCGGCAAGGTTTCCAAAATGGTACCTTGCATCTCAATGCAATCTTCTTTAGACATTAATTGATTAATCCTTTTTTCTAAAATAAATACAAAAAACGTGCGGATTATACTATTTTGTTGCTTATTCTGAAAGCATTAATTTGATAAAATACGATTAAAACAGTACAATAGCCAGTTAATTGCCAATCAATTTTATGGCTTTATTAACGAATTTAATTTATACAGATTATAAAGATGACTCAAAAATTACATATTAAAACTTGGGGCTGTCAAATGAATGAGTATGACAGTTCAAAAATGGCAGATTTATTACTCAGCACGCACGGTCTGGAACTCACCGAAGAAGCGGAAGAAGCGGACGTGTTGTTGTTAAACACTTGCTCCATTCGTGAAAAAGCCCAAGAAAAAGTATTCCACCAGCTCGGGCGTTGGAAACAGCTGAAAAAACATAATCCGAATTTAGTGATTGGCGTGGGCGGTTGTGTGGCATCGCAAGAGGGTGCTCATATTCGTGATCGTGCGCCTTTTGTGGATATTATTTTCGGACCACAAACCTTGCATCGCTTGCCTGAAATGATTAACCAAATTCGGGGGGGAAAAAGCTCTGTGGTGGACGTGAGTTTCCCTGAAATTGAGAAATTTGACCGTTTGCCTGAACCGAGAGCCGAAGGTCCAACGGCGTTTGTATCGATTATGGAAGGTTGTAATAAATATTGTTCTTTCTGCGTGGTGCCTTATACTCGTGGTGAAGAAGTGAGTCGTCCAGTGGACGATATTCTGTTTGAAATTGCCCAATTAGCCGAGCAAGGCGTGCGTGAAGTGAACCTGTTAGGACAAAACGTGAATGCCTATCGTGGGGCAACCTTTGACGGTGAAATTTGTTCCTTTGCGGAATTGCTGCGTTTAGTAGCGGCGATTGATGGTATTGACCGTTTACGTTTCACCACCAGCCACCCGATTGAATTTACAGACGATATTATTGAGGTTTACAGCGATACGCCAGAACTCGTGAGTTTCTTGCATTTGCCTGTACAAAGCGGTTCGGATCGAGTATTAACCATGATGAAACGTAATCACACCGCATTGGAATATAAAGCGATTATTCGCAAACTGCGTAAAGTTCGCCCGAATATTCAGATTAGCTCGGACTTTATCGTAGGCTTCCCTGGGGAAACCGATCAGGATTTTGAAGATACCATGAATCTCATTGCTCAAGTGAATTTTGATATGAGCTTTAGCTTTATTTACTCTGCTCGCCCTGGTACACCAGCGGCAGATTTGCCTGATGATGTGAGTGAAGATGAGAAAAAACAACGCTTGTATCTGTTGCAACAACGTATTAATAACCAAGCCGCTCAATTTAGCCGAGCCATGTTAGGTACCGAACAGCGTGTGCTAGTTGAAGGACCATCTAAAAAAGACATTATGGAACTCACTGGCAGAACGGAAACCAACCGTATTGTGAATTTCAAAGGTACACCTGATATGATCGGCAAATTCGTGGATATTAAAATCACCGATGTCTATACCAATTCCTTACGTGGTGATGTGGTTCGCACCGAAGATCAAATGGGCTTACGCGTGATTCAATCGCCACAAGCAGTGATTAATCGAACTCGTAAAGAAGATGAGTTAGGGGTTGGGTTGTACGCTGCTTAATTCTAAAAATTCTTCAGATTTAGACCGCACTTTTTTAACCAAAGTGCGGTGTTTTTATATCAAATTTATCTAAGTCATATCAAATCGTTCTTTTATCTGCCTAATTAAGCCATTATAATTTTAGCTATTTTAAATTCATTTCTTATTTTCTATGAACTGGCAATATATTTGGAACGCCGTTCCTCGTTTTATTGATGCAACTTTACTTACCTTGCATTTGTCCTTTTGGGCTATTGTGTTGTCGGTGTTAGTCGGGTTGCTTTGTGCCGTGGTGTTAACCTACAAAATTCGTGGCTTGCAATGGCTGGTCAAAAGCTACATTGAACTCTCTCGTAATACCCCGTTGTTAATTCAAGTATTTTTTCTGTATTTTGGTTTATCCAAAGTAGGCATTAAATTAGATGGTTTTACCTGTGGGATTATCGGTTTGGCTTTTCTCGGGGGGAGCTATATGGCGGAAGCCATTCGGGGCGGATTGGAAGCCGTATCCAAAGGGCAAATTGAAAGTGCGTTAAGTATCGGGCTAACGCCTTTACAAGCCTTTCGCTATGTGATTTTTCCGCAAGCCTTTGCCATTGCCACACCAGCAGTGGGAGCGAACTGTTTGTTTTTAATGAAAGAAACATCGGTGATCAGTGCCGTTGCGGTGGCGGAATTAATGTTTTTGGCAAAAGATATTATCGGAATGGATTATAAAACTAACGAATCTTTATTTTTGCTCGTGGTATTTTATTTGATTATTTTATTGCCCGTGTCACTGTATATTCGTTATTTAGAACGCCGTTTGCGTCAAGCTAAATATGGAGCATAGTCATGGGGTTGGGTATTTTATTTCAAGGCAGTAATTTAGAACGTTTGCTCGGTGGATTATGGATCACCGCTGAAATTGCCTTTGTGTCAGTGTTTTTTGCGTGTATTTTAGGCGTAATTTTGGGTGTAGTGATGACCAGTAAAAACAAAGCCGTGCATTTTTTTTGCCAGCTATATTTAGAGATAGTACGCATTATCCCCTTGTTAGTATTACTCTTTTTAGTCTATTTTGGGTTTGCTAAATGGTTTAATATTCACTGGAGTGGCGTTTGGGTGTGTATTGTAGTGTTTATTTTCTGGGGGGTAGCTGAAATGGGGGATTTGGTGCGTGGAGCATTAACTTCCATTGAAAAACATCAGATCGAATCTGCCTATGCTTTGGGTTTGAACAAACTGCAAACTTTTGTGTATATTTTGTTGCCACAAAGTTTAAAACGAGTGACACCAGGGGCGATAAATTTATTTACCCGAATGGTAAAAACTAGCTCCCTTGCTATGTTAATCGGTGTGTTGGAAGTGATTAAAGTGGGGCAACAGATTATTGAAACATCACTATTTACTGATCCGTCCGCTGCTTTGTGGATTTACGGCGTGATTTTCTTTTTGTATTTTATTATTTGTTATCCATTGTCATTGTTTTCCAAATATTTAGAAGCAAAATGGAGCAATTAGGAATTTTAAATTATGGCATTATTAGATATTAAACAACTCGTCAAAAATTACGCTGAAGTCACCGCACTTCACGGCATAGATCTTTCCGTGCAAAAAGGTGAAGTCGTGGTAATTCTTGGACCTTCGGGCTGTGGTAAGAGTACGCTACTACGCTGTATTAACGGTTTGGAAGAAATTAAAAGTGGTGAAATTCGATTAGAAAATAATGGCATATTAGGCAAAGACATTTCGTGGGTTAAAGCCCGTCAAAAAATTGGTATGGTGTTCCAGAGCTATGAATTATTTTCACATATATCAGTGATCGACAATATTTTGCTTGGTCCAATGAAAGTACAAAAACGCAAACGGGAAGACGTGGAAAGGCAAGCAGATAAATTGTTAAAACGGGTTGGCTTATTCGACCGCAAAAATGCCTTTCCACGCGAATTATCAGGCGGACAAAAACAACGTATTGCTATTGTGCGTTCCCTTTGTATGAATCCAGAAATTATGCTATTTGACGAAGTTACTGCCGCCCTTGACCCTGAAATGGTGCGAGAAGTGTTGGACGTAATTTTAGGATTAGCTAAAGATGGTATGACTATGCTGATTGTGACTCACGAAATGGGCTTTGCCAAACAGGTTGCAGATCGTATTATTTTTATGGATAAAGGCGAAATTATTGAGCAATCTAAACCTGAATTTTTCTTTGCTAATCCCAGCACAGATCGGGCAAAAGCCTTTTTGAATATTCTTAATTATGAGAAAAGTGCGGTGGATTATGAAGCTAATATTTAGCTTAAAGTGAAAAACTACGGTGTAAATGATCTGATCTTAAAAAACTGGACACTTATTTGCAGGACTGACAATAGTATTATATAGGACTTAGTCCTTTTAATTTTATCTACTATACCAAATATCTACTTACAAATCTAAAATGTGATCCAGATCCTATCACATAGTGCACTCGTCCAATTATATGTAATTTATACAAAATTATATTGTGCAATTTTACAAATCGTTATTCATTTCTTTTTTATATACTGTTCCTAGTTAAATAAACAACGAGGTTCTACCATGAGTACACCAATTATTACCGACATGCAGGTTATCCCTGTGGCAGGTCACGACAGTATGTTGCTTAATCTTAGTGGAGCACACAGCCCTTATTTTACTCGCAATATTGTTATTCTAAAAGATAACAGTGGCAATACTGGATTAGGCGAAGTGCCGGGAGGCGAGAAAATTCGTCAAACCTTGGAAGATGCTAAACCACTGGTGATTGGCAAAATCTTGGGGGAATATAAAAATGTGATGGAAAAGGTTCGCCGTACTTTTAATGATCGTGATGCCGGCGGTCGTGGCTTACAAACCTTTGATTTACGCACCACCATTCATGTGGTCACAGCGATTGAAGCTGCCATGTTGGATTTATTAGGGCAGCATTTAGGTGTCACCGTTGCATCATTGTTAGGTGATGGTCAACAACGTGATGTAGTGGAAATGCTGGGTTATTTATTCTTTGTTGGTGATCGCAAGAAAACCAATCTGCCTTATCAAAGCCAAGAAAATGCTCCCTGTGATTGGTATCGCCTACGTCATGAAAAAGCCTTAACCCCAGAAACCGTGGTGCGTTTAGCGGAAGCGGCTTATGAAAAATATGGTTTTAATGATTTTAAATTAAAAGGCGGTGTATTAGCAGGCGTTGAAGAAGCCGAAGCGATCACCGCATTAGCGAAACGTTTTCCACAGGCTCGTGTCACCCTTGATCCTAATGGTGCTTGGTTGTTAGATGAAGCGATTCAAATTGGTAAACAATTAAAAGGCGTGTTGGCTTATGCGGAAGACCCATGTGGGGCGGAACAAGGTTATTCAGGGCGTGAAATCATGGCTGAATTTCGCCGTGCCACTGGCTTGCCAACCGCAACCAATATGATTGCCACTGACTGGCGACAAATGGGGCATACTATTTCATTGCAATCGGTGGATATTCCATTAGCAGATCCACATTTCTGGACCATGCAAGGCTCGGTGCGTGTAGCACAAATGTGTCATGAATGGGGGTTGACTTGGGGATCGCATTCAAATAATCACTTTGATATTTCTCTTGCTATGTTTACCCATGTTGCTGCCGCCGCACCTGGCCACATTACAGCGATTGATACCCATTGGATTTGGCAAGAAGGCAATCAACGTATCACCAAAGAACCGTTACAAATTAAAGGCGGTTTAGTGGAAGTGCCGAAAAAACCAGGCTTAGGTATTGAAATTGATATGGAACAAGTGATGAAAGCCCATGAACGCTACAAAAACATGGGGTTAGGTGCCAGAGATGATGCAAAAGCCATGCAATTTTTAATTCCAAACTGGACTTTTGATAACAAAAAGCCTTGTTTGGTGCGTTAAAGATTATCAATTCAGTAGGAGATAAAAAATGGAAACAGTAGCTAGTATGTCACAAATGCTTATCGGTTTGGCATTAGGGATTATTTTGTTATTAGTCCTAGCAATAAAAACCCGGATTCATATCTTTGTCGCATTGATTTTAGCATCAATTACCACGGGTGTTGTAGGTGGTTTACCTTTTGCTAAAGTAATTAGTGCTATCACTAGTGGATTTGGTAGTACATTGGGAAGCACAGGGATCATTATTGGTCTTGGGGTAATGATGGGAGCGATTTTGGAAAAATCTGGTGCTGCCGAACAAATGGCGTTCTCTATCATTAAATTTATCGGCAAAGCCAAGGAAGAATGGGCAATGGCATTAACGGGATATATCGTTGCCATTCCCGTTTTTTCTGACTCAGGCTTAATTATTTTAACGCCCCTTGCAAAATCCCTTTCTCGTTTAACCCGTAAATCGGTGATTGGTCTTGGCTTATCTTTGGCAATCGGTCTGCAATTAGCTCATGTGTTTATTCCACCAACACCTGGTCCTTTAGCCGTAGCAGGTATTTTAGAGATTGATATGGGCATGATGATCCTGTGGGGAATATTGTTAACCATTCCTACATTGATTATGTCAACTTTGTATGCAAAATGGTTGGGTAAAAAGATCTACATGATACCAAATGAAGATGGGACTGATTTTGACCGTAAAGAGTTTAAAGAAGAATACATCAAATCCATCAAGAATATAGCACAAATTTATAAAGATAAAAATTTGCCTAATGCTTGGTTGTCTTTTGCTCCAATTGTTATTCCATTAATCCTTATTTTAGGTAATACCACGGTGAGTTTCTTAAAACTGGATAATGGTTTAGCGGATATTCTAAAAATTGTCGGACACCCTATTATTGCCTTAATCATCGGTTTGTTATTCGCACTTTACGGTTTGGGTAAAAGTTTAAGTAAAGCAGAAACCAATGCTGCTATTGAAAATGGCGTAAAATCTACGGGTATGATTTTATTTATCACAGGGGCGGGCGGTGCATTAGGTTTTGTGGTGCGTGATGCAGGTATTGGTAATGCCTTGGGTGAAGCCGTTTTAACCATTGGCATTCCGGGGATTTTAATTCCTTTTGTGATTGCCGCCTTAATGCGTATTGCCCTTGGTAGCGCAACAGTCGCTTTAATTACTGCAGCCACCTTAACTGCACCGATTGTACCGCAATTAGGCTTAAATCCAACACTCGTTGCCATGTCCACTTGTGCTGGGGCTGTTTCATTCAGTTACTTTAATGATAGTGGTTTCTGGGTATTCAACGGGCTATATGGCTTGAAAGAAGTCAAAGATCAATTTATGGCAAAAACCATGGTGTCATTTATTGGTGCATTTTCTTGCTTAGCACTTGTGTTGATAGTTAATATGTTTATGTAATTAATCTGTATGTTCTATAACGTTCTATTAATATTGTAAGGAGAATATTATGTCTATTGATGCGATTAAATCAATTGAAGTTAAATTAATTAAAGTTCCACTGGCTAAAGCAGTGAGTGATGCAAAGGTAATTACGGGTAAACAAACACCCCTAACGGAGGTTATGATTACTTTAGTAAGGATTCAAACTGAAGCCGGTTATGAAGGGTTGGGTTATACCTATTGTAAACGTTTTGGTGGACCAGCACAGTTTTCTCTTGCCAAAGAATATGCACCAAGATTGATCGGTGAAGACCCTAATGATATTTCACGCCTTTGGTACAAACTTTTATGGTCGAGTATCTCTATTGGTGACAGTGGTGTAGCCGTGCAATCCATCACCCCTTTTGATATTGCTTTATGGGATATAAAAGCCAAAAGAGCTAATTTGTCTATCAGTAAGTTACTTGGTCAACATCATACTCATGTACCTTGTTACAATACCACTGGCGGATTTTTACAGGACAGTATTGAAGAAGTAATTGATAATGCTAAAAAAGTATTAAGTCAAGGTGCGGGGGGGATTAAAATTAAAGTTGGTCAGGCAAATTATATGGAAGATGTCAGACGAGTTGCGGCTCTGCGTGAAGCTATTGGCGATGACATACCTATTATGGTAGACGCTAATCAACAATGGGATGTTTCAACAGCATTAAAAGCTGGACGACATCTAGATCAATTCAATTTAGTATGGTTAGAAGAACCCGTCGGTGCTCATGATGTAGAGGGGCATCATCGTTTATCAAGAACGCTGTCAACGCCAATTGCCACTGGTGAAATGTTAACTTCTTTCCGTGAAGGCTTGCCTTATCTAGAGCGTGCAGCTTTTGATGTTTGTCAACTAGATTGTCCACGTATAGGGGGAATTACGCCATATCGAAAAGTGATGGAACGTTGCGAAGAAAAGAGATTGGTATTAGCACCGCATTACAGTATGGAAATCCATTTACCATTAACAGCTTGCTATAATGGTGATGTTTGGGTTGAACATTTTGAATGGTTTGAACAAATTGGCATATTCAATGAAAAAGTTGAAATGAAAAATGGCATGATGATAGTACCGACTCGTTTGGGTATAGGATTAAGTCTTAATGAAGATGTATCAGCAAAATATACCATTGAAACTAAAATAATATCTTAAAATCACCGGGCTACTAAAACACCGTACTTTATATCATATCCACAAAGCGCGGTGTTTTTTGTAGGATTTTTAATCAAGATTTTTAGCCAATCACATTCAACGCCATATAAAGCAGAAAACGATCATCTGTTCTATTTAAATCCAATCCCGTCAGTTCACAAATTTTATTTAAGCGATATTCAAGGGTGTTGCGGTGAATATAAAGGGATTTTGCTGTGGCAACAGACTGCATATGATTTTCAAACCAATGGGATAGGGTTTTGAGTAACACGCCGTTGGTATCCATGATGCGTAATTTTTTTAACGGGCGTTCTAGTTCTTTTTTCTGCCAGTCATCTTTAAGTTGATTTAATAATACGGGCAAGACTAACTCTTGATAATGATAGATTCGTTGATTGGGAAAACGTGATTTTCCCACTTGTAAGGTGGTTTTTGCGGTATGAAAAGAAAGGGAAATATGATTCGGATCATCGGGGAAATAATGACCCAGTGCAATGCGTACATTTAAACGGGCTTCTTGATTCATGCGGGTCATCAGTGCTTTTATTCGCTCTATATGCCAAGAGAGATCCCAGCGTCCATAGGGATTTAACGCTGGTTTTAAGATCACCAATTCCGTCAGGGAAAGGACCGCCACTAAATTATCTCGCTCAGGATATTTTAACAATTGTTGTAAATTTTGTAATTCCGCTTTGGTGTTGTCTAAACCAAATTGTCCGCTATCCACTTCAATAATGCACGCCACCCGTGGTATGCTCAAATCAACATTCAACCTATTCGCCCATTCTTGGAGGCTTGAGGTGATGTTATCCGCATGAATTAAATCTAAGATCAATTCTTCTTTGAAGCGGGTATCCTGAGCTAATATGTCCGATAGGCGAGCTTGTTCTAACATCATTTCAGCGGTCATACAAACCAGTTTGCCAAATTCTTTTAAACTGGTGGGTTCGCCTGTTAAACCAATCACTCCGATGATTTGACCATCTAACCGCAAAGGAAGATTAATGCCCGGGCGTACACCATGTAAGCTATGCGTAACCGCATCATGAATATCCACAATTCTGCCTTGCGATAACGCCAATAATGCACCGTCATGGATTTCACCGATTCTATCCGCATCACCGCTGGCAATAATTCTGCCTTTTGCATCCATAATATTGATATTACAATCAATAATATCCATGGTACGCTGTACAATTTTTTGAGCAAGTTTTACATCTAATCGGTAAACAGACATAATGAAATACCCTAAGAAAGATTGATTTTCAACGTCGCTGCCACATTTCTCGCCGTGATTTCAAGATTGTTTTCGGCATGTTGCAACGCTTCTGGCAAGGTGCAAACCGTATTCAGCACGCTAAATACCGCATCCAAACCATAATCATAGACAACCTGAATATCTTCCCCAAGACTGCCTGCAATGGCAATCACGGGGATATTCAATTTTTTCGCTATCGCCGCCACGCCAACGGGAACTTTCCCTTTAATACTTTGATGATCCAAGCGTCCTTCGCCCGTAATGACTAAGTCGGCATCTTTCATTTTGTCTTCTAGTTTTAAGAGATCGGTAATAATGCCGATACCGCTTTTCAATTCTGCTGACAAAAAGGACGCAAACGCCATGCCTAAACCGCCCGCTGCCCCCGCTCCTGCGATATGTTGGGTGTCAATATGCAGATCACGGGAAATGATTTGAGCAAAGTGCGATAAGGCACTGTCCAGCTGTTTCACCATATCAGGACTCGCCCCTTTCTGTGGACCAAAAATAGCGGAAGCCCCTTGTTCGCCAGTTAAGGGATTGGTTACGTCACATGCCACGTCAAAACGACATTGTGTTAAACGAGAATCAAGGGTTGACATATCAATTTTAGCTAATTGAGCAAGGGCAGCCCCACCGAAACCCAACGATTTTCCTTGCTCATCTAAAAGCTGTACGCCCAAGGCTTGTAGCATACCCGCCCCAGCGTCATTGGTGGCACTGCCCCCTAACCCTACAATAAAATGGCGTACACCACGATCCAAAGCAGATAAAATAAGCTCACCCACCCCAAAACTGGTCGTTATCAACGGGTTACGTTTCTCTTCAGACACTTGTTCCAACCCACAAGCCGCCGCAATTTCAATAAATGCAGTGGAATTATCCGCAGAAATACCAAAGAAAGCAGACTGTTTTTCACCTAACGCATTGATGACATCTAATGTAATAATGTTCCCATGGGTTGCTTCAATCATGGTTTCAACCGTCCCCTCCCCCCCATCTGCAACGGGAATTTTGACATAATCGGCATGGGGAAAAATCTGTTTGAAAGCCCGTTCAATCGTGTTGGCAACTTGCATGGCAGACAGGCTTTCCTTAAAAGAATCTGGGGCGATGATGATTTTCATGGTTTCTCCGTTTAACTAACTATAGATAAAATGATAATAAATTTAACCGCACTTTTGCAATATCATCATGTTAGATATAGTCAGAAATAGGGGCGTAATGCCCCCATTAATTTTAATTAAAACGTTTAATTTCTGTGCCAGTTAAACGCTCGTAATAACGTGCCAATGCACTATGATCTAATTTATCATCGCCTGCGGATTTTAATGCTTGCATCATTTCCATTACCGCTGAAGTAAGCGGTAAGTTTGCTCCCACACCATGAGAAGTATCTAACGCATTAGACAAATCTTTAATGTGTAGATCGATACGGAAGCCCGGTTTAAAGTTGCGATTTAATACCATTGGGGCTTTCGCATCTAGCACCGTACTGCCAGCTAAACCACCCCGAATGGCTTGATACACTAATTCAGGATCTACGCCCGCTTTGGTTGCTAACATAAAGGCTTCGGACATGGCGGCGATATTTAATGCCACGATCACTTGATTAGCCAGTTTTGTGACATTACCCGCTCCGATTTCGCCGGTGTAAACCACTGAGCCTGCCATTGCTTTCATCACATCATAGTATTTATCAAATACGTCCTTTTTGCCCCCAACCATCACTGACAATGTGCCATCAATCGCTTTTGGTTCACCGCCACTGACAGGCGCATCCAGCATGTCAATACCTTGTTTTTCTAATTCAGTGTAAATTTCACGGCTAGCAAGGGGAGCAATGGAACTCATGTCAATTAATACCGAGCCTTTTTTTGCCCCTTCAATCACCCCATTTTCACCTAACACCGCACTTTTTACATGGGGAGAATTAGGTAACATAGTAATAATGATATTTGCTTTTGCAGCGACATCTTTTGCGTTTGAGGCAATTTCTGCACCCAGTGCGGCAAGTTCATCAACTGCAGCTTTATTTAAATCTGTTACAACCAATGAATAACCTGCTTTAATTAGGTTTTTACTCATAGGTTTACCCATAATACCAAGACCAATAAATCCGATTTTCATCATCATATCCTCCAATTATTAAGATTGGGCGTGTCCCTATTTCATAAAATTGTGTCTTTTGGGGTAAAAAGCCCCCTATTCTGCGTTAAAAATTTTCGCCATAGCACCACTATGGCTGCAATTTTTGCCTTGAATATGTGCTTTTCCCCTCCAAAATCCATCGTTTTACGAAATAGGGACACGCCCTAAGTTTTGTGAAAAAATTTCACCATTAATTTTTAAATTTATCACGTAATGCAACAGTTGCTTGACGTAACACCCCTAAATCACTTCCCACTGCCACAAAAGTCGCTCCCCATTCTAAATAACGGCGAGCGTCATCTTCTGCTGGTGCTAAAATACCACTCGGCTTGCCATATTTTTTCGCCACAGAAAAAATATGTTGAATCACTTTTTGTACTTCTGGATGATTTGGTTGTCCTAAAAACCCGAGTGCGGCGGATAAATCACCCGGCCCCACAAATAGACAATCAATACCTTTCACAGCCGCAATTTTTTCAATATTATCAACCGCCAATTGGCTTTCAATTTGAGCAATAATGCCAATATTCTCATTGATTATGTTGAAATAATCAGGAATAGTTGCATAGCCATTATTACGATGGCTAACAGAAACGCCACGAATTCCTTCCGGTGGATAACGTGTCGCAGATACCGCATCTAACGCATCTTGTTCCGTTTCCACAAAAGGGACTAAAATATTGTAGAAACCAATGTCCAATACACGTTTAATGATAACGGGTTCATTTTTAGGCACACGCACAATTGGCATACTTACACTGTCTTTCACCGCCATTAATTGTGGGATAAAAGAAAGAACATCATTTGGTGCATGCTCACCATCAAACAAAATCCAATCAAAACCAGCCAATCCCAAAACCTCAGCCGTAATTGGATTACCTAATGCACTCCAGCAACCAATCAGTTTTTCGCCGTTGAGTAATTTTTGTCTAAATTGGTTGGGTAGGTATTTTTCATTCATTGTAATCTCCTTGAGACTAAGTATTAAATTGGTTATCAGTCTAATATATTTTTTTCTAATAGATATTGGAATAATGCATAAAAATTTTTTATTTTGAGAAAGTTTTTTGTAATTTTTAACAAAATGGTTATAAAGAGTTTGATAAAATAAACAAAACATAAGGATATTTGGTGTTATTCCAAAACCTTATATCAAATAATCTTTAATTCTTTCCGTTTTTGTGGGAAATTTTTTTATAATCAGCTCACCAAATAACTCTTATAAAGGATCATCTATGAAAAATTTCAAAAAAATCACCGCGCTTTTAGCTACATTATTATTAGCTGTGGGTATCACCGCTTGCGATAATAATAGTAAAGAAGCTGCTAAAGCTGAACCAACCAAAGTTTCTGCGGTAGATCGTATTAAACAAGCAGGCAAAGTTCGCATTGGCGTATTTAGCGACAAACCTCCATTCGGCTATGTGGATCAAAATGGTCAAAGCCAAGGCTTTGATGTGGAAATCGCCAAAGATTTAAGTAAAGATTTGTTGGGCGATGAAAACAAAGTGGAATTTGTATTGGTAGAAGCGGCTAACCGTGTAGAATATCTTACATCAAATAAAGTTGATATTATTTTAGCCAATTTTACCGTGACCCCTGCTCGTCAGGAGGTAGTGGATTTTGCCAAACCTTATATGAAAGTGGCATTAGGTGTGGCATCAAAAGATGGTGCGGTCATTACCGATATTAAAGAGCTTGAAGACAAAACCCTGTTAGTAAATAAAGGGACGACAGCAGATGCGTTCTTTACTAAGAATTATCCAAATATCAAATTGTTAAAATTTGAACAAAATACTGAAACTTTCCAAGCGTTAGTGGATGGTCGTGGTGATGCGTTAGCTCACGATAATACGTTGTTATTTGCTTGGGCGAAAGAAAATCCCGGATTTACCGTGGGTATTAAAACCTTAGGTGAGCAAGACAGTATTGCCGGTGCGGTGCGTAAGGAGGATAAAGATCTGTTGGAATGGTTAAATGCTGAAACGGAAAAATTATCTAAAGACGGTTCATTAAAACGTGCTTATGAAAAAACCTTGTTACCGGTTTATGGTGATACGATTAGTGAAAAAGATATTTTGGTTGAATATCAATAATTCAAATTAATAAATGTATAAATTTAATTTTTAAAGACTGGTTCTGTGTTTAGGATTGGTCTTTATTATTATATGCGCCTATATTGTTAAATTTAATTTAAAAAATGTTAATAAAAAGTTTTAATATGTTTTATTTAACTTAATAATATTGAAGCAGATCAAGTTATCTTGATTTTAATATAAGATTAGCTTGATAAATGTCAAAAATAGTTGAATTCATCAAATTTTTTGATAAAATTTGTACATCATTTAAAAATTCAATTATTTAAATAAACAGCCAAATGGAGGCACTTTATGATTAAAGGTATTCAAATTACTCAAGCAGCGAATGACAATTTATTAAATTCATTCTGGTTATTAGACAGTGACAAAGGTGAAGCCCGTTGTTTATGTGCAAAAGGTGGTTTCGCTGAAGACCAAATCGTGGCAGTAAACGAATTAGGTAAAATCGAATATCGTGAGTTACCAGTTGACGTTGCTCCAACAGTAAAAGTGGAAGGTGGTCAACACTTAAACGTAAACGTTTTACGTCGTGAAACCTTGGAAGACGCAGTTAAAAACCCTGAAAAATACCCACAATTAACTATCCGTGTTTCAGGTTATGCAGTACGTTTTAACTCATTAACTCCAGAACAACAACGTGATGTTATCACTCGTACTTTCACTGAAAGCCTATAATTTGTTTTTCTAAAACAATATTCAACACCCTGATCTTTGGTCAGGGTGTTTTATTTTGAACAGTCTCTATCAAGATAAATACTTAATAATTGTTGTTATTCATATTTTCCATGTCCTTTCTGATTTCATTAAGAATATCCTGGTTATTAATAATATTGTAAATATCCGAAATTATTACCCTGCTTCTCTTAAGATCTTGTTGGCTAATACAGATCAAAATAATCAAGTCCACATAATAATCTTGCCATTTTATTTTCCGATTATTTTTAATAAATACAATACTGGTTTGATAAACTCTATCTACTGCACCATGTGGGGTGGCAACACCCGTTGGAAAATCTGTACTACCGATTTTTTCTCTATTTAAAATGGATTCTAAAAAATCCGTTGAAACTCTATTTCTTTGAGCAAGGAAATTTGTTGCATAGGTTAAAATTTGTTCTTTATTATTAAAATCAGTGATTAGTTTAAAGTAATTATCAAACTTTATTGATTTAACTTTATCATGACTATTTATTATAGAAATAATTTCTTGTTCACTCACTAATAAAGAAATCTTATGATATGGATAATTAGTATTCAGTTCTAATGTGGAAAAAACATACTGATAATCTTCTAGTGCCAAATTGTTAATGTTTTCATAAGAAACTGCGGTTAATTCATCAGTGTTTTTTATGGCGTGATTAAATCGGTGTTGTAAAAAGGCTAATGCTGCATTGCCAAGTGAACAGACTAGTAATATTTTTCGTTTGTCGGTGAGTATATTTTCTAAAGCAGCTTGAAAATAAATGGTAATAAAGGCAACTTCATTTTCATTTAAATCAATATTAGGAAATACATCTTCAGTTGCCATAATCACAGCGTTAAACATTTCTGGATAATTTAGTTTTAATTCATGACTAAATTCATTCTTCACCATTATTTTGTTTTTTAATCTTTCTAGCATGCTTGGAATATGGCTAGATAATCGCTCAATTAAAAATTGATTTTTAGAAAAATCCACATTAATAATAAGGCTCATTTTATTAATGAGATTTTTAATGATAGCATGATAATAGTTTTCATTTTCCTGAATTAAACTGGATTTATTAAATACAATATATTGTACTAAGAAATCAACATCTGAATTTTCTAATTCTATTGAAAGATTTTTAGCCACTGAAAGAATCATTTTCATAAAACTAAATAATGTTTTAGTTCTTATGTTTTTGGATAAAATTTGTGTAGTAGTGTAATGTATCCCTTTATTTAGATTGAAAAAGAAGATAACTAAGTGATTTAATATATTTTTACTATCATTATAAGCAAAAGCATTTTGATTTTTATCTAAGAAAAAAGCGAGTTCTTGCAAACAAAAATCTACTATTTCTGATGAATAATATTGCTTTAATAAAACCACATGATCTTTATTTTCGTGAGATAATATAAATTCATTAAAGCGAAAAAAAGCTAAAAATAATGCCTCTGGTTGTTGTTCAATAAAAGTACCTTGATAATTACTGTTTAATGATACAATATTATTATTAATATAATCAAGATCTCTTTTGATGGATGTTTTGCTTACAAAATATTTCTCAGATAATAAGTTATAACTCAATATTTTTTCTTGGAATAATAACTGATAGGCTATTTCTACTCGTCTTTTATGTAAACTGGTTTTGTTTGATGTTTTTGTTAAATTGTTTTTAGCAACATGCTCTGTTAGCATGACACCCACACCAGATCTTTTTTCTATTACTTTACTATTTTCAGCTAAGTAGTCAGCAAGATTATTTAATTCATAATGAATAGTTCGCTCTGAACAACCACATTTTTGTGCAAGTTCTTTTACTGTGATGTAGCTATGACTCTTCTCCAATAATTTAACTAAAAAAGACTGACGCTTAGTTAATAACATATTATTCCTCTTACTTCTATTTAAGATGGTCGGTATTATTTATATTACCTAGGATAAATTTGGTTGTACTCTCTTTTTCCTGTAAAATATGCACGGTACTGATGGAGGAATTGGTCGGCATTTTGAGATATTTGGGTTCTCTGTGGTTTTGCCATGTTGCCCCTGAAAATAATGCTAATAATAATCTTAATGTATTTCCATGAGAAACTATTAGAATATTTCCTGTTTGATGTATTTGAATAATATGATCAATGGATTGTTTTACTCGTTGAGCAAATTTATCATAGGTTTCACCTTGGCTAATTAATGCTTTATACTTTAATGGGAAGTTTGACAATAATTGATATTCTTCCAATTCCTTAAGTCCATTTACGGGTTTTCCTTCCCATTTGCCAAAATCTTGTTCATTAAGTCCTATATGTTGAAAAAGAGGGATATTTCTTCCATTCAAAATATATTTTGCAGTATCTATTGCTCGTTTTAATCCACTTGAGTAAGCTGCGACAAAAGGAATCTTGCTTAATGTTTGCCCCGTTAATTTTGCTTGTTCGCAACCAGTTTTTGTTAATGGGCTATCTTGACTTCCTTGTAATAAACCTTGTTCATTCCATTGGGTTTTTCCGTGCCTAATAAGATAAAAGGTTAAAGATTTCATCGTATTCTCTCCATTTATAGATCATCTCAACTTTATTCTACGCATTTCTCTCCATTTTAGGTATTACAAAATATTGCAACAAGTTGTTGCAATATTTTGTGGTATGCAGCGTATTTTTCATAGATAGAATGGTGTACACCAGAACAAACAAATGTAGGGGGTATTAATGAGTAAACCAATAATTTCTAAGCAACTGATTCAGTTAGATTTAGAAATTGACAACAAAGATGAGCTGTTTGAGCGAGTAATTAATCTAGCCTTAGATAATCACTACATTTCAGATAAACAGCAGTTTTTACTTGATGTACAAAAACGAGAGCAAGAGTCTGCAACCGCTGTGGGCTATGAAATCGCCATGCCACATGGTAAATCTGATGCAGTGTTACATCCTTTTATTGCTTTTGTGCGGTTAAAAAATCAATTTCGTTGGGGGGAAGATGGCGATGATGACGAGCTAGTGAGATTGATTTTCTTAATTGGTGTACCAACACAAGATGTGGTGCTGCATTTGAGATTTATTCAGGAATTGAGTAAAGCCTTACTCGATGATGATTATCGTCAACGCCTAATCAATGAAAATGACATTCATAAAATTGAACACTATTTAAGCCAAATTAAACTACCCAATAAGGAGATTTAAACATGAACATTGTGGCTGTTACCGCTTGTCCGACAGGCATTGCGCATACCTATATGGCACAGGCTGCCATAGAAAAAGAAGCAAGTAAAAGAGGCTATGCCATCAAGGTTGAAACCCAAGGCAGTATGGGAATTGAAAATGAACTAGAGCAAGATGAAATTGATCAAGCCGATGTGGTGATTTTAGCGGTCGCCATTGCCATTGAAGGCGATGAACGTTTTGAACAAAAACGTGAGTTAGGCAAAGTGATCAATATTGAGCCAAGTGCAGCCATTAAAGATCCTGCTGGCTTGATTAACAAAGCGGAAAACCTATAACAGGAGCGGACTATGTCAAAATTTAATGATGTAATGAAAGAATTACAAAAATCCTTTAACACTGGCGTGTCATTTATGTTGCCTTCGGTAGTCGTCGGTGGGATTTTTCTTGCACTCTCTTTATCCACGGGTGAAGCCACCGATACAGGGATGAATGTCACCAATTCCTTTATGAAAAATCTTGGTGATTTAGGGATTGCAGGTTTCACCATTATGATTCCATTGCTATCGGGTTTTATCGCTAATTCCATTAGTGGCAAGCCAGCACTTGCACCTGCGATGATTTTAGGTTATCTCGCTAACACGCCAGTGGGCGATGACGGCATTAAAACGGGTTTCCTAGGGGCGATGATTATGGGCGTTGCCGTGGGTTATTTTGTGAAATGGTGTAAAACCTGGAAAGTGTCCAACACCATAAAAACCATTATGCCCATTCTGATTATTCCTATTGTAACCACATTAACCCTTGGCATGCTTTATATTTACGTGATCGCTGTCCCCATTGGTTACGCCATGCAATGGTTGGTGGTGCAACTGGGTAATTTACAAGGTAGCAGTGCCATTCTCCTTGGTTTAATTATCGGGGCAATGACTGCTGTAGATATGGGCGGACCAATTAATAAAACCGCCACCGCTTTTACTCTTGCTCTTATGGCAGAAGGTGTTTTTGCACCCAATGGGGCTCACCGCATTGCAGTCGCGATTCCACCCCTTGCCATGGCTATTTCCACGTTCATTGATCGCAAAAAATACAGTTCAGAAGATAGAGATTTGGGTATTTCAGCGTTCTTTATGGGCTTAATTGGGATCACCGAAGGGGCAATTCCATTCGCTGTAAAAGACATGAAACGAGTCTTGCCTGCGATCATTATTGGCAGTGCGGTCGGTGGTGCATTGGGCATGATTAACAACGTTGAAACCCTTGTTCCGCACGGTGGCTTAATCGTGTTGCCAGCCGTCAATGGCAAACTGTGGTACTTCCTTGCCATGCTTATCGGTACACTCGTTTCCGTTGCCATTTTGCACTTTACTAAACCTAATCTTGAAGAAAATATGGAGAAATAAAAATGAAAAAATTACCGATTAAAACCGTCGTCGAATCCTTGTTAAAACTACAACAAACAGGCGACAGTGCTACCTTGCTCGGTATCGGACCGATGTCCAAAAACTGCGTGCAAGCCGCATTAGAGTTATCCAAAGAATATGATTATCCCGTAATGTTTATCGCCAGCCGTAATCAAGTGGATTTGGACGAACTTGGCGGTGGCTATGTCAACGGCTGGAATCAATTTAGCTTTGCCAAAGCTGTAAAAGACGTGGCAGATGAGATTCAATACGACAATTTATATTATCTTTGCCGAGATCATGGTGGCCCTTGGCAACGGGATAAAGAACGTAACGATCATTTGCCTGTTGACCAAGCCATGGCGTTAGGACAACAATCTTACATTGGCGATATTGAAGCAGGTTTTGATTTGCTGATGATTGACCCCACCAAAGATCCGTTTGAAGTAGGCAAAGTCATTCCGCTGGATACCGTATTGGAAAGAACCGTGGAACTCATTGATTTCTGCGAAAAAGCTCGTAAACAACGTGGCATCGGCGAAATTGGCTATGAAGTGGGAACAGAAGAAACCAACGGCGGTTTAACGTCCACAGAAACCTATGAAGAATTTATTTTACGGCTACAAAAAGAACTCACTACTCGCCAATTGCCAATGCCAACCTTTATTGTGGGACAAACTGGCACACTAGTGCGAAAAACCGAACAAGTGGGTAGCTTCAATTTTGACAATGCCTATAATTTGGCAAAAATGGCGAAAAAATACAATGTGGGATTAAAAGAACATAATGGCGATTATCTGGATGATAAATCGTTGTTAGAACACATTCCATCGCAAATCACTGCTACTAATGTGGCACCACAATATGGCAGCGTAGAAACTCGAGCTTATTTGAATTTAGCAGAAGTGGAACAAAAATTGGTGCAACAAGGACTAATCAAACAGCCGTCCAATACTCGCCAAGTGTTGCTGGAAGAAGCGGTACGCTGTGAACGTTGGCGGAAATGGATGATTGGCGACCAAACCAAATTAACCATTGCAGAGATTGCGGATAATCCTGACATTGCCGAAGAAATTTTAGATATCGCAGGGCATTACAATTACAACAATGACCGAGTGAAAGGCGAAATTGAGCAACTTTATCAAAATTTAGCTGAACATCATATTGACGGTAAACGTTATGTGATTGATTTCTTAAAACGCCCAATGCGAGATTATGTGGAATGTTATAATTTGACAGGGGTCACTTCACGGATTAAGGCATTGTTAAGTTAATCATATAAATGAAATATAATCTAAACCGCGGTGAAAATTTTTGTAGATTTGATCTGCACCCCAAAAAGTTAGACACTTACATCAAGGACTGACGACGATATTGTATCGGACTCAGTCCTTTTAATTTTAACTGAATACGTTCTTAATTGTAATAGTGAACATACTCATCAATCATGATTTTAATTTCATCAACGGTCTTAAAAGATCTTCCGTAAAAACGTTCCGTTTT
>Ga0192246_1004_pt1 | contig 131843 bp, 118 predicted proteins | sample Koala_Koa26_C3_FD_131236 | JGI IMG/M metagenome (GOLD analysis project Ga0192246, IMG submission 131236) | Enriched cells from koala feces incubated with labeled cellulose particles, San Francisco Zoo, California, United States - Koala_Koa2-6_C3 ...
CCTCTGCAAGCTGTTGCAACAAGATTTCGGTATCTTCCCAACCGATACAAGCATCCGTGATACTTTGTCCGTAAGTCAGTGGTTTACCTTCCACCAAATCTTGGCGACCTTCTACTAAATGGCTTTCGACCATAACACCAAAAATTTGTTTTGAACCTTGCGCTAATTGTTCGCTGACAGATTGGCAAACATCCATTTGACGTTTGAATTGCTTACTACTGTTAGCGTGGCTAAAATCTACCATAACATGACCTATCCGTCCTGTTTTTTCAATGTCAGCACAGACTTTGGCTATATTTTCCGCATCATAATTTGTGCCTTTATCACCACCACGTAAGATAATATGACAATCGTGATTACCCTTAGTTGACACAATGGCAGAATGACCAAATTTAGTCACGGATAAAAAATAATGTTGTGCTTCGGCAGAACCTATCGCATCAAGGGCAATTTTTACCCCACCATTCGTACCGTTTTTAAAGCCAACAGGGCAAGATAATCCCGAAGCCAATTCGCGGTGGACTTGAGATTCGGTGGTTCTTGCACCAATAGCACCCCAACTCATTAAATCTGCCACATACTGCGGTGTGATCATATCTAAAAATTCACCAGCGGTTGGCAAACCTAAGTCGTTAATATCAGCTAATAATTTGCGAGCAATACGCAAACCGTCATTTAAAGCATAGCTGTCGTTTAAATACGGATCATTGATTAATCCTTTCCAACCCACGGTGGTACGTGGTTTTTCAAAGTACACACGCATAATAATCTCAAGATTATCTTTGTATTTATCTCTTAATGGTTTCAAACGGTTAGCATATTCCATCGCCGCGTTAGGATCATGAATAGAACAAGGTCCAACCACGACTAACAAACGATCATCGATACCATGAATAATATTGTGTGCGTCGTGGCGTGCAGTTTTAACGGTTTCAATCGCCACATCACTGGCTGGAAATTTTTCCAACAATGCTACAGGGGGTAATAATTGCTCAATTTTAGCAATACGAGTATCATCATTGGCGACTTTAATATCATTTTTACTTTTTGTATTTGTCATTATTCACTCTCATCAAATCAATTCATTATCAATACGCAGTTAATGTAGCACTATTTCTTGCACTGGTAAACTAGTACATTAAAATTCTTTTAATGACTGCTTAATACTTGAGCAGGCTGTAATTTTGCAGCTCGATTAGCAGGATAAAGACTCGCAAACAAACTTAATAATAATGCCGAAATCAATACGAATCCTACATCTTGCCAGTGTAATTCCGTTGGTAAGAAATCCACAAAATAAATGCCATCAGACAATAATTTTCGTCCGATTAAATCTTCCAATCCTTGAATAAGAGTGGTTAAATTTAAGGCCAAAAACACACCTAATACAATACCGATTAAGCAACCTTTCATCCCGGCTTGCAAACCATACCATACAAAAATACGTTTAATAAAACCATTATTTGCCCCAAGAGTTCGCATAATCGCAATATCGCCAGCTTTATCTTTCACTGCCATAATCAAAGTGGAAACGATATTAAAACACGCCACGCCGATCACTAATACCATGGCAATATACATAATGGTACGGATCAACTGAATATCACGATACATATAGCCAAATTTACTCATCCAAGTTTGCAAATTGAGTAATTGTGGATAGCGGTTTAGTGTAGAAAAATCTAAGCTATTCATGTTAAACGGATCGGTTACGTTAAGATCCACGCCTGAAATTTGGTTAGCATTATAATCTAAATAGCCTTGTGCTTGTGCTAACGGCATCAATGCATAACTATGATCAAGCTGTCCGTCTAAGCGTAAAATCCCAGAGATTTGAATTCGCTCACGGCTAGGTTGAGCCATTTCCTCGCCGTTATGTTGTGAAATCAATAACGTCACCCAATCGCCCGTTTGTACATCCAATTCCTTGGCAATGCCATAACCTAGCACTAAGCCTGAATCATCAGTAAAAGATTGCCACGCCTGCTCCAGTACAAAATCGCCCAATCGACTGACGCTATCTTGGGCGGATTTTTCTATGCCTTTTACTTGTACCACTTTCATTTTGGCACCGTTTTCCACTAACGCAGTAAAGCTCACAAAAGGTGAAACCCCTTGAATTTGGGGCACTTTTTGTAGAATTTGCACCAGTTGCTGTTGTTGCTGAATAGGTTGATTTTCAGCTGATAAAATTTCGGCATGGGGAACTACGGCTAAAATGCGGTTATTCAATTCTCGCTCAAACCCGTTCATGGCACTCAATCCGACAATTAATACTGCCACGCCTAATGCAATGCCTAAGGTAGAAAAAAATGCAATCAGCGACACCAAATGATTTTTCTGTTTCGCTCGTTGGTAACGCCAACTTATAAAAAATGCCGTATTCATCAATTACTCCGCTTTTAACACACCGTCTTGCATAATCATGCGGCGTTGTAATTTTTCGGCAAGTTGTAAGTCGTGGGTTACTAACAAAAACGCAATGCCTTGTTGTTGGTTAAGCTGTTGAATAAGCTCAAAAATGCTTTCTGTGGTAGCACGATCTAAATTCCCAGTTGGCTCATCTGCCAACACTAACGCAGGATTATTTACCAACGCTCTGGCAATCGCTACACGTTGACGTTCACCGCCCGATAAAGCTGACGGTTTGTGAGCAATACGGTGCGAAAGCCCGACAGATTTTAGGATTTTCTCAGCGCGATCCTTGGCTTCATTTTTGTTTTGATTACCGATTAACATCGGCATCATTACGTTTTCAAGCGCGGTGAAATCTGCCATCAAATGATGAAATTGATACACAAAGCCGAGATACTGGTTACGAAGTTTGGCAAGTTGATCTGAGCTGGCTTTTTGTAAAGATTGTCCTTTAATAAATACTTCGCCCGAGGTAGGTTGATCTAGTCCTCCTAACGTATGGAGTAAAGTACTTTTACCTGAACCGGATGAGCCAACGATAGCAACCAATTCTTGTTCATTTAAGGCAAAATTGATATGGTTTAGGACTTGAGTTTTCCTTTCGCCATCGTGGTAGTGTTTGGTGATGTTTTTGCAGGTTAATAATTCTGTTGTCATTTTTATGTTCTTTGTTAAGTTTTTTAGTTTAAATTGGTTATTTTATTTAAATCGGGTTTCGCCCGATGGGCGACCATACTTTCTTTTACTTGTGTAAAAGAAAGTAGGCAAAGAAAAGCACACCCCGACTTCACCGCTTTTCTGAGCTTATTTGGTATTTTCTTCACGCTAAATTTTGAACTCGCTACGCTCAGACATGCAAAATTTAGCTAAAAATACCAAAACGCTCAGGCGGTTCAGACAGGGCCCCAAGTTTTGACCGAGCATAAATAAAAGTGCGGTTAAAAAATAGATATTTTTTTCTAAGCTACGAAGTAGCGTTACCATGCTTAACCTAGTATGCCAGTACTAGGTATTTTTCCACCGCACTTTATTTCATCACCAATAGGCCCCATGTTTGCGCCTGAAAATGTTTTAATTTGTAGGAAAATGGCGTCTGTCTGAGCGTAGCGAGTTCAGCCATTTTCCGTTAAGCAAATTAAAACATTTTCAGGAAACAAGGCAAAGTTGGGGTTGCCTTTCTTTTTGCTTACTTTTTCTTTGGCAAAGCAAAGAAAAAGTAAGTCGCCATCGGCGAAACCCGATTGCTCTACTCATACCGCAGTGCCTCCGCAGGCTCAACTTTGCTCGCTCGATACGCAGGATAAACCGTCGATACCAACGACAATCCCAACGAAAATAGCACAATCACCGTAATTTGCCACAGATTAATCTCGGTCGGTAAATAAATACCTACAGGATTAATGATATTAACAATATCGCCTAAATACAGAGTGATCAACACGCCTAACACGGCACCGATCAAGGTTCCCACTAATCCCACCAAAAAGCCTTGTAGAATAAAAATCCAGCGAACTTGTTTTTTGCTTAAGCCTTGGGTTTGTAAAATTGCAATTTCACCCTGTTTATCCACCACCATTAAACTCAATGAGGTAATAATATTGCTCACTGCCACCACGATAATTAAGCTGATTAACAAGCCCATCATGTTTTTTTCCATGCGTACCGCTTGAAAAAATTCGCCTTTTTGACTTCGCCAATCGTCAATCTGCCATTGTTCTGGATTGAAAATGTAGGGAAGTTCGGTGATTTGAAAGGGATCTGCTAAGAATAAACGTATTCCCTGCACGTTTTCAGGTTTAATTCGCATTAAACGCCCAATATCCGCTAAGTTAGCAAAGGTTTCATAGCCGGAAACTTCATTGCTGGCGAAATAAATATCACTTACGGTGAATAACCGTTGCATAGGCACACGCCCTAAAGGGGTATATTGACTGTTGTCAGTGAGCATTAAACGTATTTTATCACCGATTTGGATATGTAATTTTTGAGCTAATTGTGAACCAATAATAAGCTTAAATTCACCTGCCGGCAATAGCCTATCTAGCTTAGATTTATCTAAATATGCCAACAAGTTATCATCAGATGGCTCGGTTACGCCGATGACTTGTCCAGCACTCACCCCTTGAGCAGTTTGATAAATTGCCTTGGTGGTATTAATCGGGGTAATATAGGTAATTGTTCGCTGTTGGGTTAAATCAGGTAATTCCGTTTGAAATTGTGATGTAGAAAAATAGCCATCTTTTTTCATCACAATAGCATGCGGAAGGTTTGACAACACTTGACGTTTTTGATGTTGTTCCAGTCCATTCATCACTGATAACACAATAATCAACGCCATGACACCAAGTACAATACCGCTACTCGCGAGATTGGTAACTAATCGTCCAAAACGATCCGCACTTTTGGCTCGCCAGTAACGTAAGGCAATAAAAAGCGAAATGCCAAGATTCATTATTTGCCAGTTCTCACAAATTCTTCTAAATTTGACCGCACTTTATCCACTAAAATCTCCACCGCTTGATCGGAAGCCCAAGCAATATGTGGGGTGATAATAATATTCGGCAAGGTTTGCGCTGCGACAATTAATGGATTATCTTTAGCTGGTGGTTCTTTGCCTAACACATCAATAGCGACACCACCAAGTTGTCCGCTTTTTAACGCATCCACCACGGCTTGCTCATCAATAAGTGGGCCACGTCCTGTATTAATCAACAATGCCCCTTTTTTACAATGGGAAAGTGTTTCTGAATTAATTAAACATTGCGTATCTGGCGTGAGTGGACAATGCAAGGTTAATATATCAGCTTGAGCTAACACATCATAAAAAGGCGTGTAACCGTCACGGCATTGGGTGGCGTTTTTGTGTTCGGCATAAAGAACTTGCATCCCTAATGCGGTAGCCAAACGCCCTACTTCTGAACCCAGTGAACCTTTGCCGAATACACCTAAGATGGAGCCTCGTACGTCGGTAACTGGATAATCAAAATAACAAAATTGTTTACTTTCTGTCCATTTACCTTGTAGTTGGTCTTTGTACCATAAATGTAAACTGTGTTTTAAACTAAAAATCAAGCCTAATACATGTTCAGGCACTGCAATAGACGAATAACCTGCTACATTTTTAACGGCAATACCAAATTCTTTTGCTGCTTCTTTGTCGATATTATCTGTGCCAGTGGCTGTCAATGCAATCAGTTTTAATTTCGGTAATTGCGCCATAATTTCACGGCTGAATACGACTTTACTGGTCACTACTATATCCGCATCCGCTGCACGCTCTAGCACTTGTTCAGAGGAAGTATGTTCAAATTCAATCCACTGATGCGCAAAATTCGGGCGTGGAATGGGAAGATGTTCTGGTAGCACGGTGCTGTCAAGAAAAACGATTTTCATAAAATACTCCCTTTTATAGATACAAGATTATATATAAGGGATTCTATCAGTTTTTTAGGGGATTTGTCGTGATAAATTTTTAAATGAGGAGCGGAGAAAACGCTTTCCCCACTATCAAAGAGCAAAAGTAGGCACACTCGTCCATTGTTTTGCTGTTTTTACTTTTTCAAGACTTTGCTGATATTTAACATTATGATTTAATTCCCATAAATCCACGTTATTTTGCAAATTAAGCCAAAATTCTGCGGTGGTATCAAAGGCTTTAGCGAGTTTCATTGCCATTTCTAAGCTAATTTTAGACTTACTATTCACAATAGCACTTACCGTATTACGATGAACATCAAGCATTTCTGCCAAATCACCAATTTTAAGATTAAGTGGCGTTAAAAATTCTTCTTGTAGAATTTCACCAACCGGGGTGGGTTTGCGTTGTGTCACGTACATATTTTTTCCTTATAAATTATAAAGATGTGGATCTAAATAGAGATTAGAAATCTCGTTATTTTCAAATTTAAAAATCAACCGATATTGCTTGTTTACCCGAATGGAATATACCTTATTTTCTTTCGGTTCAAGTAATTCAAGGCGATTGGCTGGCGGTGAGCGTAAATCATTAAGATTTTCCGCTGCACTTATCATATCCAATTTTCTAGCTAATACCTTTGCCAAATTTGCAGGAATTTTGCTATGGCTTTCACCGTAATGAAAAAAACGGTAAAGGTAATTATCACGAAAATGAACGGATGTGAGATTAAACATTTTTGCCTTGATATTGATTGATATGATGCTATTCTAGGATAAATAAATGCACAGTGCAACTAGTTATTTATTATCAACAGAAAACCGAGCCTAAACTCGGTTTTTAGTAATTAATCATACTTTAGGTCTTCTTAATATAAAGAGTTTATATTTGCTTATTATATCAGAGCTAGTATAATTATTTTCATAATAAAGCTCTTCTTCAATATCTTCTACACAAACAATTTCCTAACCATCATTTAGCTCAGAGATTAACAGCTCTCCTATTTTCCCTGATTTATCACCATCTTTCTTATAAATAGGAAATGGTTGAGAATAGTGTAAATGCTTGTATTCGTAACTCATTATTACCCCTTAACATATTTTAATTCAATAAATTTATCATTTCTGATATTGTCCTGTTTCAGGATCTACTCTCACAGATATTGGACAAAACCCTTTTACCTGTATAGAAAATCTATATCCATCAAGTGTTTGATAATTACAAATACGATAATACATGCCATTTTCTCTTTCACTCTCTAGGCTTGCAGATGTCCAATAAGCCAAAGACATACTAGAAACCCCTAATCCAATAGCCAATATAGCCAATTTCCTTAAATTACGCATAATTCATCTCTTATTTAGTTAATAGATGAATAATTTAACTTAATTATATTCTCCAATAAGTATTCAGTTAACGTAAAAAATAGAGAAAAATTATGCAGTAAATGAATAATTGAAAAAAAGGTATAGAATGGCACAGTTAATCTCTACGGAAATTGATAAATTAATCGGGCAACGTATACAACAAAAACGCCGTGAACAAGGTTATTCTGCGGAACGATTAGCGGAATATGTGGATATTTCTCAACCTCAGTTATCTCGCTACGAACGTGGCACTAACAAAATCAACGTAGCTCATTTAGTGGCTATTGCCACCTTTCTCAAAACACCTATTAGCTATTTTTTTGCCGATTGTATGGAGATGGCGGAATGGAATCAGGATGAATTAGATCGCCATTGGTTAGAATTAACTCCATCACAGAAAATTCATTTAATTGCGTTTATTAAAGCGTTTAAAAATTAGCTTTGTAAATCCATCAAGTTCAGCTAACCACAAAACTAATCCTAAAATTCCCCACAGATCCCCAAAAAAACTTAAAAAAACGCATTCTACACTTTATCTTTATTTCAATTTCCCTATAATGTAGCCTTTACTTTTATATTCACTAGGAATCAAAATGACAGACTTGAATACGGTTCTCGCGGAACTAAAGCGCGGTATTGATCAAATTTTTTCAGAGCAAGATTTACTTGAGAAATTAAAAGAAAATCGCCCTTTGCGTGTGAAATTAGGGGCAGACCCAACTGCACCGGATATTCATTTAGGTCATACGGTGGTGCTGAATAAATTACGCCAGTTCCAAGAATTAGGGCATCAGGTGCAATTTTTAATTGGGGATTTTACCGGCATGGTAGGCGATCCATCAGGCAAAAATACCACTCGCCCACCGTTGACACGAGAAGATGTATTACGCAATGCGGAAACCTATAAACAGCAAATTTTCAAAATTCTCGATCCACAAAAAACGCAAATCGTATTTAACTCTGAATGGTTAGGGCAGCTTGGTACAGAAGGTATGATTCGTTTAGCTTCTAACTATACCGTAGCGCGTATGTTAGAACGTGATGATTTCAAAAAACGTTTTGCAAATCAACAACCGATTGCAATTCATGAATTTATTTATCCGTTATTGCAAGGCTACGATTCTGTTCATTTAGAATCAGACGTAGAATTAGGCGGAACAGACCAAACTTTCAATTTATTAATCGGTCGTGAATTGCAAAAAGCCCGTGGACAAAAACCACAAGTGGCAATTACTTTGCCATTATTGGTCGGTTTAGATGGCGAGAAAAAAATGTCGAAATCATTGGGTAACTATATCGGTGTCACCGAAGCCCCAAATGAGATGTTTGGTAAAATCATGTCGATTTCTGATGAGCTGATGTGGGATTGGTATGATTTGCTTTCTTTCCGCCCATTAACTGAAATTGCACAATTAAAAGCCGATGTGGCAAATGGCAAAAATCCACGGGATGTGAAAATTTTACTCGCCAAAGAAATCATCGCTCGTTTCCACGATCAAGCGGCAGCCGATGCAGCAGAACAAGAATTTATCAACCGTTTCCAAAAAGGGGCAATGCCTGATGAAATGCCTGAATTTACTTTTGAGGGCGAAATTGGATTAGCTAATTTGTTAAAAGAAGCTGGCTTAGTACCGTCCACATCTGAAGCTATTCGTGCAGCTCAACAAGGCGGTGTGAAAATCAATGGTGAAGTGGTAAATGATGTGAAACAAGTCATTAAAGCTGGGACAACAGCGGTTTATCAAGTGGGTAAACGCAAATTTGCCAGAGTAAGCATTAAGTAATCACGAACAAAGGGCATTTCAATATGCCCTTTTGCTATGATAAATTCACCATTCGATTCGGTCTAATCACATTATCTTTGCCGATTTCTGCGACACCTAAAAACACATTCTTATCAGAAAATAACCGCACTTGGCCATAAATCTGCTGGTTATTTTCAAATTTGACCCGTTGACCAAAGCCAACGGATTTAGTCTGTTCAGAAGTTAAATAAAGTACTGATAATTTTGCTACAGTACTGTCTAAGGGCAATAAATAGCTATCTAATAACGCTAAATCTTGCTGTTCACTCAGATCTTGCAATTGTTGCCATGTAAGCATTTTTTCTGTTGGATAGTCTGCCACTCTCGTACGGCGTAGCATGGTAACATGGGCGCCACAACCTAAATACTCGCCTAAATCGTCCACCAAGGTGCGAATGTAAGTGCCTTTTGAGCAATGCACTTCAAGGGTTAAAAAAGGAACTTGATAGTTGATAAAATTAAGTTCAAAAATCGCAATTGGACGAGCTTCACGTTCAACCACTATGCCTTGGCGAGCATATTCATACAAGGGTTTACCTTGATATTTTAAGGCAGAAAACATAGTAGGTACTTGCATAATATCGCCACGAAAATGCTCAAGTGCGGTTAAAATCTGGGGTATTTTTGGCCGCACTTCTCGAGTTTGTACAATTTGACCTTCCGCATCAGAGGTGTCTGTGCGTTCACCCAATTTCGCCGTGACTAAATAACGTTTATCCGCATCAAGCAAAAACTGACTAAACTTCGTGGCCTCGCCTAAACAAATCGGCAGCATACCCGTAGCTAAAGGATCTAACGCCCCCGTATGACCGGCTTTATTGGCTTGATAGAGGCGTTTTACCTTTTGCAAGATGTCATTAGATGACATGCCTTGCGGTTTATCCAATAAAAATACGCCGTGAATATCTCTGCCTTTTTTGCGTGGTCGGGACATTAATCTTCCTTATCTTCCACATGACGTGCTTGATCTTGGCGGATTACATCTGTCACTAAGTTTGACATCCGCATTCCTTCTACTAAAGATCGATCGTATTCAAAACGTAATTCGGGCACAATACGTAAACGCATAGCTTTGCCCAATAGTGAACGGATATAAGGGGATGCTTTTTCTAGGGCTTTCATACCCTGTTCAATCGCCACTTCATCATGATCAAATAAGAACGTGACAAATACTTTGGCGTACGCCAAATCTCTTGATACTTCTACATCAGATACAGTGACCATACCGATGCGAGGATCTTTCACTTCCCGTTGCAAAATAATCGCCACTTCTTTTTGTAATTCTTGAGCCACTCGGTCAGAACGTTTAAAATCTTTGTTCATTATTTTCTCTCATTTTATCAATGTGCAAACAGGGCATATACAATACACCCCGCCATTATTTATAATCAATACACGAATTAAATCGAACGCTTAACTTCAACCACTTCAAATACTTCAATTTGGTCGCCGACTTTCACATCATTATAGTTTTTCACGCCGATACCACATTCCATACCATTACGCACTTCGCTTACATCATCTTTGAACCGGCGTAAAGATTCTAATTCCCCCTCAAAGATCACCACGTTATTACGCAATACGCGGATTGGGTTGTTACGTTTCACCACGCCCTCAGTAACCATACAGCCGGCAATCGCACCAAATTTCGGATGGCGGAACACTTCACGCACTTCTGCCAAACCGATAATTTCTTGTTTAAATTCAGGTTGTAACATACCACTCATGGCCGCTTTGATTTCGTTTAATAATTCATAAATAATAGAATAATAACGTAAATCAATATGTTCATTTTCAATAATCCGGCGCGCAGAAGCATCTGCACGGACGTTAAAGCCGACCATAATCGCATTGGATGCGGCAGCTAACGTCGCATCCGTTTCCGTGATACCACCTACGCCAGAGCCAACCACTTTTACTTTCACTTCATCCGTAGAAAGCTCCTGTAAGGATTGCACAATCGCTTCAACAGAACCTTGTACGTCAGCTTTCACGATAACATTTAATTCTGCAAGATCGCCCTCTGCCATATTGCTAAACATATTTTCTAATTTTGCTTTTTGCTGGCGAGCAAGTTTTACATCACGGAATTTACCTTGACGATACAATGCCACTTCACGGGCTTTTTTCTCATCACGCACGACTGTAGCTTCATCACCCGCTGCTGGCACGCCTGAAAGTCCTAGCACTTCCACGGGGATGGATGGACCTGCACTGTCAATTTCTTTACCGTTTTCATCACGCATCGCACGTACACGACCATATTCAAAGCCACAAAGTACAATATCACCACGGTTTAAGGTACCAGATTGAACCAGGATAGTCGCCACTGGACCACGTCCTTTATCTAAGTAAGATTCAATCACCACCCCACTTGCCATACCATCTTTAATGGCAGTTAATTCCAGTACTTCGGATTGTAATAAAATAGAATCTAATAATTCATCTACGCCCGTCCCTTTCTTAGCGGAAACATAAACGAACTGGACATCACCACCAAATTTTTCCGCAACAACTTCGTATTGTAGCAATTCCTGTTCAACACGCTCTGGGTTAGCTTCAGGTTTATCAATTTTATTGACCGCCACCACAATCGGTACGCCGGCAGCTCTCGCATGTTGAATCGCTTCGATCGTTTGTGGCATCACACCATCATCGGCAGCAACGACGAGTACCACGATATCCGTTGCTTTTGCACCACGGGCCCGCATTGAAGTAAATGCAGCATGCCCCGGAGTATCTAAGAATGTAATCACCTTTCCTTTGGTTTCAACATGATATGCACCGATATGTTGGGTGATCCCACCTGCTTCACCTGCTGCCACCTTGGCTTTACGAATATAGTCAAGTAAAGAGGTTTTACCGTGGTCAACGTGACCCATAATTGTCACCACTGGCGCACGATTTACTTTTTCCGCTTCTACATCACGGTCACCTAATACAGATTCTTCTAGCTCATTTTCTTTACGCAAGATCACTTTATGACCTAATTCTTCCGCCACTAATTGGGCGGTTTCTTGGTCGATCACTTGGTTAATCGTCACCATTTCGCCCATTTTCATCATGGTTTTAATAATTTCCGTGGCTTTAATTGCCATTTTGTTGGCTAATTCTGCCACGGTAATGGTTTCACCAATCACTACATCACGATTCACGGCTTGAGCTGGTTTAGTAAAGGCTTGCTGAATTGAACTACCCTTTTTACCTTGTTTACCCTTGCCTTTCACATCTTTTTGGTTACGACGATCCGATTGACGCTCATTTTTATTACCTTTTTCATCATCACGACTGCCTTTTTTCGCTTTCGCTACTTTATTTTTGCCACCGCGACCGCGGGTTTCATTACGGCGTGTAGATTCTTCCTCGGCATCACGCGCATAACTTGAAGTTAAATGATAATCGGCAAAATCTTCTGTACTGTTGTCAGTATTGCTATCATCACGTTCCGCATAGCGTTTTGCTTCTTCCGCCGCTTTATGCGCTTGTTCCTCAGCTTTTTGACGAGCGAGTTCATCCGCTTTACGACGCAATTCTGCTTCTTCCGCACGACGTCTTTCTTTTTCCGGATCTAACGGTTTTTGCACCGCACTTTTCTCCGATTTTGCTTTTAGTTCCACTTTAGCTTTAACTAAATCAGATTTAATTTCAAGATCTTTCTTGCTTTTCTCATTAGTTGATTTTGTTTCACTTTCTTGTACTTTTTGCGCAACTTTTGCTTCAGCTTCTTTTTGTAGTTTTAATTTTGCTTCTTCCGCTGCTTTTTTAGCCGCTTCAGTATCAATTTTACGCGACTTACGTACTTCTACTTGCACCGCTTTCGCTTTACCATTTGGCGTTGTCGCACTGACGGTGGTTTTAGTACGACGTTGTAAGCTTAATTTTTTTGGTGCTTCATTTTCTATTTTATCTGTCATAATATTTCTCCTTACAACGATTAACTAAACCAGCAAATTTCACGGGCAGCCATAATTAATTCGGCCGCTTTTTCTGAGCTTAATTCTTCAATTCCGCTCAAATCATCAACCCCTTGCTCCGCTAATTGTTCAAGCGTGACAATACCTTGTTCAGCCAGTTTAAACGCAATGTGACGTTGCATACCATCAAGATTTAACAAACGATCTTCAATATGAGCTGATTCTAACGCTTTTTCTTCAGCAAGTGCGGTGGCAGTAATCACATTTTTTGCTCGAGCTTGTAATTCTTCGATTAAATCCTCATCTTCCAAACCGTCAATTGCCGCTAATTCACTCACTGAAACATATGCTACTTCTTCCAAGGAAGTAAAGCCTTCATCAATTAAGATTTGTGCAAATTCTTCATCAATTTCCAACGCAGACATAAATAATTTAAGAATCTTATTATCTTCTGCTTGATGTTTTTCATTCAATTCATCGGTAGTCATGACGTTTAATGTCCAACCCGTTAACTGCGTTGCCAAACGTACATTTTGTCCATTACGACCGATAGCTTGAGCAAGATTTGTGGCTTCTACCGCAATATCCATGGAATGATTATCTTCATCGACCACGATTGAACTCACGTCTGCTGGTGCCATAGCGTTAATCACATACTGCGCCGGATTATCATCCCACAGTACAATATCCACACGCTCACCACCTAATTCATTAGTAATGGCTTGTACTCTTGCACCACGCATCCCGACACAAGCTCCTACTGGATCAATACGTTTATCACTGGTTTTCACTGCAATTTTTGCTCTTGAACCCGGGTCACGGGCAGAACCTTTAATTTCGATCACTTCTTCACCAATTTCTGGCACTTCTAAGCGAAATAATTCTTCCAACATAACAGGTTTAGCACGCGTCACAAATAATTGTGTCCCCTTGCTTTCTGGTGTCACTTTATATAGCACACCACGCACACGGTCGCCCGGACGGAAATTCTCACGTGGTAACATATCCTCACGCATAATAACAGCCTCCGCTTTCAGCGGATCTTCTTTATTACCGATTAATTCCAAAATAATCGTTTCACGGTTTACTTTTTTCACCGTACCAATCACAATTTTACCTTCTTCACCAATAAATTGTTCCACAACACGGCTACGTTCCGCATCACGAATTTTGGTACTAATGACTTGACGTGCAGTTTGCATAGTAATACGGTCGAAAGCGACAGATTCAATTTGATCTTCAACAAAATCGCCCACTTGAATCTCCGGCTCATCTAAACGTGCCGCTTCTAAAGTAATTTCTTTGGTTGGATTTGTGACTTCTTCCACGACCAACCAGCGACGGAAAGTATCAAACTCACCAGTTTTTGGATCAATGACTACACGAACATCAATTTCAGATGGTTTTTCAATGCCTAAACGTTCTTGTTTTTGAGCATGTTTTTTCTTAGTAGAAAGGGCAATTGCACTCTCTAATGCTTCAAAAATTACTTCTTTTGGTAGGGATTTTTCGTTTGATACTGCTTCGGCAGCAAATAAAATCTCTTTACTCATTTTTTCATTATCCTTTTAATAGTTAAATTCAGTGATTAAAATTTTGCCACCACGTTGGCTTTTTGAATATTACCAAATACCAAGGTTTGCGGTTGATTATCCACAATTAATGTCAACATATCATTATCAACTTTTTCTAATACACCTTGCCATTTACGTCGATCTGCCACAGGAATACGCAAATGCACACAAATTTCTTTGCCAACATAGCGTTCATATTGTGACAACGTAAACAATGGGCGATCTAACCCCGGTGATGAGACTTCAAGATTATATTTATCCGTAATCGGATCTTCTACATCCAAAATTGCACTCACTTGACGACTAACATCTGCACAATCTTCAATACCTACACCATTTTCTTTATCAATAAATAAACGAACCGTCATAAACCGCCCTGTTCGCTGACATTCAATTCCCCAAAGTTCATAGCCTAAATCTGCTACTGAACCTTGCAGCAATGCTGTTAATTTTTGTTCTAATGTTGCCATTTATTATCCTCGTTTCCTTTGCTGTCTTCTGTCTTCTGTCTTCTGTCCTCTGTCCTCAGACACAAAAAAAGGGCTTAAAAGCCCAGTGTAAATTTCCAAATTTTACGTACAAAAAAACCCAAATTCCAAATTTGGGTTTCACTGAACCTTTATTTCCTTTCTTACTCATAAAGATAATAAGAAAGTGGTTGCGGGGGCCGGATTTGAACCAACGACCTTCGGGTTATGAGCCCGACGAGCTACCAAGCTGCTCCACCCCGCGTCCGAAATATGAGGCGTATTATACTTAAATTTTAACAAAAAACAAGCTTTTTTTAAAACCCAATACCGCCCCCGATAGCCACACCCGCGCCACCATTACTCGCGCCAAAGCCACCACCAAGGGTACAAGCTGACAAAGTTCCTAACATCACAATAAGCAGAATAATTTTTTTCATCATATTTTCCTAACATTAAATTTGCTAGTGGTAGTCACATAAACTATGTTTTGGCTTAAACAATGTAGCACGTCTAATTTCGACAAATAATATCTCTAATCAATAATATTGAATGATCACTGCTTGATTTATTTTGCAATCGTTTAAACGTCATCTCTAATAAGGTATCGACCACTTTATGATGATTTTGCACACTACAAATCACCTTATTTTCTAATAAATCCAACATATCATCATTACCAAACGTCGCGATGACTAATTCTTTAGGAATAGCTTTATTTTGGCTTAATAAAACACTAAAAATACCCTGTAATAAAGTGAGTGAAGTCACAAAAATAGCATCAGGTAACGGATTATTGGCTAACCATTGAGCAAAAACTTTCGCACTACTTTCCTTGTGGAAATGATCTGAATACAAAAACTCAGCAGATTTTGACCGCACTTTTAGTGCTTCTCGGAAACCCATTTCACGCTCACGGCTATTTTCCAATTCGGGCAAAGCGCCGAGAAATAACACACGTTGATAAGATTTTTGAAATAATTTATCCGCTAATTGAAATGCATCTTGTTGATCATTTGCCAACACGTTCAGCACATTGTCCGCATTAACCTTACGATCAAAACCAATGACGGGAACTTTATTTGCATATTCCGCATAAAATGGATGATCCGAAGCTAACGCACTGGAAACAATCAAAGCATCCACTTTACGGCGTAATAATTGTTTCGCACACCCCATTTCGTTTTGTGCATTATCATTAGAACAACCTATCAATAACTGATAACCCTTTTCCCGACAACGGTTCTCCAACTGATTGGCTATTTTGGCATAACTTATATTTTCAAAGTCAGGGATAATTAATCCAATCGTGCGACTTCTACCAGCCCGCAAACTAGCCGCTAACACATTAGGTTTGAAATCATGTTCATTAATTAACGCCTTAACCTTGGCAATGGTTTTATCACTAACGCGGTATTGTTTCGCTTTACCATTCACCACGTAACTGGCGGTGGTCCGCGAAACTCCAGCTAATTTAGCTAATTCATCTAATTTCATCGCTACCTCAAAACTACGAAATTCTAAATTGGGATTATAAATATAGGGCTTGTGGACGTTTCATTTTTCCCAGCGTTGTCGCTTAAAAAAGCCACAGGCAAGGAAAAAAATGTAGAAAATAGTGGTTCTATTTTCAAATTTTTTGACGAAGTCAGTGACTTTTTTTAAGCACAACCCCCTCTTTGCGAACATGGGGGACGGGACTTATTTTAGCCCACTCTACGTTAAAAGTCATTTGTTTAGAATAACTAAACGGCATGACTTTCGCCTTGATTGGGCTAAAATAAGTCGCCGTCGCTGGGAAAAATGAAACGTCCACAAGCCCTATTATACCCCATAAATAAAGCATTGATTTTCAAAAGTTTGATCTAGATCTCAAAATTTTTCAGATAAATGAGCTAATCCATATTGATACAACGCATTTTTCTTATAATCATAAAGTGTTGCCACAATGCTGGCAGCTTTCTTCAATGGTAATTCTTGGCTAATTAACTGGAGGGCCTTAATGGCTTTAGGATCCCATTGTTCGGTTTCTAGTTTGGGTTTCCCTTCAATAATTAATACCATTTCGCCTTTGGTTCGATTATTATCTTGTGCTAACCATTTTAATAAATTTCCTACTTGATCACCGCAAATGGTTTCCCAAGTTTTGGTAATTTCTCGGGCTAAAACCACATAACGTTCTGCTCCCATCACCATTTCAATATCTGCAAGGGTATCTAAAATGCGGTGTGTACTTTCATAAAAAATCAACGTGCGGTCTTCTTCACTCAAGTTTTCCAATTTGTCGCGACGAGCTTTGCTTTTAGCCGGTAAAAAGCCTTCAAAACAAAAACGATCGGATGCAATACCTGATGCACAAAGTGCCGTAATCGCCGCACAAGCGCCGGGCAAAGGCACGACTTTGATGTCTGCTTGACGACATTTTCTCACCAAATGAAATCCGGGATCACTAATTAACGGCGTGCCAGCATCAGAGATCAAAGCAATATTGCTACCTTGTTGCAATTTTTCCACTAACACGTCTGCTTTCTGCTGTTCATTATGATCGTGCAAGGCAAAAAACGGCTTTTTAATACCATAATGACTTAACAACAAACCACTATGGCGCGTGTCTTCAGCGGCAATTAAATCCACTTGAGAAAAAATCGCTAACGCACGCTGAGTAATGTCTTGTAAATTGCCAATTGGCGTGGCGACAATATATAAAGTCCCTGAATTTATCATTTTATCTCTTCTTTTATTGCTTTTAGTTGATGGGCGAAGTAAGATCTACCCATCTTTCTTATAACGGAGTAATTATGTCTATTCTATTACAAGGTACAAAATTTAAAAAACGTTTAATGCCACTTTTATTTCCTGTGCTACTAGCCGGTTGTACAAATTTATTCGGTAGCAATTTTGATCAAACCTTAAAAAGTGATGCTAATGCTAGTTCTGAATTCTATATGAATAAAATGATGCAGACGACAGAACTAGAAGATCAACAAACCTATAAATTATTGGCTGCTCGAGTGTTAGTCACCGAAAATAAAGTCGCACAAGCAGAGGCCTTATTAGCCGAATTAAATTTAAAAGAATTAACCCCAGAACAATTATTAGATAAATCTTTAATTGATGCTCATATTTCAGCCGTGAAACAAAATAATAGTCAAGCGGAAAGTCAATTAAAATTAATTAATTTGGCTCAATTAAGCCCTTCACAAAGTGCACGATATTATGAAGTTTCCGCGCGCATTGCAGAAAACCAAAATCAATTTATTGATGCGGTAAAAGCCCGTATTAAAATTGACAGTTTCATCACTGATGTGCAACGAAAACAGGAAAATATTGACCGCACTTGGGCATTATTACGCAAAACTAACAAAGGCACCATTAGTCATACTCCGGCTGATGGTGATATTGCTTTCGGTGGTTGGTTAGCCTTAGCACAAGCCTACAATAATAATCTTAATCAACCAGCACAATTAAGCCAAGCGTTACAAAGTTGGAAAACCGCCTATCCGACCCATAGTGCATCTTATCTATTCCCAACAGAATTAAAAAGTTTATCCAACTTCCAACAGACACAGATAAATAAAGTCGCATTATTATTGCCATTAAGCGGTGATGCTCAATTGCTCGGAGACACCGTAAAACTAGGTTTTGATAATGCAAGAACTGGTTCAACTGTAACAGGTGCTAATAATGACATTCAAGTGGATGTGATTGACACCATGACAACAGATGTACCAACCGCAATTCAACAAGCGAAAGAATCCGGCGCGAAAGCCATTGTTGGCCCTTTATTAAAAAATAACGTTGATGCTGTAATCAACAATCCAGAAAGTATTCAAGGATTAAATGTATTAGCGTTAAATTCGACATCAAATGCACGTGCGGTGAATCAGCTTTGCTACTATGGCTTAGCGCCTGAAGATGAAGCAGAGTCTGCGGCGGATAAACTCTGGAATGATGGTATTAAGTCACCTTTAGTCATGGTACCACAATCAGATTTAGGGCAACGTACTGCCAGTGCGTTTACCGTACGTTGGCAACAACTTTCTGGTACAGATGCCAATATTCGATTCTATAACCAAGCACAAGATATTGCTTTAGCCTTAGAAGAAGGGGCGAGTAAACAGGCTGAAGCCATGTATATTGTGGCATTAAGTGAACAACTAGGTGAAATTAAATCAGTGATTGACAATGTCAACCCGAATTTAAAATTGTATGCAAGTTCGCGCAGTAATTCATCTAATAACACACCTGAATATCGTTTACAAATGAATGGATTACAGTTTAGTGATATTCCATTCTTTAAAGAGACCGATTCTGCTCAATATAAACAAATCGAAGCCCAAACCAACGGTGATTATTCGTTAATGCGTTTATATGCCATGGGATCGGACGCATGGTTATTAATCAATCAATTTAATGAATTACGTCAAGTACCGGGTTATTCCATTAGTGGCTTAACGGGTAAATTAAGTGCTGGTCCGAACTGTAACATTGACCGTGATATGACATGGTTCCAATATCAAGACGGTGAAATTCATAATATTAAAAATTAATGTTTTCACGAAAAAAAACCTTTTCTACTAAACAACAAGGGGCGAGGTTTGAACAATATGCTCGTCTCTTTTTAGAAAGCCAAGGTTTGCACTTTGTTGCCGCAAATCAAAATTTTAAGTGCGGTGAATTAGATTTGATTATGTTAGACGGTGAAACACTGGTATTTGTGGAAGTCCGCCAACGTAAAAACGATCTTTTTGGTTCAGCCGTAGAAAGTGTGGATTGGCATAAACAACAAAAATGGCAAAACGCTGCGAATTTATGGCTAATGCAACAAGGGCAAAGCCTAGAAGATGCGGATTGTCGTTTTGATTTAGTCGCTTTCGGTCAAAGCCCAAAAGATATTGAATGGATTCCTAACTTTCTAGATTAATACAAATAACCTCTAATATGCTAAATAAAATTAACGATCTCTTTGCAGAAAATATTCAAATTCAAATTGCCGCATCTAAATCCTTAGCGAATAATCTTAGTGTCGCTACGCAAAACGTGGTCAATTGTCTATTACGTGGTAATAAAATTATTGTCTGTGGTTTAGGACGTTCCTATGCGAATGCTCAATTTTTAGTGGCAAATTTAATTAACCGCTACGAGTTACCACGCCCGAGTTTCCCTTCCGTATTATTAAGCCTTGACGGAGCCATGGGTTCTGCTATTATTTTTGATAACCCAACAGAAACCTTATTACAGCGGCAATTTAGTGCGGTGGCACAACAAGGGGATATTTTATTGGTGCTTTCTCCCTTTGGTAATGAAGAACCTATTTTAAACGTGGTTCATCAGGCATTTAGCAAAGAAATTTCAGTGATTGCGTTAACGGGTAATAACAGCGATCATTTACGTGGTTTACTTAGCGAAAACGATCTTGAAATTGCCGTACCAAGCAATAGGGAAAGTCGCATCTTAGAAAGTCATTTATTTCTGGTTAATGCACTATGTGAGCTTATTGATCATACATTATTTACACAAAATAGTTGACAAAGCCTTGAACTAACAACAGACTATAAAAATTATATAAGGAGTAAATCGAATGAAAATCAATACATTAAAAAATCTCGCCATGTTATTAACAGCCACCTTTATTTTACAAGGTTGTGTAGCGTTAGGTTTAGGTGGGGCCGCCGTTGCAACCAAAGTAGGTACTGATCCACGTACAGTAGGTTCACAAGTGGATGACGAAACCTTAGAGCTCAAAGTTTATGATGCCGTCACCAAGGATGAACAAATTAAAGCGGAAGGTCGTGTGGTGGTTGTTTCTTATAGTAGTCGTGTATTATTACTTGGTCAAGTGCCTGATGAAAGCTTAAAAGAAGTTGCCACCAGCTTAGCAAAAGGGGTTGAGAACATCGGCGATGTATATAACGAAATGCGTGTTGGTTCACCGATTTCCTTTAGTCAAAAAAGCCAAGATAGCTGGATTACCACTAAAATTAAATCCGATATGTTGCTAAACTCTGCGGTTAAAACCACCGACATTAAAGTCATCACCGAGAACAAAGAAGTCTTCTTACTCGGTAATGTCACACAAGAGCAAGGTATTGCTGCCGCAGAAGTAGCTCGCAAGGTATCTGGGGTTGAAAAAGTTGTTAAGGTATTTAAATATTTAAATTAACCCTGAACTGGCGTACAAGGTTGCTAACAATGCTTTACATCTATCTTAATCAATAGCACCTGAGTACGCTAACACTATATTTAGCCGCATATTAATAAAGTGCGGTTTATTTTATTGAAATTTTACCAAATAGGATAAATAATGACTGAGATTAATAAACAACAGGTTTTAGATGCTTTCCATTTTCGTGCTGCGTGCCGCAATTACGATCCGGAGAGAAAAATTCCACAACAAGATATGGATTATATTCTTGAACTCGCTCGCCTTTCACCAAGTTCAGTGGGGTCAGAACCGTGGAAATTTATTGTATTACAAAACCCTAAATTACGTGAAAAAATTGCGCCTGTCTCGTGGGGAATTAAACACCCCATCCAAGAGGCTAGCCATTTAGTGATTATCTTAGCTAAAAAGAATGCTCGCTACGATAGCGAATTTTTACGTAATGCTCTGGTGCAACGTGGTTTAACCCCTGAACAAATGGATGCCACCATTGCACGTTATAAATCTTTCCAACAAGATGATATTAAAATTCTTGACAGCGAACGCGCCCTATTCGACTGGTGTAGCAAACAAACCTATATTGCTTTAGGTAATATGATGACGGGTGCAGCATTAATCGGTATTGATAGTTGCCCAATTGAAGGTTTTAACTATGATGAAGTGAATCGTATTTTAGCCGAAGAAGGCATATTTGATGCTAATGAATATGGTGTCTCTTGTATGGTGACTTTTGGTTATCGTAATAAAGACATTAAGAAAAAAGCCCGTAAGCCTGTGGAGCAGGTGATTGAGTGGGTTAAATAAAAACACAAAGTGCGGTAATTTTTACCGCACTTTTACCTCTCACTCTAACATGCTACAACAATAACGCCGATCCCCATTTAATAATATCAAAGAAGAATTTATTATCATCGGTAGCAGCCTTAGTACTAGTGCTGCCATCCTCTTTAGTTTCCACTTCTACCATGGCAGATTTACGTTCCCCCTTTATCACGGCTAAATCATCTCTAGCCTTGGTACGTAATACAGCACATTGTTTACTATCCAGATTTTCTACATCGTTTTTGGATTTGTATTTTTTAAATTGATAGGTCGCATAATCCATAGCTTTTTGATCGCCCTGAATTATTTTCACATTATCTTCGCCAATAAGATCTTCTAAGGGGTAAAAGAAGACATATTGCGAGTGAATATAGCTATCTTCTTTAGCAAAATGCTCATATTGAATACGAGTTAAATTGGGATAAATACATTGTTCCGTTTGTTTGGCGACAAACGCCCATTTTTGCGCATTACTATCCGACAATTCGTAAGCAGCACCAGCATATTCAGCTGGAATCGGTGATTGTTGTTCACCAAAACTACAGCCAACTAATACAAGCAAAGCTGTTGAAAGAGAGAATTTTTTTAACACCATAAAATCCTTGAAATAAAAATATTAAGCCTATTTTAAAGCTAAAATCTATTTCGTCAATGGCATCACAAAAAAGTGCGGGGCAAAAAACAAAATTTTTACACCGCACTTAAACGCTCAATTAAAGGCGACTAGCCCAACAAATTTTTCAAGGCATCACCAATTTCTGCTAAACTTTTTACTGTGGTTACACCAGCATCTTGTAAGGCTTGAATTTTCTCTGCTGCCGTTCCTTTTCCACCACTAATAATGGCGCCCGCATGCCCCATGCGTTTACCTTTTGGTGCGGTCATCCCCGCAATATAAGACACCACCGGTTTAGTCACATTGGCTTTGATAAATGCCGCCGCTTCTTCTTCCGCAGAACCACCGATTTCACCGATCATCACAATCGCTTCGGTTTCCGGATCTTGTTGGAAACGCTTGAGAATATCAATAAAGTTGGAACCCGGAATCGGATCGCCGCCGATCCCGACACAAGTAGATTGACCAAAACCATTATCGGTAGTTTGTTTCACCGCTTCATAGGTTAAAGTACCAGAACGAGAAACAATGCCTACACGCCCTTTTTTATGAATATAACCCGGCATAATGCCGATTTTACATTCATCTGGGGTAATAATCCCCGGGCAATTCGGACCAATCATCACCACATCGGTTTGAGCCAGTTTTTGTTTGACAGCTAACATATCTACGGTTGGAATGCCTTCGGTAATACAAACGATTAATTTGATCCCTGCGTTAATGGCTTCTAAAATCGCATCCTTACAAAACGGGGCAGGAATATAAATGACGCTTGCGGTTGCCCCTGTTTGTTCAACGGCTTCACGGACTGTATTAAATACCGGCAAGCCTAAATGTGTAGTTCCCCCCTTATTGGGCGACACACCACCGACTAATTGGGTGCCGTAAGCGAGTGCTTGTTCGCTATGAAATGTACCTTGACCACCGGTGAAACCTTGGCAAATAACTTTGGTATCTTTATTAATTAAAATTGACATAACCGCTCCTTATTTCGCTGCATTGACCACTTGTTCAGCGGCATCTGTTAAACTTTTCGCTGCCAGAATATTCACACCACTTTTGGCTAAAATATCACGACCTAATTCAGCGTTATTGCCCTCAAGTCGTACCACCACTGGCACATTGACACCGATTTCATTAACCGCAGCAATGATCCCTTCAGCAATTAAATCACAGCGTACAATGCCACCAAAAATATTGACCAAAATAGCTTTCACATTGGGATCAGAAAGAATAATTTTAAACGCCCCAGCCACACGTTCTTTAGTCGCACCGCCGCCAACATCAAGGAAATTGGCAGGCTGTCCGCCATGCAATTTAATAATATCCATGGTTCCCATGGCAAGCCCAGCACCGTTCACCATACAGCCAATATTACCCTCTAATGCCACATAGTTTAAACTTAACGCTTCGGCTTCCGCCTCACGTCCGTCTTCTTGGCTTGGATCTTGCATCGCCTTTAACTCTGGTTGACGGTATAACGCATTATCATCCACCACGATTTTGGCATCTAAACAATGCAAATCATCATTTTGTAAAATCACTAACGGATTGATTTCTAAGAGACTTAAATCTTTTTCAAGAAAAAGTTTGCTCAGTTGGGTAAATAAATGCGCGAATTGGGCGACTTGTTTACCGATTAAGCCTAATTTAAACGCCAGTTCACGTCCTTGATAAGGCTGTGCCCCAATTAAGGTATCAATAGCAACTTTATGCAATAAGTGCGGTGTTTTTTGCGCCACTTCTTCAATGTTCATCCCCCCTTCGGTAGATGCCATAAACACAATACGTTGTGAACTACGATCAATCACGGCGCCCAAATAAAGTTCTTTTTTCACATCGGCACAAGCTTCCATATAAATGGTATTAATCGGTTGACCGCAGCTATCGGTTTGGAAAGTGACTAAACGTTGTCCTAAAAACTTATCAAAAAATGACCGCACTTCATCAATGGATTTTACCACTTTTACGCCGCCTGCTTTACCCCGTCCACCGGCGTGAACTTGACATTTTGCCACCCATGCGGTACCACCGAGTTTTTCCGTGGCTTCAACCGCTTGTTGTGCACTTTGACAAGCATAACCTTCACTCACTGGCAAACCATATTGTGCAAAAATTTGTTTGGATTGATATTCATGTAAATTCATGTATTGTCCTTTTTATTACTTGATGATAGGGGTGTTGCCACCCCACGAAAATAATCGAAAAATTAAATATCCAATAATAATCTAGTTGGATCTTCGAGTAATTCTTTAATCGTCACTAACGCCCCAACACTCTCACGACCGTCAATTAAACGATGATCATAGGATAAAGCCAAATACATCATTGGACGAATCACTACCTGACCATTCACCGCAATTGGACGATCTTTAATAGCGTGCATACCTAAAATCGCACTTTGTGGTGGGTTAATAATCGGGGTTGACATTAACGAACCGAATACACCACCGTTAGTAATCGTGAAGTTTCCACCGGTTAATTCTTCCACGGTCAATTTGCCATTTTGTCCTTTTTCCGCTAAAGATTTAATTGCTTTTTCGATTTCTGCCATGCTCATTTGATCGCAATCACGTAACACAGGTGTCACCAATCCACGTGGTGTGGATACCGCAATACTAATATCAAAATAGTTGTGATAAACAATATCATCACCATCAATAGACGCATTAATTTCTGGATAACGTTTTAACGCTTCTACTACGGCTTTCACATAGAAAGACATAAAACCTAAACGTACACCGTGGCGTTTTTCAAATTTTTCGCCATAGCTTTTACGTAATTGCATAATCGGTTGCATATCCACTTCATTGAACGTGGTCAACATCGCTGTGGTGTTTTTCACTTCAAGTAAACGTTCCGCCACACGTTTACGTAACCGGGTCATTGGTACACGTTTTTCACTGCGTAAATTGGCTTGTGAAAAATCTTGGCTAGTTTGCACCGCAGTTTGTGGTTTATTCGCTAAAACACTTTCCACATCTTCACGGGTAATACGACCACCCACGCCAGACCCTTGGATCGCTTTTGGATCTAAATCATGTTCCGCAATTAAACGACGAATCGCTGGACTTAAATCCTCTTGATGATCCTGTGTGGTTGGCTCCGGGTTTAAATTAGCACTGTGGCGATCCGCTGGAGTCGCTTCCACCGCACTTGTTGCTGGGTTTTGGATACGGGCACCATCCACTACGGTATTCAATTTACCCAATACTTGATTACTGACCACCGTTGCCCCTTCAGCTTCGGTAATGCTTGCAATCACGCCGTCTGCGCTGGCTGGCACTTCCAGTACTACCTTATCAGTTTCAATTTCGACTAAAATTTCATCACGGCTCACGGCTTCGCCCACTGCTTTATGCCATTTAACCACCGTTGCATCGGCAACACTTTCCGGTAATACTGGGGTAAGAATGTCTAAATCACTCATAATATTTCCTTTTTAATTGTGCATAAAAATTAGCTTATAAAGTTAAAGCATCAGTTACTAAATTCTGTTGTTGTTCATTATGTAATGCCATATATCCAGCGGCTGGAGAAGCAGATGCTGGGCGACCTACATAACGTAAACTGGCATCCTCAGGAATGCTTTGGATAAAATTATGTCGAGAACAATACCAAGCCCCTTGGTTTAACGGCTCTTCCTGACACCATACATAGTCTTTCACGTGTAAATATTCTGCCAAAATTGACCGTACTTCATCTTCTGGGTAAGGGTAAAGTTGTTCAATTCGAATGATAGCGACATCTGTTTGCTTGTTTTTACGGCGACGTTCTAATAAGTCATAATAGACTTTACCCGAACAGAATACGACACGTTTTACTTGTGTTGGATCTAACTCATCGATTTCACCAATCACATTTTGGAATGTGCCATCGGTTAATTCTTCCATAGCAGAAACCGCTAATGGATGGCGCAATAAAGATTTTGGTGAAATCACCACTAACGGACGGCGAACAGAACGCAACATTTGACGACGTAATAAATGGTAAATCTGCGCTGGTGTGGATGGAATACAAACTTGCATATTGTGTTGCGCACAAAGTTGCAAATAGCGTTCTAAACGAGCAGATGAATGCTCTGGACCTTGCCCTTCATAACCATGTGGCAGTAATAACACCAAACCGCACATTCTGCCCCATTTTTGTTCACCAGAACTGATAAACTGGTCGATCACCACTTGCGCCCCATTGGCAAAATCACCGAATTGAGCTTCCCAAATGGTTAAGGTTTTTGGTGTCGTGGTGGCATAACCATATTCAAAGGCAAGTACCGCTTCTTCGGAAAGGACCGAATCCCAAACTTCAAAATGACCTTGTTTATCATGTAGATGACATAATGGCACATAGCCGGTTCCGTCATTAATACAGTGTAACACAGCATGGCGATGGAAGAACGTACCCCGTCCGCAGTCTTCACCAGATAAACGAATATGATAGCCGTCATCCAGCAACGTCGCATACGCCATGGTTTCGCCCATGCCCCAGTCGAGTAATTTTTCCCCTTTTGCCATTAATGCCCGATCGGCATAAATTTTCTCAACCCGAGAATGAATCGGATGCGTTTCAGGATATTGTGAAACACAATGAGCTAACGCTTTAAAACGTTGTACGTCAAAACGGCTTTCATAATCAGATGTCCATTCTTGGCTTAAATATTTTAACCAATCCACACGATCATAACTCATTTCTCGCCATTCCTCGACCACACATTCACCTCGGTCTAAAGCATCACGATAGTTATTAATAAAACTGGTGGCTTTTTCATTGTTAATCACCGCTTCGTTAATCAATCTATCGGCATACACTTGGCGTGGGGTTGGATGTGCTTTGATTTTTTTGTACATCATCGGCTGGGTGGCTGACGGTTCATCGGCTTCGTTATGTCCGTGACGGCGATAGGAAACTAAATCAATGAAAATATCCCGTTTAAATAACGCACGATAATCCACTGCCATACGAGCTGCATACGCCACCGCTTCAGGATCATCACCATTAACATGAATAATTGGCGCTTCAATCATTTTAGCAATGTCCGTACAATAAACCGTAGAGCGTGTATCTTTTGGGAAAGAAGTGGTAAAACCAATCCGGTTATTGATCACAATACGAATGGTACCTCCCACGGTATAACCACGTGCATCAGACATATTTAAGGTTTCTTGTACCACGCCTTGACCAGCCAACGCACTATCACCATGTACCGTTACGGATAATACTTTTCTATGATCGTCATCACCTAGGCGTTTTTGTCTGGCTCGCACCGAACCTGTGACCACTGGGCTGACAATTTCTAAATGTGACGGGTTAAACGCTAAGACTAAATGTACACGACCGTCATCAGTCATAAAATCAGAGGAAAAACCCTGATGATATTTTACATCTCCGGTACCATTACCCTGGTGTTTACCGGCAAATTCATCAAATAATTCCGCTGGTTTTTTACCTAATACATTCACCAGCATATTCAAACGACCACGGTGAGCCATACCAAACACGATTTCTTTTGCCCCCTGCTTCGCACCTTGGCGAATAATTTCTTTGATTAGTGGCACAAAGGCATCGCTCCCTTCCAAAGAGAAACGTTTTGCACCTGGAAATTTCGCCCCAATATAACGTTCTAGCCCTTCGGCAGCGGTCAATTCGGATAATAATTTTTCTTGTTCTGGCAGGCTAAAGTGTCTGTTATTCGCCCAGTCTTCCATTCTTTTTTGTAACCAAATACGAGCATCTAAATCGTTGATGTGCATAAATTCTAAACCGATTTTACCGCAATAGGTTTTCTTTAAGGCATCATCCAATTCACGCAAGCTCATTTTTTCTTTATTAAAGACATGATCGCTCAAATCAAACTCTTCATCTAAATCCGCTTCCGTCAGTCCATAATAGCGATAATCCAAAGTTGGCACTTCTGGTTTTTCACGCAAATTAATCGGATCAACATCCGCTAATAAATGCCCGCGATAGCGATAAGCATTGAGTAATCTTAATACATTCGTTAAACGTTCTCCCACTTTAGGATCAATGACGGTAACACCCTTAGGTGACTTTTCAAGCGCCAAACGGCGAAAATAATTACGAATGGGGGAATGGGCTTGTTCCGGCTGGTACAAAACTGCGGTATTTTTTGCTAAAGAATTAAAAACTTCTCGCCAGCTCACTTCTATTGAATCAGGATCTTCAAGATAATTTTCATAAAGATCTTCAATATAAGACTGACTGCCTCCAGATAACGCACTTTGCTCTAGCCACTGTTGAAATGAATTATTCTGCATCGTGTTCCTACCTACATTAAATTTAACATCCATCATAAATAAAATTTAGATTTTATAAACATCATCTAAATTAATATAACTTTACCCTATTCTTAAAAAGAAAAATATGATCTATGTCACACTTTTTAAATTTAACAAAAAATTTACAGAAATTTTTGAAGACAAATCATGCAAAATGGAGTTATATTTAGATTGCATTAATAATTTTAAATTTGTAACTCTACATACTGTAATATAGTAAATTTATTGAGTTTACAAAAAATTAACATAAACACAACAAATAACAAAGACAAAAAAAGGAGTGACCTATGTCTAATTTAACAGCAAAACTAACTTTAAGTGATGGTAGAGAATTTGATCTGCCAGTACATCAGGGATCTTTAGGCTATGATGCCATTGATGTGCAAGAGCTGAGTAAAAATCATTTATTCACGTTTGACCCCGGCTTAATGTCCACCGCTATGTGTAGATCTGAAATTACCTATATTGATGGCGATAAAGGGATTTTATTGCACCGTGGTTACCCGATTCATGACCTTGCCATGAACGCAGACTATTTAGAAGTTGCTTACCTATTACTTTATGGCGAACGCCCAGACCAAAAAGATTATAACGAATTTACTCAAGTTATCCGTCAACACACCTTAGTCCATGAACAACTTTCCCGTTTCTTTCATGGTTTCCGGCGAGATTCGCACCCCATGGCAGTAATGTGTGGGGTCAGTGGTGCATTAGCCGCATTCTATCACAATGTACTGGATGTCAGTGATGAAGAACACCGTAATTTAACTGCCCTTCGTTTATTAGCGAAAATGCCAACCCTGGCGGCAATGTGTTATAAATATTCCATTGGGCATCCATTTATGTTTCCACAAAATCACCTTTCTTATGCTGGTAATTTCCTATATATGATGTTTGCTACTCCTTGCGAACCTTATCAAGTTAATCCCGTGCTAGAAAAAGCGATGAACCGTATTTTTATTCTCCATGCTGACCACGAACAAAATGCCTCCACCTCAACCGTGCGTACCGCGGCCTCTTCTGGTTCCAACCCATTTGCCTGTATTGCAGCCGGTATTGCGTCACTTTGGGGACCTACTCATGGTGGTGCTAATGAAGCCTGTATTAAGATGTTAGAAGAAATCGGTTCTGTCGATCGTATTCCGGAATTTATTGAAAAAGCGAAAGATAAAAATGATCCATTCCGCTTAATGGGCTTTGGACATCGTGTGTATAAAAATTACGACCCTCGCGCCAAAGTGATGCGTGAAACCTGTCACGAAGTATTACAAGAATTAGGTATTAAAACCCAATTATTAAAAGTGGCAATGGAATTAGAACGTATCGCCTTAACGGATGAATATTTTATTGAGCGTAATCTCTATCCGAATGTTGATTTTTATTCTGGTATTATCTTAAAAGCGATTGGTATTCCTGTTTCTATGTTTACGGTTATTTTTGCATTAGCACGTACCGTTGGCTGGATCGCACACTGGAAAGAAATGTATGATTTCGGCACCTTAAAAATCGTTCGTCCACGCCAAGTTTATACTGGTCATACACAACGAGAATTTAATCAGTTAGCTGAATAAAATATTTTATCATCAATACATAGGGGGATAATTCCCCCTATTTCATTATCATTTGATTAGTCTTTCCCTTATCACTATAATTAAACGCCCATAGTTCCATCACTTTGTATAAAGTGTATAAATCTTTAATACCCATTAACAAATTTTAAACACCTTATATTTGACGATTCAAATTTATTCTGAATAAACATAAATTTTAGGAAACTTAACATCATGATGATAGATAAACGTCTGATTAACACAGTGGAAGACAGCAAAAAATGGATTGCTGCGACTGTGTTGTGGAATTGGCTTGCGTTGGTTGGCAGTATTGTCACTGCGGTCACATTTGCTTGGTGTCTGCATCAGGCTTTTGAGCAAACCCTAAGCCTGACAAGTGCGGTGATTTTTTTTATTGTTTTAGTTGCTGCATTGAGCTTGCGTGTGTTTGCAGGGAAAATGGCAGGCAAAGCATCTTACTATGCTAGCACCCATGTTAAACATAAATTGAGAACCTTAATTTATCAAAAATTAGCCTCTATGCCGTTAAATCAGGTCAATCAACAATCCACTTCTTCGTTAGTGCAAATTGCTTCAGAGGGTGTAGAACAAATTGAGATCTATTTCGGACGTTATTTGCCACAATTATTTTATAGTTTACTTGCCCCGCTGACGTTATTTATTTTTTTAGTCTTTTTTAATGCACCGACCGCTCTGGTTTTATTGGTTTGCGTCCCCTTAATTCCGATGTCAATTATTGCAGTCAATAAAATTGCTAAACGGCTATTAGCCAAATATTGGGCGATTTATGTGGGATTAGGCAGTAGTTTTTTAGATAACTTACAAGGGCTAGTCACCCTCAAAATTTACCAAGATGATGACTATAAAGCGAAACAAATGGATAGTGAAGCGGAACATTTTCGTAAAATCACCATGAAAGTGCTAACCATGCAGCTAAACTCTGTTTCGCTGATGGATTTATTGGCTTATGGTGGTGCGGCGATTGGGATTTTAACCGCATTATTGCAATTCCAAGCAGGACATTTAACCGTCTTTGCGGTCATTCTATTTATTCTACTTTCCTCTGAATTTTTCATTCCTTTACGTTTACTTGGTTCATTTTTCCACGTTGCCATGAATGGTAAAGCGGCTTCAGATAAAATTTTCACCTTATTAGACACACCAATAACACAAACCCAAGCTGAAAGTGCGGTGAATTTTGATGAAAAAAATAACATTCAAATTACATTACAAAATTTACATTTTGCCTATTCAGCTGAAAAGAATGCCATCAATGGTTTAAATTTAACCATTCAACCCCATCAATTAACGGTTTTCGTGGGGAAAAGTGGCTGTGGAAAATCAACCTTAGTTTCCCTGTTAATGGGCTTTAACCACGCACAACAAGGACAAATTCTGTTTAATGGCAAAAACAGCTCTGATTTGCACCGCACTTCATTCTATCAACAAATTTGTTTAGTCAGCCACAGCAGTTATATTTTCAAAGGATCATTACGAGAAAATATGCTGATGGCACAAATAAACGCTAGCGATGAACAAATTTATCAAGCGTTAAGCCAAGTTAATTTGGCTGATTTTGTGCGAGAAAATGGCGGTTTAGATATGCCATTATTAAGTCGTGGTAATAATTTATCTGGCGGACAAATTCAACGTTTAGCCCTAGCTCGAGCCTTATTACACGATGCCAGTTGCTATATTTTTGATGAAGCCACCAGCAATATTGATGTAGAAAGTGAAGAAATTATCTTGCAGTTTATTCATCAACTTAAAGCTGAAAAAACCATTGTCATGATTTCACATCGTTTAGCCAATGCGGTACAAGCGGATAAAATTTATGTGTTAGATAACGGGCAATTAGTCGAACAAGGAACACATTCGCAACTCATGGAAAAACAAGGGCTTTATACAGAAATGTTTAACCAACAAAAAGCCTTAGAAAATATCAGAACAGGAGCAAATTATGCGTAAAAATGGATTTATCATCATGTGGCATTTGCTCAAATTAGTCACACCATTAGCTCATATTATGAGTTTCACCATCATTATGGGAACCCTTGGCTTCCTTGCGGCGATTTTTATTATTGTGTTGGGAGCAATCGGATTAGTGAATCTAGCAGGTTTTGCCACTCACTTTACTTTTAGTCAAATTCTTACCGCACTAATTGTACTGGCTATCGCTCGTGGTATCCTACGTTATTTAGAACAAATGTCAGGGCATTACATTGCCTTTAAATTATTGGCACTATTGCGTGATAAAGTCTTCACCGCCCTACGCCGTTTGGCTTTTGATAAATTACAACAAAAACAAGCGGGACAATTATTATCACTAGTCACCAATGATATTGAATTACTGGAAGTATTTTACGCTCACACCATAGCGCCCATTGCCATTGCTATTTTAACATCGGCGATTTTGCTCATGGTATTTGGGGCTATTTCTGTTTGGTTCGTCTTCATCGCTTTGCTTGCCTATATCACCATTGGCTTTATTCTACCAACCATTACCACTGCCATGGCTCGTGATGAAGGTAGAAAATACCGTGAATTAGTCGGTGAAATGAATGATTATTTTCTTGACAGCATTCGTGGCATGAAAGAAATCCAATTATTTGGTTATGAAGACCAGCGGTTAGCACAAATTAATCAACGTAGCCAAGCCATCGATCAAGCCTTTTTCCGCATAAAAGCACAAGAATCTAAAGTGCGTGCCTATACAGAAATAGCAGTTTCATTGTTTAATATGTTGATCTTAGCGACTGGATTAATTTTATTCTATTATCAACAAATTGATTTCAGTGGCTTACTGATTGCCGTTATTCTACTGATGTCAAGCTATGGTCCTGTAATTGCATTAAGTAATCTTTCCAATAATTTATTACAAACCCTTGCCAGCGGTGAACGAGTACTGGGTTTACTGCATGAAAAACCTGTACTAGACGATGTAAAGTGCGGTGTAAATTTAGCAAAAATTGAACAAATCAACGTTACAGGTCTTCATTTTGCTTATGCTGATGAACAGATTCTGTCTAACATCAATCTCAGCCTAAACAAAGGGCAAATTTTAGGTATTCACGGACGTAGTGGCAGTGGTAAAAGCACTTTGTTGAAACTGCTAATGCGTTTTTACGATCCACAATCTGGTCATATTCAAATCAATGGCATAGATTTAACCCAAATCAACACTCAAAGTTTACGTGAAAATATGGCATACATTACGCAACAAACCTATATTTTCAATGAAAGTATTTATGAAAATATTATCATGGCAAAACGCCATGCCAGCCAACAACAGGTTATTGAAGCGGCTAAAAAAGCATCTATTCATGACTTTATTATGAGCTTACCTGAAGGCTATGAAACGAAAATTACCGAATTGGGTAACAGCCTATCAGACGGTGAAAAACAACGCATTGGCATTGCCCGAGCCTTCTTACATAATGCCCCAATTATTTTACTTGATGAACCTACAAGTAACTTAGATAGCTTAAATGAAGCCATGGTTTTACAGGCATTACTTAAAGTAAAACAAGAGAAATTAATTATCTTAGTCAGCCACCGAACCTCAACCATGCAAATTTGCGATCAGGTGATTCATATTGAGAATGGGCGAGTGTCGTAAATATATAATGCTGTGAATATTGTGCATATTCACAGCATTAAACAAGGTTATATCATATATAACTAGCCAAAAAACAATAAAAAACTACCGCACTTTTCTAATACAGATCTCGCCAGTGGCTCACTTTGTTTTTCCATACATAGCTATATTCATCAAGCAAATCACGTACTTCACGTGGTTTATGTCCTGTTAATTTTTCCACATCGTGTGTTACAATCCCCATTTGACCTTCGGCAATACCGCCTTCGTTGGTCACCATATCGTTGCTACAAAATGGTAGTGGGGATTTTGAGAAATCACCATCGGTAGTTTCTGGAATATGCAAGGCTTGCAAGTAAGCCAAAAATTCTGCATCATTCATCGCTTTATACACAAAAGGAATGCCTGATTTTTCGGCAATCATTTCACACATCTCACGCTGACTAAGTGCTTCCGAACAGGTTAAATCGTAATCTTTATTCGGCTCACCTTTGCCCAATAACAACGCTGCGCCACATTCCGCACTATCATCTTTGCAAATACAGCTGACTTTGCCTTCACCAGCATTGCTTCCCCATACATTGTTGCTTAACATGGCTAACATCACAGATGTAGTGAGATAGTTTTCCATATACAAATTGTTACGCATAATGTTATAGGTCAAACCACTTTCTTTCAACATTTTTTCAGTGGCACGGTGATCAGGCAATACATACTGATTATAGCCCTCTCGGTTCGCACCAAAAAACGATGTATAAGTAACGTGTTGCACTTTGGCAGCCACACAAGCAGTAATCACTTTGCGATGTTGCTCCACACGTTTTGGACCATTAAGGATACTGGAAATAAAGAATATGCGGTTTGCCTTTGAAAAGACTTCCATCATTTGCTCTTGATTGTCATAATTCGCTTCAAGTACCATCACGCCTTGAGCTTCCCATTTAGCCCGTTTTTCCGAATTTAATCGTGCCAAATTAGGCACCGTAAAAATCAAGTCGTTACCACTGACTTTTTCTAACATAATTTCCGCAACACGTCCTGCTAATTTACCATCTGCACCTGTAACTAAATATTTCATATTTTGCTCCGTTATTGATTAATTTTTATCATCTAAAACGAAGTATAATGGTTTTATTTTGTACAATTCAAGTAATCTTTTTATACAACGAAATCAATCGCTGAAAGAGAAAACATATTGATATAAAGAAAAGCATATTGGTTATTTTTTAATCTAAAAAAGCGTGTAAGCATTTCATTTCCATCTTAAATTTGTGATTTGACATTATGAATGATAGTATTTTTCTTTATCTATCTAATCACAAAGTAAATATAAAATGTCATTAATTTCCTGATTTTTCGGTGCTTGATTATTGCAACCGTGAGTATGTTGTCACGCCTAATCAAATCGCCACCGCCGGGAAGCTACTTTATCCTGATGCCTACCTTAATTTGCTTATATATACCGCATCAATTATTAGAAATTCCACAATATCACTTGTTTGACTTGTGATTGCTCGCGTGTTTAAGCTAAATTGCATCATTACTCCTGTGATTTTTTCATAGTCAAAAATAGCAAAAAAAGGTATGATGCGCCTTAATTTTTCAGGAATTTTGTAAATTGCACTGAAAAAATGGGCGCACATTTTAGCGTAACGCAAAAACAAAATTGTTACGCAAATTGTACTCATTCTAGCATTTTTTCGTTATCTGTAGGAATAATCGGGTAGGAATAGTTATGCCATCATCTAAAGATGTCGCCAAAAAAGCAGGGGTTTCGCAGGCAACCGTGTCGCGCGTGCTGAATTATCCTGAGCTTGTCAAAGAGAAAACGCGTGAAAAAATCTTAAAAGCGATAGATGAGCTAGGCTATATACCCGATGCCAATGCAAGAAGTTTGGTTTCCAAAAAAACCTATGCTATTTCCTTGATTTCAGGCCCTTTATCTAATCCCTTTTATGTGGATACCACAACGCATATTGTCAATTATGCCACATCGCTTGGTTATAAAGTGAACGTGCATTTTTCGACCGTTGAAAATGCTAAAAGCATTTATGAATTGGCGTTAAGTCATAAAATTGATGGGCTAATTATGTCCTGTGTCTTGCTCAATGATCCTATTGTTGAACAGTTACAAAAACTGGGCTTGCCTTTTGTTAGCTTTAATCGCCGCCATAATAACGTGGGGCAGTTTGTTGAAATTGATAATTTTGCTGCAGGCGTTCAAGCGTTGCAACATTTGCTGGATTATGGTCATAAAGATATTTTATGGATTGGCGCATCGGATATTGTCAGTACCTTTAAAAATCGTTTTTTAGGTTTTAAACAGGGCTTAAAACAGTTGAAAAAACAGGAGATTAAGGTACGTTCCATTAACTATAAACATCTCGATCGTCCCGATCTGAAAAAACTACTACAACGCCTACATCAATCAGGTAAACTACCCACTGCCATTTGTGCCGCAACCGATGCAATTGCGATTGACGCAATGGATGTGTTAGTCTCTTTGGGGCTTAAAGTCCCACAAGATATTAGCGTGATTGGCATTGATAATGTGGAACTTAGCCAAAATCACTTAATCCAGCTCACCACTGTAGGCAATAAAGATAATCTTTGTTTGGGGTTAATGGCGATCAAAAAATTGATTGAGATGATCGAAACTGAACCGAATGCACAAGATGACTTTAGAATCACCCTGCCCGTTTCACTCTTTTTGCGTGGTTCAACGCAAAAAATCTGATCTTTTGTTAAAAAATTGTTGATCTTTTCTTTTTTACTTCTAAAATGAATACGTATTCATAAATATGATTACGTATTCATTTTTATGTCTTAAGCTGTTTTAACCGATGTAACGTGCGGTATTGTTACACCATTCCATTCATTCTGTTTGTTCGCATACTTTGTATGTTTGGAGAGAAATATGAAACTATTCAATACGTGGAAAACACGCCAAGACGGCGAAGTCTCCCCTTATATCCCTTGTGGCCCATTTCAAATTCGCTTACCTTTTATTCATTATCGCTTTGAATGGCCCGATTATTTGCAAGGATTGCTGATGTGTGCGGTTGATCTTGCGGCGATCCCCTTATTAACGCAATTATTAGGTATGCCGTTTGAAGTCGCACTTGCGATTGTGGTGCTAAATGGTTTGTTCTATTTGGCGCATCATTTATTGGGCGATCCGTGCGTACCAGGTTGGATTACTCCTGCCATTCCGCTAATTATGGTTTACTGCCAGCAATTCCCCGAAGGCCCTGAGCGAATCCATTCACTGATTGCATTTCAAATGATGCTCGGATTGTTTTCGATCTTTTTAGGCACAACCAAACTCGCGTCTAAAATCGTGCAGGTTATTCCATCTGCGATTAAATCAGGCATTATTATCGGTGCAGGTTTTGCGGCGATTATCTCGATTTTTAAAGTGGGCGGACGCTTTGAAAGCTTCCCTTGGTCAATTAGTATTGCGGTGGGGATTGGCTTTTATCTGCTTTATTCCACGCATTTTGCTCAGTTGCAAACGAAATATCCGTTTTTTAGTGTTTTAGGTAAATTGGGGATTTTCCCGATTATTATTTTAGCCGTGCTGATTGCGCCACTGTTTGGTGAAGCAAGCTGGCCTACGATTAAATGGGAATTTTCGCACCCTGATTTTAAAACCTTATGGAATGAATACACGGTGTTTGGCGTTGGTTTTCCACCACTTGCAATGTATCTTTCTGCCATTCCTACTGTGCTTGCCACTTACATTGTGTTGTTCGGCGATATTTTGCAAAATAAAGCGCTGATTGCAGACGGTCAAAAACAGCGCGCAGATGAAAAAGTCGAATATAAATCAAGCCGTGCGCATTTAATTTTTGGCGGACGGAATACGGTGATGAGCATTATTGGCCCTGATGTTACGATGTGTGGCCCGATTTGGTCAGCAATGCAAGTGGTGATGATTGAACGTTGGAAAAAAGGACGCAAAGCAATGGATTCCTTTTTCGGCGGTATTGGTTCTTTCCGTTGGGGGACAAATACAGGGTTGTTATTAATGCCGATTGTCAGCCTTGTTCAACCGATTCTGGGCGTGGCACTGGCTTTAACCTTGTTAATTCAAGGCTATGTGAATATGAAAATTGGTGTGTTAGAAGCCAAAAGTGGCAAAGATTTAGGTATTGCTGGCATTGTGGCATCAATTTTATGTATGCAAGGTGCAGCTTGGGCATTTGCTGCCGGGATTATTCTCTGCTTATTGATTTATGGCAAAGACTTTTTCCGTGGTGAAGTGGACTATACTTTCACCAAAGATCACGATAAACAACTGAAGGAAGAACACAATGACTAATGCAACTGAATCTCTCGTACTTAGAACCACATTTACCACAAGAAATTTTCACGGTTGGGGCTGTTTAAGCGTATTACCCGATGAAGTGGCACGCCTTGGGGCAAAAAATGTGCTGATTATTACCGATCCTTTTTTAGCGCAAAGTGGCTTAGCACAGCAGATTGTGCAAACATTGCAACAAATTGGCGTGAGTTCGGTGGTAAATAGCGATGTTGTAGCTGAACCGCCACTGGCGGTGGCAGAACAACTGGTGCAATTTGCCCGTCAGCAAAATGCAGATTTGGTCATCGGACTGGGGGGAGGCAGTGCGTTAGATTTAGCTAAACTGGTGGCAGTGCTTGCGACACAAGACGGCAATGTGGCGGATTATCTTAATCTCACAGGCTTGAAAATACTCTCATCTCAAGGCTTAGCTAAAATTATGATCCCGACTACAGCAGGAACAGGCTCGGAAGTAACCAATATTTCCGTCTTATCGTTAGCTAGCAGTAAAGATGTGGTGGTGCACGATTATTTATTAGCCGATTCGGTAATTGTCGATCCACAATTAACCGTCTCTGTGCCAGCACGAGTAACTGCTGCTACAGGCATTGATGCACTCACGCACGCCATTGAAGCTTATGTTTCAGTCAATGCCACGCCGATTAGCGAAGGATTATCGTTACAAGCCATCAAATTGATCGCTCGATCGCTGGATAAAGCCGTGAAAAATGGCAACGATCGCCAAGCAAGAATCGATATGAGTTACGGCAGCTATTTAGCAGGACTTGCTTTTTTTAATGCAGGTTGTGCCGCCGTACACGCGTTAGCTTATCCGTTAGGTGGGCAATTTCATATTGCACACGGCGAATCAAATGCGGTGTTGCTCTACTATGTAATGGGCTATATCCGCTCAGCGTGCGCCGAAAAATTAAAGGATATTTACCAAGCAATGGGCTTTGATGTGGCGAATTTATCCGCCGAAGAAGCATCAAAAAAATGTATTATTGCCTTAAAAGAACTGGTTAATACAGTCAGCATTCCAGCCACATTGCAAGATTTTAATATTCCACAAGACGCATTAGACGCTTTAAGTAACGATGCGATTAAACAAACACGTTTATTGCAACGCAGCCCTATGCTACTCTCTTTGCAAGATATACAGGCGATTTATCAATCCGCTTTCAATGGCAAAGGCTTTATTTAAGACAAGGAATATACAATGAAACTCAAAAATTCATCTCTTTTCCAAACAAAATGCTACATCAATGGCTTTTGGCTTGATGCACAAAATGGCGCGACCATTGCGGTAACGAATCCTGCGGATCAACGCTTGCTCGGCACAATTCCTAATATGGGTAGAAATGAAGTGCTTGAAGCGGTTAAGGCTGCGAGTAAGGCGTTTGACAGATGGAAAAAGCGTTCTGCCAAAGAACGGGCAAACTTATTGCGCCGTTGGTTTGAGCTGATTATGCAACATCAAGACGATTTAGCGCTGTTACTCACCCTTGAACAGGGCAAGCCACTGGCGGAAGCGAAAGGGGAAATCGCTTATGGCGCAAGCTATATTGAGTGGTTTGCGGAAGAAGCGAAGCGCCTGTATGGCGATACCATTCCTGCGCCGAGTGCGACTCAGCGTATTGTGGTGAATAAACAGCCGATCGGCGTGTGTGCCGCGATTACTCCTTGGAATTTCCCGAATGCAATGATTACGCGTAAAGCAGCACCAGCGCTGGCGGCAGGTTGTACTTTCATCATTCGCCCTGCTTCGCAAACACCTTATTCTGCTTTGGCGCTTGCGGTGTTAGCCGAGCAAGCAGGCATTCCCAAAGGTGTGTTTAATGTGATTACGGGTTCAGCGCGTGAAATCGGTGAAGTGCTGACGTTTGATGATCGCGTTAAAAAATTTAGTTTTACGGGTTCAACCCCTGTGGGTAAAACGCTAATGAAACAGTGTGCCAGTACCATTAAAAAAGTCTCACTGGAACTTGGCGGCAATGCGCCTTTTATTGTGTTTGATGATGCGGATATTGAGAGTGCCGTGCAAGGCGCAATCTTGTCAAAATTCCGCAATGCTGGGCAGACTTGCGTGTGCGCGAATCGTTTTTATGTGCAATCGAGCGTGTATGATGAATTTGTAGAAAAATTCAGCAATGCTACGCGTGAATTAAACATCGGCAACGGCTTAGATGATGGCGTGCAGATCGGGCCTTTGATTGATGAAAATGCGGTTGCAAAAGTGCAAGCCTACCTTGATGATGCATTCGCTAAAGGCGCAGAACTGGTTATAGGCGGAAAACGGCTCGGTGAAAGTCTGTTTTTTGAGCCGACTATTGTCAAAAATGCCACAAGCGAAATGCTGGTTGCCAAAGAAGAAATTTTCGCCCCACTTGCGCCCGTGTTTAAATTTGACACTATTGAGCAAGCGATTGAGTATGCGAACGACACCGAATTTGGCTTAGCGTCTTATTTTTATGCCCAAAATATCAAAACCATTGTGCAAGTTTCTGATGCACTCGAATATGGAATGGTTGGCATCAACACAGGGCTGATTTCAAATGAAGCCGCGCCTTTTGGCGGCGTGAAACAGTCAGGACTTGGGCGAGAAGGCTCGAAATACGGCATTGATGAGTATGTGGAAATGAAGTATTTGGCGCTGGGGGGCTTGTAGAGATAAAGGTTGTCGTGGCAAAACTAGCAAATGTGCATCAAAATTTTGGCGCACATTTGCAATTTTTTCTTCTCGTTTTACTTCACAAATTTACTTATTTCCAAAATCAAAAAACTGTCAAAATCTCCTCACGCTTTGATTATCTGTTAAAATACCCCCTATTTTCCTTAGGGAATACCTGATTTCAAGATAATCCCAAAAACTCGAGAACAAGATAGTGATTTTAAACCGATATTTAACCAAAGAAATTTTTAAAAGTCAGATAGCGATTCTGTTTATCCTGTTGGTGATTTTCTTTAGCCAGCAGTTAGTGCGTATGCTCAATTCCGCGGTGAACGGTAAAGTACCGACCGATTTAGTGATGCGCGCCACAAGTATGGGGCAGAATTTGTTAGTGCGTGTGGCGATGTTTTGCAAATCTGTCGAGCTGTTGCCGACAGACAAGCCATAATAGCCAGCATCAATCACCCACACTGTTTGGCTTGGGTCAAAGCGTGCTAAATCGGCTACGTTTACCGTTAAAGCAAGAATTTTACTTGCCTGTGGGCTAAGGTTTTGGCTTTTGGCAAAGGCGACTAATTTTTTTGGCTGACGCTGTATCCCTTGAATATTGGGCAAAGTTGCATACACTTGAACCACTTCTTTACCGCTGCGGTTACCTGTATTTTGCACCTTGATGTTTACACCGATTTGCGACAGGAATGACAAATCAATCAAGTCGCCTGTGTTGATAAGCAAAATCACATTCTGCCCCAACTCGCCCAGGGCATTGCAGGTTTTGTGTTTCGCTGTCGGACAATAAAAAATCGCCTTTAACATTCTTGCGATCCACCCCTTCGCCCGACAAACGGCTAATCACATAAACAGACGTTTGCGTGCCTGCCACATCGCTATCGGCAATGCTATTTTCCGTAGGATTGAAAAAATGTGTGGCAAAATAAGTCAAGGTAAAATTTTCGCCCTGAGCGACTTTGTCTTTAATGCTTTTTTTCTATACCGCACGTTTTTTTGGTAAATCTTGTCATAACTATCTAGCCAAGCGGTGCTGCTCAGCGTAAAACCTATTTTAGTTAAGCCGTCAGCAATACTTACCAGATAACGCTCATTCACATCACTCGATCCTGTACCCTTTTTTTAGTCTGTCTGGTCCCACTGCCGAATAAACTAATTGTACCTGTTTTCAGTGGCAATACACCGTTATTTTTGAGCAATACAATCCCTTCGCCAGCGGCTTGTTTGGCAAGTTGGTAGTGGGCTTTTTCAAAAAATTGTGCGTTAGGGAAGTTTTCCATAGTGATGATTTGTGCTGGGGGAAGTGGTACATCTGCCCATAGGCGTTCTCCAAAGAACAAGCCCATAGCAGAAAGACTAGTGGTTTTAAGTAGTTTACGACGTGTGAGCATGGCTTTTTTCCTATTGTGTAAAGTTTCTAAGTATAGCGTAACAAAATTAGAGACAAATATAAGGAAATTTTTTAGGATTTTTTGTTCTAAAAATAGCGAGAAAAAGACCGTACTTTTGTACGATTAAGTAAAAGTGTAGTCTTTTTTTACTTATTTCAGCAACCATTTTTCCCCTTGGCAAATGCCATTTTTATGGCATAATCATTAACATTAGTTTAACCAAATACCACAGGCTCATCTATGGATTTCACCCTGATTGGGACAATACTTTATTTCTCACTCACCTTAGTTTATGCCATCCGCATCCTATACAAACAACGCAATAGTGGATCGGCATTAGCATGGTTATTTCTGATTTTTGGTTTTCCAGTGGGAGGTATAGCATTGTATAGCTTGCTGGGCGAACCAAGACTAGGTAATCAGCGTGCTAAACGCAATGCTGAATTACAAGGTTTGTATCAACAATTCGATGCTCACTTCCCCAAGAATCAATTTTGGCATCGCAAACAAGATTTACCTCTAACTTATCAGGGCATAAGCCAAGCCGCCGCCACAGATGGTGGTTTTGATGTAACCAATGGCAATGATTTAACACTTTTAAGCACGACTGATGAAATTCTTACTGCCATGCTTGCCGATATTCAGGCAGCCGAGCATTCCTGCCTACTTGCTTTTTATATTATTGAACCCACAGGACGCATTGAAACTTTGCTTAATACCCTATTAGAAGCGACTAAACGTGGAGTGGATGTGGTGATTTTGGCAGATGCGGTGGGGAGCAGCCGATTTTTTCGCAGTCATTACCCCAAAATCTTGGCTGCCGCTGGAGTGCGTGTACAAGCTATGCTTCCAGTGGGGTTGTTAAAGAGCTTTTTTGTACGTAGCGATCTGCGTAATCATCGTAAAATTATGATTGTGGATCAAAAAATCGCTTATACAGGGAGTTTTAATTTGGTCGATCCTAAACACTTTAAGCAACACAGTGGTGTGGGCGAATGGATTGATGTGATGATGCGTTGCCGTGGGGTGGTGGTGCTAGAACTAACCGCAGTGTTTTTTAGTGATTTTTATCTTGAAAATGACCTTCCAACAGTCGATATTGAGCAGCAATTACAGCAATTAGCACACCAAACCGTTCCGAAATTAAATGACTATCACACCCATGATAATGCTTTAGTGCAAGTCGTGCCATCATCGCCAGAACAGCGTGATAAGGTGATTTATCAGTGTATTTTGGCGGCTTTGTATCAAGCCAAGCACAAAATCATCATCACTACACCTTATTTTGTGCCTGATGATAATTTGCTCACCGCCTTGATTAATGCCGCCAAACGGGGCATCGACATCACCTTAATTTTACCGAAAAAAAGCGATTCACGCTTGGTGCATTATGCATCACGCGCCCATTATCCAGCACTGTTAGCTGCTGGGGTCAAAATTGCTTTGTTTCAAGACGGTTTATTGCACACTAAATTGCTCAGTATAGACGATGATTTCACCCTGTTCGGCACAGTCAATATGGATTTACGCAGTATGTTTTTAAACCTAGAAATCAGCCTTGCCATTTATGACCATAACACTAGCCAAACAGTGCAAGTCTTGCAACAATACTATCTAAACCATAGCCAATGGATAAACAACGACAAATGGCAACGCCGTTCATCGTGGTGGGGCGTAGTAGAAAATGCGGTTAGATTGGTAAGCTCATTGTTGTAAGGGATAAAAGTGGTGGTGAATTTTTGCAGTAAGTTTTAATCTTTTGCCCTAAATCACGATTCATAACAAACTAATCAGGCTTAATCGACAAAATCTGGCAGACATCAATGGCTGCCAGATTTGCTTTTATGTTCTAATCAGAAAGATTAGGCATTGCAACTTACACAAGCGGCTTTTAACATCCAAATGGTTTTTTCCTGTTCTTTAATATAGTCGCTCATTAAAGAAGCCGTACCTTCATCATCTGCATCGCCAGCAAGTGCTAAAATCTCACGTTGTTGTTGTAACAAAGTTTGGAATCCTTTTAATGCACCTTGTAAAGTATCCTGTGTAGAAGTGGCGCCTGTGTGTTCTTGCACTTTTGATACTTTCAAGTATTCACTAAATATATTGCTTGGGATATAACCTAAGGTTAAAATTCGCTCTGCAATTTCATCAATTTTTTCCACTAAATCATCGTAGTATTCCTCAAATTTTTCGTGTAACGAGAAAAATTGAACACCTTTGATGTTCCAGTGATAACCACGCACATTCATATAGAATACTTGGTAAGTGGCTAATAAGTTATTTAATTCTTCAGCAATTTTTTGTGATGATGCGGTGTTTAAACCGATACTATTTGTCATAACATTCTCCTTCTATTGGTTAATCATATTGTTTTGATGAGTTTATTATAAGCAATATTGATAGGTATTACAAATTAATTTTCATAATTGATTCAATTTATTTTAACTATCAAGGGTGATAACCCACATCTTCTAAGGTCGGATTTTCCGCCCCAAATCTTGCCAATTCATCACAAATCTCATTTTCGCGATGCCCGGCATGCCCTTTTATCCATAGCCATTGAATTTGGTGGCGTTGAATTTCTTGCTCCAACTGTATCCATAAATCCTGATTTTTCACAGGTTTACCTGTACTGGCTTTCCAATTATTTTTTTTCCAATTAAAAATCCATTCGGTAATCCCCTTTCTCATATATTGGCTATCACTTGTAATAGTCACCTTACAAGGTTCTTTCAAACTGGCTAAAGCTTCAATCACTGCCCGCAATTCCATACGGTTATTGGTGGTATTAAAATAACCTTTAGAAAGCGTTTTTTCATGCTGTTTATAACGCAATAAAACACCTATTCCACCAGCTCCCGGATTACCTAAACAAGAACCATCAGTAAAAATTTCAATTTGTTTTTGCATAAATCTGTTAAAATAAAAAAATAATTAAAAATAACGGGCAGACACATCGGTCCTCCCCTACATTCTAGCAAAGATCACAAAAATATGAACGTAAATATTGATACCAATCGCCAAATTGTACTGGATACGGAAACCACAGGGATGAATCAATTTGGTGCACATTATGAAGGACATTGCATTATTGAAATCGGTGCCGTAGAAATGATTAATCGCCGCTATACTGGGCGAAAATTACATTTATATATTAAACCTGATCGTCCTGTCGATCCCGAGGCCATCAAAGTACACGGTATTACCGATGAAATGTTAGCGGATAAGCCAGACTTCACCGCTGTGGCGCAAGAATTTATTGATTTTATTCGTGGTGCTGAATTGCTGATTCATAACGCTCCCTTTGATGTCGGCTTTATGGATTATGAATTTCGTAAACATCATTTTAATGTAAAAACAGATGAAATTTGTCTTGTGACGGATACCTTGCAACTCGCTCGTCAGCAATACCCGGGGAAACGCAATAGCTTAGATGTTCTATGTGATCGTTTAAATATTGACAACAGTAAACGTACATTACATGGTGCATTACTGGATGCAGAAATTCTTGGTGATGTTTACCTTGCGATGACAGGTGGGCAAAAAAACTTGTTTGATGATGTTGAAAATGAAAAAGGGATAAACAGCACTATACAACAAACACAAAGTGCGGTGAATTTTACGCAAAATTTACCCGTTTTAACCCTAACAGAAGATGAAATTCAAGCGCATCAAGATTATATTAAGCTGATTAATAAAAAAAGTAAGGATAATTGCCTTTGGGTCAAACGATTAAACCCCGCTCTTGAAAATAGACAAACCGTGCATTAATTAAGCAAGCAATTCAAAGATGACAAAAAAGGGTTGACGGAAAATTCATTCGCTATTATTATGCGTCTCACCAGTGCGGAGTGGTAGTTCAGCTGGTTAGAATACCTGCCTGTCACGCAGGGGGTCGCGGGTTCGAGTCCCGTCCATTCCGCCAATTTATTCAGCACCTAAGTTTTTTGGGTGCTTTTTTATTGCTTATTTTTCATCTGTAACAAAATCCGCTATAATATCCGATTATTATATTGCTGAATATTGCTGAGCTATAACTTAAATTTTAAGGTTTTTATGACAACACCAATGACTCCAATGCCCGAAATACCCACCCCCGTCATCGCCCTAGTGGGTCGCCCAAACGTAGGAAAATCCACCCTATTTAACCGCTTAACTCGCACTCGTGATGCCTTGGTAGCAGATTTTCCAGGTTTAACCAGAGATCGCAAATACGGGCAAGCCAATGTGGCAGGCTTTGATTTTATCGTGATTGACACGGGCGGGATTGACGGCACGGAAGAAGGCGTGGAAGAAAAAATGGCAGAGCAATCACTGCTTGCCATTGAAGAAGCGGACATCGTGCTGTTTTTAGTGGATGCACGAGCGGGCTTAACTCCAGCCGATATTGGCATCGCCCAATATTTACGCCAACGCCAGAATAAAACCACCGTGGTGGTCGCTAATAAAACGGACGGTATTGATGCGGATTCCCATTGTGCGGAATTTTATCAGCTGGGTCTGGGCGAAATTGCTCAAATTGCTGCTTCCCAAGGACGTGGCGTAACACAATTAATTGAAGAGGTACTCGCCCCTTTTGCGGCTCAATTTAATGCGACAGAAACTGCGGTGCAAAATAACCAAGATTCTGAGCAAGATGAATGGGATAATGACTTTGATTTTTCCGATGAAAATGATACGGCTCTGCTAGATGAAGCCCTGGAAGAAGAAAGCGATCAGCCCGAAAATAAAAACATCAAAATCGCCATTGTAGGTCGCCCAAATGTAGGCAAATCTACCCTCACTAACCGCATTTTAGGCGAAGATCGGGTAGTGGTTTATGATTTGCCCGGCACAACCCGAGATAGCATTTACATTCCTATGGAACGTGACGGTCAACATTACACCATTATCGACACCGCCGGCGTTCGCAAGCGTGGCAAGGTTCATTTAACCGTGGAAAAATTCTCGGTTATCAAAACCTTACAAGCTATTCAAGATGCCAATGTAGTGTTGCTCACCATTGATGCCCGAGAAGGCATTTCCGATCAGGATTTATCCTTACTTGGCTTTATTTTAAATACAGGGCGATCGCTGGTGATCGTGGTGAACAAATGGGACGGCTTGGATCAAGCGGTAAAAGATCGAGTAAAATTCGAACTCGATCGCCGTTTAGATTTTATTGATTTTGCCCGTGTGCATTTTATTTCGGCGTTACACGGCAGTGGCGTAGGTAATTTATTTGAATCGGTACAAGAAGCTTACGCTTGTGCCACGCAAAAAATGACCACATCCCTACTCACTCGCATTTTGCAAATGGCAACGGATGAACACCAACCGCCATTGGCACAAGGTCGCCGCATCAAGCTCAAATACGCCCATCCCGGTGGCTACAATCCGCCGATTATCGTGGTACATGGCAACCAAATGGATAAACTCCCCGACAGCTACAAACGCTACCTGTCCAACTACTACCGCCGCAGCCTAAAAATTATCGGCAGCCCAATTCGGATTCAATTCCAAGAAGGCAATAATCCGTTTGCAGGCAAACGTAATACGCTAACGCCAACTCAGTTACGCAAACGGAAACGATTGATGAAGTTTATTAAGAAGTCGAAAAGGTAGCAAAAGTGCGGTGTAAAAAATTTTCATTTTTTACACCGCGGTTTTTATGCCTTTGCCGCAATCCCATACATCAACAAACTCAATATATCTTTTAAAAATTGCTGATCTTTGCCTTGATAGCATTGGAGCAAAGCGGGATCAGTTTTAAGCTCATCAATTTTGCGAATAAAAATCTCAATTAACAATACGGGAAAATCATCACGAATGATACTTTTTTGTTGCAGTGTGGTAAAAAAATAGTGCATAAATTGGTATTTTTCTTGTTCCATTTCCGCAAAAAAAGCCTGTAATTCTTCATCTTTGTGATGTTGCAAATCATATACCATCTCTTGAGAATATAACGTTTGCATGGCATGTTTTTGTAGTTGAAAAATACGCTGAATCAGCAGATCAAGACTTTTGGCATTTTCTAACAAATCATTAAAAGCCTGCCACATTTCTTCTTTTTGTTCAGTAAATAATTGTTTAAGCAATTCTTTTTTGTTAGTAAAGTGTTTATAAAAGGTGACGCGACTAATATTGGCTTGTTGACAAATCTCACCAATAGAGACTTTTTCCCAACCATATTGAAAAAAGAGTGTTTGTGCCGCTTTCTTAATTAATTCTTTTTTATCCAAATTTCCCACCAATCATTAAAAAAAATACGAATACGATAAATTATCATTTACAAAATAATAAAATTATATTAACTTTACAAAACCAGTCATATTATTTCCATTTTGTAAACCTAAGTTCAACTTTTTTGGAGAAACCATTATGCCTATAACACTAAAAAAACAACCTGTTATACTCATCGGTGTTTGTTCACTCACGTTTCATCATACCGCAACGGCTGCCGAAAGCCCAGTAAACAATGTGACTTATCTTGAAGAAATTGTGGTCACGGGGGAGAAATTTGAGCGTTCTACCCAAGAAACGGGGTCGAGTCTTGCGGTGACCACGGATAAAGATCTGAAACAGCAAGCTACCAAAATTTCCAGCACGCATGTGTTGCAAAATACACCTAACGTGTTAGATACGGGCTTAGGCAATGATTTGCCTGTGATTCGGGGAACTGATGGTTCAGGGCCTGCTAGTGGTGCAGTGGCATTTTTCGCAGGATCTCGTCCACGAATGAATTTGTCCATTGATGGACGTTCGGCAAACTACAATGAACTGGCGTTTGGCACCAAATCCTTGTGGGATATGAAACAAGTGGAAGTGTATCGGGGCGCACAAAGTTATGCTCAAGGGCGAAATGCCATTGCAGGGGCGGTGGTGATGACGTCTAATGACCCAACCCACGAATTTGAAGGGGCTGCCAAAGCGAGTTTTGCCAATCAAAATTATCGCCAATATGCCATTATGTTGTCAGGGCCGTTGGTGAAAGATGAATTGGCGTTCCGTTTGGCAGCAGAACGGCAAAATCGCACCAGTTTCCAAGATTTGCCCTCTTATCCTGAAGTAGGCGATCCAAGAAAATATGAAACCAACACGGTGCGGGCCAAATTATTATGGACACCGTCCGCTTTCCCTGATTTCTATGCCCGTTTAACCTACAATTATATTGGTAGCCGTTCACCACAAAATGAAATGAACATTTTGCCCGCTGGCACACCTCAGGCATCATCCACCCTGCGTCCTGTGTTTGTCACCAAATCCAATAGTGGCGTGTTGGATACGGGGTTACAACTTAATGATGTATGGAAATGGGAAAACAAACTGGTTTACTCCAAATACAAAATTGACCGTTTAGCCGCATCCCCACTCGCCCCAAATGGCTATAACGGCAACCCAGCCAATGTGGATGGCGATGAATTTCAAATTGAACCTGTGTTGAAATTTAAAACCGCAGACGGCAAATATGCGGGCTTACTCGGTTTGTATTATTTCCAATCGAAACAAGATGAATGGGTCGGCATGAATAACGCCATGGGTGGCAAAAACACCTTTGACGATAAAATCACCACCAAAGCGGTGTTTGGGGAATTGACCTATGAACCCGTAGACTGGTTGGAAATTTTACTTTCTGCCCGTTATGAAGAAGAACGTCATCAACGCCACGGTGGCACGGCGGCATTAGCCATTCATCGGGATAAAACCGAAAAAACTTTCTTGCCAAAAGTGGACATTGCCTACAAATTTTCGCCACAACAACGTGTAGGGGTAAAAGTCGGTCGGGGTTATAACCCAGGTGGAGCAGGGATTACCTTTAGCTGTATTTACCCACCAACATATGCAGGTTACGGGCCTTGTATCACCTATGAATACGACCCTGAATATGTGTGGAATTATGAGCTTTATCACCGCTGGTTAAGTGAAGACAAAACTTTGGAATTAAACACCAATGTGTTCTATAACCGTTACAAAGATATTCAATTGCCTTATGGCAGTTCCTTAATTGGCAATGCGGAAAAAGCCATTACCTACGGGGCAGAGTTTAATGTCAATTGGCAAGCCACGGAAAATTGGTATCTCCATGCCGCCCTTGGTTTGTTAAAAACCAAAATTAAACGCTATGACCTTTCCCCAAGTTATGCAGGCAATAAATTAAGACGTTCACCAAATTACACCCTGAATCTCGGCACCACCTATAAATGGCAACAAGGTTGGGAAATTGGCGTGGATGCCCAATTTACCGATGGTTATTACTCCAACAATGCCAACGATGATTTCGGCAAAATTTCTTCTTATTCGCAAACCAACGCCCATCTTGCCTATAACTTTAAACAAGGTCGGGTGATGTTGTTTGTCAACAATGTGTTTAATGATCGCAAAATCACCCATGTGCCATTTTACAACCGTTTAGAAGCCGTCAGTCAGCAACCAAGACTTTATGGCATTTCTACCGAGTTTCGTTTTTAATGGCTAGGGCGAAGTAAAAAGCGAAAGAAAGGAAAGATCATGAGCATAAAACATCAGGAAATTTGCCAGCCCGTGGCGAAACAATTGCGGTTATCCATGATATTAGCCGTAATCGCCCAAGGCATGAAAGTCGCCATTTGGTTGTTGATGATTGGCATTATTCATCAAGTATCAACAGGGCAAATTCCTTTTGTTTATTTAGTGGCGTTATTGATTTTCACCGTGGTTTATTACAGCCTGAAAATCAAATCTCATGATCAATCCCATTATGCCGCCTTTCGCTTGGAGCAAATTTTACGCCAGCGTTTATCGCAAAAAATTGGCAAGCTGCCCTTGGGCGATGTGCAAACTATTGGCTCGGGGGCGTTATCTAAAGTGTTGATTGACGATGTGCATGCTTTGCACACTTTTGTCGCCGATGCCCCGCCCCTAAAAGCGGAAGCCTACAGTACGCCGATTTTTGTGTTGCTGGCGTTGGCTTGGTTAAATTTGCCTTTTGCGGCTGCCGTGTTGGCGTTTAGTTTGCTGATTTTATGGGTGTTAAAACGCATGGTGGCACGGGGTCAGCTGTTTCGCCGTGAATATGGCTTGGCGTTAGGCAAAATTAACAGTGCCATTATTGAATATGTGCAAGGCATGGCAACGGTGCGAACTTTTGATGCAGGCGAGAGTTCTTACGGGCGTTTTCAGCAAGCCTTAAGCCATTTCAGCCAAATTATGCGAGATTGGTTGGTGAAAGTGGATCTCTCCACAAGACTTGCTCGCACCTTATTTACCCCCATGCCGATGATGATTTTTTTGCTTGGTTTGGGGGCAATATTATCTGCCTATGAGCTGATTTCGCCGTTTACCCTATTTGCTTTTTTGGTGTTAGCCATGGGGCTAATTGAAACCATGCACCCTTATATGGGCTTATTTAATTTAATGGAAAAATCTCGTGCGTCCATTGAACGTATTAATGAAATTGAAGCTATGCCAGAGTTGACCGTCAGCCAACAGCCGCAACTGCCTGAAAAATTTGATATTTGTTTTAAACAGGTGAGTTTTGCTTATGAAAAAGCAAGCGAAAAAACAAATGAGAAAAAAACCGCGGTTTTAAATGGCGTAGATTTTTCCGTGCCACAAAACAGTTTCACTGCCATTATTGGACAATCAGGCTCAGGCAAAAGCACGTTGTTAAGTCTATTATTGCGATTTTGGGATATTACCCAAGGGGAGATTTGTATTGGTGGCGTGAATATCAAAGACATCGCCCCAGATAAACTAATGTCGCTGTGTTCCGTGGTATTTCAAGACAATTTTTTATTTTCAGGCACCATCGCAGAAAATATTTGTTATGGGGTAGAGAATGTGTCGGAACAGGACATGATCACCGTCGCCCAACAAGCCTATCTGCATGATTTTATTATCACTTTGCCACAAGGCTATCAAACACCCGTGGGCGAACGGGGGCAGTTGCTTTCAGGCGGGCAAAAACAGCGGTTGACCATTGCCCGTGCCTTTTTGCAAAACCGCCCCATTTTGTTGTTAGACGAACCTACTGCCTATTCGGATATTGAAAATGAAGCTAAATTAATGGCGGCATTTAGCCAATTAATGGCAAATAAAACCGTGATTATGGTGGCGCATCGGCTCACCAATATTGTGCAAGCGGATCAGATTATTTATTTGCAACAAGGGAAAATGGTGGCACAAGGCAGTCATGCAGACTTGCTCGCCCATTCCACGCCCTATCAACAATTATGGCAAGCCTATCAACAAGCCAATCATTGGGTTTTGGAGAATGCCAGATGAAATTAGACCACTATATCAACCCTGCCACCTTTCACAGCCAAAACCTGCTGCGTTCTTACGCCCATTTGCTCAATAGTGCGGGCGATCAAAAAGGCAAACTGTTGGTGCGTTTAGGGTTGGCAGCAATCTCTGCCCTGTTATTTGGCATCAGCATTGCCCTGTTGTACCCGTTTTTTATCAGCCTAGAAACAGGCTCGGCAGATGTTTATTGGGCGTTAGGCAAAATTATTGTGTTGTTGCTGATTGCCATTTTGTTACGCATGCAAGCGGAAACCTATGATACCAAAGGCTATTCTAATCTTGCCATTCATCAATTACGCACGGAATTGGGCGAGAAACTTCGCCGTGTGCCGTTGGTGCTGTTAAGCGGTTTGCGGTCGGGGGAAATTAATGCGGTGTTGGTGCAAAGTATCAACGAAGCGGCAGGGTTCGCCTTTACCTTGATGAATATTATTGTGCATGCCCTTTGTATTCCTTTAGGGGCAGTGCTGGCTCTCCTTTTTTTAGACGGTGGCGGACGTTTTGCCTTACTCATTTGTTTATTACTGCCACTAATTGCCCCCCTTTATTTATGGCGGCGGAAAGCCTTTCGGCGGGGTTTCAGCATTTTAGCGGAAGCCAACAGTCGGCTCAAAGCCGAAGCGGTGGAATTTACCCAAGGCTTGAGCGTGCTAAAATCCACCCAGCAATTATCCAGCAAACAAAATCAATTTAACCAAGTAGCAGAAGATGTGGCGAAAATTCAACAAATTGGCACGAAAAAAGGCGAAATCCCCAATTTGATTATTACCTCCAGCGTGCAATTTGCCTTGTTGGTGATTTTATTATTGGGATCGATTTGGGTAATCACAGGCAGTAGCCATTGGCTAATGCTCGCCACAATCATGATTTTAATTGCCCGTGTATCGGACGTGTTGAATTTCTTTGTGCAAATGGCATCGCTGCTGGAAATGTTTATGATAAGCAGCGAAAAATTAGCGGCTTTAATGGCATTGCCTGAACTGAGCCAAAAACAGGCAGAAACCTTGCCGACCAGCTATGATATTTGCTATGAAAACGTCCATTTCACCTATCCACAGCAAAAAACTGCGGTGTTAAATCAAATAGATTTTTGTTTGCCCGAAAAAACGCTCACCGCCTTTGTGGGCAGTAGCGGCTGTGGCAAAAGCACGCTGTTAAAATTACTGCTCCGCCATGGCGACCCTGAACAAGGGCGGATTACCATTGGTGGCGTGGACATTCGCCACATGAGCCAAAGCCAGTTAATGAGCTTGATTTCCGTGGTGTTTCAAGATGTGTATTTGTTCCAAGACAGCATTTTAAATAATATCCGCATGGCAAAACCCGATGCCGATGATAAAGCCGTAATTGAAGCGGCGAAACTGGCACAATGTCATGACTTTATTTCGCAACTGCCACAGGGCTATACCACACAAGTGAGCGATATTGGCACGAATTTTTCAGGGGGCGAAAAACAACGCCTTGCCATTGCCCGAGCCATTTTAAAAGATGCGCCGATTTTGCTGTTAGATGAACCCACCGCGGCACTGGACACCTACAACGAACTCGCCGTGCAACAGGCGTTAAATGCCTTGGTGAAAGATAAAACCATTTTGATTATCGCCCACCGTTTGTCCACCATTGTGGCGGCGAATCAGATTTATGTGCTGGATAAAGGCTATATCGCCGAACAGGGCACACACCCACAATTACTCGCCAAACAAGGCATTTACGCCCGTTTTTGGCAAAAGCGAGAACGGCTATGACAGAAACTATGACAGAAACCATGACAGAAACAACGCCAACCCAAGCCCCACTTCGCAAACAAGACTGGGCATTATTATTCACCACTGCCACCTTTAAATTTGTGGTGGTGAGTTTTTATTTAATCAGCCTGATCACCATTTTAAAAGATCAACAAGTGGATCTGGAACTCATTAGCTGGGTGTATTTACTAGCCTCTTTTGAAACCATCAGTGCCTTACTCACACCCATTTTAGAACGCTTTTATCTCCCCCGTTTCGGCAAATTTAAAAGCTGGCTGGCGTTATCCATTCACCTGTTATTTGCCTGTTTTGTGGCGTTATATTTTATCAACCCCGTGCAAGATTTTGCCGTTTTATTGCTCATTTGCGGCGCATTAAGTCTCATGAGCGTACTGTTTGGTTGTGCTGCCCTTGGCTTAACCTGCGTATTATTACCTAGCAAAGAGCGGGGCTACGGCGGCATGTTTCATATTGTGGGGGCAAGACTGGGACGCATGCTCGGCGGCGGCTTAATGCTTTGGGTGTATCAACATTACGGCTGGCATACCACAACCTTCATCATGGGCTTGCTAAGTTTCACTTTGTGCCTGCAAATTTTGGCTTACCGTGAACCGCCAGCAAGCCTGCAAACCAATCAATATAGCCTTGGCTTTTTCTTCAAACGCCTAATCAGCTTTTGGCAAGCCCCCAACACAGGCTGGATTTGGCTGATTATTTTGTTTATTTCCTGCGTGCCATACTCTTTGCTCGCCAGCACCTTTATCCCCAAACTCAACACCCTAGGCTGGCAGCCGCAACAAATCGGCTTTTTACTCGCCGTCATCTCGCCCATTGCCAGCATTATCGCTGCCCCTTTAAGTATTCCGTTGCTGAAAAAATATTCACGCAATATTTTAGTGCAAAGCATTTTATTTATCCAAATCGCGGTCATCAGCATTTTCCTTGTGGGCGAATATCTCCACTTCCCAAGCATTGCCATCGCCTGTTTTATCGTATTACTCGGCATGAGCTACAGCGTGCTACTCCCCGTATTACTCGCCATTCTCATGGACAAAGCCCAATTCCCCACATTGGACAGCTCCCTACAATTTTCCGTGATCACCTTCGGCGGCTACATCGGCGGCTTCGTGGCACTCCGCTTAATCAATCTGATTGATTATCAAGGCATTTATTGGGTGGCAGTGGGCTTTGCAGGTTTTGTTTGGTGGTTGGCGTATAGGAAGTATATTGCTAATTAGGGGAAAAACACCTGTTTTTTAACCGCACTTTTTAAACTAAATTGAACGGCAATTTAAAAAGTGCGTTTTTTTCATCAATTTATTGCTCGATATTTCAACCAACTCAACACAAAAATCAACACTGCTACGCCACCAACAGCCGTACCCACAAACCCAATATTCGCTAAGCCCCAATGTTGCATTACTTGATTACCCACTAACGCCCCGGCACCAATCCCGATATTGTAAATGCCTGAGAAAATCGCAGTGGCGACATCGGTAGCATCAGGGGCGAAATTTAACACTCGCATTTGAAGGCCTAAACTCACGGCTGAAATACCAATTCCCCAAATAAAAACTTGAATAAATAATAGCGTAACGTAGTCGCTTACTATATAAAAAGCAAACAATGAGGAGATGACAATGATCAATGCTGTGATAATAAATCCTATTGGGAAAAAACGATAAAGTCGGCTAAATAACAAACTGGCGACCAATCCTGCCACACCGAAAACCAACAAAATAGCCGTCGCAATATTTTCACTTAACTGGCTAATATTAATCACAAAAGGCTCAATATAACTATAAGCAGTAAAATGTGCGGTGACAATCAACATCACCACAATATAGGTAGCGATTAACAATGGGCGTTTTGCCAATAAGGGTAAACTTGATAATGAACCAGCATTGCGACTCGGTAAACGTGGTAATAAATTTGCCAGAATTAACATGATCGTAAACGCTACCACACCAAGTACCGCGAACGTCGCTCGCCAGCCTAACCATTGACCAATAATTCGCCCGATCGGTAAACCTAACACCATTGCCATGGCAGATCCCATGGCGATCATGCCTAAGGCTTGGGTTTGCTTGCCTTTTGGTGCAACTCGCATTGCCATCGCCACCGAAATGGACCAGAAAATTGCATGCGCAAAGGCAATCCCTATACGTGCCAATAACAGCACCCAATAATTCCACGCCAACACCGATAACAGATGGCTTGCCACAAATAAGATAAAGACTTTAAGCAATAAACTACGACGTTCTAATTTCGCGGTTGCCAACATTAATGGCAGAGATGCCAAGGACACAATCCATGCATAAACTGTAATCATCAACCCCGTTTTTGCCACGTCCATGGCAAAACTGCTAGCAATATCCGATAGCAATGCGACTGGCACAAATTCAGTAGTATTAAACACAAAAGCAGCAAATGCCATTGCCACCACGCGAAAAGAAGCCATGCGGTCTATTTTTTTCGCCTCTAACATTATTTTAATTTCTCTTTAATAAAATTTTTTAACTGATCGCGAAAACTACGGTTAATTTCCACTTTATATTCTGGTGATTGGCAACTGCCAAAGAATCGCACAGGTAAGGCTAAGGCTTGATAACGCTGCTCATTTAGCGTAATATTCGCTTGAAAATCACAACGCCCTTGGAGCAAATCCACGACACCTTGACTTTGCAAGATAAAATATTTATGTTGTACTTTAGCTTGATCGACTTGAATAACATCCGGTTGCCATTGAAATTTAGTCTGAGCAAAATCAAAGGATGTATCGATATTTTTAGTGCTTTCATCAAAATTAATGGGCGCATACCGGCTGATTAATGCCAGTACATTTAAGCCTTTTATTTTGCCATTCATCACATCAAAATAAAATTCCCCACTGGTAGGCATTATTTCTTTAGATAACAAACGTATTTGTGCATCTGCCCTGCCTGTTACTAACGCTGCAATATTAAAGGCTTTTAGCCAATCTTCTAAGGGTAACTGCTTACCATTTAGCTGCCAAATATATTGATTTTGTTGCTCGTTCAGCTTTACCGATAATGAACCATTATTGGCGACATGAGAAAGTTGTATTGAAATGGATAACGCATTTTTAGTCTCTAACGTAATTTCAATGGAATTTAATTTAACTTGATTAAACAAAGGGTGAATCAATGTAATGGCATAATTATTTGGCATAAAGGTTACAAAACCTTGCTCTGCGTGTAAGATAAATTTATTTTGATTAAATAAACGTTTATTCTGTAATAGAACCTCACCATCTAAATGAGAAAATTGAACTCCATTAAAATTGATGGCAAGGATCGTTTTCAATTCAATTTGATCATTCTGTGCCGTTTTAGCGGAAAAAGTTAACTCGGAAGTAGGCAATCTCATATTGCCGGCATTAAAAGATTTTAACCAATCCAATAGATCCTGAACAGACAACGTAGATTTCGGTGTTAACAGAAAATGAATATCTTTCATATCAGGGGATAGGGAGTTTGAATAAAAAATCTTTCCTTGCTGCATCACAAAAGATTGCAAACCAATATCACCGGTTAACAATCCCCAAAAACTTAATTCAGCTTGTAAAGACTGTGCTTGAAGTTGCTGATTCTCATCGGATACATAATCAACATTAATGAATTTAACTGAAATCCTAGGCAAAAAATCAATATCTATTTTATCAACCTGAACAGCATTTTCTGACAAAAGTGCGGTTAATTTCTGCTCCATTTTTCCTTTTTGGATATAAACAAAAACAGAAAAAACTAAAATTAACAATAAAAGCACCGCACTTATTTTTTTAAGCATGTTATTTATCCTGATTAATTCGGCTCGCTACCGCACTTTGTTGGTGTTTATATTTAGCATCTTCACGGCTAGTGTAAGGACGCGCCGCATTGCCACTCAAAATTTCAAAACTCAATGCCCCGATAATCATATTCGGACGTAATGCTAACGGCAATTTGCCCGAATTATAAAATTCCAACACAATTTTGCCTTCCCAACCGGGATCGATACGGTGAGCAGTGACATGTACCATTAAACCTAAACGCGCCAAAGAAGAACGCCCATCAAGCCAGCCAATCACATTAGCAGGCAATTTCACACTCTCTAAAGTCGTGGCTAACGCAAGCACACCGGGATGCAAATAAAAGGCTTCACCATCAGCGATAATAATTTCATCACTCATCACCAAGTCTAGCTGTGCCGCCACTTCTTCTTTTGGACCACTAACATCAATAAAAGGGGCACTGTGTTCACGAAACACTCGAAACGAATTGCCTAATCGCACATCAATAGTAGCACCATTGATTTTGCTATTATCAGGCCGTGGCGTTAAGGAAATAATGCCTTGATCTAAATATTTTTCAATATCCGTATCACACAATCTCATCTTGCTCGCCTCCATTTACCTAATAAATTCAAAATTTGAGCTTTTAACATATTAATCGCTATACGATTTTTTCCACCACGTGGAATTACGACATCTGCATATTGCTTAGATGGCTCAATAAATTGTAAAAACATTGGTCGCACCGTGGCACGATATTGTGCAATCACCGATTCCATGGAACGCCCACGTTCCACCATATCACGCTGTAAACGGCGAATAAAACAAATATCTAACGGCGTATCAATAAACACCGACATGGACAATTCGTTACGCACATTTTCATCGGTAAGCAATAAAATCCCCTCTAAAATCACGATTTTTTTCGGGGTAAAATGGGTCACTTCTTTAGTACGAGTATGTTCCACATAGCTATAAACAGGAATATCTACCGATTGACCTGATTTTAAGGCTTTTAAATGACCGACTAATAATTCTCTATCCATAGAATTTGGATGATCATAATTGGTTTTTATACGGGTTTCAAAATCCAAATGACTTTGATCTTTGTAATAACTATCTTCGGCAATAATACCAATATCTTCACATCCCAATTCTTCACAAAGTTCTTTGTGAACGGTAGAAGCAATAAGACTTTTGCCTGATGCAGATGCGCCGGCAATGGCAATAATAATACAATTTGAATTTTTAGACGAACTTTCAGACATAAATGTTCTCAATAAGGAATAATTTGACTGATTATAAAGAAAAATCGGCTTTTTTAACAGTTTTTAACCAAATTTTTAAGTATAACGCAACGAATTTTTATTTTTGTGACTTATCTCACAGAAATAAATTCATAAAACCGTTATTATGAGAAAGCATTTTAATAATTACATTTAATCAATAGGGGTATTCTATGAAATTCAATAAAATTTCTTTTGCAATTTCCACCGCAGTTTTAGGTGCAAGTTTAATGCTATCTACTCAAGCTCTCGCCAAAGGTCGTTTAGTGGTGTATTGTAGTGCCACCAATGAAATGTGTGAAGCAGTGACCCAAGAATTCGGTAAGAAATACGATGTACGTACATCCTTTATTCGTAATGGTTCTGGTAGTACATTTGCCAAAGTGGAAGCGGAGAAAAATAATCCGCAAGCGGATGTATGGTATGGTGGTACATTTGATCCACAGGCACAAGCTGCAGAATTAGGATTATTACAACCCTATGAATCAAAATATATTCATGAAATCGTAGAACGTTTTCGCGATCCTGGTAAAGTGAAAGGGAATTATGCTTCGGCTATTTATATGGGAATTTTAGGTTATGGCGTAAATACTGAGCGTTTGAAAAAATTAGGCATTACCGAGGTGCCAAAATGCTGGAAAGATTTAACCGATCCACGTTTAAAAGGTGAAATTCAAATTGCCGATCCACAAAGTTCAGGCACCGCTTACACCGCCATTGCGACCTTTGTACAACTTTGGGGTGAACAAGGCGCATTCGATTACTTCAAACAATTACACCCAAATATTTCCCAATACACCAAATCAGGTATCACCCCATCTAACAGTGCCGCTCGTGGTGAAGCAACTATTGGTATCGGATTCTTACACGATTACGCCGTGCAAAAACAAGCTGGAGCCCCTGTGGAATTGATTGTGCCTTGTGAAGGTACTGGCTATGAATTGGGCGGTTTAAGTATTATTAAAGGTTCAAGAAATATTGACAATGCAAAATTGTTTGTCGATTTTGTACTTTCCAAAGAAGGACAAGAAACCGCTTGGCGTAAAGGTAACTCACATCAAACCTTAACTAATACTACCGCTGAACAATCTCCAACAGCGTTTGATCCAACCAAATTAAATCTAATCAATTATGATTTTGAGAAATATGGTGATAGTGCTGAACGCAAACGCCTAATTGAAAAATGGGTACAAGATGTTAAATTAGCGAAATAATTTTTTCAAACAAATCGCTTTATCATTTAATTTGGGTAGGACATGTGTCAGCATAGTGTAATCCTACCCAATCCTTTAATATTCAATAAAAAGGAGAGCTTATGAAAACTTCTCAAATGGCAATATCACTTTCCACTATTTTACTCGGTAGCGTAGCATTTAACCAAAATGCTATCGCAAATACGGCTAATAGTGGTCGCTTAGTTGTATATTGTAGTGCTCAAAATACGATGTGCGAACAAGAAATTCTCGCTTTTGAAAAGAAAACTGGCATTAAAACCAGTTTTATTCGTGGCGGTACAGGCAGTATTTTAGCCAAAATAGATGCCGAAAAAGCCAATCCACAAGGTGATGTTTGGTATGGTGGCACCTTAGATCCCCATTCTCAAGCGGGTGAGATGGGCTTACTGGTCCAATATCAATCACCTAATTTGCAATTTATTCCTGATGAATTAAAAGATCCGGCTAAAGTCAAAGGCAATTATACTTCAGCGATTTATTTAGGCATTTTAGGTTTTGGCGTCAATACAGAACGTCTCGCAAAATTAAATATTCCTATACCAAAATGTTGGAAAGATTTAACTGATCCACGTTTAAAAAATGAAATTCAAGCTGCTGATCCACAAAGTTCTGGTACTGCTTACACTGCTTTAGCCACTTTTGTACAATTATGGGGCGAAGATCAGGCTTTCCAATACTTAAAAGATTTACATAAAAACGTATCACAATATACCAAATCAGGTAATACCGCTACCCGTAATACAGCCCGTGGCGAAGCATCTATTGGAGTAGGATTCTTACACGAACATTCCATTGAAAAAGAAAAAGGTGCACCTGTTGAATTAATCGTACCTTGCGAAGGGACTGGCTATGAAATTGGAGGCGTGAGTATTATTAAAGGCGCCAGAAACCTTGAAAATGCGAAAAAATTTGTAGACTGGGCGTTATCCGCTGAAGCACAAGAACTTTCGTGGCAAAAGGGTGAAACTCATCAAATTTTAACCAATAGCCAAGCGAAACAATCACCTTATTCTTTAGATTTTAAATCCATTAATTTAATTAATTATGATTTTGATAAATATGGTGCGAGCGATTTACGTAAACACTTAATTACGAAGTGGGTTGATGATGTGAAACTAGCGAAGTAACACAAATCTTCTCAAAAAAACCGCACTTTTTTATTAGCTCGGGCGTGTTGACAAAAAAGCCAATTCGCCCTTTATTCAATATTGCGAGGTTGTATGAATTCCGCAAAAATTCCTTTTATCCAAACAGCTAATTTTTGGCTGTTGTTAGCTTTAATTGCTTTTCTTGTGCTACCATCTCAAGCCTTAGATTATGGCTTGTTGGAAAGTACCGCCGATGAATTTTATGATGCCATGGGTTGGTCATCATTTAATTTAACTATTTTATGGTTTTTACCATTAGTTGGTTTTCTAATTATTGCAAAATTAAATTTACCAACAGAAAAGCAAGCTAAAACTGAATTAGCGTTAGTTGGCTTCAACTTTTTATTTTTGTTTATCAGTGCAATGATTTACAAAATATCCATGGGTTACTCAGTGCTTATTCTCATTTGTACACTTTCTGCTATTGCTACTTTTGCTTTAGCAAAATTGAAAGTAATGCAAGGGGATAAATTTATTATTGGTTCAATTTTGGCTATTATCTTATTAATTGCCTTTTTTATTGTGTATCCAACAGTGGCAATTTTCGTATCTATGTTTTATGACGGTGATACTTTCGCTCCACAACAAGTATTACGTATATTAAGCCAAAATTATATTGTTCGAGTAATTACCAATTCCCTTACTTTATCGAGTTTTGTGGGAATCGTTTCCACCATTTTTGGCTTAGCTTTTGCCCTTTATACCACTAGAATTGCGAGACGCACGGCGTTTATTGGTAAAATTTTCTCAATTTTACCAATTGTGACACCACCATTTGTGGTCGGTCTTGGGGTAACCTTAATGCTGGGGCGTTCAGGTTATGTAACGGAATTTTTAGATGAATATTTAGGCTTTACTAACCATAACTGGCTATATGGTTTTAACGGTATCGCGATTGCGCAGATTTTGGCATTTACACCAATGTCTTTCATGATTTTAGATGGTGCGTTGAAATCTATTCATCCGTCTATTGAAGAAGCCTCTTACACCTTACGAGCCAACCGCTATCAAACATTCTATAGCATTATTTTCCCGTTGTTACGCCCGGCCCTAGCAAACTCGTTCTTGATTGTATTTATTCAATCTTTGGCAGATTTTAGTAACCCATTGGTGCTAGGCGGTAGTTTTGATGTGTTAGCCACGCAAATTTATTTTTATATTGCAGGATCGCAATTAGATTACGCCTCCGCTAGTACGCTAGGTTCACTATTATTAATTTTTTCCTTAGCGATTTTCGTGATTCAATATATTTGGATTGGCAATCGCTCCTATGTAACAGTTTCGGGCAAATCTTATCGTGGGGAAACACAAGATTTACCTGCAGGGCTAAAATGGACGATTATTTTTATCTTAGCATTTTGGATTTGTTTTAATCTTACTCTATACGGCAGCATTTTCTACGGTAGCTTTACAGTAAACTGGGGCGTAGACTATACCTTAACCTTAAAAAACTATATCACTTTATTTGGTCAAGGATTTAGTGATGGAGCTTGGCCATCTTTGATTCAAACAGTGTTATTTGCTGCTACTGCTGCACCGATTACAGCGTTGTTTGGTTTGTTGATTGCTTATGTGACGGTACGTCGTGATTTTAAAGGTAAAAAAACGTTGGAATTCTTAACCTTGCTTTGTTTTGCCGTGCCGGGAACTGTCGCGGGGGTATCTTATATTTTAGCCTTTAATGATGCTCCAATTTATCTAACAGGAACGAGCATGATTATTATTCTATCCATGGTCATGCGTAATATGCCGGTGGGGATGCGTTCGGCGGTGGCTGGATTGGGTCAGCTAGATAAATCCTTAGATGAAGCCTCGCTTTCCTTAAAAGGTAGTTCATTTAAAACCATTTGGTATATCGTATTCCCATTATTAAAACCAGCGTTATTATCGGCATTAGTTACCAGTTTCGTACGAGCGATGACTACAGTTAGTGCCATCGTGTTCTTAGTGACCGCAGATACAAGGGTCGCCACATCCTATATTTTAAACCGTGTAGAAGACGGCGAATATGGTATTGCCATTGCTTATGGTTCAATTTTAATCGTGGTGATGATGGCAATTATCTTATTCTTTGACTGGATCGTGGGCGACACTCGCATTTCCCGTTCCAAAGCGAAAACAATGAATTAATAAAGGTTGTAAATTATGAGTCAAGATTTCTTAGTATTAAAAAATATCACGAAAGCCTTTGGTAAAGCGGTTGTGATTGATAATTTAGATTTAACCATTAAACGCGGCACAATGGTCACGTTGCTCGGGCCTTCGGGTTGTGGAAAAACCACCGTATTGCGGTTGGTAGCAGGATTAGAAACGCCTACTTCAGGACAAATTTTTATTGACGGCGAAGATGTCACCAAATCGTCCATTCAAAATCGGGATATTTGTATTGTGTTCCAGTCCTATGCGTTATTTCCTCACATGTCTATCGGCGATAATGTGGGTTATGGTTTACGAATGCAAGGCATAAGTAGTGAAGAGCGCAAACAACGAGTGAAAGAAGCTTTGGAATTGGTGGATCTCGTAGGCTTTGAAGATCGTTTTGTGGATCAAATTTCAGGCGGTCAACAACAACGTGTCGCTTTGGCTCGTGCCTTGGTGTTAAAACCGAAAGTGTTGTTATTTGATGAACCATTGAGTAATTTAGATGCAAATTTACGCCGTTCTATGCGAGAAAAAATCCGTGAGTTACAACAAAGTTTGGGAATTACCTCACTTTATGTAACTCATGATCAAGCTGAAGCTTTTGCGGTGTCAGACGAAGTAATCGTCATGCACAAAGGCAAAATTATGCAAAAAGCGCCTGCCAAAGAATTGTATTTACGTCCTAATTCGTTATTTTTAGCCAACTTTATGGGTGAAAGCAGTATTTTTGAAGGTATCCTTTCGCAAAATCAAGTAACGATTAATAACTACCAATTCCATTTGCCAAGTGCTGATCAATTTGGTTTACCTGATGGAGAATGTTTAGTGGGAATTCGTCCCGAAGCCATTCGCTTAAAACACCAAGGTGAAGCTAGTCAACGATGTCAAATTAAAAGTGCGGTGTATATGGGGAACCATTGGGAAATTGTAGCTAACTGGGGAGGAAAAGCTCTATTAGTTAATTGCAATCCTGAAGATTTTGATCCGAAAGCTGAAAGCGCGTTTGTGCATTTGAGTGAGCATGGGGTGTTTTTGTTGAGAAAAGGATGATCTGCCCTGCACTGGCGTACAGGGCTAAGTAAATCACGATGCTCCGCATCTTGGGATAAAAGCTACGGCGTAGCGTCACTATGCTTAGCCCCATACGAAAGTACGGGGGATGGATAATAGGTAGGAGAAAATATGGCACAAAAAATTATTTTAGACTGCGATCCCGGTCACGATGATGCCATTGCAATTTTACTGGCTCACGGCAATCCAAATATTGAATTACTCGCTATTACAACTGTTGTGGGAAATCAAACTATTGATAAGGTTTCTCGCAATGCTTTAGCCGTAGCGGAAATTGCTCATATTCGTGGTATTCCCATTGCAAAGGGGATGGACCGTCCGCTGGTGAGAGAAGTAGAAAATGCGGCGAATATTCATGGCAAAACGGGGTTAGATGGTCCAGTATTACCAACACCAACACAATCCCTAAGCGAGCAACACGCCGTCAATTTAATCATTGATTTGGTAATGTCACACCCTGAAAAGACCATTACTCTAGTGCCAACTGGCGGATTAACCAATATCGCCTTAGCTGCTCGCCTTGAGCCACGCATTATTAATCGGGTTAAAGAAGTGGTACTAATGGGCGGAGGCTATCATACCGGAAACTGGTCAGCAGTTGCCGAATTTAATATTAAGATTGATCCAGAAGCCGCTCATATTGTGTTTAATGCGGGCTGGAAAGTCATCATGGTGGGTTTAGATCTTACCCACCAAGCCTTGGCTACCCCTGATGTGGTGCAACGTATTGCAGATATTGCCACGCCCGTGTCAAGATTTGTGGTGGACTTGCTGGATTTCTTTGGCAAAATGTACAAAAAGAACCAAAACTTTGATGCACCTCCTGTACACGATGTCTGTGCAGTAGCTTATATTATCGACCCAACCTTAATTGAAGTGAAACAAGTGCCTATTAATATAGAATTAACTGGCACCCATACTTTAGGTATGACCGTAGCCGATTTCCGTTATCCTCCGAAACCTTGTAATACCTTTGTGGCAACCAAGTTAGATCGGGAACGGTTTTGGGATTTGGTGATTAATTCACTTAAAACTATTTAACATTTCCCCGTACGAGAGGACGGGGATCTCTATCCTAAACGTTAACAGCATAAACCTTAAACTTGCCCGTTTTCGCCAATACCTGATGCCGACCGAAACAGCGATCTAACAAATCCGCATACGGCAAAAACGCATTGGCTACAATTCTCAATTCTCCACCTGATTTTAAATGTTGTTGTGCCTGTTCAATTAAGGTCGTTACAGTCTGATACGCCGTATCAATACCATCATGAAATGGCGGATTAGAAATAATCAAATCAAATTTACCTTGAATATGGGAAAATACGTCACTCGCTATCACTTCACCAGCCACCCCATTTTCATCTAACGTCCGTTTAGCCGAAGCAATCGCCATCGCGTGAATATCGCTCATCACCAAATTAATTTGTGGATTATGTTGCTTAATAAATGCCCCAATCACCCCAGCACCACATCCAATATCAAGAACATCACCAGTAATTGTATGATTAAGTGTAGAAAGCAATAAATCTGTGCCGAGATCTAATTCATTAGCACTAAATACCCCGGGCAAACTTTGAATTTTTAATTCTCCAAGTTTCTGATTTTGGTAAGTCTTCCAATAGGTTGCAAACTCAAATTGTGGCACTTCTGTTAAACAAAAATGATACAACCCACAACGTCTGGCACTGTCAATTTTGCCAATCTCACCAAATGGCGAAAGCATTTTCTCAACCGAACGCACACCACAACGATTTTCACCAATAATCAAGATTTCTTGATTGAGTGGCGAATTGGCTAATAATTGCATTAACTGAAATTGCACTTCTTGCTTATTCTTGGTCCAATAAAAAACTATCAAATCCGCTTGATCCTGAAAAATTTCGCCAAAATGTACCGCACTTTTGTCTTTTAAGCGGTTCACATAATCAAAATAACAAGACCAAATCTTGACAGATTTTCCCTGCGAACGAATTTGCATTGGAAAATCATCATTGACTCCCCCAGCAAATAAAACAGATTTATGTTCAAAAAAAGCGAGATGACGTTGTAAAACTTGGCTTTCAAGACTAAGCATTATAAGATATTCCTATGTAAAAATTTTGGCTATTATACGCAATAAAATGCTATTTACGAAATTCCAAAACCCCTTTACAATACTCTCTCGTTTTTATTTTTATGGATAACATTTTGAATCGTCGCGATCTACTTTTGCAACAAATGGGTGTATGCCAATGGAAATTACGTCGTCCTGATGTGTTAAAAGGGGTGGTGAATATTCAGGTGTCTGCAAATATTCGTTTAGTGATTATTACCGACATCCCATTTTCACTCAATGAAAAATTTATGCAGGATGTGTTACTAAGTTGCGAGATTAAACCGAATGATTGTTTGTTTATTGATTTTGAACAAGCCAATCATCTTAATATAGAACAAGAAGTCATTTATTGGCTAATCAGCAAAAGTACTGAAAAAATTGACCGCGCTTTGCCCTTATGTCAACATTCCATCGCACAATGGCGAAGCCCCGATCTCGCGACATTAAAACAAGATCCCAAGGAAAAACGCCATTTTTGGCAACAAATTCAAACTCTAAATCAACCTTTAAATTAACTGGACGAAAAAATGACTGATGTAATTGCTATGGGTAAAGCTGCCAAACAAGCCGCTTTTATCCTTTCCCAACTTTCTCAACAACAAAAAAACAAGGCGTTACAACAAATTGCTGATCAACTTGAACAACAACAGGATCGCATTTTACAAGCGAATGCTAAAGATATTGAAACCGCGCAACAAGCAGGTTTGAGCGAAGCAATTATTGACCGCTTATTACTTACACCGGATCGTTTAAAAAGTATAGCCAATGATGTACGTCATGTAATTTCCCTTGCCGATCCTGTGGGTAAATTAATCGACGGTGGCATGTTAGATAGTGGTTTAAAATTAGAACGTGTACGAGTTCCTCTAGGTGTGATTGGTACGATTTATGAAGCACGCCCAAATGTTACGATTGATGTAGCAAGCCTTTGTTTAAAAACAGGTAATGCAGTGATTTTACGTGGTGGTAAAGAAACCCAATATTCCAATAAAGTATTGGTGGAAGTCGTACAATCCGCTCTTGAGCAAACGGGTTTGCCAAAAGAAGCTGTACAAGCCATTACCGATCCCAATCGTGAATTCGTCATGCAATTACTTAAATTAGATCGTTATGTAGATATGATTATCCCCCGTGGCGGGGCAGGGTTACATGAACTCTGTAAACAGCATGCCACTATTCCTGTCATTGTCGGAGGTATTGGTGTTTGTCATACCTTTGTGGAACAAAGTGCGGATCAAAATAAAGCACTTTTCATCATTGATAATGCTAAAACCCAACGTCCTAGCACTTGTAATACGTTAGAAACACTTTTAGTGCAAGCAAGTATTGCTAACCAATTTTTACCAAAACTAGCCGAACATTTAAAAGCAAAACAGGTAAAATTTCATGCAGATTCCGCTGCACTTTTAATCTTGCAACAAGCAGGTGCCAATGTCCAGCCAGTACAAGATCAAGAGCTACGCCAAGAGTGGTTATCCAAAGATTTAAATGTGGTCATTGTAAAAGATATTGAACAAGCCATTGAGCATATTCGGGAATACGGTAGTCAGCATTCAGAAGCGATTTTAACGGAATCGCAAAAATTGGCGCAACAATTTGTATCACAAGTAGATGCGGCAGCAGTATATGTCAATGCTAGCACAAGATTTACCGATGGTGGTCAATTTGGTTTAGGGGCAGAAGTAGCAGTAAGTACACAAAAATTACATGCTCGTGGACCTATGGGATTAGAAGCATTAACAACTTATAAATGGATAGCAACTGGGGATTATGTATCAAGAGCGTAATATGCCTTTCGCCTATTCGTATCTTTCATTAATTATTTAGATTTGAATAATTAACTTAATTTGTATATTATTGAACGAAGAAAATGATATGGAATTCATTGTCGTTTTCTATTACTTTACACTAAATAATTATTCATTTGAGGTAAGTTATGAAGAAAACATTGTTAGTACTGAGTTTAGCGATTGTTATCCTACCGATAGCAGCACACTCGCACGATCATGAATCTGTGCATCATGCTAAAGATAAAAACGCCTTAACCGTAGAAATGGAATTACTGGATCCGGTAAATGGCAATAAATCACTTGGACATGTCTATGTGACAGAATCCAACTATGGTTTAGTATTTACTCCTGAATTAAAAGGTTTGACAGCTGGTTTACACGGTTTCCATATTCACGAGAACCCTAGTTGTGATCCGAAAGAGAAAGATGGTGAATTAATTGCTGGTTTAGAGGCTGGTGGTCACTGGGATCCACATAATACAAAGAAGCATGGTTTTCCATGGTCTGATGAAGCGCATTTAGGTGATTTACCTGCACTATATACCGATGTGGATGGGAACGCAAACAATCCTGTATTGGCTCCACGAATAAAAACGTTAGCCGAAATCAAAGGTCGCTCATTAATGATTCATGTAGGTAGTGATAATCATTCCGACCACCCTGCTCCATTGGGCGGTGGCGGAGCTAGAATGGCTTGTGGTATAATTAAGTAATAAGATTATTTGTGATTGAAACTACAAAAGTGCAGATCAGTTCTTCAGATCTAATTGTGGGATGACTTTCACTTTGACCGAAATTAAGAACCGGCATAGTAGATAAAAGTGTTGATATTTTCTTTTTTTCTAAAAATATTTTTCTTTTTTGAAAATTTATCCCCTTATTTTCCATTTTTAGCCGTTTTTTATGCTAAAAATGTTACTGTATAAACCCTATAGATAATAACAGCCCATTAATTTAAAATAGGCTGTTATTATTAAATTGTTAATTACTAGGCTTGTAATAAAGCCTTTTCTGAACTGGTGTTTATGTATGTCGGCGTAAGAGTACGGCAAATAAAAAAAGACTACGCAAATAGTCTTTTTTGTTAGATTGGTGCGCTGAGCGGGACTTGAACCCGCACGCCGTGAAGCACTACCCCCTCAAGATAGCGTGTCTACCAATTCCACCACCAGCGCGCATTTAATAGGGTTTTATTTTAGTTTTGTGGAATATCTGCGTTTTTATTTTCTTCTAACGCCGGAGTAACCGCTTTTTGTTGTTCCAACTGTTGAGCAGCTTGGGATAAATCATCAAATTTACCCTCTTTTACTTTATCATGGTGAGCATTCAAATTACCAAGAATAATGCTTGATGCAAAGAAAATAATGGCTAAAACAGCCGTTGAACGAGATAAAAAGTTACTTGAACCAGCAGAACCGAATACTGTACCTGATGCACCACCACCAAATGACGCTCCCGCGTCGGCACCTTTCCCTTGTTGAATAAGGATAAGTCCGATCATAATGATGGACACAATAAGGTAAATAAATAATAATGCGTTATACATTGTAATATCTTCTCTGCGATAAATTTATTTTCTAAAAAACATGCGGATATTACCGAATATTTAGTGTTTAATCAAGGGGTTTTTATTTAGTCGCTGAAAATCTAATCGGAAATTACCGCACTTTGATCTTTTGTTCTGCGTTTATTAAACTTAGGTTTTGCTGTTGTATTGCTGGCAACCTTATTTATCTGACGTAACGCCGAAAAATTAACATAATGCACTAAATCAGGTAGCATTTGTGTGAGTTGCCACATAAAATGTTGATAACTAACTTCTTTTTTACTTATACTGGTTAATTGTGATTCCCATTGCGCAGTCATATCTGGTTGTGTTGCAATATCTGGTAAGGCTTGAATTAAAATTCTGCCGGTTTCTGTACTGTGAATATTTTTGCCTTTTTTCACTAAGAAACCACGTTTAAACAATAATTCAATAATGCCTGCTCTTGTAGCTTCAGTGCCTAGACCATCTGTTTCACGTAGAATTTTTTTTAATTCCTTATTTTGCACAAAACGAGCAATACCTGTCATAGCAGAAAGCAAAGTTGCGTCAGTGAAAGGCTTAGGGGGTTGAGTTTTTTTGCTAACAATTTCGCCGTGATGACAAAATAGCAGTTGTCCTTTTTTGACCACGGGCAAAGGCGGGGCTAATTGTTCATCATCATCTTCTTTTCCGATTAATTCTTTCCAACCGGCAATCTGTAAGTTACGAGCTTGGGCGATAAATGTACCTCCGACAATAGTTAAGGTAATTTTACTTTTACGATATTCCGCATCAGGGCAAAATTGCATGAAATATTGACGAGCAATAAGCTGATAAATTTGCTGTTCTCTGCGATTCAAGCTAACAGGGTGATTTTTTGCAGTCGGAATAATCGCATGGTGGGCTTCTACTTTTTTATCATTCCAACAACGATTTTTTTGCGCCAAGTTAACCGCACTAGGCAAGGTTTGATAATCTGCACAATGGGTAAAAATAGCTTGTATGACTTTATGGCGTTCAGCAAAATGCTCATTAGGTAAGTAACGGCAATCGGAGCGTGGATAAGTAATAATTTTGTGCTTTTCATATAAATCTTGACAAGTGTCAAGTACTTCTTGGGCCGACATAGCAAAGCGTTTTGCCGCATCAATTTGCAATGCCGAAAGGGAATAAGGGAGAGGAGCCGTTTCTTTTTCTCGCTTATCTTCGTAGGCTGCGACTTCGGCTGGTTGTTGATGAATCCGTTTGACCACATTTTCTGCTAGCCCTTTTGAAAGTACTCGACCGTCATCGTCTTGATAATCTTCGCAAGCCTTACTCGGCTGCCAAAGTGCGGTGAAAAAAGGCTCGGTTTTTTCATCATTCGCAATATAAGCTAATACTTCAAAAAAATCTTTGGGTTGAAAATGTTCAATTTCTAAATCACGACGAACAATTAAGCCTAACACGGGCGTTTGTACTCGCCCGACTGAAAGTACACCATTATAACCTGCTTGTCGCCCACGAATGGTATAAGCACGGGTCATATTAATGCCATACAGCCAATCAGCTCTGGCTCTTGCTAATGCAGATGTGGCGAGCGGAATAAAATGGGTGTTAGGTTGTAATTTATTTACGGCTTTTTCCACCGCGCTTGGGTTCAGATCGCTGATTAAACAACGTTGAATTTGAGAATATTTGTCAGCAGGAAGATTCGCATAATTAAACACTTCATCTACTAATAATTGCCCTTCGCGATCGGGGTCACCGGCGTTAATTAGAATATCGGCTTGATGAATGAGTTTTTCGACAGTTTTTAGTTGTTTAGCTACTGCTTTACGTGGAATTAATTGCCATTTTTCAGGTACGATAGGTAAATGTTCCAAACGCCATTGTTTAAAATTTGGGTTGTAAGCGTCAGGTTCTGCTTGCTCAAGTAAGTGACCGACACACCAAGTGACACAATCATTTTCACCACAGCGAATAAACCCCTCACCACGTTGATGTGGCTTGGGTAATATATCCGCTATGGCACGCGCAAGGCTTGGTTTCTCTGCGACAAATAAACGCATTTAATGAATTAAAATACTTTTTTAAATGGCTTAACAATGACATCACGATAAACACCAGCATCCACATAGGGATCTTCACTCGCCCATTGTTGGGCTTGTTCAAACGAAGCAAATTGTGCAATAACAGTTGAACCGGTGACACCCGTTCCATCAACGGTTGGATTTGGACCAGCGGTGAATAGACGATTTTCATTTTTAAGTTGTTCTAAACGCGCTAAATGTTGTGCACGAACAGATAAACGGGTTTCTAACATATTCGGATTATCTTGAGCAAAAATAACATAATATTCCATATAAAACTCCTTGGTTATTAGGATTGTTTGATTAGAGCAAGAGCTTGATCTAATTCGGGATTATCTTCTTTTGGTATTGCCGTTGGTTTGCCGTTTTTATCAATGGCAACATAGGTGAATAATGCTTCGGTGACACAATAGCGATCACGTAAACCTTGATACACTTTTTTGATCCAGACTTCTACTTTGACTTGCAATGACGTGCGTCCCACGTTGACTAATTTTCCATAACAACAAACTACATCACCCACTGCGATAGGACGTAAAAAGCTCATTTTATCGACGCAAACCGTTACTACCGGACTTTTGGCAATTTCTTTGGCTAAAATAGCACCTCCAATATCCATTTGTGACATAATCCAACCGCCGAAAATATCACCATTCGCATTGGTATCTGAAGGCATAGCCAGGGTTCTTAATAATAAGGATCCTTGTGATTGTCTATTTTCTTCTTGTTCAGTTATGCTACAGCTCATTTATCACTCCTTGTCTTTTGGTAAATAACGGTATATATAAAGACCTGTGCCGATAGTGGCTACAAATGTCATGGCTAAAATACCGAAAGATTTAAATTCTACCCACACTTCTTCGGAAAAGGCTTGGCTAATATAAATATTAACCAACATGCAAAGGATAAAAAAGATGGCCCAAGCTAAGTTAAGATTATTCCAGACTGCATGGGGTAATGTTATTTCTTTGCCTAATAATTTTTGGATAAGGGGTATTTTAAAGCCAAATTGTCCTACTAACAAGATAATGGCAAATAGTGCATAAACAATGGTGACTTTCCATTGTAAATATTTTATTTCATTAAAATAAGCGGTAAGCAAACCAAATACCACGACAGCACATCCCATTACAATTTGTTGTTTTTCAATTTTGCCATATTTCCATTTTAAAATAACCATTTGTAAAATGGTAGCAATGACCAATGTGATGGCAGCTTCTCGTACACCGGCTAATTTATAGACAGCGAAGAATAAAATAAGAGGAATAAATTCTAAAAGTTGTTTCATATTATGCCTGCTGATTGAATACTGTATAAAAACGATAGGTAAACACAATGGAAAAAACATTAATCAAGGATATGATCACCAAAGCCACTATAGTCAGGAGTAAATTTTGAGCCAGTACAGCAAGTTGAAAACCGACAAGCGGAAAAAATAAATAGCTAATGGTACAATAGAAAAAGAGTGCCGAAGTCCGTCCTTTGGCTGAAATTAAACTATTTTGCAGCGCACTTTTTACGGATTCGTTGGTCAGTAAATAGCGAACCGGTGATAAGCAAAGGCGAATTAAAATAAAAATCCCCGATATCATTAAAAAAAGGCTGATAAAGGAGAGTGACGATTGACTTAACGCACCAGCAATCGTACCGATCACACCAATAAAAAACGGCAGAAAGCACAATATATTGAGTAAAATAATACCGAGTAAACGGTTAAACGTCATTACTGCAGTTTGAACAAACCCTTGAGATTGACGTTGACTAATTTGATGTACCGTCATGGTTCCCCAATATACAATAAATAACGTGGCTAAACCTTTTGCTAGGGTGAACCATAAAAAAGTCAAATCACTACTCTGCTGGAGTAACATATCCATTTGTTGTTGCTCGTTAAGAGGCTCCATATTTTCTGGCACGGGAAAAATGGCTTGTTGTAGCAGCCCAAAACCAGCGGAAACTAACACAAAAATTATCACAAATGCAAAAGCAAATTTTCGTTCATTTTGCAAAAAATGCCAGCTGTCCTTAAATAGCTGGGTAAAATTAATCGGCATTGTTTTTCCTTTTAAGAGATTCATAAGCTTGAACGTAATTATACCGATTTTAGATATAAATGCATAAAAAAGTTAGAAATTGATTTATATCAAAATAGCCTGTTAGATTAAAAAATTAACAACTAGATAATAAACAATAAGAAATTTTTAACAATCTTTCAATTTTATGATCTGGATCACAGTTTTTCCAGTCCAAAAAGAGTATATTTCTCTCGTGGTAAAACACGTATTTTTTTTATGGGTATAGATGGGGGATAAAATCCCTAATAAATAATCAAGGAGATCAATATGAAAAAATCAGCATTAGCAATCGGTTTAGCCACTGCGTTATTAAGCAGTGTGGTGATGGCTCATCAAGCTGGCGATATTTTAATTCGTGCTGGTGGTGTAGCGGTATCACCAACTAACGTAAAAAATACAGCAAATGATCAAAATCCTGCGTTAGATTTAGATGTTAATACTAATGCACAATTAGGTTTAACAGCGACTTATTTAATTACTGATAATATCGGTGTTGAGTTACTTGCTGCGACACCATTTAGTCATAAAATTACCTTGGGTAATACATTAGTAGGTAAAACTAAACATTTACCACCTAGCTTGTTCCTTCAATACTATTTTGGTAGCAAAGAATCTGTTGCACGCCCTTATGTGGGGGCTGGCGTGAACTATACTACTTTCTTTGATGAACAAGAAAAATTAGCCGGCGTTACCGATCTTAAATTAAAAGATTCATGGGGCGTAGCAGTAAATGCGGGTGTAGATATTAACGTCACCGATAATTTCTTTGTTAACGCCTCTATTGATTATGCAAAAATTAAAACCAAAGCAACATTCAAATTAGGTGGAGTTGAACATTCTCAAGATGTAAGACTAGATCCAATCGTTTACTTCTTGGGTGTTGGTTATCGTTTTTAATTAACTGATTTAATCACTAACCTCGTACATTCGTACGAGGTTTTTTATACCCAGCACTGGCGTACAGGGCTAGGAAAATCACGATGCTCCGCATCTTAACTATATTGAAAGCTACGGAGTAGCGAAACTATGTTAACCCCGTACGCCAGTGCGGGGTATTTTAGCGATGTATTTACCCTGATTTTATGCTACCCTTAACTCGCCAAATCCAACATTTCCTGTGCATTTGCTAACGCCGTATCGGTAATTTTGCGACCACCGAGTAATTTTGCTAAGGCTTTTACCCGTTGTTGAGCAGAAAGTGCGGTCATTTTGGTTTCGGTTTTTTCATCTACGGTAAATTTCTCGACTACAAAATGATGATTGCCATAACTTGCGACTTGCGCTAAGTGAGTTACACATAATACTTGACATTGGCTGCCTAATCGACGTAACAGTTTACCTACTACACTAGCTGTGGCACCACTAATTCCCACATCAATTTCATCAAAAATCAGGGTTGGAATAGCACTCTTATCAGACGTTAATACCTGAATTGCCAAGGCTATACGAGATAGTTCTCCACCAGATGCGGTTTTTGCCAAAGATTGTGCGGATTGCCCTAAGTTACTTTGTAAATCAAATTGCACATTATCCGCTCCGTTGGCACTGACTTTACTGTAATCTGTATTTAATCTAATAAAGAATTGGGCATTTTCCATGGCCAATTGTTTAATGGATTGAGTTACTTGTTCGGCTAATTTTGCCGCTCCAGTTTCACGGCTATGGTGTAATGCCATTGCGCTAGCTTGCATTTGAGTAAAAGCGAGTTTTTCTTGTTGAATTAATTCATCTTCACTTTCAGAATAATCGATCAGTTGTTCAAGCTCCACTTTCAAACTGCGGTGAAATTCCACTAAGTTTTCCGGCGAAATATAATGTTTCTTCGCTAAATGAATAGCTTGACTCATGCGTTGTTCAATTTCTTCTAATAAATAAGGATCTTGTTCAATATCGGAAGCAAGGTGTTGTACTTCACTGCTCGCTTCTTGTACTTGGATTAATGCGTCTTGCAGCATCGTTTGAATTTCCGCATAGCGAGAATCAAGTTCTGCCAATTCATCAACATATTGGGTGGCTCGATAAAGTAGGCTATCGGCACTTACCGTATCATTTTCGCTTAAAATACCTAACAAAGACTGTGCGAGTGAAGTGAGTTGTTCGCTATTAGAAAGCCGTTTATGATCTTCTTCAAGCTGAATAAATTCATCTTCTTGCAGATTAAATTCATCTAATTCATCTACTTGATATTGTAGTAATTGTTTTCTCGCTTCATTTTCAGCACATTTTTGTTTAAATTCTTCTACTTGTCGTTGCAACGATTTCCATTGTTGGTAATCCGTTTTCATTTGAGACAGTAATGCGGCGTGTGAACAAAAGGTATCTAAGGTTTGTAATTGGAAGTCAGGTTTTAATAATAATTGTGAGGCATGTTGTCCATTAATATGAATCAAATATGCCCCCAATTCTTTTAATTGTGCCACTGAAACTGGTGTGCTGTTAATAAAGGCTTTAGAACGTCCATCTTGATTGATGATACGGCGTAAAATACAGCTTTCGGGATTATCTTGGTCTTCTAATTCCTGCTGTTTTAGCCAAACGGAAGCTGGACTTTGTGGTTCAATATGAAAGGTTGCACACACATCAGCACGTTCTTGTCCCTCCCGTAACATGGAAAGCTCGGTGCGTTGTCCTAAACAAATGCCTAACGCATCAATCGCAATGGATTTACCTGCACCCGTTTCGCCAGTAATCACTGACATACCTTGAGCTAGTTCAATATCTAAATGACGAACAATGGCAAAATTATTAATGGTGAGTTGTGTAAGCATAAAAAATCCCTTTACTGTATGGAATGCAGTATAATTCATAATAAATATACAGTAAAGGATTTTTTTACAGTTTTTAGAAAAGTTTTTTAAGCCAGCCTAATTTTGAGCTTAACACATTGTAATAGTTATAATTACGCAAGTGTAGTAAACGTAGTTTATAAGGGCTTTTTTGTACTGTAACAATATCATCACTGGTTAGGTTTAAAGCTAATTGACTATCACAACTCACTTCTAACTGTGGTGTATTATAATCCGCAAAACGGAGCGAAATTTTACTATCACCATCAATAACTAAGGGGCGCGATGATAAGGTATGTGGATACATAGATACTAGCGTGATAGCATTTAAATTTGGCGTTAGAATCGGTCCACCAGCAGAAAGTGAATAGGCGGTTGAACCAGTTGGCGTGGCAATAATTAAGCCATCTGAACGTTGTGAGAAAGCAAATTTATCATCAATATAAACATGAAAATCAATCATGTGAGCAATTTGAGCAGGGTGAATAACGGCTTCATTAATGGCATTACCATTGTTTATCACTACACCATTGTGTTCAATATTGACATCTAATAAAAAGCGTTCTTCCACAAAAAATTCACCGTTCAAACAAGCTTGTAATTGCGCATAGGCATTTTTCGGATCAATATCGGTTAAAAAGCCTAAATTACCACGGTTGATGCCAATTAATAGAATATCATATTTAGATAAAATTCTGGCACGTCCGAGCATATTGCCATCCCCACCGATGACAATAGCCAGTTGGGCTTGTTTACCGATTTGTTCGAGGGATGCAATCTGTTCCGTTGGAAGTGCTAATGCTTGCCCCACTTCACTTTCCACTAATACGGTATAGCCTTTTTCCTGTAGCCATGCAAAAATATTTTTATGCATTTGCAGCGTCATATCATTGCGTGGATAACCAACTAACGCAATGGTTTTAAAGCTTTTATGCAGCGGATTAATATGATTATTGATAAATTCCATTGTAGTGACGACTTGAATTTTAAAAAAACGCCTTTATATTACATTGAAAATGACTTGGAGCAAAGATTAACATTTGATGATTCCTTTGTTACAATGCTTAACCGCTCATATTTTATAATATTTTTTAATGGAGTACATGATGACAGAACAAGAAAAACAGCCAACAGAAGAAATTTTAGCAGAAACCGCGCAAGAACAAACGGAATCCGTTGAAGCAACTGAGGAAGCAGAGAATGAGGCTCCAAATGAAGAAACGGATGTGTTAGAAGAAGCGATTTTACGTGTACAAGAATTAGAACAACAACTGGTTGATGCGGCACAAAAAGAGCAAGAAAGTCTATTGCGAGCCAGAGCTGAAATGGAAAATATCCGCCGTCGTGCGGAGCAGGATGTGGAAAAAGCCCATAAATTTGCCTTAGAAAAATTTTCAAAAGAAATTTTAAACACTATTGATAACCTTGAACGTGCATTAACCACGCCAGCGAATAAAGAAGACGAATGTATTAAAGGCTTATTTGATGGTGTAGAACTCACCTTAAAAGATTTATTAGCCACGGTGGCCCGTTTTGGTATTGAACCAGTGGGTGAAGTGGGCGAAACCTTTAATCCAGAATTGCATCAAGCCATTTCTATGCAACCGACAGAAGGATTCGAAACCAATCAAATTACTGTAGTGTTACAAAAAGGATATTTATTGAATAGTCGGGTGATTCGTCCTGCTATGGTTATGGTGGCAGCGTAGTCTTTACTTTTCGATCGTATTTCGCCGATGGCGACCATACTTTTCTTTGCTCGTGCAAAGAAAAGTAGGCAAAAGAAAACACGCCCCGACTTCACCGCTTTTCTTCGCTTATTTGGTATTTTCTTAACGCTAAATTTTGAACTCGCTTCGCTCAGACATGCAAAATTTAGCTAAAAATACCAAAACGCTCAGGCGGTTCAGACGGGGGATTACACGACACTCAATACCCAACAATTATGAATCTGTTTATTGCGTTCAAAATCCAGCGGTAAGGTTTTGTTTGAAATTTCCACCGCACTTAGTCCTAGTTCCGCTAAACTCTCAACATCCATTTTAAAACCACGTTTATTATTAGAAAATACGATGGTGCCATTTGGGCGTAAAATCCGTTTAAGATTTCCCATTAATTTAATATGATCACGTTGTACGTCCCAACTGTCTTCCATGCGTTTTGAATTGGAAAATGTGGGCGGATCGACAAAAATCAGATCAAATTGGCGATCGCATTTTTCCAACCATTGCAAACAATCCGCTTGAATTAAATGGTGCTGTTTACCGTCCAAATCATTTAAAATTAAGTTCTGTTCTGCCCAATTTAAATAAGTATTTGACATATCTACGGTGGTGGTGGACTTGGCACCGCCTAATGCCGCATGAATAGTCGCAGAGCCTGTATAAGCAAATAAATTTAAGAACTCTTTGCCTTTTGCCATTTCGCCTAGCATTTTACGCGTTAAACGGTGATCCAAAAATAATCCTGTATCCAAATAATCCGTCAGATTAACCCACAATTTGGCACCATATTCTTCCACATAAAAGTACTCGCCTTTGTTGGCTAATTTCTCATATTGATTTTTGCCTTTTTGTTTTTGGCGAACTTTTAGAATCAATTTATTGGTTTCAATACCCGTGACTGCAAGGGTTGCCGTTACTGCATCAAGTAAACGTTGGCGAGCTTTATTTTCATCAATATTTTTCGGTGGCGCATATTCTTGTACCACAATGTGATCCGCATAACGATCTACGGCGAGATTATAATCAGGTAAATCTGCATCATATAAGCGATAGGCTTGTAATCCTTGTTGATTCGCCCATTTTTCAATTTTTTTAATATTTTTTTGTAAGCGATTGGCAAAATCAATAGCCACATTATTATTGTTTGAAAATGCTAAATTTTGCACCGCACTTTGTTCGGTATTTTGTTCTGGTTCAGTTAAACTGCGGTCAGAAATTTGATAATTTTTTTGTACACAATCTAATGGACCATTCTTGGCTTTAAATTGACGATGTGAACGCAAACGTAGGCAATCTAATAAACTTGGTTCTGAACTAAAAATAGAGGCATTCCAACCGCCAAATTGTTGTTTTAAGCGTTGTCCGAATACAGAATACAAGGCGATTAATGCAGGTGTAGTGCCTAGACGTTCGCCATAAGGGGGATTACAGATGACCGTACCCTTTTCACCATTTTCGATCGGATTTCTTAACGCTGCTATATCGGATTGTTTAAATTGAATTAGATGTGCTACGCCAGCCTGTTGAGCGTTGTGCTGTGCTTTTTGAATAACGCGGTGATCTAAATCAAAGCCATAAAAATGCGGTTGGGGATTTTTGTTAAATTCTGTTTCAGCTAATTCAACGGCTTCTGTTTTCACCTTTTCCCATGCGGACGGATTATGCCCTTTCCAAAAATCAAAACCCCAGTGCATACGGTGCAACTGCGGTGCAATTTTAGCTTCCATTTGAGCTGCTTCAATTAACAATGTACCTGAGCCACACATTGGATCTACCAAAGGTGTTCCCACTTTCCAGCCTGAACGTAATACGATGGCAGCGGCTAAGGTTTCACGTAATGGAGCCACACCTGTTTCTTCTCGATAGCCACGTAAATGTAAGGCATCTCCGCTTAAATCGAGCGAAAGAATAAAATTCTCACGATTTAAATAGGCATGAATCCGAATATCAGGGTTGTCTTTATCCACATCAGGACGACGCCGACCTTGTCGCTCAAAATAATCCACAATACCGTCTTTAACTCGCATTGCACCGAATTGTGTGTGGCGAATTTCTTGGTTTGTGCCGTTAAAATCCACTAAAAATCGGGATCTTTCATCAAAATGCGATAGCCAGTGTTGCGATAATACAGTGGAATAGAGATCTAAATCACTGTAAATTTTACTTTGTACTAATGGTAATAATACTCGAGAGGCGAGCCGCGACCACAATAGTACCTTGTACTGGGTTTCATCGCCCGCCATAAAATGCACACCACCTTGTGCCACTTGACATTCAGTTGCACCAAGATCGGTAAGTTCGACTTTTAGTAATTCTTCAAAACCACGTCCTGTGGTAGCAAAAAGTTGTTTCATGGATATTCTCTAAACAGATTGGGAATGGTGAGATTATAGCATTAAACAAAAAAGTGCGGTTGTTTTCACCGCACTTTTTCGATTTTATTTGTAATGAAATTATTTTAAGCAGCTTGTATAACTGTCTGCAGTAAATTGCAAGAATTGACTGTAAGCATTTTTGCCTAATTTAATACTGTCGCCCATCGGATCTAAACGACCTACTTTAACACCGGTGCTTTTCGCTAAAGTATCGATCACTTTTGGGGTGAATTGTGGTTCGGCGAATAAGCAATTTACTTTGTGTTCTTCAATTTCTTCTTTAATTTTCGCAATGGTTTTTACTCCCGGTGCAACTAAAGGATTAATGGTAAATGCTCCAGTTTGTTTTAAACCATAGGTATTATTAAAATAGCCATAAGCATCATGGAATACATAGAACCCTTTATCTTTAAATGTGCTTAATTGTTGAGTAATTTGAGTATTTTTCTCTTGTAAAGTGCGGTTAAAATTCGCTAAATTTTCAGCAATCAGATCCTTTTTAGCTGGAAATTGTTCGGTTAATTTTTGAGCTAGCTGATTTGCCACTAACTGGCTAATCTGTGGTGAATACCATACGTGCCAGTTGACAGTCAAACCGTTTTCATCCACTTCATGGTGATGTCCTTCGTGTTCATGGTCATGATCGTGGTCGTCGTGATCATGGTCGTGATCATCATCATCGTCGCCGTCATCATGATGATGGTGATGTTCTGATTTTTCTAATAATGCGGTAACACCATCAATTTCAGCAATCGTAATCAATTTTTTCTGATCTGCTTGAGCGATCGTTTTTGTTAAAAAACTATCCACATCTTTGCCGATCCATAAGACTAAATCTGCGGATTTAATTTTTTGCACATCGGTTGGTTTTAGGTTGTAATCGTGTGGTGAGGCACCTGCGGGTACAATAATTTGAGTATCAAGCACACCATCGGCAATAGAGGAGGCAATAAAACCTAATGGTTTGACTGAAGTCACAATATCCGCTTGTGCGGCAAAAGCAGTGGCTAAAATAGCACTAGCAATAGCTGTTTTAGTTAATTTAGACATTATTTTTTCCTTACTTGAAATGTAAAAAGTGCGGATAGATTACGCCTATTTTAGGAAAAAAGCTATCTTTTTTTTTATGATAAAATAAGTTTTATGTTAGGGTAACTATGCTTTAAGTAATTTATCAATTACTCGAGAAACAGCAAAAAAGCCGAACGTAGCGGTGATCATCGTCGCTGCACCAAAACCATTGGCACAATTCATACTTGCAGAAATTTCACAATTTTCTGTCACTTGTGGGAAAATTAATGGCTGCGTCGAGAAAACCGCATCAATACCAAATTTCCGTTTAGGATTTTGGCTAAAATGGTACTCTCTGCGTAGCGTAGAGCGGACTTTAGATAACAGTGGATCTTGGATGGTTTTACTTAAATCCGTAATTTGAATTTGTGTCGGATCGGTTTGTCCGCCAGCTCCACCTATAGTTATCAGTTTGATTTTATTACGTTTGCAATAGGCAATTAAAGCTGATTTAGTTTTTACACTATCAATTGCATCAATCACATAATCATAGTCTGTCGTGATATAGTTAGCTAAATTTTCGTTAGAAAGAAAGTCATCAATAATTTGTACATGACATTCAGGATTGATTAATCCAATACGTTCAGCCATAACTTCGGTTTTGAGCTTACCCACATTACCTGTTAGGGCGTGAATTTGGCGATTGATATTGGTTACGCAAATATCGTCCATATCAATCATGGTAATTTTCCCAATACCGCAACGAGCAAGGGCTTCCACAGCCCAAGAACCTACGCCACCAATGCCGATAACACAAATATGGGCTTGTCTCAAGCGAGCCAGACCCGCTAGAGTATATAATCGTCCGATACCACCGAAGCGTTGCTCAAAATTATCAATTCGTTCTGTCATATTCGTATTAGGTTTGGTTTAACGCAGCACCCAAACACGTCCATAATGTTTTGATAAACCAGAAATATGCCCAGCTTGATCGCCGATACCACGATACAAATCAAAATGCTGACCTTTCACTGCTCCACCTACATCTAAGGCGACCATAAGATGTAATTGATGCTGTCCCGTCCAGTTACCGTTATTATCAATTTGTGGTACCTCGACTAATAATACCGTACCAGATGGCACAATTCGACGATCGGATGCGACCGATGCCATAGGAACTAATGGTACACCGGCAGAGCCTTTGACTTGACCGGTGGGATCATTTTTAAAGAATACATAAGACTGATTACGCTCTAACAAGCCTTGTATGCGAGATGGATTACGTTGTCCCCATTCACGAATCGCTTGGACGGACATTTTTTCCTTTGGAATTTCACCATCTTCCACTAACAAACGTCCTACAGAAGTGTATTGAAAGCCATTTTGACCGGCATAAGCTAGGTAACTTAAGCGACCATCACCGAAATCTACATAGCCACTGCCTTGCACTCCGAGTAAAAAATTATCTAACATCGAATCACTATAAGCTAATTCTAAGCCTTTACCCACTAATGCCCCCGCATAAATTTGAGCTCGGGTAAAACGTTTTTGGCTAGGCATAGCATAAATTGGTTGAGTATATCTTCCTTGTGGTGTGCGACGAGCATGAATAACCGGGGAGTAATAACCGGTCATTAATACATTTTGATAATTATCTGCCCCTGCCATGACTTGTGGATAAATACCGTATCTTGCCAAATCACTGACTTTGGCGCCAGCATTGACCCATTGTTGGATTTTGCTGTAATTGCTAGCAAAGCGATTAGTAATACCGCTAGAATAGTGACGTACGTTATTTAATTGGTAGATAAAGTTTTTGGGATTCACGATTGGGCTGTTGTTATCTACTCTAGAAACTGTAGTAAACACTTCCGGTGTATAGACTCTCCCATTGTATTTTGCCCCTAATTTTTGCATTTCTGTATTGCCGACATTGGCTTTTATTTTGGCGGGCTGCTTGTTGTTAGATGAACAAGCGATAAGTAAAGCAGAAAGGGCTAAAACTGCTACTTTGTATGTCATGTTTTTGGGAATCATTTGCTAAAAATCCTAAAATAAATCAATCCGAAAATGAAGGGAAATATCCTATCAAAATTTAGACATATACCCTAGTATTTTTTATGCTTTTTGTTGTTTTTTAAGGCAAACGAATTGATTTTACATCTTTTTTCTTGCATTCATGATTTTTCAGTGTATATTACACCACATCAGACGCGGGGTGGAGCAGCTTGGTAGCTCGTCGGGCTCATAACCCGAAGGTCGTTGGTTCAAATCCGGCCCCCGCAACCAAATTCAAAAAAGCGTTAATCACAAGGTTAACGCTTTTTTACTTTTTATCTTAGGCGAAACATTTTAAGGTTTTGGTTAATCGGTCAACCCCTTGTAAGAGATCTTGTTCACTGATATTTAATGCGGGAGCAAAACGTAACACATTCGGTCCAGCCACTAAAATCATTAAGCCGTTTTCTGCTGCCACTTTGACAAAATCACTTGCTTTACCTTGGTATTTTTCAATTAATTCTGCACCAATTAATAACCCCTCGCCTCTAATTTCCTTAAATAAATGAAATTGTTCATTTAATTTAGTTAATTCGGCTTTAAATAGTGCAGAAGTGAGGTTAACTTGAGTCAAAAATTGATCATCAGCAATGGTATCAATCACTTTTTCGGCGACGGCACAAGCCAATGGATTTCCCCCAAAGGTGGTGCCGTGTACCCCAGGGGAAAAACTTTTGGCAATCTCTGTGGTGGTCAGCATGGCACTAATCGGAAAGCCATTGCCTAAGGCTTTAGCTGTAGTCAGAATATCGGGAGTAACACCATATTTTTGATACGCATACAGATAGCCAGTACGCCCTACGCCTGTCTGTACTTCATCAAAAATCAACAAGGCGTTATTTTCATCACAAAGTTGACGTAAGCCTTGTAAAAATTCTGCGGTGGCAGGAATAATCCCACTTTCCCCTTGGATCGGTTCGACAATCACTGCACAGCAACGATCATCAATCACCGCTTTTACGCTGGCTAAATCATTAAATTTAACATGAATAATATCTGCTGGTTTCGGACCAAATCCATCAGAATATTTCGGTTGTCCTGCAACGCTGACGGTAAATAGCGTACGACCGTGGAAACTTTGTTTAAAGGAGATAATGGTGGATTTTTGATAACCATAGTTATCTACTGCATAACGGCGAGCTAATTTTAATGCTGCCTCATTGGCTTCTGCACCAGAATTAGCGAACATGACACGCTCTGCAAAGGTATGTTGAACTAATTTACTGGCGAGTGCAAGGGTCGGTTCGCTGGTGAACCAGTTACTTGAATGCCATAATTTTTCGCTTTGGGCTTTGAGTACCTCCACAATTTCATCAGGGCAATGACCGAGTGAATTAACGGCAATGCCGCTGGTGAAGTCAATATATTCCTTGCCGTCTTGATCCCAGACGTGGCTTCCTTTTCCTTTGACGGGGATAAAGTTAGCGGGGATGTAGTTTTGGATCATTACTTGATCGAATGTTTGTCTGTTGTATTGGGGCATTTTGATCTTCCTCTATTTTTTTAGATAGGATAAAAGGATTTGATTTTTTATGCAATGATTTTGAATAAAAATTCAGTTTTTTAATTGAAGTCGGTTTCGCCGATGGCGACTTACTTTTTCTTTGCTTGTGCAAAGAAAAAGTAAGCAAAAGAAAGCACACCCCAACTTTGCCTTGTTTCCTGAAAATAATTAAATTTGCTTAACGGAAAAGTTGTCAACTCGCTTCGCTCAAACAGCACAACTTTTCCTACAAATTTAATCATTTTCAGGCGGCAAACATGGGGACCCCGAGCCAAAAATAAAAATAGATTTGACGAAATAAAATTTGTAGGGGCGTATTGCATACGCCCATAAATGCGGAATATTTATATTTTTTAGGGGAAAAAATCGAACATTAGGGCGTATGCAATACGCCCCTACATTCTTGTTCCCCGTCTGAACCGCCTGAGCGTTTTGGTATTTTTAGCTAAATTTTGCCTGTCTGAGCGTAGCGAGTTCAAAATTTAGCGTTAAGAAAATACCAAATAAGCTCAGAAAAGCGGTGAAGTCGGGGTGTGCTTTTCTTTGCCTACTTTCTTTTGCACAAGCACAAAATTCGTAGAATTTTGAACGTTGGCTTTGCCAACGGCACGAAGTGCGAGCGTAGCGAGTAAAAGAAAGTATGGTCGCCATCGGCGAAACCCGATCTAACCACAAACAAAAGGTTAAATAAAAGACAAATTAAATAAAAATCTAATTTGTTCCCCCAACCGTAATTCTCTCAATCTTACAAGCTGGTTGCCCCACCCCCACTGGTACACTTTGTCCGTCCTTGCCACACACACCAATGCCGTGATCGATTTCTAAATTATCCGCCACCATAGACACCTGTTGCATGACTTCAATCCCATTGCCTATCATCGTTGCCCCTTTAATTGGCTTAGTGATTTTGCCTTTTTCAATTAAATAGGCTTCCGACATGGAGAAAGTAAATTTACCCGACGTAATATCCACCTGACCACCACCAAAGTGCGGTGCAAAAATACCCTGATCGACACTGGCGATCAAATCATCAAATTTACTTGAACCTGCCAACATATAAGTATTCGTCATGCGTGGCATTGGCAAATGTGCATAGCTTTCACGGCGACCGTTGCCAGTCGGGGCAACACCCATTAAACGAGCATTCATTTTGTCTTGCATATAGCCTTGCAAAATACCGTCTTTAATCAATACATTACATTGACTTGGCACTCCCTCATCGTCCACGGTTATGGAGCCACGGCGATTTTGTAACGTGCCGTCATCTACAATCGTACATAAAGGGGAAGTGACTAACTCACCAATTTTGCCGGTAAATAATGAACTTTCTTTACGGTTGAAGTCCCCCTCTAAACCATGACCAACTGCTTCATGTAATAGCACCCCAGGCCAACCCGCACCCAAAATGACAGGCATTAAACCAGACGGAGCAGATACTGCATTCACATTGACTAAGGCTTGGCGAACGGCTTCTTTAGCAAAATAAACGGCTCTCTGTTCCCCTAAATAGGATTCAAAAAACCAGTCTAAGCCCACTCTTGCCCCCACACCAGCACTACCACGTTCACGTTTACCGTCTTTTTCTACCATAACGGAAATGGACAAGCGAATTAATGGACGAATATCGGCTGCCAAGGTGCCGTCAGTGGCAACTACTAATATTTCTTCATAAAGTGCGGTGAGATTTGCTGTGACTTTAGTCACATAGGGGCTTTCTGCTCGTGCAGTACGATCCACCAAATGCAATAATTCAATTTTCTGTTCTTTGCTTAAGGTGTTTAAAGGATTAATCGCCGCATAACGTGCAATAGCGTTCACTTCATTAAAACGTAACGGCTTGATAATATTGCCCTGATTAGGTAGTGCAATACCTTTTACCGCATTCGCACATTGCTGTAAATTGGCTAAATTAATCTGGTCAGAATAGGCAAACCCCGTTTTTTCACCACTGACTGCACGTACGCCCACACCACGATCAATATGAAAACCGCCCTCTTTGATAATGCTATCTTCTAACACCCAACTTTCATCTTGGCTAAGTTGGAAATAGAGATCAGCATAGTCGATTTGGCGATGCGACATGATGTCGAAGATGTTTTGCAGATCAGGTAGGGATAGGTTGCTTTGAGTGAGTAGGGATTGTTGAACTTGTCTTAGCATAATTGTTTTTGGTTAATAAAAAAGTGCGGTGATTTTAACATAAATTTTGTTGTTTGTGTTAAATCGGGTTTCGCCGATGGCGACCATACTTTCTTTTACTCGCTACGCTCGCACTTCGTGCCGTTGGCAAAGCCAACGTTCAAAATTCTACGAATTTTGTGCTTGTGCAAAAGAAAGTAGGCAAAGAAAAGCACACCCCGACTTCACCGCTTTTCTGAGCTTATTTGGTATTTTCTTAACGCTAAATTTTGAACTCGCTACGCTCAGACAGGCAAAATTTAGCTAAAAATACCAAAACGCTCAGGCGGTTCAGACGGGGAACAAGAATGTAGGGGCGTATTGCATACGCCCTAATGTTCGATTTTTTCCCCTAAAAATATAAATATTCCGCATTTATGGGCGTATGCAATACGCCCCTACAAATTTTATTTCGTCAAATCTATTTTTATTTTTGGCTCGGAGTCCCCATGTTTACCGCCTGAAAATGCTTTAATTTGTAGGAAAGTGGCATCTGTCTGAGCGTAGCGAGTTCAGCCATTTTCCGTTAAGCAAATTAAAGGATTTTCAGGAAACAAGGCAAAGTTGGGGTGTGTTTCTTTTTGCTTACTTTTTATTTGCACAAGCAAAGAAAAAGTAAGTCGCCCTGTGGGCGAAATCCCACTTACATCACCACCACATCAAACTGTTCCTGTGTATAAAACACTTCCTGCTTAACTTGAACCTGCTTGCCAATAAACATCTCCACTTCCGCCAGCAAGCCATGACTTTCTTCTTTAATCAAATAATCCGCCACTGCTGGAGAGGCATAAATGGTAAATTGTTCACTGGAAAATAAATGATGCACTCGAATCACTTCACGCATAATTTCATAACATACAGTTTCCACGGTTTTGGTATGTCCTCGACCTTGGCAAGCTGTACAATCGTCACACAAAATATGTTCTAAGCTCTCACGCGTACGCTTGCGGGTCATTTCCACTAAGCCCAGTTGAGTAAAACCATTGACGTTAGTTTTCACTGGATCTTTACTTAACGCTTCCTGCAAAGATTGTAAGACTCGTTGACGGTGATCTTCGGTCTGCATATCAATAAAATCAATAATAATGATACCACCTAAATTACGTAATTGTAGCTGTTGTGCAATAGCTTGAGTAGCTTCAATATTGGTGTTAAAAATGGTTTCTTCCAAATTGCGATGACCGACAAATGCTCCTGTATTAATATCAATGGTGGTCATGGCTTCGGTTTGCTCAATAATTAAATAGCCGCCAGATTTTAAATTAACCCGTTTATTTAATGCGATATTAATGGCACTTTCCACCCCATACACATCAAATAACGGCTGATCACCAGAATATAGCACTAATTTATCCGTGAGTTCAGGCATAAATTCTTCGGTAAATTCTTTTACTTCAGCAAAGCATAATTTTGAATCAATACGAATCTTCTCAATGCCCTGACCAATAAAATCACGTAGTACCCTTTGTGTCAGTGCGAGTTCACCATAGATCTCAGATTTAGTTTTATATTTAGCTCGGCGCTCCATCACTTTTCGCCAGACACGTTTTAAAAAATCCGCATCTTGTTTTAATTCTTCTTCGCTCACCCCTTCCGCGGCAGTACGCACAATAAAACCGCCAAGTTCATCGCAATAGGGTTCAGTCAGGGCTTTTAATCTCGCTCTTTCTTCTTCACTTTCAATCCGTTGTGATACGCCTACATGGCTATTTTCTGGCATAAAGACTAAATAGCGAGAGGGTAAAGTAATATCTGTGGTTAGCCTTGCCCCTTTGGTACTAATAGGATCTTTGACCACCTGAACTACAATATCCTGTCCTTCATGCACTAATTGAGCGATGTCTTTCACCACAAATTGTTTTTGTTCGCTTTCATCCACACATTCGGTATGAGAAACAATATCGGAAGCATGTAAAAAAGCCGCTTTTTCTAAGCCAATATCTACAAAAGCGGATTGCATGCCGGGTAAAACGCGTGTCACGCGACCTTTATAAATATTCCCGACAATACCACGCTTGGCTTGGCGTTCAATATGCACTTCTTTCAAAATCCCCGAATCCATCAAGGCAATTCGGGTCTCGTTGGGTGTGATATTGACTAATAATTCAACGCAATTCATTTAATTTCAACATCTCTAATTTAAAAAATAATCGTTTAGGATAGCGAAAAGTGAAATAGAAATACAAGTACAAATCAGGTAAAATGTGACCTTTCTCAAATTTATATGAATTTTATGATTGATTTTCGTCCTTTTTATCAACAAATTGCCACCACCAATTTATCGGCGTGGCTCGAAACCTTGCCCTTGCAACTCAAACTATGGGAAAAACAAACCCATAGTGATTATGCCAAATGGGTAAAAATTGTGGATTTTTTACCGCACTTAACAGCTGATCAGATTGATTTAAAAACCGCGGTGAAATCGGCGCGAGATTTTCCGTTATCGGACGGTGAACAACAGCGTTTGGTTTATCACCTTAAACAGCTTATGCCGTGGCGAAAAGGGCCTTATCATCTGTATGGTGTACATATTGATTGTGAATGGCGGTCAGATTTTAAATGGGATCGGGTATTACCGCATTTGAGCGCATTGCAAGATCGCACCATTTTAGATGTCGGCTGTGGCAGTGGTTATCATCTGTGGCGAATGGTGGGCGAAGGAGCGAAAATGGTGGTCGGTATTGATCCGACAGAATTATTTTTATGCCAATTTGAGGCAGTTCGTAAACTTCTCAATAATGACCGTCGAGCGAATTTGATTCCTTTAGGCATTGAACAAATGCAACCTTTAGGCGTGTTTGATACGGTGTTTTCGATGGGCGTGTTGTATCATCGTAAATCACCATTAGATCACTTAAACCAACTGAAAGATCAGCTTCGCAAAGGAGGAGAATTAGTGCTAGAAACCTTAGTGATTGATGGTGATGTGAAGACGGTACTGGTGCCAGCGGATCGTTATGCCAAAATGAAAAATGTGTATTTTATTCCCTCTGTAGCCTGTTTGATTAACTGGTTACAAAAAGTAGGCTTTAGTCATGTGCGTTGTGTTGATCAAGCCATGACGACATTAGAGGAACAGCGTAAAACAGATTGGTTAGACAATGAAAGCCTGATTGATTTTTTAGATCCAGAAGATCACAGTAAAACCATTGAGGGCTATCCTGCACCAAAACGAGCGGTGATTATTGCTAATAAATAAAATAAAATTAAGGTGCGAATAAACGCACCTTATGTTTTATTATTGTACTTGATTAATCAAAAACTGGGTAAGCAGCCCAACAGGTCGTCCAGTAGCCCCTTTATTCGCCCCTTGTAACCATGCAGTGCCAGCAATATCTAAATGCGCCCAACGGTATTTTTTAGTAAAGTTAGCTAAAAATGCACCAGCAGTAATAGCGCCGCCAAAACGTCCACCAATATTGGCTAAATCGGCAAAATTTGATTTAAGCTGCTCTTGATATTCTTCACTTAATGGCAAACGCCATGCCTTATCTTGGCTTTGTAGTGACGCTTGTAATAATTGTGCAGAAAGATCATCATCGGTTGAAACCAAACCACTATTGTGCTGACCTAACGCTACCATACAAGCACCGGTTAAGGTCGCAATATCAATCACACATTCAGGATCAAAACGTTCAACGTAAGTCAAGGTATCACACAACACTAAACGTCCCTCTGCATCAGTATTTAGCACTTCTACAGTTAATCCATTCATGGTAGTCAGAATATCACCAGGGCGATAAGCATTACCGTCAGGTAGGTTTTCACAACCAGCTAATACACCGATTACATTTAATGGTAATTGCAATTCCACTAACGCATTCATTACGCCGTAAACACTGGCAGCACCACACATATCGTATTTCATCTCATCCATCTCAGCGGCTGGTTTAAGGGAAATACCACCGGCATCAAAAGTTAATCCCTTACCCACTAACACGATGGGTTTAGCATTAGGGCTAGGATGATTTTTATAGTCTAAAATGCTCAATTTGGCTTCATGCTGTGCACCACGAGAAACGGCTAAATAAGCGTTCATGCCTAATTCTTCCATATCTTTTTCATCTAACACGGTAGTAGTTAAAAGTGCGGTACGTTTTGCAAGGTTTTTTGCTTGCTCACTTAAATAGCTTGGTGTGCAAACATTGGGTGGACAGTTTGCCACATCTTTAGCCAATTTGATGCCTAAAGCAATAGCGTTAGCATGCTGAATGGCTTGTTCTGCTTGTGGATCAACTGTATGGAAAATAATCTCACTTAATACGTGTTGAATGTCGCTTTTCTTGCTTTTAAATTGATCAAAAATATAATCTTCTGCGGCAAAAATTTCGACAGCAAAACGGATATTCCAGTATAAATCACGTTCTTTGATTTTTACATCGGTTAACCCATTAACCAAGGTTTTAGTGGCGGTTTGTTTAACAAATTGAATCGCTTTTTGTGCAATTTGTTTAAATTCACGTTCACTGATTTCGCCTTGTTTGCCAGCACCAACTAAAATTAAACGTTGCCCATGTTGGCGTAATAAACTGATCTGTCCGATTTTTCCTGAGATTTCACCACACTTAATCAGCGCACTAATTTCACCGCAATGATCAAATTGTTTGGCAATATTTGACAGTTCGCCTTGCTCAAAAATAGCTAATAAAATAGCATCTGCACTGGAAAGTACGGTGGTATTTGCTGAATATTTCATTTCGTTTCCTACTGTTTTTATACTTAAAAATAAGGTATCATAGCCAACTAGCTTTATACCGACAAAGTGCGGTTTAAATTAACCCAATTTTTATAAATTGCAAGTAAAATTTTGTAACATAACACTTGTAACAGAAAACAGGCATAACGTGATTTTAAATAGATATTTATTCAAAGAAGTGTTCAAAAGCCAAGTGGCGATTTTGTTTATTCTACTTCTGATTTTCTTTTGTCAACAATTAGTTAGGGTATTAGGTTCGGCAGCAAATGGTAAAGTGCCAGCGGATTTAGTGGTATCCTTGCTCGGGTTAGGCATGCCGACCATGGCACAGTTAATGTTGCCGTTGTCATTGTTTATTGCTATTTTGTTAACGTTCGGGCGACTTTATGCCGAAAGTGAGATTACTGTAATGCGCGCCTGTGGCGTGGGATCAAGCCTATTAGTTAAAGTAGTGTTGATTTTATCTGTGTTTACCGCAGGATTAGCCGCCTATAACGCATTATGGATATCGCCATGGGCGATTAAAAAACAAACGGATATTGTGGAAGATGCCAGGGCTAACCCACGTATGGCAGCATTAAGTTCGGGACAATTTATGTCGTCAGATAATGGGGATTTTGTGTTATTTATTAATGAGATCAATAATAACAAAATTCATGATGTGTATATTTTCCAAATGAAACCGAAAAAGAATTTCAAACCCGCTGTAGTGACAGCAGAATTAGGAGAATTGACATCCTTGCCAAATGGCGATCAATTATTAAGTTTGGAAAAAAGCCAACGAATTGAAGGCACAGCGATGTTGTCAGATTTTAGAATCACCAATTTTGATCAATATCATGCTTATTTAGGACATCAAATTGTGGATTCAAAAGCATCTGATGAAGCAGAAACATTAAATTTTGCTGAGTTAAATAAATCTAACTCCAATGCGGCAAAAGCAGAATTACAATGGCGAATTACTTTAGTGTTAGCTGTACCATTAATGGCGTTGTTGGCAGTACCGTTAAGCCGTGTGAATCCACGTCAAGGTAGATTTGCTAAGATTTTACCCGCACTTTTATTGTATTTAATCTATTTCTTAGCGCAAAGTTCATTGAAATCTGCTGGTGGTGCAGGCAAATTAGACGCTACCTTATGGATGCCATTCGTGAATGTGATATTTTTGTTGTTAGGGATTGTGTTAAATAGCTGGGAAACGGCATTTATGTATAAAATCCGCCACCTGTTTAATAAACCTAAAATGGCATAAGGATAAGCACCATGATGAATACCTTAGATCGTTATATTGGTAAAAGCATTTTAGGGGCAATTTTTGCCACGTTATTAACCTTAGTTGGACTCTCCGCAATTATTAAATTTGTGGAACAATTTCGTAGTGTAGGGAAAGGTTCCTACGACAGTCTGCAAGCTATTTTATATACTGTATTGACGATGCCGAAAGACATTGAAACTTTTTTCCCGATGGCAGCATTGCTGGGGGCATTAATTGCATTGGGGAATTTAGCCAGTAGAAGTGAATTAGTGGTAATGCAATCTGCCGGATTCTCCCGTTTAAAAATCGGTTTAGCGGTGATGAAAACCGCACTACCTTTGGTGGTGTTAACCATGATTATTGGTGAATGGGGGATTCCACAAACAGAACAATATGCTCGTGATATGCGAGCAAAAGCCATTTCTGGTGGCTCTATGTTATCAGTAAAAAATGGTGTATGGGCGAAAGACGGTAATGATTTTATTTTTGTCAGACGTATTACCGAGGATGCCCAATTAAATGATATTTATATTTATCGCTTTAATGATAACCGTAGGCTGGAACAAATGAGCCATGCCAATCAGGGCGTTTATCAAAATGGTGAGTGGGTATTAAAAAATATTAATACATCTACCATTACAGCAGAACAGATCATTACTCAAAATAAACTTAATGATAAATGGAAAACTAACTTAACACCGGATAAGTTAGGTATTTTTTCCTTAAAACCCACGTCATTGTCCATTTCAGGGTTATCAGATTATATAAGTTTCTTAAAACAAACGGGACAAGATAGTAAGAAATTCGAATTAACCTACTGGCGCAAATTATTCCAACCGATTTCGGTAGGAGTGATGATGTTGCTTGCGTTATCCTTTATTTTTGGACCATTGCGAAGTGTGACCGCTGGAGCAAGAATTGTGGCGGGGATTTGCTTTGGTTTCTTGTTTTATGTGGTGAATGAAATTTTTGGACCACTCAGTTTAGTCTATAGCGTTCCACCATTAGCCGGAGCGTTAATGCCAAGTGTAATGTTCTTGATCATTACTTGGTGGTTGTTGAGTCGTAAAAGAGACTAAAGTCTTCAATATTAGGCTAAATACTGCTAACTAAAATTGTATTTAAGCATGCAACTGAAAAAAATGATCTGCCTCCCAAAAATTGGATTAATAACCGACCTAGTAAGGTGCAGATTTTTTATGACTAAATATAATCAATTCTTTAAACAACAAGTCGTTGATTTTTACTTCGTAAATCATAAAAATTCTGATCAAGATTGGCATTATCAAATGCGTTCTTATCGGCATACAGCTAAAATTAAAAGGACTGAGTCCGATACAATATTGTCGTAGTAAAAACTATGGCTATAATTTCACTACTTTCGCTTGTTTCACCATGTTATCCGCCACTTCTAACACCGTAACTTTCAAGCCATTTAATTCAAATTCAGCACCTTCATCGGGAATATCTTCCAAATGTTCTAAAATCAACCCATTAAATGTGCGAGCTTCATCAGTGTCTAAATTCCAATCAAATAATTTATTCAAATCTCGAATATTGGTTGAGCCTTCAATTAAAATTGAACCGTCCGATTGAGCGGTCACTTCTTCTTCAATAGATGGGGCGGTAGATGTGGTGAATTCACCGACGATTTCTTCTAAAATATCTTCAAGCGTTACTAACCCTTTAATATCACCGTATTCGTCCACTACTAAGCCAATGCGTTCCTTATTACTGCGAAAATTCAGTAATTGTGCGGTTAATACCGTACTTTCGGGAATAAAATAAATTTCATCAGCCGCTCGAATTAAGGTTTCCTTACTAAACTCATTTTTGTCCAACATCAAACGATACGCTTCTCGCACTCGCAAAATACCCAGTACATTTTCATCCATATTACCTTTATATAATACCACTCGGCTATGCGCCGCATGATTTAACTGACGCATGATAGATTTCCAATCATCATCAATATCAATCCCCGCAATATCATTACGTGGTACCATAATATCTTCGACAGAAACTTCTTCTAAATCTAAAATCGACAATAACATTTCTTGGTGGGCGGATGGAATAAATTTACCACTTTGATTCACGATAGAACGTAATTCTTCTACATTCAGGTGATTTGCTTTCATTTCGGTTTTTAAACCAGTAATTTTAATTAACCCTTTAATAATTAAATTCATCAAAAAAACGAGTGGTGTAAACAGTTTCATTAAAGGCGAAATCACGTGACTAGATAAAAATGCCACTTTTTCAGGATAAAGTGCGGCGACAGTTTTAGGATAAATTTCAGAAAAAACCAACATCACAAAGGTTAATACCCCAGTCGCAATAGCTACTCCAGCATCGCCATATAAACGCATACCAATAATCGTAGCCAATGCTGACGCAGAAATATTCACTAAATTATTACAGATTAAAATAAAACTCAGTAATTTATCGGTTTTTTTCAACAATCTTTCCGTTTTTTTCGCACCCTTATGCCCTTGTTCAGCAAGATAACGCATACGATAACGATTCGCCGACAACAGACCCGTTTCTGAACCAGAAAAATAGGCAGAAATAATTAACAGAATGGCAAGAATAATAAATAAGGTACTAAGGGGAATACTGTCCAAAGGTTGTTCCTTGTGTTCGTTCAATATTAAGTGCGGTGAAAAATTTCGAATTTTTATACCGCACTGCCAATTTTTCCCATTAGGTTGGGAAAAATTTGCTTCCAAAATAAGCAATCGTCAGCAATATCATACCTGAGATTGTGAAAATGATCATTCTTTTTCCACGCCAATGCCATTTCCAATGTCCAACCAATAGGATACCAAAAGCAATCCATGCAAATAGAGAAAACAATGCTTTATGAATGTTGCTTAACTGCAACGCATGCAGTAAATGATATGTTCCAGTAAATAAGATAATAGTTAATAAAATTTCACCACTTAACATCACTCGGAAAAAATGACGTTCTACCAACATTAATGGCGGTAAATCAGGTGACGGCAAGGCTTTTTTACGTTTTAAATGACGATCCAACCAAGCAATTTGAATACTATACAACATGGCAATAAAACAAACCGCATAAGTCAGCATAGAGATAAGAATGTGTAATAATAAATTAACTTGTAAATGTACAATTTGACTTGGGATAAATTCCGTCATTAACAAATTAATCAAGGCAAAGGCATATACAATGGGCGAGATAAACGCCAATGTTCGTACATTCCATAACATAGGTACCGTACTTAATAATGCAATAAAAAAACTCATTAAGGAACTGACTTCAAGTAACGTAATATCTGCACCTAAGGTTAGATGAGTAAACAATTCGGTAAAACTCAAATAATGACAAATCACAGCCAAAAATGCGGTACATAAAAAGAGTGTTCTTTTTGGTTGAGTTTGTCCATCAATTTTCAGCAACATCGGCATGATCAGCAAAATATTGAAGCTGTAAAAAAGCATGGCAAAAATAGCATACGGCGGTGTTGTCAATTTGGTTTATCCTTTCTTTGCAAAAATAACGATTCATTTTAACCGTGCTAAATTGAAATTTCAATTAGAGACTGCCTTTGCTAGTGAAAACAAGGAAATTCAGGTATAATCGGATAAATTTTTTGTCAATACGAGAACGAAATATGTTTGAAAATTTATCTGATCGCCTATCAAAAACCTTACGTAACATTACTGGTAAAGGGCGTTTAACCGAAGACAATATTAAAGATACCTTACGAGAAGTCCGCATGGCATTGCTGGAAGCGGACGTTGCCTTACCTGTGGTACGTGAATTTATTAATAAAGTCAAAGAACGTGCTATCGGCGAAGAAGTCAATAAGAGTTTAACACCGGGGCAAGAATTTCTAAAAATCGTACAAAGCGAATTAGAAACCGCGATGGGACAAGCCAATGAAGAATTAAATCTTGCCACCCAACCTCCTGCGGTCATTTTAATGGCAGGTTTACAAGGGGCAGGTAAAACCACTTCTGTGGGTAAATTGGCGAAATTTTTAAAAGAACGCCATAAGAAAAAAGTATTAGTGGTGTCTGCTGACGTGTATCGTCCGGCAGCGATTAAACAACTTGAAACCTTAGCTCAATCCGTTGGGGTAGATTTCTTCCCATCTGATGTCAAACAAAATCCTGTTGACATTGCCAAAACCGCTAAAGCCGATGCGAAATTAAAATTCTATGATGTATTGATTGTAGATACCGCAGGTCGTTTGCACGTTGACGGCGAAATGATGGAAGAAATTAAACAAATTCACACCGCACTTGATCCGATTGAAACCCTGTTTACCGTGGATGCCATGACAGGACAAGATGCTGCCAATACAGCCAAAGCCTTTAATGAAGCCTTGCCATTAACAGGTGTCATCTTAACCAAAGTCGATGGCGATGCACGTGGTGGTGCTGCCTTATCTATCCGCCAAATTACAGGTAAACCGATTAAATTCTTAGGGGTAGGTGAAAAAACGGATGCGTTAGAACCATTCCATCCTGAGCGTGTCGCATCACGTATTTTAGGTATGGGCGATGTCCTTTCTTTAATTGAAGATTTACAACGCTCTGTCGACCAAGAAAAAGCCGAAAAAATGGCGAAGAAATTCAAAAAGGGTGATCAATTTACCCTTGAAGATTTCCGTGAGCAACTGATCGAAATGAAAAAAATGGGCGGCATGATGTCTATGTTAGATAAACTCCCGGGGGCAAAAAACTTGCCCGATCATGTGAAAAATCAAGTGGATGATAAAATGTTTATCAAAATGGAAGCGATCATCAATTCCATGACCCTAAAAGAACGTGCTAACCCTGACATTATCAAAGGCTCACGCCGTCGCCGTATTGCGTTAGGTTCAGGCACGCAAGTACAAGATGTCAATAAATTACTCAAACAATTTGACGATATGCAACGCATGATGAAAAAAATGCGGAGTGGTGGTATGGCAAAAATGATGAAAGGGATGAAAGGCATGATGGGCGGAGGCATGGGTGGACTGGCTGGTTTAGGTGGAATGTTTAAACGCTAATTATCCTGTGTAACTCTTGGTATCATCCTTTGTACCCCTTGATGAAGCATAGTGCGGTGGAAAAACGTCAACTTTTTCACCGCATTTTTCTTGCTTTGCTCTTTCCCTACATAATACGAAATAAAAGCACAACATTTACTAAAAATATGCCATAATGTAGCTAAATCACTAGCACTAAGGAGATCATTATGAAAAAAATGGCTTTATTACTTACTGCATTAATCATCAGTGCTTGTAGCAATCAACCAGAACAACAAGCGTTAATTCATGGTGAACAATTAGATACCCCACAAAAAACTGCAATTGGCTTTGTTCGTTTATCACAAAATTCACAATATTATGTGGATACATCTTCTATTTGGGTAGATAGTGCAAAAAATAATCTCATCAACTTTGATACCGTGATTAATTTACATGTTGGACACCGTATTTTCGAGGATAAAAATCTGATGACAAAATCCGTACGTCAACATAAGATCTTAAATTGTCAAACTAATATTATGACTCATACAGGATCGCATTTATATTCTGAATTTTGGGGTGAGGGGGTCGTATTTACCCCCCAAAAACATCGTGAACATCAAGTGAAACCACGTAATGGTTCAACACTTGGCACTGTTGCACAAGTAATGTGTGCGAATTTTTATCATTAATTAAATGTAAACTAGAGGGGCAAGAATTGTATCTTGCCCTTTCCCCATAGATATTAATTATGGATGCACAAACCCTTGATTCGGGGATTCATATCCCTCAGGCAAACCAAACACCTCACGTAATACCACTTTATAAAAAGCAAAAGCGTCTTTCGCCCCTTGAATAGCTTCATCTTCAGCTTTTGGATCTAAACCTAAATTATCCAAATACACCTTAAATTCACGCCAATGTTTACCACGACCTTCTGGATGACCGGCAAGATGACTCGCACCATGTTCTGCGTCAAAATTGAGTTTTTTTTCTGCCGCTTTATATAAGAAAGCCGCACCCAGGTTTGAACCTTCTGCACAATATAACCAACCAACGGCAGCATTACCTTGCGGTGTTGGTAAGTTGCCTTTAAATTCATAAGGTTGGCTATTTAATACCTCTAAATCCTTAACTACGGCATCATAACGAGCCATGTATTCAAGCTCTGGAATCTTTTTATTCAGCGCAGGATCTTTGTAAATACCATCCACCACTTTATGAAAAACCGATTGTAATTGTAGAAATTTCGCATAATTTTCATTATTCTTAAACGGTTCTACCGACATCACCAGATTATCCACACTGTCATGTGTTATACGATTAGCCGCTTTTAAGCGTTCAGAAAACGTTTTTTGTTGTTGTGTCATACTCTATATTTCCTATTGATCTTTAGATTATTTTCCTTAATGAAAAAGAGTTCAAATATACTTTAATTGATTATAATTATCAATAATTTTTGATAATTATAAAACTTGCACATCAAATACAGCTTATTTAGACTTAGCGTTGAATATTAATATTCTTCCACATACCCCAAACTACGCAACGCTCTTTCATCATCAGCCCAACCCGATTTCACTTTAACCCAAAGTTCTAAATGTACTTTGTTATCAAATAAACGTTCCATATCTTGACGAGCTTCGGTACCAATCACTTTAATTTTTTGTCCACCTTGACCGATCACCATTTTTTTCTGACCGTCACGTTCTACTAAAATCAAGCCGTTAATTTCGTAAGTACCACGTTCATTGAGTTTAAATTGTTCAATTTCCACCGTCACCGAATAAGGTAATTCTTCGCCCATAAAACGCATGAGTTTTTCACGGATAATTTCGGATGCCATAAAACGTTGTGAGCGGTCAGTGACATAATCTTCTGGAAAATGATGCTCGCCTTTTTTCAACGAATCTCGCACAATTTTTTTCAAATTATGTACGTTGTTACCACGTTGAGCAGAAATTGGTACAATTTCTTTAAAGTTAAATTTTCCACTTAATTCAGTAATAAACGGCAATAATTCATCTTTATTTTTTACGTTATCAATTTTGTTAATAGCTAACACCACTGGCGTTTTTACTTGGCGTAATTTGTTTAACACCATATCATCATCTTCATTCCAGTGCGTACCATCCACCACAAAAATAATCAAATCCACATCGCCAATAGCACTGCTAGCCGCACGGTTCATTAAACGATTAATGGCGCGTTTTTCTTCAATATGTAATCCCGGAGTATCGACATAAACCGCTTGATAAGCACCGTCCGTATCAATCCCTACAATGCGGTGGCGAGTAGTTTGGGCTTTACGTGAAGTAATAGATACTTTTTGCCCTAGAATTTTATTTAATAAGGTAGATTTTCCTACATTAGGGCGACCGACAATAGCAATAAAGCCACAATAGGTTTCAGTGGCTGGTTGATTATCGTTGTTTACATCATGTAAAATTTCTTCTGTCATTAGGTAATATCCAGTTCTTTTAAAATTTGTTCGGCAGCCGCTTGTTCCGCCTTACGACGACTGCCTGCTACACCGATAAAAGTGCGGTCTAAATTTTCCGCGTTACATTCTACAGTAAAGGTTTGACAATGGGCTTCGCCTTCGGTTTTAATAATATGATAGCTTGGTAAGCTTAATCCTTTACCCTGCAAATATTCTTGCAAACGTGTTTTCGGATCTTTTTGATTTTCACCCGGTTTAATTGCCCCTAATTGTTTTGCATACCAATGACAAATAATCACCATAGTACTATTCAAATCGCTATCTAAGGACATTGCCCCAATAATCGCTTCGACACAATCCGCCAAAATAGAGGCTCGGCGAAAGCCACCACTTTTAAGCTCACCTGAACCAAGTACTAAATAATGACCAAGTTCAAATTGACGTGCTAATTCTGCGAGGGTTTGTTCTCGAACTAATGTTGCTCGCATACGACTCAATTCCCCCTCATTACATTTTGGAAACTGCTGATACAAGGATTGAGCAATAGTTAAATTTAAAATAGCATCACCTAAAAACTCTAGGCGTTCATTATGTATTTTGGCCGCACTACGGTGCGTTAAAGCCTGTTTTAGCAAAGCAAGATCAGTAAATTGATAACCAATCTTGTCTTGTAATCTGGTTAAATCATTCATTATTTAATTTTCGTAAATAAGCGTTCAGAACGAATACCGGTTGGCCATTCATTTGGTTTTTTATCTAAACTCAACCAAATATAAGTGGCTTTCCCCACAATATTTTTTTCTGGTACAAAACCCCAGAAACGACTATCTTCACTCATATTACGATTATCTCCCATCATAAAATATTGCCCGGCTGGTACTATCCATTCGGTGACATAATACTCTTGTTTCTCGTAATCTTTATAACGATAACCTTCAGAAATTGGTTCTGGGAACCAATGAATTTGATGATCTACATCTCCCGTTTCCGTTAATTCCAACATACTCGGACCATAAATAAAACTACCGTCTGGATTTCTACCAATAATAGCTTTGAATTCATCATTTTGTTGTGGCTGACTATAAGCAAATTCCTTACTTTCGCAATTTTCTTCACAAGGCTCGCCATCTTTAGCATAAATAATCGTGAGTTTTCTTTCCAACTCATTATACAGCACACGATCTCCGCCAATACCTATCACACGTTTAATATAATCAACATTTGGTTGAGGCGGGGCTTTAAACACAACCACATCACCACGTTGCACATTGCCAGTTTCAACTAAGGTATTTTGAAACACAGGATCTTTAATACCGTATGCATATTTTTCCACTACAATAAAATCGCCCACTCGCAAGGTTGGCTCCATGGATTGTGATGGAATTTGGAATGGTTCAAATACAAAAGAACGCAAAATTAACACAAAGGCTAACACGGGGAATAAAGACGAAATAAATTCTTCTCCTTCACCAATCGGCTCAATTTGGGCTTTTTCTTCATCACTTAAGGTTTGCCCGGTACGTTGTTCCGTACGAGCAATTTGACGGCGACGACGTGGCAACACGGAAAAACGATGATAGCACCACAATACACCTGAAAGTGCGGTGAATAAAATCAATAAAATGGAGAATGTATTAGGTAATTGCAAATAATCTAACACTTTCCAAACCGCAAAGCCCACCACTAATAAAATAGGTAGAAAAAGTTTTGACATAGTTTCCCTTATTTAGTCTTTTCCAACGTGTAAAATCGCTAAAAACGCTTCCTGTGGTACTTCCACATTACCGAGTTGTTTCATACGTTTTTTACCTTCTTTCTGTTTCTGCAACAGTTTTTTCTTACGGCTCACGTCCCCACCATAGCATTTTGCTAACACATTTTTACGCAACTGTTTTACAGTAGAACGTGCAATAATCTGATTCCCAATGGCAGCTTGAATCGCAATATCAAATTGTTGACGTGGAATCAATTCTTTCATTTTTTCCACTAATTCACGCCCACGATAGGCAGCATTATCTTTATGTACAATTAATGCCAGTGCATCTACCCGATCACCATTAATCATAATATCCACTCGCACCATATTAGCAGACTGGAAACGTTTAAAACCATAATCTAACGAAGCATAACCACGAGATGTGGATTTCAAACGGTCGAAGAAATCTAATACCACTTCGCCCATCGGAATTTCATAAGTCAATGCTATTTGATTACCGTGATATACCATATTGGTTTGCACCCCACGTTTTTCAATACAAAGGGTGATCACATTACCCAAATAATCTTGTGGCACCAGCATATTACATTCCGCAATCGGCTCACGAATATCCGCAATGTTGCTTAATGGTGGCAACTTCGCTGGGCTGTCTATATAGACAACATCACCGTTAGTGAGTTCAACTTCGTACACTACGGTAGGTGCAGTGGTAATCAAATCAAGATCGTACTCACGTTCTAAACGCTCTTGAATGATTTCCATGTGCAATAAACCTAAGAAACCACAACGAAAACCAAAACCAAGTGCGGTGGAATTTTCAGGTTCATAGAACAATGATGCATCATTCAGACTTAATTTACCTAACGCATCACGGAACGCTTCATAATCGTCTGAACTAATCGGGAATAAACCCGCATAAACCTGTGGTTTTACTTTTTTAAAGCCCGGTAATACTTGCGTGGCAGAATGGTGTTGGTGAGTTAAGGTATCCCCTACAGGTGCCCCTAAAATATCTTTAATCGCACAAACCACCCAACCTACTTCGCCGGTTTTTAATTCTGCCGTATCCACCTGCTTTGGCGTAAAAATTCCTAAACGATCAACATTATAGGCTTGTCCAGTACTCATGACTTTAATTTTATCACCTTTTTTAATTGAGCCATTTTTTACACGAACAAGGGAAACGACGCCCAAATAGTTATCAAACCACGAATCAATAATTAAAGCTTGCAATGGGGCATTTGGATCACCCTCTGGTGCTGGAATTTTTGCTACAATTTCTTCTAATACATCCTCAATCCCCACACCCGTTTTAGCGGAACAACGTACCGCTTCAATGGCATCAATGCCTACAATATCTTCAATTTCTTCCGCGACACGTTCTGGTTCAGCTGCGGGTAAGTCGATTTTATTTAAAATCGGTACCACTTCTAAATTCATATCTAACGCTGTATAGCAATTCGCTAAGGTTTGAGCTTCTACCCCTTGTCCCGCATCAACCACCAATAATGCCCCCTCGCAAGCAGCTAAAGAACGAGAAACTTCATAAGAAAAGTCAACATGTCCCGGTGTATCGATAAAATTTAATTGATAAGTCTCACCATTTTTAGCTTTATAGTTTAAGGTGACACTTTGTGCTTTGATAGTAATTCCACGCTCACGCTCAAGATCCATGGAATCCAATACCTGAGCTTCCATTTCACGATCTGATAAACCGCCACAAGTTTGGATCAAACGGTCGGAAAGGGTTGATTTTCCGTGGTCAATATGGGCGATGATAGAAAAGTTACGAATATTTTGCATATAAAATAATTAAATAATAAGTCCCTAAAAGATAATCGAGGAATTGTACCTGAAATGTGGTTTATTCGCTAGAAGTGCGGTAAAAAAAATTCCACCGGAATATTCAACGTTACGTAAGCAACAGGGGAAAAAACAGAATAATCCGGTAAGAATTGTGAATAAAAAACAAAGTTGTTACTAAATAAACATCATGGCAATATTATTTTATTGCCATGATTTATTTAATCCCCCAACAACCGTCCCACCAACGCCGTATAAATATTCACACCTGTTTCTAACTGGCGTTCATCAAAATCAAATTCGGCTTCGTGATGACCTGCGGTGCGGTCTGCACCAAGAATAAAATAAATGGCTTTGCCACCCTGCTCTTGTACTCGTCTGCCAAGGATGGTGGCATCTTCGCTGGCATTAAAGGCATAATCCACAATTTCCTTGATTTGCGGCTGCTGCAAAGCAATTTCGCTGACTAACTCTACTAACGCTTTATCGTTACTCATATCCACCGCTTCCCCCATAATTTCAGTTTCGTAAGCTACATCAAAACTGATGGCAGCCCCTCTGGCGATTTGCATAACCTGATCCACCATATATTGGTTAATCTCTTTATTTTCACCCCGCACTTCGAGCTGAATTTCCGCTTTACTCGGCACCACATTTCGCCCTTCGCCTGCATTTAATACACCTACGTTGATACGAGTCATACCGCTACCGTGGCGAGCAATACCGTGTAATTGAGTGACAGCGTGAGCGGCGGCTAGCAAAGCATTTCGTCCTAAATGGGGAGCTGCTCCTGCATGAGCAGGTTTACCACGATAACGAATGTCAATTTTAGTAGTAGATAAGAAATTTTTTAAATCAGGGATGACTGTACCACTAAAGGCACAAAAACTAATATGCGAACTAGCAAAATAATCGGCATCATCAATTACGCCACTGGCAGCAATCGCGGCTGCTCCACGTACACCTTCTTCCGCAGGTTGGAATACAATTTTCACTTTGCCTGTATATTTGTCTTTATTTTGTGATAACCATAACGCCGTACCCAAACCTATGGTAATGTGTCCATCATGCCCGCAAGCATGCATAAACCCGTCATTGATAGAGGCAAAACCAAGCTGATTTGGAATATGATTTTCTGCTTTGGTTTCGCCCACATTTACGCAGTCAATATCAAAACGTAATGCTACGGTTTTGCCCGCTTTGCCTGAATCAAAAATGGCTACGCAACCTGTGTAGCCGTCCATTTTATCTAACCATTTTTGCTTTGCACCATAAGCAAGGGCATTTTGAATCCCTTTATCCACCACTTTTTGATTACGTCCACGCACAAATTCAGAATTAATAATCTGCTTACCAAATAGCAATTCTGCTCCCATTTCCTCTAAATAATCGGCGATACGACTGGTTGTCCAAAATTCGCTCCAACCTGTTTCAGGAAAACGATGAAATTCACGTCGCCATTGAATTAATTGGTTTAAATCTGTCATTTATCATTCCTTTTAACTATTATTAGGTAATCATAGGGTCGGACCGGTTGCCCGCCCCTGTTAAATTCGAATCGTAGTTTTCGGTCGGACAATCGGTCCGACCCTACGATATTTTGCGAAGTGCGGTGTATTTTGCGTGGGTTTTACAACATAAACAACGCTAAAAATAAAGTCGCCAAGATCATTCCCGGCGCAGTACGTTTTACCATATCTACCGGATTTACCATGGCTAATCCTGCACAAACAATGGTCACTCCTGCAATTGGTGAAGCGGTACGACCAATCGCCCCAGCAATCGCCGCCGCCATACCTAAATTAATATGAGTATAACCTAATTCGACGGCATGCGGTGTTACGGCAGTATTAAAGGCTATAGCGGCTGCATCGCCAGAACCTGTCACTACCCCCATTAAGAATGGACCGATGGTCGCTCCCCAACGCACAAAATCATTAGATTGTTTTAGAAATTCGATGGCAGAATCCACCGCACCAGTGGCTTTTAAACCTGATACAAAGACGCTTGCTGCAATGATAATACCTAATACGTTGGCATAGGAATTCCCCATACCATTAAAAAATTCTTCGGTGATTTTAATCGGTGAAATACGTGTCACCACAAGGGCATAAATCGCTCCGATTAACATGGCTTGTGGCACGCCCATTTTGGTCCATTCCAAACCTGAAACCTGTTGTAATGATGTACCACCAATCACCAAAATCACTAAAGGAACTAACGGCGCAAGTGCATAGAATGGATTGACTTTTTCAAAATGTGCTTCGGTTTCTTTGTTTTCTTGCATATAGGCTTGCCGATGTTGCTCACCATAATCTTTAAGTATGATAGCCAGAATTGTCAATACTAACGCCCCAATCGCTCCCGCAACCATAGTATAAGGCGCATGGGAAAGATTAACTTGGGTAATGGTTAAGCCTGACATTTCGCTAATCATCGCAGAATGAGATGACCCCGGACTCATCATTGAACCAAAAGTCCCTGCTAAAATTGCTGCCCCAGCCGTCGCAGGACGTACGCCAGCACTTTTTAACACTGGAATTAAGGTTGCCCCCACAGCCGCCGCACAACCTGCGGCGGATGGAATGGCAATATTAATAAAAAACGTGAGAATGGTCGCAATAGGAATTAAAAAGAATTTTAAACCACTCAATGGTTTAGTCAGTAAATGCACTAAATGGCTATCGCAACGAGTAAATTTCATTACATAGGCAAACCCCATACTCGAACAAATCGCCATAATCAAGCCACCTGATGTCATGGATTTGGCAAACGCATCTAATGCTTCCATGGGTTTCAAGGTGACAATTGCCATAATTAAACCCACACCAATTAATACGGTACGCGTTTCGTATTTTTTAATGAGAAGATAAATCGTCACGATTATACCTAAGATCGCTATAATAGAATTAAATCCAGCCATAATAACTCCTTAATAATCATATGTTGAGTCTGTAAATACACATAAGACCGCACATTTAAAATCAAAAATCGTGGCAATACTATTTTGGATTACCACGACATTACTTTGCCTTTATAACTATTTCAGATTTAAAGAATAAAACGCATTACCAACATAGCTAAATAGGCATTAATCATACAAATCCCATATAAGAAAAAGTAATGTTTTCCCGGTACACCTAATACCCCTAATATGCGTCCCATATATTGTACGATTGAACCCACCAAGGCAAGACCCGGTAATAAAATGGCAATATGATGTGCATTTAATATGCCCTCTTGCACTAACGCTACTAATGCACCTGCACCGCCACCAGAACTTAAGAAAGTAGCTAATATCACAGCAATGGATTCCCCCGGAAGCCCAAGCGGTGCCATAATAAAGCCAGTATAATCAGCAATGATTTTTAATATCCCAGACATATTGAGTATATAAATGATCACAAATGCCATTAATACATTGGGGATCATACTATGTACCGACAAGTTCCAACCATTTCTTGCACCTGCCGCAAAAATATCGGTGATCAATTTTTTTCCATTTTCTGTACTCATACTTCCACCTCATCATCTTTCACAAATTTTTTTACATAAAGACGCATTAAATTTGCACCAAAAATCTTAAATACAAAAATAATACCTAAACATAAAGCTATTGACGTAACACCAGAATGCCCTTCATTATCAGAAAGAGATAATAATGGCGCGAAAGAAGCAAGGAAATTAGTAATCATTGCACCACCACTAAATTGGAAAGCAGCAAAAATTAACATTTCTTTATAGCTAATTTTCCCATCCGTGCGTAACATTTTAGTCGTTGAACTGCCGGCATCTGTACTTTGAAAACTGGCTATCATTGAAATTGAACAAATACCGGGAATACCAATAATAGGTTTTAAAATTGGTGTAAGCCATCTGGAAGCAGCCGATAATGCGCCATAATGTTCAAAAACCGCCACAAAAGCGAGTGCCAACATGACGCTTGGTGCTAAGGTTAAAGCGAATAAAAAGCCGCCCCTAGCACCTGACCCACCCGATGTTTTTAACCATTCAGGAAATTTGCCAGCTAGCTGACTAAAATCAAAGATACCACCCCATAAGTCTTTGGCAAACCCTCCAAAGAAAATAATGGCACAGACTAAAGACACCGTCCCTACAATAAGTTTTTTTTGACCCATTTCGTCATTCATAATATTCTCTCCTTAGTAAGAAAATAAACTGTAATAACAAACAGTTAAATTGTTACGCTAGTTCTAATATTGAAATGTTGAATTAACAGGTAATGTAGTTAATTGCATATTGTTACTAAATCTCAAAATATCCGTTGAACCTAATACTGTTGCTTTTTCACCTTGAATACGCAATGCCGTTCCCTCTGGTAAGGCATAAACATAAGCATTGGGATTAACAATTAAAAACTCTGCTAATCTTTCTTCTCGGCTTTCACCGTTATGACCAGCTGGTTTACCTGAAATAAAATGTGGATTAATTTGATGGGGGAATAAATTTAATGCATTGAAAGATGGTGGGAAAGTAATCGGCATATCGTTGGTCGTCATAATGGAACTTCCTGCTACATTTGAACCTGCGCTCCAACCTGTATAAGGCGTGCCAGCATTGACTTTTTCTCTAATAACATCTATCAGTCGATGTTCATACATTTGTTTTAATAAGCAAAATGTATTGCCACCACCTACCGCAATCACATCCGCTTGTTCAATAATATCTTGATGTTTTTTACCCCTATGTACTGATACCACTTCAATATCAAAACACGCTAAGACTTGTTGCACTATCTGTTCATATTCTTCATAAGACCGAACAATACCAGCATAAGGAACAAAAGCCATTTTTTTACCTTTATAATCCTTTAAAAAAGCCTCAAACCAAGGTAATGCATGAATTAAATAATCAGTGTCCTTGTATTTTGAACCACTTAGTAATAACATATTTTTCATTATTGACCTCCTTTTTAAACTCAACATCATTATGTACCTTAATAACCAAAATAAAAAGGAGCAAATGTCAAATTTTTGAACTGTGTCACAAAAATAATAAGGAAAAATAAAGCTCTATGTTTATTAATATGTCAAGAGTCCAACAAATTATTGATAAATTATCTACGATTTCTGCTGAACAAGGAGAACTCACTCGTCTTGCCTTTAGTCCTGAAGATCAAATAGCCCATAATTATGTCGTCGAATTATGCCAAGGTCATAATCTGCAAATTCGCTATGATGAAATCGGCAACTTGTTTATTCGTAAGTCAGGAACTGAAGATCACCTACCGGTGGTAGCCTTTGGTTCTCATATTGATAGTGTGGTGAATGCGGGAAAATTTGATGGTCCCCTTGGTTCTATTGGCGGTTTAGAAATTTTGTTGCAACTTTGCGAACAAAATATACACACCCGTCACCCTTTAGAATTAATTATTTTTACCTGTGAAGAATCTAGCCGTTTTAACTATGCAACCTTAGGCAGTAAAGTAATGAGTGGCATTGCTAACCAACAAAAATTAAGCCATTTACGTGATAAACAAGGTAATGGATTACAACAAGCACTGACGAATATAGGCTTGGATTTTAATAAAATAGATCAAGCCAAACGTCAAGCAAATGAATTTAAATGCTTTGTAGAATTACATATTGAACAAGGTCCACGCCTAGAAAATGAACAAAAAACGATTGGTGTGGTGACGGGTATCGCCGCTCCGATTCGTTGTATTGTCAATATCCAAGGGCAAGCGGATCACTCGGGAGCCACCGCCATGCACTATCGCCACGATGCCTTATTAGGCGGTGCCGAACTGGCGTTAACCGTGGAACAAGCCGCCATTGATGCTGGACATTCCACTGTGGCAACCGTAGGCAATTTAACCGCCAAACCGGGGGTAATGAATGTAGTACCCGGCTATTGCGAATTACTCGTTGATATTCGTGGCATACATACTGGAGCTCGACAATCTGTTTTTACAGCACTGAAACAACAAATTGAAATCATAAGTAAAAAACGCGGTTTACAAATTGAATTACAGCTTATTTCAACAGATAACCCAATTTTGTTACCTGATAATATGATTGAAAATATTAGCCGTGCCAGTCAAGAATTAGGTTATTCGTTCGAAATGATGCCAAGTGGCGCAGGGCATGATGCCATGCACATGGCGACCCTTTGTCCAACAGGCATGATTTTTGTACCATCACACAAAGGTATCAGTCATAATCCATTAGAATTTACTGAATGGAAAGATGTTGAGGCGGGAATTAAGGTATTGCAGAAAGTGGTATTGGAGCAGGCGGAAGTTGTCAACTAACTGAGTTAACGTGATTAAAATCAATTTATAACCACGTTAAAAAAGCTTATACTCAAGAGAGTGACTGCTGAATAAAATTCTGATACCAATAAAAACTATCTTTTTTTATGCGTTTAAGATCTTTTAGATCAAAATCATCACGATTCACATAGACAAAGCCATAACGTTTTTTAAACCCTTGATGAGAACTAAGTAAATCAATCACTGACCATGGACAGTAACCAAATAACATCACACCATCTTCCATAGCCAATTGACAGGCTTCAATATGACGCTGAAGATAATCAATACGATAATGATCGTGAATTTTACCGTCTTCTAATACGTCTACCGCACCCAAACCATTTTCCATAATAATCATAGGTAAACGGTATTTTTCATAATAATCATTCAGCACTAATCGTAACCCCATAGGATCAATTTGAGCGCCATATTCACTGGCTTTTAAATTTTCATTAGCTAATAATTTAAAATAACCACGTTGATGAAAATCCACTTCATTTGCCCCACGTTCACGCACGCCGATTTGTTCATCTGTAGGGTAATATTCTGCACAAAGCGTGCGATAATAATTTACGGCTAAAAAATCCATTTTGGCTTGTTGTAAAATGGCTTTATCTTCGGGAAATCGAAAAATGGTAATATTTCGCTGCGTTAAATAATTTAAATAATATTGTGGGTAATCGCCTGTAACGTGCATTTCAATTAAATAATTACTTTTAAAATTATCATTCATGCGTGCCGCCCACACATCATGTGGTTTATTGGATTTTGGATAAGTCATGGTTGAAGAAATGGCTGCCCCAATTTTAGCATCAGGAATCATTTGATGACAGGCATTCACCGCTAAAGCGTGAGCAAGGCTCATGTGATAATCCATTTGAAAACGCAATTCATCGGCTTTTTGCGGATCATTTTCTTCAATATTCATGCGTTCATCGACCCGCACCATCAAATTTTGTTCATTATGTGGTTGCCAATATTTCACTCGTCCGTTGAAATGTGCAAAACAAATTTTGGCATAACGTTCAAAGGCATACACAGTTTCCCGTGAAGCCCAGCCATTAAACCGCTCCACTAGGCTATAAGGCAAATCAAAATGATATAATGTCACCAACGGTTCGATGCCATTTTTTAATAATTCATCCACCACCGCATCATAAAAATCCAACCCTTTTGAATTAATTTCACCATCACCATCAGGGATAATTCTTGCCCATGAAAAACTAAAGCGATAAGCCGTTAAACCGAGTTCTTTCATTAAGGCAATATCTTCCTTGTAATGATGATAGAAATCACTGGCCACTTTAGTATCTGCTTGTAAATGAGAACGTTTGAACGCATTATAATCCGCAACGGTTTTACCTTTGCCATCTTCATTCCATGCTCCCTCAATTTGAAAAGCACTAGAAGACGCTCCCCAGAAAAAATTTTGTTTCATATTGCTTTCTCCTTTTTATGAATTAACGACTACGCCACGAATTTCTTCTTTTTCTGTTATTTCTGGAATATCATCAAAACCCACAATATAGGTTAAAATGGCGGAACCAAAAAAGGCAATGGCAATGCCCAATAAGTAACAAACAAAGGGTTTAACACCCACCGCATAAACAGGAATCGTCAACACCCCTTGGTTGGCAAACGCCGTACCATAAGAACCACCCCATCCCATTAAACCACCCGCAATTGCGCCACAGATTACCGCACAAATCATCGGTTTTTTTAAGCGTAACGTCGCCCCATAAATAGCCGGCTCCGTAATACCAAATAAAGCCGTAATAGAACCTGACGCGGCAACAGTTTTAAGCTGTTTATTTTTAGTTTTTAAAAACACGCCCAAAGCCGCCCCAGCTTGACTGAAATTAGCCGCCCCCGCAAATGCCAACAAATTTTGTTGTCCAGTTCTGGCTACATCATTAATGCCAATAGGTACAATGGCACGATGTGCGCCGAAAATCACCAATACACACCACATACCACCAATAAATGCCCCTAATAAAATCGGGCTAATATCTAATAAACCATAATATGCCCAATTCGCCGCATTACCGATATAAATTCCTACAGGACCAAAAACAATCAATGTAGCTGGCACCATAATTAAAATGGTAAAAGTTGGCACTAAAATAATTTTTACTACATCCGGAATGATTTTTTCCACAAAATGCTGCACATAAGATTGCATCCACACCGCAATAATAATGGGAATCACACTAGATGTATAATTAGCTTGGGTAATCGGAATGCCGAAAAATGCCACGGGATCAGGAGATGTCATTAAACTGACCAAATCAGGATAACATAACGTTGCCCCAATAATCATCGCGATAAACTCGCTAGTTTTAAATACTTTAGCTGCGGTATAGGCAAGAAAAATCGGCATAAAGAAAAATACCGCTTTGGATGCTGCATTAAGAATAATATAGGTTTGTGCCGTTTTTATATCCACGCCATATTGTTGCGCAATTAACACTGTAATGGCCAAAATACCTTGCACCATACCAGAACCAGCAATAGCAGGAATAACAGGCGTAAAAATTGCCGCAAATTTATTGAGAATTCGGTTAATTAAACTCCCTTCGGTTGGTTTTTCTGATGAATTTGCTGTATCTACCAACTGAACAGCTTCTGCATACACTTTATCTACCTTATTGCCGATAACAACTTGAAATTGCCCCCCATGAAATAATACCGTCATCACCCCTTCAAGGCGATTAATCACATCGTGATCAACCTTACTTTCGTCTTTCAATACCAATCTTAAACGGGTAAAACAATGGGCAAGTTCACTGATATTTTCTTTGCCTCCAACATGGGTAATAATATTTTGGGCAAGTTGTTTGTAATCCATCTCTGTTTCTCCTATGCGGTCATTTTGGACTTATAGTATACGCCAAAATTCATAGACTGAATATAATTTGAACGTAGCTCAATCCCCCTTTTTTTATCCAAAATCAAGTACCTTGCTCCCAACAGTTAAGGAAACAAACTGCTCCTATTGTTCCATTAACAAATGATACAAATCCACATTGATATAAAAATTCTCTTTGCCAATTTTCACTTTCTGCAAAACACCTAACTGAACCAGCTCATCTAACCGTTTCACTGCCGTGTTGCGGTGAATTTGGCAGTCTTCGGCAACAAAATCAATTTTGGTATAAGGGTGTTTATATAAATTATTAATAAGTTCGTGGCTATAGACTTTTGGTAAATTTGCCCTAATCTTTTGCTTGTGCTGTTGCATTAATGCTTTGATTTTCGTCACTAATATGGCGGTTCGTTTCGCCGTTTCTGCAATACCATTGAGCATAAACACCAACCAATTTTCCCACTGTTTATCATCTCGTACTACTTGCAATAAGTGGTAATATTCGCTTTTGTTGTGATTGATATAACGGGAAAGATATAAAATTGGTGTATCTAATAAACCTTGTTGAATTAAATACAGAATATTGATTATTCGCCCTGTTCGTCCATTGCCGTCATAAAACGGGTGAATACTCTCAAATTGATGATGAATTAATGCCATCTTTACCAAAGGATCGTAATCTATTTGTTCGGAATCGTTAATAAATTGCTCTAAATTTGCCATATATTGCTCAATCAAACCTAAGGTTTGCGGTGGCATATAAACGATTTTTTTCGTCTGTTGATTCACTAAACCTGTTCCCTGTTGTTGGCGAAAACCTGCGTTATTACCTTCTAAAACAACTTGTACATCTTTAATTAAATTCAACGTAATCAATCCGTTAGATTTAACTGCATCAAATCCCAATCGCATTGCTTGTGCATAATGATGCACTTCTTTAGCAGCAACGGTGGCAAATTGTTGGGTTGAAAAATTACTTTGATACAAATCATCTTGTGTGGTGATAATATTCTCAATTTCAGAACTTTCTTTCGCTTCCTGCAAGGGCAATGTTCCCAATAAAATATGCTGATTTGGGATCGTTTGTACCAGCCCTTTTAGTTCACCTAATGCCTGATGAGCCTGATTCGTTGCTTTTAATACCGCTTTGGTTTCCACCTCACCTAAAGCAAAAAGATCGGGAATTTGATAACTATTTTCCATATTCATTCTTACCTCTCTCGCTATAACATACACACATCTTTCTCACTTCTTGTGTACAGCATCCTAACGTACACAAGTTTTTGTGATTTTTTGTGTATATTAACATAACACACACAAGTTTTCCGCATTTCTTGTGTGCGTTATTTTATCATACACAAATTTTTCCATCTTCTTGTGTATAAACAAACTTGCTACATCTCATTAATCACATTCAACACCCTTTTATCCGAAATCGGATACTTTGTCCCCAACTGTTGAGCAAACAAACTTACTCTAAGTTCTTCAATCATATAGCGAATTTCCAACACGCTTTCAGAGTGCGGTTTAGATTTTGGCAGTTTTGCTAACAGCTGATTGTAGGCTTGTTGGCATTGTTCTACCCGTAGCATTGCCGCCCGATCTCGGTTGGTGTCTTGGGCGAGTTTGTCTAGGCGTTTGTCGATGGCTTGGAGATAACGCTGTAAATCAGGCAGTCTGGCGTAGCCTGTTTTTTCTACGAAGCCTTGATAAATCAAGCCGTTCAGTTGGGCTTTAATATCCGACAATGCAAAGGCTTGGGTGAAATCCATTTTGCCTTTTAGGCGTTTGTTGATTTCAAAGGTGAGCGTGAGCAAGCGCTCTACCTGTTGGGCGATGTCCACGGTAATATCATTGAGATTTTCTCGCACAAAATCTCTAAGTTTGTCAAAATCCGTTTCGTTCCACACAAAACCGCCAAAATCAGCGATTAGCTTGTCCACGCCACAGGCGATACAATCATCAATTAATTCCAGCACTTTGCCGAACGGGGTGAAATATAGCCCCAGTTTGGATTTGTTGGGTAATTTTTCGTGTAAATATTTGATCGGTGATGGCACGTTGAGCAAAATTAAACGGCATAAACCCTGCTGCATTGCCACGCTTTGCTCGTATTCGGTTTCAAATAATTTAATCCCCACGGCATCTTTTTCGTCCGTAATAGCAGGAAAGGCTTTGACGGTAAACCCTTGTTTTTTCTGCTCATAACATTGCGGAAGTTGGTCAAAATTCCAAATATGAATCCCCGATTGTTCAATGCCGTCATCTGCCACGGCGGAAATGCTGGCTTGCACCCGATCTTTGAGATCAAATTTAAGCTGATCTAAATTCATACTTTCGGCAATTTTTTTGCCTTTGTCGTCCACCACTCGGAAAGTCATTTTTAAGTGCGCTGCCAATGGTTCAAAATTCCATTGCTCAGGTTCAACAGTGACACCAGTCATTCGGCGAAACTCGTGGCTTAAGGTTTCCGTCAATGGCTTGTCAAAATTTGTTACTCGCCCTAAAAACGCTTCGGCATAATTGGGGGCTGGCACAAAATTGCGGCGGAGATTTTTCGGTAAGGCTTTGATTAAGGCGATAATCAATTCTTGGCGTAAACCGGGGATTTGCCAGTCAAACCCTGTCATTTCAATTTGATTGAGCAACGGCAATGGAATATGCACCGTCACGCCGTCTGCGTCCGTCCCTGGCTCAAATTGATAAGTCAGTTTGAGCTTAATATTGCCCTGTTGCCAGAAATTCGGGAAATCCAGTTGGCTCACTTTTTGGGCATCGTCATTCATCAAGAACGATTTTTCAAAATTGAGCAAATCAGGATCGTTTTGTTGGGCGATTTTCCACCAACTATCAAAATGTTTCTGCGACACCACGTCCGCCCCGATGCGTTCATCGTAAAACTCAAACAGGGTGCGGTCGTCCACCAAAATATCACGGCGGCGAGATTTATGCTCCAGCTCTTCCACTTCACGCACTAATTTTTGGTTGGCAAAAAAGAACTTGTGGCGAGTATTCCAATCCCCCTCCACCAGTGCGGATTGAATAAAAATCGTACGACAAGTGTGCGGTTCAATTTGGCTAAAATTCACGGGGCGACTTGCCACAATCGGCACGCCGTACAGGCTCACTTTTTCATCAGCAATCACCTGCCCACGGGATTTTGACCAATGAGGTTCGGAATAACTGCTTTTGGTTAAATGTTTGGCAAGCGGCTCAATCCATTCTGGCTCAATTTCCGCCACCATTCGCCCCCAGAGTTTAGACGTTTCCACTAATTCTGCTGCCATTACCCATTTCGGCTGTTTTTTAAACAATACCGAATTAGGGAAAATCGCAAAATGGGCGTTTCTTGCCCCTAAATATTGGCTTTTTTCATTATCTTTCAGACCGATATGCGACAGCAAACCGCTTAAAAGTGCGGTGTGAATTTGCGGATATTTTGCCGCTTCCGAATTGATCGGCAAGCCCAATTCTCGCACTTGGGTTCTGATTTGATGATAAATATCCTGCCATTCCCGAATCCGCAAATAATTAAGAAAATCCTTTTGGCATAAACGGCGAAATTGGTTTTTCGTCAGCTCTTTTTGGTTGGTTTGAATATAATTCCACAGGTTCAGCCACGCCATAAAATCGGATTTTTTATCGGCAAAACGGCGATGTTTGTCATCAGCGGATTGTTGTTTTTCCGGCGGTCGTTCTCGGGGATCTTGAATAGACAGGGCAGATACGATAATCATTAATTCGTGTAAACAACCTTGTTCTACCGCTGTTAAGAGCATTTTAGCAAGGCGGGGATCGACAGGCAACTGGGCAAGTTGTTTACCTTGTGGGGTTAAAAAGCGTTTTTCGCCAAATTTAGTTTTTCGCCATTCAAAGGCTTGCAATTCTTCCAACAATTTAATGCCGTCTTGAATATGGCATTTATCAGGGGCATCCACAAAAGGAAAGGCATCAATATCGTCCAATCCCAACGCCGTCATTTGCAAAATCACGCTGGCTAAATTGGTGCGTAAAATTTCAGGATCGGTAAATTCAGGGCGGTTGTTGAAGTCCTCTTCTGAATACAGGCGAATACAAATCCCTTCACTCACCCGTCCACAACGCCCTTTGCGTTGATTAGCAGAGGCTTGCGAAATCGGCTCAATGGGTAGGCGTTGCACTTTGGTGCGGTAACTGTAACGAGAAATGCGTGCTGTACCTGGGTCGATCACATATTTGATCCCTGGCACAGTCAAGGACGTTTCCGCCACGTTGGTTGCCAATACAATACGATTCAGTCCGCTCGGGTGGAAGATTTTATTTTGTTCTTGGGCGGACAGCCGTGCATACAAAGGCAAAATTTCCGTATGGCGAAGATCTTGTTTTTGCAACATTTCCGCCGTGTCCCGAATCTCTCGCTCGCCGTTTAAAAAGATCAGAATATCGCCTCTGCCCTCGGCTTGTAGTTCATCTACCGCATTGGCAATGCCCTGTAATTGATCTTCTTCATCATTGTCTAACATTGGACGATAACGCACTTCCACTGGATAGGTTCGCCCTGACACTTCTAAAATTGGGGCGTTGTTAAAATGCTTGGAGAAACGTTCTACATCAATGGTCGCTGATGTGATAATGACTTTTAAATCAGGACGGCGTGGCAAGAGCTGTTTGAGATAACCGAGAATAAAATCGTTATTCAGTGAGCGTTCGTGAGCTTCGTCAATAATCAGCGTATCATATTGTTTCAACAGGCGATCGGTTTGAATTTCTGCCAGCAAAATCCCGTCTGTCATCAGCTTAATTTGCGTGTTTTCGCTTACTTGATCGTTAAAACGCACCTTATAGCCCACCATACCGCCAAGTTCCGTTTGCAATTCTTCCGCAATACGAGCCGCCACGGAACGAGCCGCAATACGGCGTGGCTGGGTGTGTCCGATTAAGCCTTTTTGCCCAAGACCGAGTTCTAAACACATTTTCGGCAATTGGGTGGTTTTGCCCGATCCTGTTTCGCCTGCGATGACTACCACTTGATTTTCGCTAATCAGTTTTTGAATTTCGGCTTTACGTTGACTCACAGGTAAATTGTCAGGAAATTCAATTTTTTGCACCGCAGTTTGTCGTTGATTTAAACGAGCTTGAGCCTGTTGAATTTGGCTTTGAATTTCAGCCGCCACGGCTTGTTGGCTTTGTTCATTTTTAATTTGAGCAATGCCACGAATCCGAGCAGCAATTTTTCGCTCATCAAGGATCATCACATCCCTGAGTTGGCTGAATAAGGTTTTTTGTAGTGGCGTTAATGGCGTTTTATTCGCTCTTGCTTTCACGACTTATTTTCCCCCAATGAATAAGGACAAGATTCCCGCCGCAATTAAAGGCCCGACAGGAACGCCCCCAATAAACATCACGCCTAGAACCGTGCCAATTAACAAGCCCGTTAATAACACTGGCTGACCGCCCATTAAAGGAATCCCCCGTCCACCAAGCCATGCCACCAACGCCCCCACCGCAATGGCGACAAACATTTTCCAATGCAACAACGCCGACCAATTCGGTATGGGAATTTTGCCTGACACAATCGGGCTAAGCACACCAATGGTTAAAATAATAATCCCAATCGCCACGCCATTTTTTTCCATAAAAGGAATATATTTGCTTAAAAATGTCTGTTGCATTAACAATAAAATGGTGGCGGAAATAGTGATGGAGCTGTTGCTGCTAAGTACGCCGAGTAAAATGAGAATCACTAATAATAGGGCGATAGCATTAAATTGTAGTGACATAGTTGCTCCTTTAAAGCGCGGTCTTTTTTCCAAAATTTCTGTATATTATAACAAATTCTCCCTTTCCCCATGCTTTTTTATTTTCATTTTCAAAAAAAGTCGGTACACTGACATTCTATGTGTTAAAGAGACCAACTATTATGGATATTGCCTTAATTTTAGCCAGTAAAATCACTGAACTCACCTTAATAGTGTTATTAGGTTACGGTTTGGTGAAATCAAAATTATTGCAACCGAAAGATACCTTTCCGCTCTCCGCTGTCGGTGTGTATATCATTAGCCCAGCAGTGATGCTCAAAGCGTTCCAAATTGATTACAGCCCTGAATTATTGCGCGGCTTACTACTTTCTGTTTCCATGGCAATTTTATTGCATATTATCTTAATTATCATGGGGATTATTCTCAAAAAAATATTTAAACTAGATGGTGTGGAGCATGCGTCTGCCATTTATTCCAACTCGGGTAATTTGATTATTCCGTTGGTCATGTCTATGTTTGGCGATGAATGGGTAATTTATGCAACCTGTTTTATCGTGGTGCAAACCGTATTATTTTGGACCCATTGTCGTGGTCTGATCTGTGGTGAAAAGTCGCTATCTTTAAGTAAAATCATTAAAAACATTAATATCTGGGCGATTATTATCGGTGCTACCTTGTTTGCATTTCAGATAAAATTACCGTCTATTATTGTAGGCACGTTATCATCGGTCGGTTCATTTATCGGACCCAATGCCATGTTGATTGCGGGTATGTTGATTGCAGGCATTCCATTACGCAGTATTTTGTCATCTAAACGGATTTATTTAGTCACTTTCCTACGTCTTATTTTTGTACCGCTTTGCTTAATGGTGGTGATTAAATTAGGGCATTTCGCTAGTTTTGCCGAACATGGCGAAACCATTGCGTTAATCAGTTTCTTAGCCACCATTAGTCCCGCGGCGGCAACGGTGACGCAAATTGCTGTATTGCATGGTAAAGATGCGCAAAAATCCAGTGCGATCTATGGTGTAACCACCATGTTATGTGTAATTACCATGCCATTAATTATTACTTTATATCAGTTGGCTTAGGTAAATTTAAGCGATAAAGATCCTTGCTATAAATCACTCCTGTCGGATTAGTGACATTATAGCCAGCCACGTTTGGAGCAATACTCACTGGCGTAGCATATTGAAAAATCGGCATCACCACATATTCTTGTTGAGTACGTTCAATAATTTGCTGATAAACTGCGGTGCGTTTTTGTGCAGAAATATCAGGAGATAGGGTTTGCGCTAATAACTGATCAATTTCAGGATCAGAAAATCCCATTTTATTATCCGCGCTTTGGGAATGTAACATAGATAAAAAAGCGGACGGATCATTATAATCCGCACACCAACCCGAACGGATAATTTGAAAATCCCCTTTCACTCGTTTTTCTAATAAGGTTTGATAAGACACCGGTTCAGCTTGTACTCGGATTAAATCTGACTGCGACCAACCACGAATTAAATGTTCTGCGATTTGTTGATGTAACCCATTATTATCATAAGTTAAACGTAGCTTCAGTGGGTTTTGTTCAGTAATGCCGGCTTGTTGTAATTTCTGTTCTACCAGCGTCGGTTCAAAATCTCGTTGCTGTTCAAATTGCATATTATTTGGTAAATAATTAATCCCATTTGGCATAACAAAAGGATATTGGGACACAATATCACTTGGAATCATTGAAATTAACGCACTTCGCACCGCTTTTTGTTTTAATATGGGATGACGGAAATTAAATTCATAAAAATAAGTACAAAGCTGTGGAAAGTAATTGATATTATCCGATTTATGTTTAACATTCTGAATAATATCAATAGGTTGACTAGAATGTTGCACATCAATTTTTTGATAAATTACTTTGCTAAAAGCTCGCCTATGGTCATTTGAATAATACGGATTTTGGCTTAATTGAATACGATCTGCCGTTTGTTCAACCACGCTATAAGCACCATTGGTAATAAACGCCTTTTTTTGTTCTGGGGTTGCTTGATAGCTCGGTAACAAGGCAATATGCGCTAACATTTTAGGTAAATAAGGCGTTGATTTATCTAGTTGAATTTGTAAACTATGCTCGTCTAAGACCTGTACACCAAGCTGTTGCACGGGCATACTTTGCTCAATCACTAGCTTAGCATTTTGCATATTCATATAGAGCAAAAATTCTTTCTGCGGATTATCCGACAAGGCTAAATTTTGCCAACTTCGGACAAAATCCTGTGCTGTTACATCTTCACCATTTGACCATTTGGCATTTTGACGTAAATGAAAAATCCATGTTTTTTGATCCGCACTTTCCCAACTTTCTGCCATACCTGCGACAATATTTCCTTGCGGATCGTAAATCACCAAACCTTCAAATAAATCTCGTAATAAAGCGCTTTGTTCAGGTTGCCGAATTTCTGCTGGTTGTAAAATAAAAGGATCATAGACACCACGAACTAAAACATCAGCTTGATAGCTAGATGATTGCTCTGGTGTGACTGATGGCGAAGTCGGATGAAGCTGTGTTGAATTTGATTTATTCGGCTCACAAGCAGAAAGACAAATTAAGCTAAAAATTGCCGTTATAGATAATTTGCTGAATTTTATCCTATTCATCTGTTTTGCCTTATTGCTAAATATGTTAATTCACCGGATATTCTTCAATGGTCACCGGTAATTCAAAAATTCGCCCTAAACGAGAAATCATCACCTTAACCTGTGTATTAGGTTTTGTATTGCTAATCACTTGCATAATTTGCTCCGGTGAATTTGCCGCCATATCATTAAATTTCAACATTACATCACCCGCTTGAATACCCGCCTTGGCAGCCGGACCGTTAGGTACCACATTTTCAATTAAAATCCCACTGCTGCTTGCATCACTTTGTCCATTGCTAAATAAAATATTACTTTGCACCCCAAAATAACCGCGGATCACTCGACCATCACGGATAATTTTTTTCATTACATCATTGGCAATTTCAATGGGAATGGCAAAACTAAGTCCTTCGGCAATTTCAGTTGCATCTTTGCCAATACTTAACGTGCTAATTCCCACTAATTCACCCAAGGAATTAATCAATGCACCACCAGAATTACCTCGGTTAATCGATGCATCAGTCTGAATAAAATTCTGTCTCCCTACGGTTTCACCAATCGCATTCCGTCCCGTGGCACTGATAATACCTTGCGAGACACTTTGTCCTAAATTATAAGGATTGCCAATTGCCAAAGCCACATCACCCACATGAACTTGATGTTTTGGATTTTGTGGGATAGTCGATAAATTATCCGCTCGAATTTTTAATACTGCAAGATCAGTCAAGTTGTCCGAACCAATCAGATTGGCTTCAAATATTTGTCCATTTTGTAAAGCTACGATAATTTGATCTGCACTTTGAATCACGTGTTTATTAGTAAGAATATAACCGTCTTTGCTCATAATCACACCGGAACCTAGATTATTGGTAGAAACGGTTCCAGTATCTAAATTAGAATTACTGGTAAAGGTTCGATTATAGACGTTCACTACTGCCGGCGATGCAATTCGTACAGCATCTTTGAAGCTGATCACTTCACTGGTTAATTTTAATCCACTCCCACCAGTAAATTTAGGAATCACAAATAAAATAAGACCTGCACAAATTAAGCCGATTAACGCCGATTGTAATAATTTTTTTATCATGATTGCTTTTCCTATGCTTTTCTACGGTAAATGGCTTTGAGATCATCACCGAGTTGTTCAACAGATTGTAATTGCCATTGTGGAGCTTGCGAGAGTTGATGCAGATTAGGTAACTTACACAACCCCTTAGCCTGATCACCTAATAATTTAGGAGCAATATAAACAATCAATTCATTGACTAACTTCTGTTCAATTAATGTTCCAGCCAAAGTCGCACCACTCTCCACCCACAGATTATTAATTTGGCGCGTTGCCAGTTCTTGCATTAAGGTAAAAAGTGCGGTCTGATTTTCGATGGTTTTTAACTGAATGTGCTGGCAAAAATCAGGATAATCCGATAAATCACGTACTTTATCACTCACTAACCAAACCGGTGAATCGGTCTTAAAAAGTTGATGGGTTGGTAAAACTCGATGTTGGCAATCCAAAATAATACGAATCGGTTGACGTAGATTTTCAATGGCATATTGCTGCTGAATATCAGCGGGTAACTGTTGCCAACGTACATTTAAACTAGGATCATCGGCTAAAACAGTGGCTGATGTTGATAAAATAGCGGATGCTTTGGCCCGTTCTTGTTGTACATCGGATCGAGCTAATTCACCCGTAATCCATTTGCTGTCACCATTCGCCATGGCGGTACGACCATCTAAACTCATTGCCAGTTTTAACTGTACAAAAGGCAGACCTGTTCGCATTCGGTGTAAAAAGCCCTTATTCAGCACTTCCGCTTTTTCTTGCAATAATCCCACCTCAGTTTCAATGCCTGCATCCTGCAACATTTGCAAACCACGTCCTGCTACTTGTGGATTAGGATCCAACATCGCCGCAATCACTTTACTCACACCAGCGTCAATGAGTCCTTTAGCACAAGGCGGCGTACGACCATAATGGGAACAAGGCTCCAATGTGACATAAGCAGTGGCGTCTTTGGCTTGCACACCGGCTTGACGTAACGCCATTACTTCAGCGTGGGGTTCGCCCGCTTTAAAATGAAAACCTTGTCCAATAATTTGTCCTTGTTTCACTAATACGCAACCTACCGACGGATTGGGTGATGTGGTAAAACGTCCCCGTGCCGCTAAATCTAACGCCAGTTGCATAAATTCTTGCTCTTGTGGGCTAAATGTCATTAGGCTAAATCCTTGATTTTATCAATTTCCTTGGAAAATTCGTTAATATCTTCAAAACTCAAATAGACTGATGCAAAACGAATATAGGCGACTTTATCAAGCTGCTTTAATTCATCCATCACTAAATTTCCCACTAATTTACTAGCTACCTCACGCTCACCTGTGGCTTGTAGTTGGTGAATAATATGACTTACTGCTTTTTCAATATCATCTTCGCTAACAGGACGCTTACCAACGGCATGTTGAATACTATAGCGGAGTTTACGTTCATCAAAAGGCTCTCGAGAACCATCGGTCTTGATGACTCTAGGGACGATCAATTCAGCACTTTCAAAGGTCGTAAAACGCTCGTGACATTGCGTACATTCACGACGGCGACGAACTTGATAACCTTCGGCAACCAAACGGCTATCTATGACTTTGGTTTCTTCGGCGGAACAAAATGGACAATGCATAATAATTTCCTTGTAAATTTCCCCTTAGTTTAACAAAATTTTGCCATCAATAGGGCTTATTTTTCCAACACTTGTTTGGTTTTATCGTCCATTTCTACATTAATTTTGTGATCGACTACCACATTCATATTGATCGTGATCCCTTCTTTCGGCGTTTCTAGCTGCACGGTTGGCGTACAAGCGGTGAGCCCCAATAAGGCAATTAGCATAAACTGCGGTGTAAATTTAATTATTTTTCTCATTTTGTCAGTTTTTGATAAAAGTCATATTTCAAATTCTGTTCAAATGCTGAACCATAGTTAAGCATATCCCATAATTCATACACATTTTCTTGATGATTATAATTCAACGTAATTGGATTTTTATGCTTCTTGGTTGGATTATACCCCATTATATGGGAAGATAATATTAACAATCCATTTGGCTCAAGATTCACCGTGGCAGTTAAATTTTGCAAATTCATTTCACTGACTACATCTGCCAAAATCCCTTCGGTAAGTCCGCCTGATTTTAACCCTTTGATCAATTCCGAACCCAATTTTAAATTCACATCTTGATGCTCAGTTTTAGTAATTTTACCATGACAAATAATACAACGGGCATTTTCCAACCAGAATGGGAAAATGGCATTCACTCGCCCCGTTAAACCGACTTGCGTATATTCTGCCATGGCTAATGCCTGAGATAAGTCAATATTATGCAATTGCACATTCGCGATTTTCTGTTGTGGTAAGGCAAATTTATTAATGCTCACATCTCCCCCCAACAAATCTAATTTAAGTTCGCTTAAGGTAAAAGGTCGCTTTTTAGTATAAGGATAATAACCTTGTACTTTTACACGTAAATTTTCCGCCACCAATACGCCAGATTTTAAATGCTTTACCGAGACTTGAACTGGATGATTTTTCACCAGCTCAACGGTGCCATTGATATAGCGATAAGGTAGGGCAAATTCAATACCTTTCAATTCACCATCTGGAAAAGCAATTTCTCCTTGTCGAATAGAAAAGTGTCCCCCCATTTGTAAACCACGTTCCGAACTGACATCAAAAGATGTTTGTCCTTTAATCGTACCATTAATAATCGCCCATTCCCAATGGTGTGGAAACAATGGTTGGAATACCTTAGCAGATTGTTCCAACCAATAAATGCGACCGACTAATTCGTCATGACGATAATGGGCGAATAATTTTATTGGTCCTAATCCACCGGCTGTCATATCCCCAGCCAAATTCACATCTTTAATATCCGTCCCATTAATAGCAAGATTCAAAATAGGCTGTACAAAATGTCCACCATAATCTAAACGAACTTCAGGGATTTTAGCTTGCAACAATCCTTGTAGTTGCTTTTCTTCATAATCCCACCGAATGATTTCTTTTAGTCCAAGGTCAATTTTCGGTACATACATACCCGACCGATGGAATTGTGCTATATTTGCATTCAACTGATGAATCTCCACTTTATCGGATTGCCATGCACCTTTTCCGTTGACCTTAAGGGTACTTTTTAAGGCTTTAACCGTAGCTTTTCCTTTAAAATTCCATTTCCACCAGTTAGTATCGCGCCCTTTTAAGGTGACACCATTACGTTGAAAATCACGCGTTCGCAAGGAAAATAAAGATGTTACCCCCGCCACAAATTGATTTGCTTCACCATCTAAATGTAAATCAATATCGGAAAATTGAGCGGTATCTCCTTGTAAAAATGCCTGTAAACGTCCGCCAACCCCATATTTTCCAATAACCACATCAGCTAATGGTAGTCGCACATTCATATTAGCATTCGGTTCTTTCCAATTCACACGTAAGGTGGATTTTTCTTTAAATAAGGCAAACAAATCATTTTCATCACCGCGTACATCAAACACCGCATCGACATAAGCAATAGATTGATCATATTTAATGTTACCATGTGCTTCCAATGGTATATTTATTTTTTCTTTGGTAATGGAACCATTGGTACCATAAATCACGATATTACCTTTACCCGCTTCCCCCGCAGAAAACAGACTCAAACGCATATCTATATCAAGTGGCAACCAATTTTCAGTAGGTTTTCGCAAGGTTAAATTTAACACCCCTTGCAAAGGTTGCTGTAATGCATCAATATCCCAATAAAAACGACTTTGTTCAATTTGTAGTTGATTTTGCTCAAATTTAAACGGTACATTTAAAATCTGTTGTTGATGCTCAAGATCCTGCAAACTCAATGTACCTTGTTGATCTTGCCATTGAAAAGTTAAATCTGCTTGTCTTATCGGTAAATCATCACGCTGCCAATGTAAATCTAGTTTTCCCTGTGTTGGCAAATCTAATATATGTTGTGCTAAGGCTAGCTGAAAATTTAATTGATGTTGCTGTTCAGCTTCGGGTTGATAGGTTAAATCGCCAGTTAATTGCTGATTTTTTAATATGGCATTCAGTTTAACAAGATCCTGATTGCCCTCTTTACCGTTCGCTTGCAAGCTAAGTTGCTGATCTTGATAAATCAATTTTGCCGATAACTGACTTTGTAATAATTGCTGCACAGCTGCAGCTGTTATGCTGTCTGTATTAATGACTTGTAAATCCGCAATGTCTAGCTCCATGTTTGGCACATTAGCCAAAAGCGCGGTTAAATTTAGCTGACTTTTTGGTGTTTCATCAGATGTAGATAATTGCATAAGACAAGCATAATCCACAATCGCTTTGTCTGCGCGCAAAGATCGGGAATACCACCATTGAGCCTGTACATTTTCTAGTTGCACTAAAGTACAAGAAGACGGTTGATTGAGCTTCACAAGCAATGAACTCAAATTCACCTCTGTCGTTGAAACTTGTGTGTTTTCGGCAATTTGAACGGAAATTTCTTGTCCTAAAAAATAATTCACCAATCGCTCAATATGATGGGGTGAAATAATTAATATGGTCACAATCCCTAACATACTGATAAACAGCAGTAATGAGAAAGCAAGAAATTTCTTAACCATATAAGATTAACTAACGTAAGATAAAATAGACCAAATGGGTAAAAATAAGGCGATAAACAATAAAACAACTAGGGTTTGGTAACGCAATTTTATTTTTCTAATAATATGCAGCGCTAAAATAGCCATTAAAACCAAATGGGAAATAAAATAAACCAAAAGAGCAAAATAATTTGTAAAAAGCACCACACTTTGGCTGGTAGTAATGGACATAAAAATTAGCACGCTAATGATATTCAACAATAATAAGACTGACATCACAAAGGGCAATAACGCAATAAACGCTTGCAAGCGGTTACGAGAAATCAGCAAAGCAAAATTTGCTAATATCACACCAATGAACAGTTGAGCGAGTGGGCTATAAATAATAGCGTTAGATATGGGTTGAGTAAAAATTAACAATAGATAAATCGCAATGCCGATCAGCCCTATAATAATCCCCCCAAATAGACGTTTATTACGTAATGTTTCATCTCCTTTAGGTTGCTTTAACGCCACAATTGTCATGATTAACCCACAAGCTGACATAGCTAACATTGCAACTTGATGCATGCCAAATAAACCAATAATACCTGAACATAACCAATAAATCGCAAACAAACTTTGGCTAGCTATTAAACGCCCACGTTGTCCGGGGCAGATTTCCCCTTTTATAAAAATCACAAGGCAAAGTAATTGCGCTGTTAAAAAAGCGCATGAAAAATAAGTTATCTCAACTTGCTGTTGTAAGAATATAGCGTAACACTCAATAATTACCGGCAATAATACTGGAATAGATGATAAAAGTGCGGTTTGTTTTAAGGTAGTTTCTTCAGACATATTATGTTTCAGATCAGTTAATTTTTCATTCTGTGATTATACTGACTTTATCAAGCCAAATCAAAAAGCGAGATAAGCTGCCATTACAATAGCATTTTCACGTTTTCCATCAAGAGTAGGGTAATAATTTTTACGCACACAAACGGTATTAAAGCCACATTGTTCATATAATTTTTGGGCTTTTTGATTGCTTTCTCGTACTTCTAACCAAAGTGTTTTTATGCCTTTTTGTTGTAACTGTTGAAGTAAATGATTAAGCAAGATGGAGCCGAGTTTTTTTCCCTGAAATTTAGGATCAATAGCAATATTAAACAACGTCGCTTCATCGAGCACGATTTGACTAATGGCAAAACCAACAATTTGATGATTAAGTAAAATCTTTAGATTATGATAACGCTCGCCCTGATTATTTGTTAAAGTCCCCAATGACCAAGGTATAAGATGTGCCTCTTGTTCAATTGTAAATAGACGATCAAAATCCTGCGGTACAATAAATTCAATTTGAATATCCATAACGTTCCTTATTGACGTTTTTTAGGCAAATGATCAATGTCCGTTTTTCTCTCAATTTCTTGTTCTTGATAATCAAACACAGGTAATCCCCATTCAAAACGAATCGCCAACAAGCGGATAATAAAACCACTAAGTAAGGTTATTATCACCACAAGATCGTGCTGAATACCAAGCTCGTGCAATCCGATATAAATACAGATCGCCAATAAAGCAACGCTAGCATAAAGTTCTTTTTGGAATACTAGTGGGATACGGTTACACAGCAAATCACGCAAAACACCGCCAAATGCACCAGTAATAATTGCTGCGATAATCGCAATAGTATAACCATGCCCCATATCTAAAGCGACTTGCGCTCCGATAATGGAAAACACAATTAATCCCACAGCGTCTAACACTAAAAAAATTGTACGGAAATATCGCATGAAATGATTAATAAAGGGAGCAATAAACACCGTCAACACCGCAGCCGTGGCAACAATAATAAAATATTCAGGATGTTTCACCCAACCCAATGGATAATGCCCCAATAAGACATCCCGCACTGAACCACCACCAATAGCCGTCATGGATGCAATAATAATCACCCCAAAAATATCCATTTTCTCCCGCCCGGCTGCCAACGCCCCCGTAATGGCTTCGGCAGTGATCCCAATGATGTAAAGAATGGACAGTAGCATAGGTTCTAATATATTGATGAAAAGTGCGGTTGATTTTAGCGCAGTTTGGGGGAAATAGCAAAAGGGTATAATTTAGATTAAGAGGCAGACCCGATGCGTCTGCCCAAATTTAATCCTAATCATATCTATCTTCAATTTGATCGATTTCAGAGGGTAAAGATTGTCGCATAATACAAGGTGGCTCAACACCATAAGCATTAAGTTTATTTAATTGTAATAACCCCGTTAGATAATCCGCGGGCATTCTAATGGGATAGGCAAGATTTAATAATTTCTTTGCACCGTTGAGAGTAAGTAAATAGGCATCTGCCATAATAATACAACGTTTAGAATTTTTTGAAGGGCTACGATAACGCACTAATTTATAATTTTCATGGAGATTACGTTTAAATAAATGGGATTTCGCCTTGCCATGATCAAGAAAAATAATTTCACGTCTATCAGGCACTTTTTTTAATACATCAGTGATGATTTTGTTAAATTCATGATGAATAATAATATCATCTTCAAAGATAATGGCTTGTTCAATATTTTTTTCAACCATATGCTGATAAACCTTAATATGGCTCATGGCACAACCAATTTCACCTAGGGTGAGTGGTTTGTTGGCGTTATATTTTTTAGGATAAAATTCATAATCAACCAGCGAAAGTTCTTCTTCACTCAAGGAGTTACCATAAACGGCGTCGATAAATTGAAAGGGGATATTAAAGTAATTAAAACGTTGAGCAATAATATTTCTGCGACTGGAATTTTTTAGACTAATGACAAATATGGCTGGTTGCTGGTTGCTGGTTGCTGGTTGCTGGTTGCTGGTTGCTGGTTGCTGGTTGCTGGTTGCTGGTTGCTCATCATTCTACTTACCTATGTAACAAATTTTTGTATATTATATAGACAATCGTAATCCTATGCAAGTATTTTTTGCTTGTATATCAATCGACTACAGAATAGGTAAAGGAGTATACTCCTTTGAAAATAGATTATTTTTTAAGCTTCTGTAGGGGCGTATTGCATACGCCCTTGAACGTGATACTTCCATTATTTGCGGAAAAATATATCAAGCATGGGCGTATGCAATACGCCCCTACTCATCTTGTTCGTGCAACCTATTTTTTTGAAGATGTTGAAGGAAATATAAAAAAGCAAAAACCCCAGTCACAATCGTAACTGGGGTTCGCATTAAATTAAAAACCTGATGGTGACCTACTCTCACATTGGGAGACCCAACACTACCATCGGCATCACAGCATTTCACTTCTGAGTTCGGCATGGGTTCAGGTGGGGCTACTGCATTATGACCATCAGAAATCAGGGTTCAGGCTACAGGTGTTAGGCTATAGGTTTCAGTACCTATCCTTTTACACCTTGTAATCTTACTAAATTCTTTCCATTTTTATTTTATTCTTTAAATTTTCCATCAAACCAATAACATCTTCCAAACATTTCTGTCTTCTGTCCTCTGTCATCTGTCCTCTGAACAAAACAAGCTGTC